>Ga0075163_10005488_pt1 | contig 16907 bp, 9 predicted proteins | sample JI1023141ADNA_FD_71478 | JGI IMG/M metagenome (GOLD analysis project Ga0075163, IMG submission 71478) | Wastewater effluent complex algal communities from Wisconsin, to seasonally profile nutrient transformation and Carbon sequestration -... | ecosystem: Engineered > WWTP > Effluent > Algae...
GCGAACAACGACCTCCTTCTTTTCGCCGCCGTAATCTGCGCCAGAAGTTTCGGCCTTCACGTCGTTTCCGTTGATGACCGTTATTCCCTGCCTCTGCCACGACTCTTGAGATTCCGGCCAGCCGTCTTTGATGGCCTTCACGGAATCGTTAAGTTCTTGGCTTCCTGGCTGCAAAGCGCCATAGACCTTGTTTCCGCCGATCGCTACCAGTTCGTTTTTTACAGGCTCGTATCCGTCTGGAAAGGCTTTGGAAAGCAATGACTTGCTATCTTCACCATTCACTGCATTTGCCATCATGTCGAGCGCACTGGCGTATCTGCCCAGGCTATTCGTAACAGTCGCAGCCAACCACTTGCCGCCGAGATCCGAATCATTCGCCCATTCAATCACGGCATCCATGACGCGATTGACGCCAGCGATGTAGTTCTTGATGTCTTCGTCGGACGGCGCGGTAGATCGTCTTGTGCGAGGAGATGACGCGAGAGAGTCATATACTTGCTTGACGATGTGCGCCAACTGTGGGGCCATGCCTTCGCCGATCATCGCCTTGTAATCTGGCTTCGGATAGACTTTTGCCTTCGTGGCTTCCTTGACGCGCAGCGCCTCGTCTTTGTTGGCGATGTCTTCCCACTTCAATCCGCGATCAATGCGGTTGCGCCGGTTGTAGGTTAGCTCTGCGCCAGCGTCTTCGGTGTTGGTCGGATTCTGGTTTGGTGCGACGTAGCGGACGGTCGATGGCTTTGCGGGCTTGCTTTCAGCAACCGGCGCAGCCTTGGCCGGCCTCTTTTCTGCAACCTTTGGCGCGCTGATGTCGCCAACAACAGGAGCGCTGCGCAACCAGTTTTTCAGCTTGGCAATGACCTGTTCTTCCGACGCCATTCCTACCCGGATAGCCTCGCTATTCAGCAATGCCCACGGCTTGCCTGGAGTTTGGTCGTCAGGAAGCAGGCGGACGATACCATTCCGTCCGTCAGCAGCGGGCCGATAGTAGGCGGACATCGCGCCACCGGCGAGAAGCTGGTCTCTAGTGATTGCCGCATAGGCATCCGCAGCAATGGCGTGACCAACCCTCTCGTAGCCCATTGGCTTGCGCTGATCGTCCGTGATTTCCAAACCTTCGTCCGGAAGGATGGTGTGCCAAGCCGGGGTATCGTCAGGATTGGTCTCGACCTTTGGGGGCGCGGCCGGCCCATCAAATATGCTCGTCTGCCCGGTCAGGTTGTCCAGCGCATTCCCGCCAAGCACAAACGTATCCGCCGCCTTCTCGCTGGCCTGCTTGATCGCTTTCCGGTCTGCCGCAGCCTTATCTTCCGCCTTCGCCTTGGCGTCTGCCGATGCCCGATCCTTCTCTGTCGCTACGCGGTCGGCTTCGTCTTTTGCGGCCTCGGAATTGGATTGCCCGGATAGCGCAAAGCCTTCTCCTGGTTGCGCTTCAGTGCTTCGTCCAGAATCCGGCCTGCTACCAGATTCTTGATCTGTTCCTTCGTCATGCTGACCGATTTGCGGTTCTTCGCTGTCTCTTTCGGCATCAGCTGCCTCCTGTAGTTTCCTGTTGGCCTCTTCAGTATAGGCGACATCCTCCGACATAGCGCGAATTCGTTTCACTGCCTCATCCTGAAATTCGCGGCCGCTGTACCCATTTTGGTGCAGATCGAGAAGCATGGCGTCCACGTCGTCTGGATCGACGCCACGCAACTTCTCCATCTCGGAATCGAATATATCCTGTGACCGTTGATCCATCGCCGATTCAAGCTTTTTCCGGCGCTTCTCGATCACCTCATTTACCCGGTTTTCCAAGTCGGAGAACTTGACGAAAGCCGTTTTAAGGCCAAGCTCTTTTGCTTGTTTGCGGATGCTGTCACGATACTGCTCTTCTTTGGTGGAATCAGCTTCAGCGACCGACGACTCCATCGAAGTGACGCGATCGCCGGCCGCTTGCTGCCGGATCAGTTCGGCAAGGTGCTTTCCATCGCGCACGTCGTAGCCTTCTTCGTTGCGCAGGAGCGTTGCCACGTCTCCCAGGTCGGCAGTTCCTTTGTTCGTGAAAAGCCCGCGCAGCTTTGGCTGTCGGTTGGCTGTGTCGCCGGTGGTATCCAGCTCCATCGAGGAGTGAATACCATCTCCACCAGTGACGCGAAGGATGGCGCCTACGAGGTCGTCACGGCGCATGTTTGGCGGCGTGTCGCTCTGTTTCCGCTTCGCCAGCAGTTCAGACTTCCGCTTCTCAAGGTAGGCTTTGCGCTGGTCGGCCTGCGTTTGTGGAGCGTCGGCGCTACTCAACGGCGCTTGTGGAGCGTCAAGGTCGGTTTCGGTAGCGACAACTCCTTGCATAGCGGACCTGTAGGCGCTCAAGACTGCCGCCGTGGCAGGCGTTCTGGTGTAATACCTGTCGCCGAATATTTCGTTTGCAATGTTCATCTGCGCGCGATCGTCAGCAGACAAAACCACCTTGTTACCCTTGTTGTCCCGAATACCTGACCAGTTGTCGATGAACCCCTGCGACTCGGATTCTTTCACTGCGCTTCTTACCGCACCAATCGCCTTTGATTGATTGTCGTCAAGTTGGCGAAGGAATGATTTAAGCCCTCTGATGTCAGCATCAATCTGCGCAATAGCTTTCTCTCGCCGCTTTTCGTTGATCCCTCCGATGCTCAATGACTCCCTGTTTGACGGGCCATCTCCGTGCAGTTCAACCTGCGTCCGGTTCTTCTTGTAAACCTTTGCCGCCCACTCTGATCGGCTAGATTCAGATTGCTTGATGACTGCTTCGATTGCCTTTTTGATGCCTTGCACATCCTGCTCCGAGAACTCATCAGCAGGCTGCTGCTGCGCATCTTGCGAAGGAATGTCGACTCCAGCCTTCTCGAACAGCGCGGCGAGCCAATCGTCTTCCTGGCCAGATTCGTTGGTGTCAGCGCTTCCCGACTTCGGAGTATCGCTTCCCGAATTTGGCGGCTGAACTTGCAAGGAATTCTGAGCAGTTGCCGGCCCGTTGTTCGCCGATGTTCCCGAAACTGATTTCGGAAACATGGCTGAACGCCTTGCTGTTTCAGCATCTCCCAATTCCCGAATCTTCGGGTTTGTGTGATTGGACATATCGCCAATCTCATCGTCTGTGCGCGACGAAAGAAAGACATCCGTATTGGCTGGTGACTGACTGGTGACTGTCGGCGCCTTCGCCTTCCCGTACTCGCCAACAGGCATCGGCGCAGACTGCTGCTCGATCGGCGCGCCGCCAGGCGTTGGCTGCTGATGGTATTGCAGCGTAGGCGCTTCCGCCACTTTTCCGCCACTTTTCCGCCACTTTTCCGCCACTTTTCCGCCAAGCTCTTCAATTTCCGCCATTTTCCCGCCAGACCGACGAGCAATCTCGGCGGTCGCCGCCTCTCTCCACCCTGGTTGCCCGTTGGTCGAAAGGTACGCAAGCTGCTTGTCGGTGCGCTTCGATACGTCTGGCAGGTCGGCCGGTGCTACTCCCTGACCGGCACTCGCATCGGGTTGCGTTGATCGTCCCGGCGCTGCCGGCTTGGCGACTTCGGCTTGGTTGCCATCTTGCTGTCCTTGCGTGGTTGTTGGATAGCCCGCTGACTCTGCCTGTTGGTCGTTGGCGATAGGTGCGGCAGGAGTGACCGGTAATGCCGGTGCAGGGGGCGTGATCTGTGGCGCAGCGATGGCCTGCTGCTGTTCAATCGGTAACGTTACCGTCGTGCCCGTAAATCCGGTGACGTTACCGGATTGTTCTGATTCAGGTAGCGCTACATGGCCCGGTAGATTTGCTGCGGTTCCGGATGCTGCGCCAGTTGAAACGCCAGCAAGGCCCGTCGGCGAGCCTGCTCCGCCAATGCCTGCTGCCGATGCCGGCGCAACTGATGCGCCTTCTGCTCCAGCCGTTCCCGCTTGAGCTTCTTCATTCGTCGCTCCTGTAGTTGGTGCCGCCGCTACGGCCAAAGGCGCATCGGCAGCCGTCTGTGCTGTCGACGCATTCTGACCAGCATCCTGCGCCACTTGTGCGGCCGGTCCCGCAGCATTGTCCGTATTGAGTTTCGCATTCTTCCAGTCCTGCGTCGACGCAATCGCTTGTTCTTGGCGCTTCTGCTCAACCGCCCCCGACTGCACGCCAGTCATTGCCGCCGCCGTGATCGGCGCAGCAGGCGCAGGAGCAAACAGGCTTTCGTCAATGTTCATGCCTTGGCCGGAGACGATGGCGCGCGATGCGTTCGCCTTGAAGTTCTTGGCCGCTTCTGGATTGACCTTCGCCAGTTGAGCGTAATAGTCCTCGCTGATCTTGGCGCGGATTTCCTGCGGAGCATCCGGAGAAGCCAGAACTTCCGCACGCTTCCGAGCGTAGTGGGCATTGCTCGCGAACCCGGCAAGGCCGAACGGCGCCAGGAGCGCGGTCATGCCGAGTGTCGGTGCAATGGCTTCCTTGCCTGCTTCGTAGGGAGATTTGTTGTCGATTCCGTAGGCGTTCTCAATCGCCGCTTCCCCGGCGTTCTGCCCGATTTCCGTTCCGGTCTCGACAAGCGCCGTTTCGGGCAATTGCTTCAGCCAGGGCTTGAGCGTCGCAGGGCTGGCAATCTCTTGTAGCGCTTTGCCTGCGCCCCCCTCTGCGCCAGCCTTGGCCGCCTTGCCAACGGCCTTCGCCCCGATCCCGAACAGCTTGCCGCCAGCGTAGGTGCCGATCGTCTCCCCGCCGCCCTCGATGGCGGCGTTGATACGCGCCGCTTTGAGTGCTTCGTCTCGCGTTAATCCGGCAGCAAGTCCCTTGTCCAGCGTTTCTTGGCCTTGCGACATTGCCGCTGGAAGCGAGCCAAGGATTGCAGATCCGGCGAGCGTGGCCGTTGCTCCGATTGGTGCTGCCGCCAGCCCTGCGCCGACAAGCGCGGCTGGAACGACCGACTGCGGAATCATCCTAGCGCCACTGGCAAGCGCGTTGGTGACGACATTGTGCTGATCTTCCTGCGGCTGCAAGTCGGGTCGATTTCCTTGTGCTGTTGCCCAATCCGCCAGGCTCTTTCCGTGCTCGTAGATCGGCCGGCCAGGGTCGGAAGCGAACTGCATCGCTTGCCCGGCCATCTTTGGAAGATCGGAAACGATGCCGGCCTTGAACTGGTTGGCGATTTCACCGGTTGCGGAGCGCGGGGGCTGAGCAATGGCCTGCGCTTGATCGGGGCCGGCGAACGGATCGAAGTACGACTGTCCTTGAGGATTGGCGGGCGCTGCGAACGGATCGAAGTAATCGGCCATTATTTCACTGCTCCATATCTTGCTTCGTAATCCTTCTTTAACTGAGCGTCGTCAATTTTCACGCCCTTATTGCTAGGGTGAGCCCTAACCGCCGCTGCGTACTCTGCAAACGTCTTTGGCAAAGCCAATGCGGCCGGCGCGCTGCCGGTAAGCGAAATCGGCTGATGCGTAATCGGATCAAGCGCTACCTGTCCGCGTCCGCGCTTCATCATTCCGTCCGGGCTGAACTCGTCCCCGAGATCCACGACTACCGGCTTACCGTCACTCTTGCCGTTGATGGCGTGGTAAGTCTGGATCGCCGCCGCCCGTTCTTCCGGCGTCTTGGCGTTGGTCACGGCATCGGCAGCGGACTGCAATCGCTGTGCGTTCTGAGCCGCCACCTTGCCAGCGTCGATCTGCTGCTGAAGCACGCCACGTTCAAGCGGTGCGCGCTGAGCCGCCTGCGCCATGCCTTGCGTTGCTGCGATGGCCTGTACCGGGTTCATTCCTTGCCTGGTAGCCTGCATCTCAGCCGCGCGCATCTTGTCCGCCTGAAGTCGCTGCTGCGCATCGATATATGCCTGTGTCTGCTCCCACCGTGCGTTTTGAGTTCCATCGGCTGCGGTGTATTGGTTGGGAGACATATTCCCGGTGAAAAGCGTATTCCCGCTGGCAGTAGATGCCATTCCATAACCATCTGCCATTTTCAGTTTGGTCGGATCGAATCCTGCTCCCATCTTCGCGGTAATCATTCCGCTTCCGCCGCGGTATTCTCCGGCGTTTCTGGTATTCGCGGCAATGCGCGGGTCGGGCGTGGCGGCAGACGGCCTTCCTTCGTTGCTGAAGGTGGCCTGTTGCGGATCGGCCTGCCGTTGATCCTCGCGTAAAGTGACCGTCCCATGCTCGCCACCTACGCCGCCAGGACGAAACGTATCCTGCGCCTGCTGCCGGTAAATCTGCTGCACGCTCGGGATTTGTGCGTTTTTCGGAAGAATGAGGTTGGGCAATCCAGCCGCACCATCAATCACGCCTGCTGCCGCATCGCCGACATTCAGCATTCCAGCCGTCAGGCCGTGTTTTGCTGCGCTGGCGAACCGCGCCAGTCCGCCTTGGTTGACGTAGTCGTCAGTCTGCTGCTCGCTTGGTGCGAGTTGAATTGCGCCACCGTCGCGCCCGGAGTTGTAGGCGTTCGCTGCGATGTCGGCTGCGGCTGCAAACTTGGCAACAGGGGCAAGGTACTTTCCGACTTTTCCGATAGCCTGCTGCGCCATTCCACCAGTACGACTTGCCGCTGCGGCTGGTTCTGCCGTGCGCGCAGCCTCAAAGGCGGCCGCTTCTGGCGACATGGCCCCTCTTGACCGTGCCGCAGCAGCGGTTCTGCTCATTGTTCTCGGGTCAGCCTGAATTGCCTCTTGCGGCCCGGAGATTTGCTGAACCGGCCAGACCGGCCTCGCCCAACCACGCCGCGCCGCCGGCCCGCCGTTCTGCCCGTAAGTCCAATCGACCGACCGCGCTTGAACCGGCCCGCCAGCAGGAGGATTCCCGCCAGGAGTCCAATCAACGGCGCGCGGCGTGACTGCGGTTCCAGGCTGTGGCGCACCGATCGCTTGCCGAGGAGGTGTAGCAGACTTTGCTCGAACCTCGTCGGCGGTCTCGACAACCCCTTCGAGTACCGGAGCGTTGTTGCCTGCGGTCCAGTTGGGTTGATAGATCGCAGGAAGCGCCTTTGGATTGATCGCCGGCTGACTCTTTGCACCGTCGATCGCGGCTTGCATGTTCGCGCTCTCGGCCGCACGCGCGGTCATTGCGTCGCGCGTTGCCAGTTCTGCCTTGTAGGCGGATCGAGAAGCGTTGTCTGCTGCTTGAGCCCTGGCCGTTTCAAGCTGCCCTCTGGCAAGGTCGATTTCGTCTGGCACTTGGCGAACGGGGAATCCGCCTCGCTCAAACCGTTTTCCACCCATGTCCGGCGCGCGACCGTCGTTGCTCTGCTGGATCACTTGCCCGATCGCCTGCACGGCCAGCGGATTCGCTGCGGTCTTCGCTGGCAGGATCACGGCGCTCTCGCCATCCGATACGCGGATGGACTCGCCTGCAACCTTGACCGGGATCTTGTCTTCGCGCGGCCCGCCCTTGCCGGAGAAGCGCACCATGCCGCCGTCAGCGAATGATTTTCCTGGCTGGCCGACCACCTGACCGGCAGTAATGGCCATGTTCTTCTTGATTGTCGCAGGCATGTTCACGGCAAACCTTCCCATTCCAGGGACCGCGACGGCCCCTTTCGTCAGCATATTTGCCTGCCGTACAATCGGAATCATCTGCGCCACGTTTGCGGCAGTGTCTGCACCAACCTGACCGGCCATCACATCGTTTGCAACCTGTGCCGCAGCCACGGCTGGATGAATTCCTGCGAGGTTGTCCACCGTCGGGTATTGGTCTCGCACGTTCTTGATAGCGACGTTTCCTTGCTTCCAATCTTCGGCGATCGGCTGCGCGATAGCTTGGTAAAGCCCTTGTCCGATGTTGACGGGAATTATTCTGCCGCCATCGGCGAACTGCTGCCTGCCACGACTGCGCCGGCTTGGCGAGTCCATCGGGTTTGCCGGCATGGCAGGAACGGGTTGCGCTTGCGTTGCATCGGGAAGTGCTGCGCGCTGCAGCGCCGTCGCGGCAAGTCCGCCTGAAGCGTGCGGGTCTCCAGGTCCGCCCGGTCGATACGCCGCATTCGGGTTGATGCCCTGCGCGACTTGCTTCTCGGCCATCGTCATCAATGGCGCCGCGGTAGCTGCTGGAACTGGCGCAGCGATTGCTTGCGCGTCCTGACGCTGCGCCTGCTCTGGCGTTAGTCCGTCGCGGCGAGTTCCGTCGCTCCAAACGAACCCACCCTGCTTCGGCCCGGTGCTGTAGTCCGCAGCGCCAAGGAAGCCTTGCGATTGCGGTGTCATTCCAGCGGCAGACGGCAGCCCGGAAAGATTGCCGGATTGGAGCGCGGTTGCTCCCACTCCTGCGCCGATATCCTGCCGAAACGGCGCCGGGCCAGCCAGCGAGACAGGCTCATCGATGCCCGGAATTCCACCGGCTGCCATGCCGCGCGGCTTTGGTTTGTCGTAGTCCATGAGGCGATTCAGCTCGTCGGTGCGCTTCTGAATCTGTCCTGGAAGCGAGGAAAGCCCGCGATCAGTTGGCTGCGCAACGGCGGGGCCCGGCGCTGTCTGATGTACAACGGCAGCCGGTGGCGTAGGAGGCGGAACGGCCGTGCCGTATTTGCTAGCCATTCTCCGCATTGCTTCCTCTGCCGCATCAACCTTGCCGCCATCAGCGAACTTTGGCCGAATTGCGATGAGTTGATCCTGCATTGAACGCGAACCCCCAACCATCCCGCCCGCTGCGCATTTCCGCTTTTTCATATGACCGCCTTCTGTTGCTATTTTACAACGATGTGTTGCGTAAATACTACGACGCGTTGACGTCCATAGTGAGCGAAGATCCGGCACGCAAGTTGTTCAACATCCCGACAAGTTGATGACCGATCAACTGCGCCTGAGCGAGAAACGCCTTCAGGTAGTTCTCGACCTCTTGCAAGTCCTTCGACTGATTCGTCTTCGCCGCCTCGAAGGCCAGCGTAACGTCTGCTTGTGTGGCCCGCAGCGCAAGTTCTGCGGCATTCGTGCGGCCGGCATAGGCTTGATACGCAGCCTGTAGCTTGGCAACTTCCGCGCCGTGCGCCGCCCCGGTGATCTGCGCGCCTCCTTGCCACCCTTGCGCCACAATGCCGGCGATGTACTGAGTAGCCGCAGACAGCGCCGACTGACGCGCCGACAACGCCATCTGCACGGCCTGTAGCGCGGTCTGGTGCGATAGCTCGAAGTCCTTGATGGCAATGGCCCGGCTTGACGCAGCGATGTTGTCCAGCGCCTGCTGTGCAATCTCACGCGCCAGTGCTGTTGCCTGCCCAGGCGGAAACCTGTGTCGCTTGGCCGACATCCCGGCATTGAGGTTTTCGGTTGCCCGGTTCGCCTCGGCAAGCGCACTTGCTCGTGCGTCTTCGAGGATTGCCGCCTTGATCGCCGCTGGAACAATGCCGCTAGTCGTGTTGGTGATCGCATCGAGCAAGTATGCCTCGGCCGCCGCGTAGGTCGCCGCAGTGTCCGGGAACCATGTCGACATGAACGCGGTGAACTTGGCTGCCTGGTCCGCGATGATCGTTGCCGCTTGCGTCTCGAAATGTCCGAACACAAGCGCAGTAGACGTGTCGCCGATGGTCATTGGCGGTTCGGTTGGCGCCGTGCTAGTGATCGATCCTGCCGTAACGTCTTCCGCCGCGTGCTCCACGAGGAAGCCAGTCGTCGCATTGGTCAGGTCGTCCATCTTCGCGGTGAAGTCGGCATCCTTGGTCTCGGCCAGTGCGACGCACTTGTTGACGAGGCTAACGGCAAGGTCAATGGCCGCGGCGCTGGCCGGAGTGAATAGCCCTCCCTCATCAACGGCAATCGGTGAGAAGTCCTGAATTGGAGATGGTACGAAATCGGTCATGTCTATGCTCTGTGAAGTGAAACAGTCGGAACGGATGCGAAGTCAGATCCAAAAACTTCAGTCCATGTGCCGGCCACGCCATCCTTGACGGCTACGCGAATAGGGCTGCTGAACAAGGTGGACATCAAGGTTGTGAAGTTCTCGGAGTGCGTAACCGGGTAGCGTGTACCGTCCTCTGCCACCCCGTACTCGCTGCTGAACACGAAGGCGTAGAGCATCTCAAGGAGGTTGCACGGTACGAAATAAATCGCCTGCCCGGTATCGTTGTCTTTGTTGCATGTGTCGAAATCGGAGTATGGGCGTAGGTACAGCAGGAAGTTGAAGCCGTGAAACGCCGCAGCGCCGTTGCTTTCTTCGTCCATCGTGACGTAGTGCGCACCTTTGAAACTTCCCTGCTCCTGATATAGCGGAGAGAAGATAGACCGGATTTGTGGAGACGGGATAGCGTAATTTCCGGTTGTTCCGATCTGCCTCAGTGGCACCAATTCAGAATAGGCCAAGGTGAATGCGTGCAGCGTCTGCACCGTGTCACCGTGCCGCGTCTTCACTCGTAGATTAACCGTCAACGAGGCGGATGCATTTGCCCCGGCGAAGATTCCTTCCACCGTGATGTAAACGCCATTTGCTTCGTCGTGCAACAGGTAATCCTTTGTTGACCAACTGAGCGACTGTTCCGATGTGTTCCGATCCACTTGTGTAAAAATGTGCCGCACGTCTTCTGTGTATATAAAATAATCATTTAGGTTAGAGTGACACTCATCTCCTATGAATAAATCAGCAATCGCTTGCGCCTGAGCGGCTTGTGTAACTATTTCCGGAGTTCCTGCGTTAGCCCAATCACTGCCAGGCTCTATTCTAATACCGTGCCCCATAAGGTTGTAGCCGTACGAAGTTCCCCACCCGCCGCGAGGGAAATCCAAAAATTGTTGCGCCCAATTATACATAGTAATGTCCAAATCTTTCCCAACCCTTTCAGTCCGACTAGCGACACCTTGGATGAGTTGATCTGACCCAATCTTTGATGAAAATATAAGCTCCGACGTTTCGAGCGTCCAAGGATAAGTTCCAAATGACCTAGTTGCAATTACACCGTAATACGCTCCTTGTCTAATTGAATGGTCTATTTCTCCACCAGCAACATTGCCGAACCTGTCAATTATGATCTGTATTTCCGAATTGGTAGTAATTGATGTAAATTGCGAAGGGTAATAAACAAACGAGGAGTTCGCATATCTATCGTATTGGTTGTGGCAAACAACATCTATTATTCTGCCTGAGATATTTGTGCTGGATGTCGACTCTCCATAATACCTAGTCAAAACATAATCATCGTTTTGATAAGCGTTAATTGGATGGGTAGTATATCCATCCCAAGGGTAGCGAACATATACGCCTCCGCGATTTATGAACCCGCCGCCATACTCTTGAAGTTCCGCGTGACCAACCAGCTCCATAATCGGGTCTGGTACTGACCTAGAAGTAACTGAAGTTCCGGAGGATGTTGTCGGTGATCCAAAAGCCGCCGGAGTATGCGCAGCACTTACCGCCGAGAGGCTTGTTTTCACAAGATACGCTGCGGAAAGCAGCGTCTGGACGCTGGCCCCAGAGAAATACCACTCTCCGGCAGGAGTATCCCAAAATTCCCCTGAATAGTACATCTGCGACAGATGCGCCACATCGTCTGACGAAATTCTCTGTCCAAGAGTCATTGCTTTGTCGTCTTCTCTTGGAGTGCTTGGCGTGAGCGTTTCGACAACCCCGCTGCCACCCCACGACTTGACCGAGTATCGACCGACCGCAAAGACGCGTTTTTCGGTGGCATTGCGCTCAGAGTTGCCATACTGGTCGTCGGCCGTATCGCGGTTGATGACGTATGGGATAGCAGGGAAGCCATGATTGGCCGTGATCCGCAGCGACGGCATGGACTTGGAATTGACTTTGATCGTCGTGCCGTCGAACAGCACCACGTCGTACCAGTGCGTTGTGTCGGCCGGCGCAACGTTCCAAGTGGTTCCGAAGTCCTGCACACTGTAGCTGTTGCTGGCCGGCAGGTATGGAGATTTCAGAACGGCCAGCGTGTAGGGGTTGAACAGCACGGCGCGTCCGCCAGGAACTTTGGCGACGAAGCCTCGCGCTGGAACGGTCGGAGATGCCGACGACCGCGCGCCAGTCGTCTCGAACGCCGGCCAGCCAAGCCGAGTCCGAAGCGTAGTTACCGATCCGTCCGGATTGACCTCGTAGGTTTCACGGATTCCTCCGTATCCGTCAACCCTGGCCGACATGGCACGCTCCTGCGCCCCGCCAACGTCGTACCCGTCGCGCGCTGGAAGAGAAAAAGCATCATCAGGCCACACTGTTCAGCCTGACCAAGAACAGATCAACATTATCGGAGCCAACTTCCGCTCCGCACTCGTCGCAGGCAGAGTATCCAGAATGTACGGTTCCGATTCCAGAAATCTCAATATCGTCACATTGCTCTGTGGATTCTCTGGAACCGCAGAGTGCGCACGGCGTCATTTTATACATCGTGTCATATTTTCCTGTTGGACTCGTTGACGAGCACGAGCACAGAGGACACTTCGAGCGATCCCCCGTCCTCGTTTCGGACGACCGTTGAAAACCAAGGAGTCCGCACGTTCATCAAGCCCTTCATGCCGTCGTGCCGGATAACCTTCGGATCTTCGCTGTAGGTGCGCGCCGGATAGCTGTAGATCGTCCCTGACGGCAGCGCAATGTCAATCACCAGTGGCGCCGATGACTTCCCGGTGACGTATGCGCATTCGGGAGCTTTGATGTTCGGCGTGCCGTATCCGACCAACCCACAATCCACAGTTGCTTGAATCGCTGTGCCGTCGTCGTTCGATCCTTCCAACAGGCGAAGTCCGACCGAATCAAGCCCGTATTCGTCGCCATCGAAGTTGGCGTAGCTGTTGAAGTACCAAGAGGCGTAACGGGATGTGGCACCGTTGGCTAGGTTCATGCACACGCATGTTGCATCGTCGTCGTACCGGATGCGCGCCGCGGTGAAGTCGGTTGATACCTGCTTGTTGTAGCTCGCTGCACCGTCAAGGCTGATGACCACGTGCGCCAGTCCGTTGCGCTGGCGCACCCAAGCCGCGCCGCTTGTTGCTACAGGGGCGATGAATCCTTTGTCGCGCTGCGGAAGCGTGACCGAGCCATCGGCCGCGCCGATAACGATGCCTTCATCGCTGTACCAGCCGACTACGGGCGAGGTAGTCGTTGGATGATCGAACACCGTCCCGGATGCTGCGCCAAATGCCAACTTCTCGATTGGATCGGCGATAGCAATATCCGCCCCAGCGTAGAACCACGTGCGATCGGCTGCCACAAACACGCCTGATTCCACGGACGCCAGGATGCTTCCGGTGGCACCCAGGGTGATGACTCCGGTAGCCGGGTCATATAGCCCGTAGTCGTATGGATCAGAGTAGTAGAGAAATTCTCCTGAGAGTGACAGCAGCCGGCCGCCGTGGAAGCAAATCGCCTCGCCGGCCGGAATCGGGCGAAGGAATGCGCGCCGGCCAAGCTCGTTGCCGGTCGGTGCTGCGGTGATTGTGACGCTACCCGTAGCCGTGCTGACGATGCTGTAGAGCTGCAACACCTTGCCGTCAGCGACCGTGCAATAGACGTGGAAATCGTCTGCGCCTGCCGTCGCAGCAGGCAGCGTTACCACGATTGATCCGGTGCTGGCCAGGTCGTAGCTGTAGATGTCGGAAGCGTGCGATTCCTCTCCGTCCGCCGAGGTGTGCGTGATTGCGATTCGGTATGTGCCTGGCGGCAGCGTACCGACTCCGGCATAGACGGTTGGGATGTTGGCTGGTGCAGGAACGGACCAAGGATGATCCGAGTTGTCTGCATTGCAGCGCCCGGACTGCACGCCGTTCGACCACCACACCTCGCCGCCGCGCTCTGCGTAGCTGACCGGCCGCACGGCAAGCCCGGTGCGCAGTGTCGTGACGGTGAGCGAATCCATTGCGGTGATGACGCCAAGCGTCGTACCGATTCCGATCAGCGTCTTACCGCCGATGGTACGAAGGCTGTGGCCGTTGTCGATCGCTACCGTCTGGCTGTAGCCGACGCGCGAGGACGCATGGCCTTCGTCGTTGAAATCGACATTTAGCGCATCGAGCGCAGCGCCTTTCGGAAGCGCGTAATCACGCGCGCTGTTGCAGATCCCTGCTGGCCAAGGTCCGAGTGTTGCTGTGCGTTGTTTAGACATTGGCTAGACCAATCGCGTGTGGAAGTAGATGGGCGATCGCCGAGCACCTTACCGGCCTTTGCATTGCCGAGAATGATGCAATCCCGATATTGCCTGGAGAAATGGCAACATCGACAGAGCAACGAAAGATGCGCAGCAGTTCGCCAAGCGCATCCGGCTGCATGTCGGCAATGCCGAACGCGGAAACGCCTCTGACGGTGATTCCGATAGCGTCAGGGGATAGGTTGGCAAGCCCGGAAGCGTAGTAGGTCGGTCGATACGCAATCCCGGACGCATCCGGATACAGATCGAATTGCGACTGGCAGAGATAGACGAAAACCGCACGACCGGCGGCCAAAGGAGAGATATCCGCCGTTCCAGTGGCCAGATACACCATGTCGGCGCGGCCGGACGCTGCAGGCGAAAGGTCGCCAACAGCGGATGCGAAGAACGTTTTCCACGCCTCGCCGAGTGCATCTGGCTGGATGCTGGCTGCGCCAAAGGCGACTTGATGGTTTGCAAGCCCGATCGCATCCGGCTGGATGTCTGCTGTGCTGAACGCAAGCTGATGGTTGGCCAGCCCGGTAGCGTCGGCTGTGATATCCGCGTCAGACCATGCCAGTGAGGCTGGAGGCGTGACGAAGTTGACGCGATCCCACCTTGGGGCTGTGACAACCAGCCCCGTCCCGTTGAAATCAACGGCATTCCAGGCTGGAGGGGAATACGCCATTGCATCAGGTCATCCGGAAAACGAACGACGTGAAGGCGATCGGGCCACCGGCAACAAGCACATTCGTAACCATCTGGATAACCGCTCCGCCGCCACTGACGCCAACATCCACGTCGACCACGGTAAGGCCGGCGCTATCGGCAATTCGCGCCCACGTTGCGGTGCCAGAAGCATCGGCCGCCGAGTCTCCGACGATCGTACCGATGGTGAGTGATCCAGTTGGCGTTTCAGATCCGCAGGAAGTTGGCATGGTGCAGGTGCCAAGGAGTACTTGGCTCGATATCCCGGTTTCTGCGCCAGTCTGCGGAAGCGTCCCGGTCGGCATGGACCCAGTGTAGAACTTGATCGTTGCCCCGGTCGATCCAGCGTCGAACAGCGCCTGCAATGCGGCCATCATTGCCCATGAAGCAGCGCGAGAGAAGTGGAACGTTGCCATTTTGGTACTCCTATCCTCCGGGGGTTACCCGGTCGTAAATTAAAGTGTTTTCGCCTGAGCCGCCATCGACAAGCGGGTACGTCGAAGCGTCGGCCCTGTATACCTGGTGCTCCGAATAATCCACAGGGTAGATCGTATAAATCCCTGTGCCGGCGTCAGACAAAGCTGTTCCAGCAACAGTCTGAGTGCTGCGCTTTAGCGCGATTACTCGCTTGGCGACCGGAGCGGCGCCGGCGTCAAGCACGGTGCCTGTGATGGTCGGTCGCAAAAACCTCGAACCTGGGGTTGCGTGATCTGTTCGATAGGCTCCGGCAGTTATGCGAACGTCGCTGAAGTACCCTTTGAAGGCTGTTGTCCCTGCCGTATTCGCCCCGATGGCTAGCGCGCTCTGCGTGAAATTGAAACTCGTCGTCTTAGTGGAATATAACGTCCCATCGACGTAACACGACCACACCCCGGCCACACGGTCGAGTTGGAAGAAATGCCACTCCCCGTTACTAACCGTGGTGGTGTTTTCTGTGATCAGTTGTACATACCCGCCACTGTAATACTCAAATCGCAAGCGCATCGGGTCATATGTGGTGCTCGACATGATGTAAAGCGACCCATTGGTACCGTCTGCGCCAATAGCGAGCAATCGCCCATACGAGGCACCATGTCCGCCAGTGACCGGATAGAACCAGAATTGAATCGAGAGGTCTCCAGTGCCCAGAATAAAGTCCGAGCTGGTTGCCGTTACGACATCATTTACCCCGTCGCAGTAAAGCGCATTGCCAGATCCAAACGGGTTTCCAACGGCAGACGACAACGCCGCGCCACCGCTCGCTGTTGTCACATGTCCTCGAGCGTCGAGCAAATCGTCTTTGAATGGGAGAAGCAGGGCCGTGTTGCTCCACTGACTATCTATCGCCATTGACCAGCCCCCGATGCCATGCAATCAACTCCTCGCGCGAGTCGAACCAATGCACTCCGACAACCCGATACTCGACCACCCGATACCGGCCACGAAACAGCAGCACGCAGTCGTCTCGCGTCCATCGCTTGCGACGTGGCGGAACGCACTCGACACTGAAGAAACGCCTCCAGCGCCCGGGCATGGTGGCGATGAAATGGGGCACGAACCAGAACGGATGAGAGCGTCTGATGCCTACTGGACAGGCTGTGCGGTAGTGCAGCCACACCCACATTGCTACAATCCAGCAATTTGCGAACCCGCGCATTCATCATGTCCATTTTTTCAAGATGAAGTCGTTCACTTACGCGTCCACCACATGCGGAACAGCTTCGATAGCAGACTGCTTCGCTCCGTTGCCACTGGACCTGAAGCAATATCGGCGTTGACGGCGTCCGTAGTTTCTCTAAGCTGGTCTATGGCCCAATCCTGAAAAAGTCGGATCCCGGCTCCGTCCATTCCAGGAAAGATAATCAGCTTCGTGTCAGTTACAACTTCCGGTGTTCCGGCCTTCCTAACCACAGTGCGATATTTGAGGTTCCAGGCGGACGGACCTTTGTCCTCTGGAAGGCGCATCAGCTTTAACAGCGTCGCCTTGCAGCTACCGGCCACAAACTCCCGCACGGATTCACCGACATTGTAGAAAGTTATCTCGTCACGGACATGCGGGGCTGACCCATGATCTATGAGGGTTAGTACGGTAATGTCGTATTTCACTCGATCCTACCTTTCTCAAGCTCCGGCATGCCAACCTTTGGCGACGTGATTACGGTTGAAACCGCACCGATTGCGCCGATGAGAAAAGACACAACGA
>Ga0075163_10005489_pt1 | contig 16906 bp, 17 predicted proteins | sample JI1023141ADNA_FD_71478 | JGI IMG/M metagenome (GOLD analysis project Ga0075163, IMG submission 71478) | Wastewater effluent complex algal communities from Wisconsin, to seasonally profile nutrient transformation and Carbon sequestration -... | ecosystem: Engineered > WWTP > Effluent > Algae...
TGCGCCTGGCCCAACAGGCCAGCTTCGGCCCGAGCGGCGCCTTGCTGAAGGACATCCGTCGCCTGGGCCCCACCGATTGGGTGGCGCAGCAGCTGGCTGCCAACGGCTCGGTCTACACCAGCGGTGGGGACGACAAGATCCACCGCAACACGAGCACGCTGTTCTTCTGCGACACCCCGGGCCAGGCGGACAACGAGTTCTGCTGGCGTGACTGGTTCTCCACTGAGCCGCTGACCTGGGATTTCTACCGCAACGCGGTGGAAAAGCCCGACCAACTCCGCCAGCGTGTGGCCCTGGCGTTGCAGCAGGTGTTCGTGGTCAGTGGTGACCATGTCTACGGCACCTACGGCTTCCGCAACTACCACAACATGCTGCTGGAGAACGCCTTTGGCAACTACCGCGAGTTGCTTCGGCGGGTGACGCTGGCGCCGGTGATGGGGCAGTTCCTGAACCACGTCAACAACGACAAGCTGCTGCCCAACGAGAACTTCGCGCGAGAGTTGTTGCAACTGTTCTCGCTCGGCACCTGCAAGCTGCAGCCCAGCGGCAAGCTGAGCGGCGGAACCTGTAAACCGGTCTACGACAACAACCTGGTGCGCAACTACGCCTATGCCTTGACCGGGTGGACTTACCCCAAAGGCGGCAAGACCGCCTGGGGCTGCTGGCCGGCCGGCACGAACTGCGAGTACATGGGCGGCGACATGGTGGCCGCGCCGGCGCTGCGCGATGGCAACGATCGCAAGCTGTTGTCCGGCATCACTGTGCCGGCCGGTGCCACCGCCCCCAAAGCGCTCGAGAAGGTGCTCGACAGCTTGATGCAGCACCCCAACCTGGCGCCTTTCGTCAGCCAGCGCCTGATCCAGCAGCTGGTCTCCAGCAATCCGTCCGGCGAATACGTTCAACGCGTGGGCCAGGCCTTCAGTTCCGGCAGTTTCACCAGTGGCGGGCGCAGCTTCGGAGCGGGCGTTCCTGGCGACATGAGCGCCACGGTGGCGGCCGTGCTGCTGGACCCGGAGGCCCGCGGCGCCGACTGGGACGCCGCGCGACGCGGCCACCTGCGCGAGCCCATCCTGCAGATGACCGGCGCGCTTCGTGCGCTGAACGGCCACACCGACGGCGCGGCGCTGGTCTGGTGGTGGGGTGAGAACCTGAGGCAGCCGGTGTTCCGCGCGCCTTCGGTGTTCAACTTCTACCCACCTGACTACCCGGTGGCCGGCACCTCACTGGTCGGGCCGGAGTTCGGCATCCACAACGCCAACACCGCACTGGAGCGCTTGAACTACCTGACCTTTCTTCTCGATTGGGGTGGCGCTGGGCCTGACCCGGATGTGCCCGGTGCCATCGGCACGCGGGTGGACCTGGCCAGCTTCCTGCCCAAGGCTGCCGACGCGGCCGGGCTCGTCGACGGTCTGTCCAGCCTGACTCTGGGCCGCACCCTGGCCAGCGGCCCGCGCGCCAAGGTGATCACCGCCGTCTCATGGTGGACGGCTCAGACCGACTCGGCCAACTGGCAACTGAACCGGGTGCGCACCGCCGCGTACCTGGTGCTGGGTTCGCCCGACTACCAAGTGCAGCGTTGATCCAGGAGCCCGACATGTCCCAAACCAAACTGACCCGCCGTGCCTGGCTGCAACGTAGTGGCGGCCTGGCCGCAGGTGCCCTGGGCGCCATAGGTCTCGGTTCTCTGCTGCTCGGCGCCCGCCCGGCCTATGCGGCCGACTACAAGGCCTTGGTCTGCGTCTTCCTCTACGGCGGCTGCGACGGCATGAACCTCGTGGTGCCGACCGACCTTGCACGACACAACCAGTACGCGGCGGTGCGGGGGCCTTTGGGCTTGCCGCGCGGCAGCCTGGTCGGCCTGGCCGGATCGGACTACGGCCTGCACCCGGCCTTGCAGGCCCTGCAGCCGTTCTGGAACGACCAATCGTTGGCGCCGGTGTTCAACCTGGGCCCGCTGGCGGCCCCCTTGACCAAGGCGCAGTACCTGGCGGAACCGGATGGCAGCCCCCTGATTCCTGACGCACTGTTCTCGCACTCGGATCAGCAGACCCAGTGGGAGACAGCCAGCACCGACACGCTCAGCCGCACCGGCTGGGGAGGGCGCGCATCGTCCGCCCTGGGCACGGTGAACCCGGTGATCTCGGTCGGTGGCAACGGGCGCTTCGGTGTCGAGACATTGCGCACGCCGTTGGTGCTGCCCGGGCCAGGTGAAAACTTCGGTGCCTATGGGCTCCGGCCGGAGGACACGGTATGGACGCCCAACCGCCTGCGCCGCGAGGCCATCGACGCGTTGTATGCCGAGCCGCAAGGGCCGGTGCTGGCAGACGCCTACCGCGGCCAGCAGGCCACGGCCTTCGAGATGTCTGAGCGCCTGGCCGGCATCGTGGGCTCGGTGCCGGGCGATGCCGGCTCCTCGCCGGAGATCGACAGCGCGTTTGCTCCGTTGATCGTCAATGGCCAGGTCAGCGGGGACCTGGCCCGGCAGCTGTACCAGGTGGCCAAGCTGATCCGCTCCAACGCGCAGGTGCAGGGCAACCGCCAGATCTTCCTGGCCCAGGCCGGCGGTTTTGACACCCACAGTGGCCAGGTGGCGGCCGACGACGCCACCGCCGGCTTGCATGCCGGGCTCTTGCGCGGCCTGGGTGATGCATTGGCAGCTTTCCAGCGAGCCATGCAAAACCTTGGGCTGGCCGGTGCGGTGACCACCTTCACCCAAAGCGATTTCGGCCGGACCTTCGCGCCCAACTCCACGCTCGGCACAGACCACGCCTGGGGCAACCATCAGCTCGTGCTGGGTGGTTCGGTGAAGGGCCGGCTCACGTATGGCCGCTACCCCGAGCTGGTGCTGGGTGGGCCCGACGACGTCGGCGTGGAGTCTTGGGAGCTCCAAGGCCGATGGCTGCCCGGCAGCAGCGTCGACCAGTATGCCGCCACATTGCTGGCCTGGTTCGGTGCCACCAGTGCGCAACTTGACAGCATCCTGCCCCACCTGCCCAACTTCGGCAGCGCGCGCAACATGGGCTTCGTATAGGGGCGGTGCAGGTCGGCGCATGCGCTATCGTGCGCGCCGTGTCCTTCGCATTTGTCTCATCCTCCGGACGCCACGCGCGCCTCGATGCGCTGCGTGGCGCGGCCATTGTGTGGATGGCGATCTTCCACTTCTGCTTCGACCTGAACTACTACGGCTACTTCAGCCCACGCCAGCAGTTCCAGGTGGATCCGTTCTGGACCATGCAGCGCGCCTGCATCGTCACGCTGTTCCTGTTTTGCGCCGGACTGGGCCAGGCTGTGGCGCTGCAGGCGGGCCAGTCGTGGCCGCGCTTCTGGCGCCGCTGGGCCCAGGTGGCGGGCTGTGCGGTGCTGGTGTCGGCGGGCTCCGCACTGATGTTCCCGCGCAGTTGGATCAGCTTCGGTGTGCTGCACGGCATCGCCGTGATGTTGGTGGTGGTCCGGCTGATCGCGCCGCCGTTGCTGGCTCGCGGAGCGGCCGGGTTGGGTGCACTGCTCATGCTGGGAGCGCTGGCATTGGCGTTGCCGCGCTGGATCCACCACTCGATGTTCGACAGCCGCTGGACCAACTGGACCGGGCTGGTCACGCGCTTGCCGTTGACCGAGGACTACGTGCCCGTGCTGCCATGGCTGGGTGTGCTGCTGTGGGGCGTGGCTGCAGGCACCTGGGTGCTGCGCCAGCGCCCGGCCTGGATGGCGGGCGGTCTGCCTGGCTTGGCGCGGCCGCTCGCTCTGCTGGGCGGCTGGTCGCTCAGTTTCTACATGCTGCACCAGCCGGTGTTGATCGGCGGCATCCTGGCCTGGAAGGCCCTCACCGGCTGATCAGCGCCGGGTTGTCTTCAGCCCGCCGGGCCCCTTGTGGCAGTCGTAGCAGCCGACCTGCTGGGCGGCGGTGTAGGTGACGGTCTTTTCCTCGGCCCGGAAGCTGCGGGCGGCCTTGGTGGCCGACAGGGGGCCACCACGGAAATCCGCGCCGTGGCAGTACGCACAGGCCTGCTTGTCGTTCTCGGCGAACTTGCCATGCTTGTTGACCCAGTCCTGCCCGAAGGTGTGCAGGCCGTGCGGGCCGCCGGTGGCGGTGACGGCCAGGTTAGTGTGGCAGGCCGCGCACTCGGCGATCTGCCCCACATGCCCCTGGGTCTCGATGGATTGCACGTTGTCGTTGTCGTGCGAACTGGTGTACTCGGCGTGCGTGGCGCCGTGGCAGGCCTCGCATTGCAGGCCGCCATGGCCCTTGCTGAAGCGGTAGAGGTTGAATCCTGCGGCCGGCACGTCGGGGTTGGTGGCGAAGCGGGTGTCGGCAGGCCTCTTGACCTGTCCCTTGGCGTTCACGGCCATCAGGTCGCGACGTCCGTCATAGTGGCAGGCCTGGCAGGTGGGTTGGTCCAGCCAGCCAGTGCGGCGCTTGTCGCCGACCTTGCTCATGCCGGCGTGGCAGCTTTGGCACTGGATCGCCGGTGTGCCATCGGGCAGTTGGGCGTTTCCCATCACCCCGCGCAGACACTTCGTCTCGGAGCCCGGGTGACACATGTAGCAGGCGCCGCGGTCGCGCTCGTCGTCCAGTGGCAGGCCTGTGGTTGGGTTGATGACCCGGGCGTGCAGGGTATGGATGTCGGTGGTCAGCGGGGCGATGCCCGCCAGGCCGGTGCCGGGCAGGGCGTTCGAACTGTGGCAGGCCGCGCACAGTACCGGGTGTCCGCCGTCCGAGGTGGCCAGCAAGCCCTTCTTGTCATAGCCGAGTTGCTTCAGGGCCTTCTTGTACTTGGCCTGGCCGGCATGCTTGTCGTCATGCAGAGCAAGGATGTTGCGGCGGTAGTCCTTGTCCGGCCCCCGCGGGTCGTAGACCCACCCGCGAGCGGGCTTGGCGGCGTCGGAGGAGCCGGAGGCGTGGCAGGCCACGCAGGTCATTTCGTCGGACACCGGCAGCACCACGTGGCCTTCTGCGAGTGGTGTGCCGGCCAGGTCGCGGGCCACGACCTTGACCATCGGGTAGGTGTTCTTGACGTGGTTGTCGTCCCACGGCGTGATGGGGATCCCCACTGCCACGTGCATGGATGAGGCCTGCTCGAAGCTCATCGTCTGCGGCGCGAATTGGGCAGTCTGAAAGCCACCCAGTCCCATGCCTGGCGGCAGGTCGACACCGTACAGCGGCAGAGCGAAGTCCCAGAAGTTTGTCTTGTCCAGCGATCGGCTGTTGATGGAACCCAGCAGGTCCGTCGTGGCTTCGAAGGTGACCGTGACGCCGCTGGTGATCAGGCGGTTGTTGGTGGCGTCCACGACCTGCGCATGCAGATTGTTGAACGGCGGCAGGATCGAGAACACCGAGTAATCCGAGTCCATGCAGTGCATGCCCAGGTCGTTCCAGCCCAGAACCTTGTAGGTGACGGCCTGCGCGGGCGCGGCGCACGCCAGGGCGATGGCGCAGCCCAGGGGGGCCAGCCAGGAACGTGCGGTGGTCTTCATCGGGACTCCTCAGGTGGCGCCAGGCTTGAGCCCGGTCAAGATACGTTTACCCGCATAGGTATAAGGCCTTCATGGTGCGCCGGAACATATGTGACGTCAACACATTTGTGGTGACCTCACTTCGCAGGGCGAGCACGCCTCGAAGGGTGGCTGGTACCCTTGGCACCCATGAGTGCACGCATCCTGTTCGGCTTCCATGCCGTGACTGTCCGCCTGAAGACGGCGCCCGCGTCGATCAGCGAGATCCACGTCGACACGGCCCGGCGCGACGCCCGCATGCGCGGCTTCGTCGAGCGTGCCCGCGAGGCTGGCGCCCGGGTAGTCGACAGCGACGACGTTCGGCTGTCCAAGCTGGCCGGCAACAGCCGCCACCAGGGGGTGGTGGCCCGTGTCGAGCCGCTGCCGCCGACCCACTCGCTCGACGAGGTGCTTGAGGGCGTCGAAGCGGCCAAGGAAGACCCGCCCTTGGTGCTGGTGCTCGACGGTGTGACCGACCCGCACAACCTGGGCGCCTGCCTCCGCGTGGCCGATGGGGCCGGCGCGCACGCCGTGGTCGCTCCCAAGGACCACGCGGTGGGCCTGAACGCCACGGTGGCCAAGGTTGCCTCGGGGGCGGCCGAAACCGTGCCCTACCTGATGGTGACCAACCTGGCGCGCTGCCTGAACGAGATGAAGGAGCGCGGCATCCGCATCGTCGGCACCAGCGACGACGCGACCCAGACGCTGTACGACGTCGACCTCAGCGGGCCGGTCGCGCTGGTACTTGGTGCCGAGGGCGCGGGCATGCGCCAACTCACCCGCAAGACCTGCGACGAACTGGTCAGCATCCCGATGGCCGGTGCGGTCGAGAGCCTGAATGTCTCGGTGGCTGCCGGTGTCTGCCTGTACGAGGCACGCCGGCAGCGCCGATCACGCGGCTGAGCCGCCATGGACGACCCTGCCGTTACCGTGCAGGCGCTCCGGCAGCGCGTATGCGCCGCCCGGCACATCGTGGTGATGACGGGCGCGGGCATGTCCGCCGAAAGTGGCATCCCCACCTTCCGCGATGCACTGACCGGCCTGTGGGCACACATCGACCCGATGCAACTGGCCAGTGAATCGGGCTTCCGTGCGAACCCGGCGCGCGTATGGGCCTGGTACGAAGAGCGCCGCCACGGGGTGCGCGCCGCGAAACCCAACGCGGGTCACCTGGCCCTCGGTGACTTTGCACGGGCACATCCCGGCTGCCTGACCGTCGTGACCCAGAACGTCGACGACCTGCACCAACGCGCGGGCAACATCGATGCCATCAGGCTGCATGGCGACATCCTGCAGGATCGCTGGCTGGACACCTGCCCGCGCGCGGCGCGCGGCAGCACCTGCGACACCGCCTGGGCCGAGCCGGGCGACCCGCCGATTTGTGCCGAGTGTGGCAACTGCGTCCGGCCCGGCGTGGTCTGGTTCGGCGAGGCTCTGCCGCTGGACGGGCTCTCGGCCGCCGAGCGCGCCGTCGACGGTTGCGACCTGATGCTGGTCGTCGGCACCTCGGGTGCGGTGTGGCCGGCAGCCGGGCTGGCAGCGCGTGCCCGCCGAGCCGGTGCCCACGTTGCCATCGTGAATCCCGATCTCAGTGAGATCGATGCCGATGCCCACCAACTGGTGCGGGGCACTGCGGCTGGCGTGTTGCCGCAGTTGTTTGGCGCTTGACTACACTCAGCGCATCGCATTGAAACCGCCGCTGCCGTGCCTGTCATCGCTGTCGCCCATCCCCTCGTCCGCCACAAGGTCGGCCTGCTGAGAGAAGCCGGCATCTCGACCAAGAAGTTCCGCGAACTGACTGGCGAACTGGCCCGCCTGCTGGCCTACGAGGCCACCGCCGATTTCCCACTCGCGGCTGTCACGATCGACTGCTGGAGCGGGCCGACCGCGATCGAGCAGATCGTCGGCCGCAAGGTGACGGTGGTGCCCATCCTGCGCGCCGGTCTGGGCATGCTGGATGGCGTGCTGGACATGATCCCGAACGCCAAGGTGAGTGTCGTGGGGCTGTCCCGCAACCACGAGACTTTGCAGCCCGAGCACTACTTCGAGCGCTTTGTCGGGCACCTGAACGAGCGCACTGCGCTCATCATCGATCCGATGCTGGCAACGGCCGGCTCGATGATCGCCACGGTGGATCTGCTCAAGCGCCGTGGCTGCAAGGACATCCGTGCGCTGGTTCTGGTGGCTGCGCCCGAGGGCGTTGCGGCACTCGAAGCGGTGCACCCCGACGTGCGGTGCTGGACGGCAGCCATCGACAGCCACCTGAACGAGCAGGGCTACATCATCCCGGGCCTGGGCGATGCGGGCGACAAGATCTTTGGCACCAAGGAAGAAGGCAGTTTGTGAAACGACTCATCCTCCCGGCGGCCCTGCTCGCTGGTCTCGCGGCCTGTACCCAGGAGCAGCAGAACCAGATCAAGCGCGACATCCAGAACTGGACCGGCACCAACGGCGTGCTCGAGGTCTACGCAGGCAATCAGGTGGTCAAGCGCTTCCTGAAGATCGACAAGCTCTCTACGGCGCTGGGCACCAGCGACAACGAGCCGCGCCACTATCGCTATGGTTATGGCGTGCTCGACGAGAACCTGAACGGCCAAGTCGACCCTGACGAGAAGCGGGTCTATTTCGAGGTCGGCGATTTCAATGCCTACGTGTTTTTCGAGAACCCGCGCTGAAACGCCACCGCGCAGTGGCTGCTACGGAAACGGCGGATTCGAGTCACCGGACTGGGTCATCAGGTTGGGCCCGGACTGATCCATCTCCTCAAACTGCGGATCTGTGCCGTCCTTGATCTTCGTGAGCCAGCCCTTGACAGCGTGACGATCCCGACAGTGCAGTGACACCGAGTCGCGCGATCGGCCGTCGCCGTAGGTGTACATCCGGTTCTTGATGCAGTCCACGAACGATCCCGCAGGCGCGTCGGCAGCCAGGCCCTTTGCCGTGACCAGGAACACGAGTGTCCGGGCGCTGGTGGCGTTGGTGCTGAGGTTCTTCACCCTGCCGGCATAGAACACAGGCTGCCCGACGTTCACCGGCCGTGGGATGACGACGGGTGGCTCGTAGCGCCAGCGCGCGGTTCCATCGTTCTCTTCCAGCAGGCTCAGTTCGGTGGTGCTGACCAGGAACACCAGGGACGAATCGAACGCCCAGCCTGATCCTTCGTTGTAGTACCACGTCTGCACGACTTGGCCGTTCTTGCCCTTGGTCGTTGCGTATCCGTCTTGCGTCGGGACACCATCGCGCTGGACCACCGCCCACTGACCTGGCTTCAGGCTCATGTAGGGGACGACGTCGACACTGGCAGCCTGGGCCATGCTGGACAACGTGGCCGCGACGAAACACGCCCACAGCGTGCGCGGGAGTTGGCAATCATTCGACATGGTGCCTCCTGGGCGCTTGGCCGTGGCGACCAGCACTGAAACGGCATGGCAGCCGGCCAAGGAACAGTCAGGCTGCCACGAACCCAACGCGATGTCTAGGGCCTGTTGCCGCTATGGGTGGGCTCACGCTCGCGCCTGGCAGGCCACAAGGCGAGGCCGCAACGACGCCCTGTGGCCTGCCAGGCACGAGCCCGAAGGGTGATCCCAGGAAACCGGCGCCCTCCAATAGCGGCAACAGGCCCTACACCCCGCCGAAACCGCCCACCAGAGCGCCCGCCCCCAACGCCCACAGCGGGCTGAGTCGCGTACGCCACATCAGCAGCACCGTGCCAGCAATCAGCAGCCAGGCGACCGGCCGCTGCGACACCGGTGCGGCGAGCAGGCAGCCGGTGGCTGCCAGCAGGCCCAGGGTGATCGGTGCCATGCCGGCAACGAAGGATTTGACACTCCGGGTGTCGCGGCGGCGCATGCCCCAGCGGGTCGCCGCCAGGGTCAGCACGGTGCTGGGCAGCAGCATGCCGCTCATTGCCACCAGCGCGCCCAACAGCCCAGCGGCGTTGAAGCCGACCACCGCCACAAAGAGCAGGTTCGGGCCGGGAGCTGCCTGGGCGAGGGCGATTGACGCATTGAAATCTGCCACCGACAACCAGCCATGCTCGACGACAACGAAGCGCTGCAGATCCGGCACCGTGGCAATGGCGCCGCCGATGGCCAGCAGCGACAACATGAGGCAGTGCATGAACAGCGCGAACAGATCGGCGGGGGTCATGGGCCGGTTTCGCTTTCGGTGGCAGTCGGTGCGAGTTTCCACCAGGCCGCTGCGCAGGACAGGCTGCCCAGGCCCAGAAGCACCGCGATCAGAGGCCACCGCAGGCCGGCGATGGCCACCGCGCAGGCGATGGCGATGGGCGCCCACAGTGCACGACCCAGCGGGTTGCGAGCCAGCGTGGGCAGCAACTTGAGCGCCATCGCCATCACCAGGCCAGCGGCCACGGCGCCCATGCCACGCACGGCGCCGGCGACCGCGGGGATGTCCGCCAGCCCACCGTAGGCTGCCGCCAGGATCAATACCAGCACCATCGGCGCAGCAATCATGCCGCCGACCGCAGCCATCGCGCCGCGCAGGCCGAAATAGCGGTCCCCGATGATCAGGGCCAGGTTGATCACGTTCGGCCCGGGCAGGACCTGCCCGATCGAAAGGCGTTCGGCGAACTCGGCCTGGGTGAGCCAGCCGAGTCGCTCGACCAGTTCGCGTTGTGCCACCGGGAGCACGCCTCCAAAGCCCATCAGGGCGAGCCGGGTAAAGGCGACGAACAGATCGGCCGGCGAGCCCGGATGTGGGCGAGGTGCTACGCCTTCAACGTTGTCAGGCATGGTGGCCCCGCCGTGCCAGTGATCGGCCAGCCCAAACGCTGAGGCACACGGCTGCCAACAGCCACGCCACGGCCACATGGTGCAACCCGGCAAAGGGCGGGTCGCCGGCCAACTGGTTGGCGGCCATCATGGCCCCGCCGCCGGCCGCGCCGAACGCCTGGCCCAGGTAGATGGCCGAGGTGTTGAGTGCCAACAGGCCTGGTGCAAGTGCCGGCGCCGCCGTGCCCAGTCGGGCCTGCTGGGCCGAATTGGAGGCGAAACAGCCTATGGCCCAGGGCAGGATGATCACCATCATCTGGCCAGGGCTGGTGGCCCACGGCCAGAGAATGGCCGACAGCGTGACGCCCGCCAGCAACCAGTTGACCGCGCGCCCAGCGCCAATGCGGTCCACATGGCGCGAAAGCAGCACGTTACCGGTCAGGCCAAACGCGCCGAACCATGCAAACAGCAGGCTGATGGTCGAGGCATCGGCGTTCAACACCTGGCGGTAATAGGGCGCGAAGTAGGCGAACAACGTGAACTGGCCGGCCCCGGACAGGGCGGTGACGGCCACCATGGACATCAGGACGGGGTGGGTGAGCACCTCACGCCAGGCCTGCAGACTGAGCGGCGGCGGGCGCACACCGTCTGGCAGTGCGCGCCAGACCCAAGTCGCGCCGAAAGCCGCCAGTACCGCCACCAAGGCGAAGGCATAGCGCCAGCCAAAGGCCTCACCGATATAGCTGTGCAGCGGCAGGCCGAACACAGACGCCACCGACCAGCCGAGAAAAATGAAGGTGATGGCCCGGCCGCGTTGCTCGGGTGGTGCCAGCCAACCCATGGCCGCTGCGGCCTGAGGGGTGAAGACGGCGGCGGCGAGCATGCACAGCGCCCGCACCGGCAGCAGGCTGGTGAAATCCGGCAGCACGGCACACAGGGCGTGCCCGATCGCGTACCAGGCCAGCGACAGGGTCAGCAGACGGCGGCGGTCCATGCCACCGACCCAGGCCGCCAGCAGCGGCGCGCCCACCGCCATCACCATGGCGGCCACACTGATGAGTTGACCGCCGACTGCCACGCTGACCTGCAGAGACCGCGTCAGGTCGTTCAACGAGCCTGCCACGACCATCACGCCGCAGCCGATGACGAAGTTGCCGAACATCAGCGCCCAGCGGCCGGCGCCCGCGTGGGGGCTCACCGCAGAACCTTCAGCGCATCTGGATTGACGATGTTGCGGGGTTGCCCGGCGACGAACGCCACCACGTTGTCGAAAGCCGTACCGAAGTACAGCTCGTAGCTGTCCAACTCCACATACCCGATATGGGGCGTGCAGACGGCATTCTCGAGCCTCAGCAGCGGGTGTCCCTGGAGGATCGGCTCGGTCTCGAAGACATCCACCGCAGCCATGCCGGGCCGGCCGCGGTTCAGGGCGGCCACCAGCGCCGTGTCTTCCAACAACTCGGCGCGCGAGGTGTTGACGAACAGGGCGGTGGGCTTCATGCGGCCCAGGTCGGTCAAGGTGACGACGTGGCGGGTTCTGTCGGACAGGCGCAGGTGCACGCTGAACACGTCGCTCAGCTCGAATGCCTCTTCGCGTGAGGTGAAGGTGGCGTAGCCATCAGCGGCTGCACGCTGGCGCGACTCTTCGCTGGCCCAAATGCGCACATCCATGCCGAAGGCCTTGCCGTAGCCGGCGACCAGCGCGCCGATCTTGCCGTAGCCCCAGATTCCCAGTGTCCTGCCGCGCAGTTGCACACCCAGGCCGAAATTCTGCGGCATCGACGCTGCCTTGAGACCTGATTGCTGCCAGGCGCCATGCTTGAGGGTGCCGATGTAGTGGGGCAGGCGGCGCATGGCTGCCATGATGAGGGCCCATGTGAGCTCGGCCGGAGCGTAGGGTGAACCCACACCCTCGGCGACTGCGATACCCAACCGGGTGCATGCCTCGACGTCGATATGGGGGCCCACCCGGCCGGTCTGTGCGATCAGCCGAAGCTTCGGCAGCTTCTCCAGCAGTTGTCGATTGAAGTGGGTTCGCTCGCGGATCGCGACCAGGACCTCGGCGTCACGCAGCCGTATTGACAGCTGGCCCAGCCCCTTGACGGTGTTGGTGAAGACCTTGGCGTTGAGGTCCTGCAGCTTTGAGGCGCACCTGAGCTTCCGGACCGCGTCCTGGTAGTCGTCGAGGATGATGATGTTCACGGCCCGATTTTGCACCGTGGCCGCGGCAGCCTGGGGTCAGCGCTGCGTCGGATGGCTCCGTGGCGATCCCGGAGCACCCGTTTCCCACGGCGCAGGCATGGTGGGCGGCAAGGTGGCGCCAGGATCAAAACCGAAAGCCTCGGGAAAGATGCTGTCGAGGCTGCGGTACATCTCGGCGCGCAGTGCGCGGTGATGGCTGTCGTCCAGGCACAGTGAGGCGAGGATCGGGCCACGCAGCAACCAAAGATCCACTGGATCGTTGGCCAGGCGTACCTGTTGCCGAAGCCATTGGCCCTTGCGGTCCTCCAGAACACCGGTGGCACGCAGAAACAGCAGCTTCATCTCGACGAAGGCCCTTCGAGCGGCGATGCGGGCCGAGCGATCCTGGGGCAGCCCCGCCGCGCCGAATGGGCTCGAAGGGAACTGGCTGGTGTCGAGGAAGGTGTCCGGGGGAGAGTTCATGGCACGTTCAGAGGATGTGGCGTGGGCCATGTCGGCTCGCTGTGGGCGATGGCGTGGTGCTGGTCGGGAAGTGGCGGTTCACGAGGGCGAGGCGGCGGTCGGCCTCTGCCTGGCTGCGGTGGCGAGAGACCACGCAGTAGAGCTCGGCACGCAGGTGCCACAGCTCGCGCAGCGAGCGGGCTGAGACACCTCGGCGCAACAGGTCACGAGCGTCATCGCCTTGCAGCTCGGCCAAGGCATCGCCGAACTCAAGGCGGGCAGATTCCAGCGCGGAAGCACGGTTCAGGTCTGGCTTGTCGCTGTCGCACAGCCAGTGCCAGAGCGCCTTCCAGACGGGCTCGGCCTGGCCCCAAAGGGCCGGAGGGCGTACGTCGGTACGGGAGGCCATCAGGCTGGTCGCGGGCTCGTGCTGCAACCACCGACGGATCAGGCGGGGTGGAGTCATGACAGTGACATCGGACACAAACGCAAGCAACATGAGACGATTCTTGACCGTCAGTTGCCCCGAGAAGCGCCGATAAGCTGCGCCGGACCGGCTTGTTTCCAGTCGCGAGCGCTTGGCTGCCCCGTGCCAATTCATGGTCTGGCGGCGCCACGCACGAAAAATGTGGCCCCCACGGGGTTGCGGCCAGCGTTCCCGGCGCGCACAGTCGTTGCGGTGGGCGCTGTTCCGCTAAAGTGCCTGCAAGGCGGCAAGCACATTTGCCGATGGGTTCGACCTGGAGGGTAAGCACCCGTGGCCCTGCGGATCATGTTGATCGACGACAGCGAGGCCGACCGCCTCTACACCCGCATCGTGCTCGAGCGTTCGGGGGCCGCCCGGGAGGTGCTCGAGTATGAGTACGCTCGCGATGCGCTCGCCGACCTGTCCCACGGAGGCATCGCCGTTGACCTGATCTTGTTGGATATCAACATGCCGGGCATGGATGGTTTCGAGTTTCTCGACGCCTACCAGCAGGTACTCAGCGGTGCCGCCACGTCGGCCCAGCACGCCGCAACGGTTGCGGTGGTCATGCTGACCTCCTCTGCCGATCTCCAGGACCGGCAGCGCGCGCAGTCGTACCCGTGCGTCAAGGGCTACCTGACCAAGCCCATCGATCTGGCTTCCGCCCGTGAGTTGCCGCAGCACCTGCCCCCATGGCCTGCAGGTGGCACGTGAACAGCGGTCCACTGTTGCGGCGGCGTCTGCCGGGTTTCGCCGTGATCGCCCACCTGATGGGGCTGCTGGCGCTGCTGGCCCTACCGGCATGGGCAGCGGCGCAGCCTCAAAGCCAGCTCGAAGCCCGTTTTGGGGCTGAGGCCGACTACGGCCCGTTCGTTTACGCGGAAAGCGACGGCCGCGTGTCGGGGCTGTCGGTGGACATGTTGGACCTGGTTGCGCGACATTCAGCCCTGCGGGTTCAAACACTGCCCCCTCGGCCATTGAAGGAACTGCTCGAAGGAGTGAAGCAGCGTCAGATCGACCTGCTTTCGTCACTGCGTCCAACACCAGAGCGCAGCGCCTATCTGCTCTTCAGCCGGCCCTATGTTTCTGTCCCGGCAGTACTCGTTCTTCGGCGGCAGGATCCCTTGCGGAACCGCCCGGCATCGGAGCTCTGGCTGGCACTGCGCGGAAAGTCTGTGGCCGTCGGCTCTGGCTACGCTGTTGAGGCCTTTGCGCGGGCTTCATGGCCGGATATCCAATGGCAGGGCTTGCCCGATGATGTGCATGTGCTACGGGGTTTGCAGCAGGGCGAGCAGGCCGCTGCCGTGGTGGATCTGGCCAGCCTGGCCTTCATCGCCCGGCAGCACGGCCTGGTGGGCCTGGACGCGGTGAGCCTCGTCGGCTTCGAATACGCGCTGAGCTTTGGTGTGTCGCGTGAACGCCCTGATTTGCTGGAGCGCATCGATGCGGGCATGAAGGCCATTCCGACCGCTGAACGCCGGGCCGTGGTTGAGCGGTGGATGAAACCGCTCGAGTTGCAGGACCAGGCACCCAGCCCGTGGCCGGCGCGGCAGTGGGTACTGATGTTGCTGGCTTTGGGGTTGACGCTGGGCCTCTTAGGGTGGCTGCGATCTCGGCGGCATCGGCGCAGCCCATGAATTCGCACACTGCCCTCGAACTGGAGGATTGCCCCGCACCGGATGCCCTGCAAGTTCGACTGTTTGCGTCAGGGGCTCTCGCGGCCATGCTGCTGGGTGCGCTCTATCTGCTGTTGGCGCTGCTTTCGCTCCAACTTTCTCGCCAACCAGGCAGCATCGCCACCATCTGGTATGCCAACGCCGTAGCGGTTGCCTTTCTGCTGTACGCACCGAGCAGACGGCACGCCATCGCACTGTGGCTGGCCACCGGCTTGGCTTGTCTGGCAGCCAATCTCGTCTGGGACAGCGACCTCACATTGGCATCGTTGTTCGTCTTGCCCAACCTGACGGAGATAGCCGTTGCCGTGTGGTTGTTGCGACGTGCTGAACTGGCACGCGCAAACCTGCGCTCGCCTTGGGCGATGGTGCGTTTGCTTCTCCTGGGCGGCTTCTTGCCGCAAATGGTGGGCGCCACGGTGGGGGCGTGGTTGCTGCACAGCCTGCGCGGCCTGCTGCCGGAGAACACCTGGCTGGGCTGGTTCGAAGGCTCGGTCATCGGTAGCCTGTCGCTGCTGCCACTGGCTTGCCTGTGCCTGCGCCTGCCGGGTAGCGCATTGCGTGCGGCCTGGCTGGAATGGCGCTTTCTCGCGCTGCTGCCGCTGTCATTGGCGATCACCCTGTTGGCCGCAGGTATCTCGCCGTTTGCCTTCGTCTACCTGTCCCTGCCACTTCTCCTGGCGGCCATGCTCCTGGACCTGGTGGCCGTGTGCCTCCTGACGATGGTGCTTTCGGTTTGCATCGCTGCGGCGATGGGCGGGGGCCTGTTCGTGCCGCCGCCTACGCAATCAGTCTGGGAAGAGAGCCTGATCTACCTGGCCTTGGGTGCCGCCCTGCTGCCGGCGCAGTTGCTGGCCTCGTCCGTGGCTGCCATGCGCGACAGCGCAGAACGTCTTGAGGCGCGTACCCGTGAACTCGAAACCACCAACGAGCGCCTCAATCAGTTCCTGCACATCGCATCGCACGACTTGCGTGAGCCTCTCAACACGATGACCCAGTTTGCGAGCCTGCTGCAAGCCGACCTGAAGGACGATGGCCATCCACAGGTGCAGGAGTACCTGCGCCTGGTGAACCAGGCCGGCCAGCGCATGCGGCGTCTGCTCGACGACGTGCTGATCTATGCACGATTGCGCGGAGAGCGGGCGGCGCCAGCGGAGAACGTTGATTTGTCCCGTCTGATGGTGGAGGTCCGCGAGTGTTTGGCGGCGGTCTTGAGCAACAGCCAGGGCCAGATCGAGGTGGTGCCGTTGCCGACAGTCCGGGGTCATGCGAGCCTGTTGTCCTTGATGTTCCAGAACCTGTTGAGCAACGGCCTGAAGTTCATGCCGCCAGGCCGCGCCGCACGGGTGAATGTCAGTACACGGCGTGTGCCGGGCTGGCACGTCATCAGCGTGCGCGACAACGGCATTGGCATTGCGCCAGAAGATCAAGCCCGATTGTTCAAGCCCTTTTCACGGTTGCACCCCCGGCGCCTGTACGACGGCACGGGACTGGGCTTGGCCTTGTGCCAGCAGGCAGTTCTCGCGCACGGCGGGCGAATCGAGTTGGAGTCCACACCTGGCGAAGGCAGTTGCTTTCATGTCTGGCTGCCGGATGCTGCAGGGGGTGATGCCCAGCGGGCTTGATCAAGCCGGGGAGATTCCCTCATGGGCTGGCCTGAGGGCTGCCAAGCGCCGTCAATGCCGCGCAGTGTCGATCCCTTCACACAGGCGTCGCGCACCCTGCACGAATCGCGGGCCCATTCGGCCGATCAGGTCGCCGTCGATCTGCACGAAGCGCTGGTGGCGAACGGCGTCGACCTGAGGGAAGCGCGGCCACTGCCCGCGATCGGGGTGGTCGCTGGCGGCGCCGGCCATGGCGATCACTTGAGGGTTGCGTTGAACAGCAGCCTCCCAACTCAC
>Ga0075163_10005490_pt1 | contig 16901 bp, 12 predicted proteins | sample JI1023141ADNA_FD_71478 | JGI IMG/M metagenome (GOLD analysis project Ga0075163, IMG submission 71478) | Wastewater effluent complex algal communities from Wisconsin, to seasonally profile nutrient transformation and Carbon sequestration -... | ecosystem: Engineered > WWTP > Effluent > Algae...
TCATCAACATCGGCTGGGCGAAGCTGCCCCGCGAGTTCGAAACCATGTCCGCCGAGTATCAGGGCGCGCATTGGGACTACAACTTTCCGAAAGATCACGTGATCTTCGGCGCCGGCGGGGCCGGGTGGAACGTCCTGGCGTTCGGGCAGTCGCCGCCGTCGGCGCTCGTCGTCACCGTCCAGCGACCGCCCTACCCGCAGGCGTTCCACGTGCGCGTCATCATCGTCGAGTCCGGTCAGCCGCCGCAGGGGCTCCACCTGACCTACGGCACGGCGGGCGAGTTCGTGGGTGACGACGCGAGCGCCCTGGTCGGCCAGACGTCCCCCGCGGAGATCGTCGCGCGGGTGCGTCCGATGACGGATCCGATCGCGAGGGACTTCGCGGTCGCGGCCCACTGGACCGTCGCCGCCGAGGGAGGCCGCCCGTGACCATCGACTTCGACAACATCGGGGCGTTCGTCGAGCGCCTGTTCGACCCGTCCGTGCGCGACCCGGACCGCGTCGTGGCCCAGATCCGCGGCGCCAATCAGGGCGGCGATCTGTACGTCAGCTTCACCGCCGACAGCGAGGCGATCGTCGACGTGTGGATCGCCGCCTGGCAGAGCGCCTCCGGCGATCCGTTCGACGCCGGCGACCTGGCGCACTGCCCCGCGCGCGACCGCGCGGCCCTCGCTTTCCTCGCCGGATACGTCGCCGCCAACCGGCTCGGCCTCGCGCTGCCGCAGGCGAGCTACCAGGGCAACGCCGGCGACGGGGTCCCCGTATATGCGCTCGCCGGCTACGATCGCGTCGCGCTCCTCGCCGGCGGTCGCTTCGATTACGGCGGTGTCCGCCGGTTCCTGCGCCTGTTCCTGTTCGGCGCCCACTTCGTCGTCGTGGCCAACCCGCGGGACCTGCCGCCTGGCGTCGTCGTCGCAGATCTGGTCCAGGCGTTCGCGCAAGGGCCGCTCACGGCCGATACCCGTCGCGACCCCGGGAATTCACACTACCGCCATCTGGCGCCCGTGAACCCCAACGGGCGCTACTACCCCGACGGCGGCCTGCCGGGTCGGATGCCCGCGCCGACGCCGTTCATCCTGTCCTGGCTCGTCTGTCCGACCGTCGCCGACCTCGTCCCGGACCCGGCCAAGTACAGCGCGTTCCTCCAGCTCGAGGGTTGGCAGGCGATCAGCGCCCGCCACAACGCCGACTTCGACACCTCGGAGCGGACGTTGTGGAACATCTCGACCTACGGCGCGAGCGCGTACAGCGAGAAGCGGGCGCTGACCGCATTCCTTGCGCCGGACGCGTGGACCCCGAGGGTCGGCGGCGACACGCTCATGGCCCCGTACGCCGGCGCCGAGACCCGTCAGCCGTGGCTGGCGAGCAAGTACGTCGTTATCACGGGCTGAGCGTCCGCGCCGTCGACGCGGCGCTGCGCAACCTCGCCTTGCACGCGCGTGCGGGTGCGTGGCGGGGAGGGCCGCGCGTCCGCGTGGTATCTTCGCCGGTATGACCGATGATGCAGCGCTGCTCGAGGCCTGGCGCAGCGGCGACGTCGACGCCGGTGAGTCCCTGTTCGAGCGTTACTATGAGAGCATCGTGTGGTTTTTCCACAACAAGGTCGTCGACGGCATCGAGGATCTCGTGCATCAGACGTTCACCGCGTGCGTCGAGGGCCGCGACCGCATGCGCTCGGCGAGCAGCTTCCGCGCCTACCTGTTCGGCGCGGCGCACAACATCCTGCGCGTCCACCTGCGCAAGCTGGCCGGCGCGCGCCGACTGGTCGACTTCTCCGAGGTATCGGTGCAGGACATCGCCCCGGGTCCGAGCTCGGTCGTCGCGCGCCACCGCGAGCAGCAGCTCCTGCTCGAGGCCCTGCGCGCCCTCCCGGTCGACTATCAGGTGCTGCTCGAGCTGCGCTACTGGGAGGACCTCAAGACGATCGAGATCGCCGAGAGCTTCGCCGAGCCGCACAGCACGATCCGCAGCCGGCTGCAGCGGGCCCACGCGCTGCTGGAGCAGCAGATGGCCCGCCTCGCCCAGTCGCCTGACCTCCTGCGCAGCACGCTCGACAACTTCGACGCCTGGGTCCGGGACTGCCGCGGGCGCCACGAGGCCGCCGCGATCGACCACGACGATTGACGCCCCGACCGATCGGGTCGCGTCGTCAAACACCCCAGGGCTTCATTCAACGGTGGCAGCTCGCTCACCGTTGATCGCCATGGCGTCTGCGACGAGCAGGCGTTCGATCACGGTGCGCCCCCGTTGATGTGCCTCGCCCGCGGCGCGCGGGCCCCGGGCGTGGAGTGCCCGGCGCGGGGTGATTGACGACGCGGGTCGGTCGCCATCGGCCTGAAAAATTCCCGTCGTCAAAAGCGTGGGTCCCGACACTCCCCGGATGCAGCCCGCCTGGTCGGCGAGCCGCCCCGGCCCGCGTCGCAGGTGCGCGCGGGTCCCCTCGCGCGAGCAGCCCCGTGCGGCTGCCCGCGACCTCATCACCGCTGGAGAAAGCCCCAATGTCCCTCGCCAGTCAGATCAGCAGCGCCATCATCTCCGCCTTCCAATGGAACGACAAGGACGGCAACGCCTACAAGTTCAAGGATTCGGCGATCGACGCCAACTATCGCCTGTGGAAGCCCGACGTCACCGATACGCCGGAGGGCGGCGCCTTCGTCAACACCAAGATGGACCACATCCGCGGCATGGCCTCGGACGACCACGCCGTGATGACGATGACGTACAACCAGTACGGCGAGCTCGAGAGCGGCAACGTCGCGGTCCAGATCCAGGGCAAGAACGAGATCGCCGGCTCCCTCGGCGACGTGCTGGCCGGCCTGCCGCCGCTCCCGCCCAAGGCGGAGGCCGCCAAGGCCGCCGCCATCGCGCTCGCCCGGGCCATCCAGGCCGTCCTCAACTTGCTCGAGCAGATGACCGACGACGGCGGGCGGCTCGGCTTCCCGTCGGTCATCGAGCGGATCCAGATCCAGATCTCGAAGGTCGCGATCGACACGGCCCCGAACCCGCCGACCCCGATGCTCTCCGCGAGCAACACGCTCTACGCCACCGTGAAGTCGCAGCCGCAGCCCCTGCCCGGGCAGAAGCACCGCTCGAGCAACAACTTCATGTTCCACGGCCTGCCCAGCGGGCAGCTGAAGGTCACGTTCACCGACAACGCGAACGCCGATCGGATCACCTGCACCGTCATGCGCGACGTGTCGATGGGCTCGGATCCGACGATCGTGTTCCTGAGCGCGGGGACGACCATCGACGCGACGAAGTTCGAGATCGACACGCCCTATTACATCGCGGACCCGTCGGGCGCCGACTCGACCTTCACCGTCAACTTCAACGGCTAGAGCTGCGCAGAGCAGAGGAGAACGGGCGGGTCCACAATGTGTCGTACTCCAGGTTCGACATGACCGACGTGCGCAACGCGCTGGTGATCCAGAACGGCACCTACGGCCTGAGCGACGGCGGCGGGGGCGGCCACGGCGCCTCGCTCGACGGGGTCACCGTCGAGCAGGTGGTCGCCCGCCGCGGCAAGAACGTCGGGCTGTTCGACGCGGGCCGGTCCGGACAGGTCAAGAACCTCCGCATCGCCGACTTCACCGCGACCGGATACGACGATCGCTGGCAGACCAGCGGCGATCTCTCGGGCGTCTCGACGACGGACGTCGACCCGAAGTTCCCGGGCTAGGCCCGGCCGTCACCGCGCGCCGCGGTCCGCTCGGTCGGTGGCGCCCGGACGCTCGCGGCGGCGCGCGGCTACTGCTTGCAGCTCGCCGGGATGACGCCGTCCTCCTCGATCTCGGCGAGGACGGCCTGAAAGGCGGCCATGAGGGCGTCCGGGCTCGCGACGTCGTGCGCGGCCCCGGTCCCGCCGGCGGCGGCGATCTCGTCGGCGAAGGGGAGGTTCACGGCGTCGCCGAAGGCGATCACGTGGGTGGAGACCCCGGCGTTGGACAGGCTGGCCGCGGACGCCGCGGGGTTGTCGAAGTTGGGCTGGAGCAGCATCGTGCCGTTCTGGCTGGTCCACTTGCCGTCGGTGATCAGGATGACGCGATAAAACGGGGCGTTGGCCTGATTCTCGCCGAACAGGGCGCGCTGGGTCTTGATCGTGGTCAGCGCGAAGTCGAGGGCGCCCTTCGTCCAGGTGCCGATGCCGGTGAGGTTGCCGTTCATCGGGGGGATGATGTCCGTGAGGGTGGCCGCCAGCTTCTCGTGCTGACAGACCACGTACTTGTTGTTGGCCGTCCACGCGAGGTCGAGCTTCTGACCGTCGATGATCCCCGTGGTGTCGTTGGCGATCTTCGTGCCCGGGTTCGGGCTGGGATCGTGGCCGAAGCGCATCAGCGCGACGTTGCTGCGCTGCAGCAGGCTCGGCTCCGTGGTCATCAGGGCGGAGAGGTTGGCGACGAGGTTCTCGTAGCGGGTGCCCTGGACCCACTTGGTGTTCATCGAGGTCGAATAGTCGACGATGAACAGCAGGTTGGCCCGCGGCGAGCCGCAGGTCCCGCACTGGCTCTTCTCGCAGGTCGGCCAGCACGCGTCCGCGTAGTTGTCGTTGGCGTCGTCGCACTGCTCGCCGGGATCGACCTTGCCGTTGCCGCAGCCGGCGGGCGGCATGCCGGTGGTCGTATCATCGGATGTCGTGGTGTCGTCGCTCGTCGTGGTCGTGTCGTCGCTCGTCGTGGTCGTGTCGTCCGCGGTCGTGAGCGTCGTCATCGTCGTCATCGTCGTCATCGACGTCATCGGGCCGGTGTCGCTGGACTCGCCGACAGGGGTGGTCGTCGACCCGGTATCGCCGGTCTCGAGGGTGGTCACGCTCGTCGGACCGGAGCCGCTGGTATCCTCGGTGGTGACGCTCGTGAGCGTCGTCGAGGCGGTCGCCGTGGTCGGCTCGTTCGTCGTCTCCGCCGTGCTGTCGGTCAGCTGCGCCGTCGTCCCGGCGCCGGTCGGAAGGTTGCCGGAGCCGTCGTCCGGATAGGGCTCGGAGGGGAAGGTCGGGACGCTGTCCGATACCAGGGACGTCGTCAACGAGTGATCGGGTGAGCAGGCCATACCGGTGAGGAGCAGCGCTGCAGATAGGTGTCGACCCGGGGCCAGATTTCGCATCACGCGATGCTCACACCGATCGGGGGCGGACGCAAGCGACGCCGCCCCCACCGGGCCCGGCGCGGTCACGCCCGCGATTTCGCCCGCATGACGGCGCGCCCGGGTCCTCAGCGCAGCAGCTCCCTGTCCACGAGCCCGAGGCGCTCGATCAAATGCGCATAATCCCCGTCGAGCGCCAGGTCCCGGACGGCGGTGAACGCACCCGCGAACCCGGCGACGCCGAGCAGCAGCGCGAGCGCCCCGGCGACCGTCAGCCCCGCGACCAGCGGACCCATGCGCCGCTGCGACGGCCCGCGCAGCCCGAGCCGCGGCAGCGCGAGCGCCAGCCCGTTGATCGCGTGATACAGCGCCGCGATCGAGAACACCGAGTAATACGGGATGAAGTACGCCGGGGTCCAGATCATCGTGAACGCGATCGCGTCGAAGCCGGGCCACACCCCGAAGATCAGCGAGGCCCCGCGGGTCGCCACCACGTGCCCGACCAGGAACACCAGCAGCACCACCGCGCTCCACCGCTGCAGCCGCGACCGCGTGCCCGGCGGCGTCCGCTGCCCGCGACGACGGCGACGGACCATCCGCCACACGCTCGCGCCGACGTGGGCGACCAGCGGCGCGCCGACCAGCAGGACCTCGACCGGCGGCACCTGATACACCGCGCGGAGCTGGCCCTGCAGACCGTCGTAGGCGGCCGGACCGGCCATGGCGACCATCGCGTTGACGAGGTGCGCCAGCAAGAACACGGCGAACAGCGCCCCGCTGGCCGCCTGGACGGTCACCAGCGTGCGCTCGACATGGGGATCGTGAACTGCGCTCATACCAGCAGGACGAGCCGACCCTCGGCCCGCGTGACAGCCCGCGAACAATTAATATCGCGCCCGCGACCCCGCCAGGGCCCCGGGCGTCCGCGAGCGCCCGGCGGACCGCCGCGCTCAGCCCGGCGACGGCACCGTGCAGAACCCGTTGATGCAGGCGTTCTGGTTGTCGCAGCAGTCGCCGTCCGTGGTGCACTTCTCGGCCGTCTGCGCGCACTGCCCTTCGGGCAGGTCGTCGAGGCAGACCAGCGGACCGCCGTCGATCTCGGGCTGGCAGTAGCCGCCGCAGCACTCGTCGCCCGCCGAGCACCCCTTGCCGCTCGCCTTGCACGGGTTCAGGACCCAGAAGCCGCGCGCGTTGCCGGCGAGGAGCTCCTGCGCGGGCAGGTAGAACGCCGGGTGACTGGCGTCCTCGCCGGGCTTGGCGTTCAGATCGATCGCGGCGACCCACAGCTTCTTCGTGGTGATGTTCTTGATCAGGTCGACCCCGCGAGGATCGCTGCAAAACGGCGGGATGGTCGCGACGTTGCCGTACATGCGGCGGCTCGTGAACACGACCCAGGCGTACCCGCCGGAGGCGATCGGGTTGACCGTGGGCTCGTAGTTGAGGTTGACGTCGTCGCCGTGGTCCGCGTCGATGTTGCCGACCTGCACGCCGTCGCCGGTGCAGTTCATCGGCGCGGGCGCCTCGAGCTTGGGCAGGTACGAGACGCCCTCACCGTCCTTGCCGTTGAGGCGGTTGAGCGGGGTGACGCCCAGCGCGTCGGCGACGCCCGTCCACGACACGAACGCCTTGGCGCCCTTGCGCGTGCGCAGGTCCCCGAGGTTGTTGCCGTCGGCGCCCGCCGCGATCTGCTCGTGGTAGACGACCGACTTGCCGTCGGGGAAGAACGCGGGCCAGCCCGGACGCCGCTCGGCCGCCATGCCGGAGTAATCCGCCACGACCACGGGATCGGCGAAGGTCGACGTCTTGGCGTCGAAGCTCATGACGACGAGCTTTTGCCGCGGGTTGGCGAGCTCGGCGCTCGCCAGCGGATTGAACGCGACGGCCGCGCCGTCCGGCGCGAAGGTGGGCGTGCCGATGTTGCTCGCGAAGGTCGTCAGGCCGGAGGTGGGGATCGGCACCGCGTCGTTCGGCAGCGGCAGCAGCTTCGTGTCCGGCGACAGCGCCATCGACCCGTCGTGATACAGGCCCGGGAACGTGGTCCCGACGGCGAGGGTCGACGGGATCGCGCTGTCCGGCGTGAGGTCGTAGAGGATGCTCGTCGCGTTGTTGCTGCCGAGCTGGGCGATCAGCCGCGAGCCGTCCGCCGCGACCGAGTGACACCCACGGCACTGGCTCTCGTCACCACTGGCGCCCGCGGTGAGCTTGGGCGACGTGTCCCCGACCTTGATCGAGAGCACGGCGGCGCCGAACTTGCCGTTGCCGCCCTTGGCCCCGTTGTAGTTCTGCGCGAGGTTGGTGCCGTAGGACCCGTAGTAGATGATGCCGGACAGGCGCGCCGCGGCGACCGTCCAGGTCTGCGCGATCGGGCCGTAGCCCTGTCCGTTCTTGGCGACCGTGAGCTTGACCGTGAGCTGGTCGGAGCCGCCGGCGCTGTTGGTCGCCATGGCCCAGATGCTCTGGGGGATCGGGTGGCGAATGAACGCCCCGCCCGTCATCGCCAGGATCGCCGGCCTGGCGAACGTGCCCTTCCACGAGAACGAACCACTCGTGGTCGACAGCTCGATCTGAACGGCATCGACGTCGCCGAGCGAGGAGCGCCACATGAGCAGCGGGGCCAGCAACCCGCGCGGCCACACGGTGCCGTCGTAGGGATAGAGGAAGGTCAGGCCCTCCGCGCTGCCGTCGCTGCCGGGCTTGCCCAGGGCGTCCAGCGTGCCCGGGTCGAACACGGACGGGCCGATGCCCTCGCCGCCGACTCCGCCGATGCCGCCGCCCTCGTCGAGCTGGTCGGGATCCACGGGGATCTGCGGCAGGTCCGTGGGATTGAGGGGATCGGCGCCGTTCTGCTCGCCCGACAGCTTGACGAAGATCGAGCGGTCGAGGCTCTCCATGTTCAGGCCCGCGAACACCTTGACGAGGCCGCCCGCGCTGCCGGTCGGTTTAAAAATTGTCGTCGCCGAGGGGCCCGCCATGACGGTGCCGATCTCGCCGCGATCGACGCCCCAGCCGGCGCCGACGGGCTGTCCGTTGAGCGTGGCCTTGTACATGATCGTCGGCATCTGATCGCCGATGCCGACGGCGATCTCCTGCATCTCGCCCGGCTGCACGTCGAAGCCCATCGGTGGGTCGCCGCTGCTGCCATCGTCGCTGCTGCTGCCGCCGACGCTGGTGCCGTCGGTGCCGGTGCTGTCGATGTCTCCCGTCCCGGTCGTGACGGTGCCCACCGTGCTGTCGGTGCCGATCGTGCCGGTGACGGGGCCGCCCGTGTCGCCGGACGTCGGCGTGTCGCCGCCCGTCATCGCGCCGGTCGGTGGGCTGTCCGTGCCGCTGGTCACCGCGATGCCGCCGCTGCCGGTGCTGTCCGAGGCCGTCGCATCACCGCCGCCGCCGCTGCACGCGGACATCGCCGTGGCCACCGCGAGCGCACCCCCACCGATCACAACCAAAAGACCAGACCGTGAACCCATCGCTGGATCGTCGAATAGCGCCACCCTCGTGTCAACGTGCGTCGTCGCGGCGCTGCGGACGCCGCGGCACGTGGGCCGCCGGCCGGCCGCCCGGAGCTACCCGAACGACCGCAGGTCGCCCGCCGGCGCGCTCGCCAGGTAGCTCTCCCACTTGCGGATCGTCAGCGCCTGGAACTCGTGCACCGCCGGGTTGAGCTCGGCGATCGGCGCGTTCCAGTGGTCGTTGTAGCCCTGCTGCTCGGCCTCGCACGCGACGCCGTCCTCGGCCAGCAGCGGCTTGAACACCGCCTGCTTGGCGATGCCGAGCACCGGCTCCATCACCTGGCGCGGCATCTTCAGCGGCAGGAACGGGACCTTGAAGCCGTCGAAGTAGAACAGGAAGAACGCGCGCGTGGTCTGCTCGTCGATCGGCAGGCAGAAGCACCAGTCCTTGATCTTGCCGTCCGTATCCGACCACTGATACGGATATTGATAGCAGAGCTGCATCGCGTTGACGTTGGTGCGCTTGCGGTCGACGAAGACGCGCATCAGCGGCCCGTCGGCGACCTTGGTGTCGTACGACACGTACACGCGGTCGCCGTCGACGCGCAGGTCGGTCAGCGTCGAGTCGGTGAACGGCCGGTACTTGCGGTGCAGGTAGGCGTGGGTGAAGTCGCTGACGTTGTCGATGATCATCGAGTGGTGGGCCTTCCACGTGAAGTCCACCAGCAGCTTCGCCCACGGCTTTTTGCCCTCGAGCTCGGGGATGTGCGGCAGCGGGACCTCGGCCGCGCGCGCCGCGTCGCCGAAGAAGATCCACACCAGCCCGTAGCGCTCCTGCACCGGGTAGTGGCGCAGCGTGATGTTCGGGAGCTGCTTGCCGAACAGCTCGTGCGGCACCTTGCACAGCTTGCCGTCGCCGTCGTACTCCCAGCCGTGATACGGGCAGACCACGCGGCAGTCCTCGACGCGGCCGATCGACAGCTTGAGCTGGCGGTGCGCGCAGCGGTTCTCGACCGCGCGCAGCTTGCCGTCCTGGCCGCGGAACAGCGCGACCGAGCGGCGCCAGAACACGACCTCCATCACCTGCCCGGGCCTGACCGCGCGGCTGTACTCGACCGCGTACCAGTAGTTCGGGTCGAGGCCGGCCGCGCGGACCTTCTGGCGCCGGTTCTTGGCCTGCTCGAAGCTCGGGGGGGGAGTGCGACCGATGTGGACCAGTGGCTTGTTCATATCGACTACTTGCGGCGGTAGCGGATCCGGCACGGCGGGGTCGGGCCGGCGATCAGGTTGGTGTAATCCACGGGGTAGCTGGCGTCGAGCAGCTCGAAGTCGAAGTGGCGCAGGAGGTGGCTCCACAGCGCGCGCAGCTGCAGCTGCGCGAAGACGATGCCCATGCAGCGGTGGCGGCCCGCGCCGAACGCGATATGGCCGTAGGGCGACTTCTTGTCCTCCTCGCGGCCGGGGCCGTAGCGGTCGGGGTCGAAGCGCTGCGGCTCCGCGAAGATCTCCGGGATGCGCCCGCTGACCGCCGGCGAGGCCAGCAGCATCGCGTTCTCGGGCACGTGATAGCCGCCGAAGTCGAAGGCCTTGAGCACCCGGCGCATCACGAGGTGGATCGGCGGGAACAGGCGCAGCGCCTCCTTGATCGTGCCCTCGAGCAGCTTCATCTGCTGCAGGTCCTCGTAGGTCAGGTGCTCGCGGTCGCCGAGGATCTGGCGCTGCTCTTCGATCAGACGGCGCGCGATGTGCGGGTGCTGGCCGAGCAGCACGGCGATCCACGAGAATGTCACGCCGCTGGTGTGGTGGCCCGCGAACATGATCGTCAGGATCAGGCCGGTGATCTCGTCCTCGGTCAGCGCGCGGCCGTCGGCGTAGCGCGCCTCGATCAGCGTCTGCAGGATGTCCTCGTGGACCTGCGGGTCGCCGCGCCGCGCCGCGACGATCCGCGTGATCATCTCCACCATCTTCACGCGCGCCCGGTCGCGGCGCAGCATCGACGGCAGCGGTAGATAAGGCGCGAAGAAGCTGACGACGTTGATGCCGCCCTCGAGGTCGTGATAGAGGTCCGAGAACTCCTTGCTGAGGTTGTGGCGCATCTTCTCGCCGAGCAGGCAGCGCGTCGACGTGTAGAGCGTCACCTCGTTGCCGACCTCGAGCATGTTGACCACGCCCTCGCGGCCCCACTTGCCGAAGGTGTGCTCGGCCTCGGCGACGAAGCCGTCGGCGTAGCTGCGCAGCCGGGAGTCGCGCAGCGCGCTGTGGAAGAAGCCGAGCTGCTCCTTCATGATGTGCGGCTCGGCGTCGTAGGCGATGCCCTTGCCGAACACCGGCGTCATCAGCTGATAGGCCTCGCGCTGGCTGACCTCGTCGTCCTTGAAGCGGAAGTACTTCTCCTGCGCGGCGTGACCGGTCATGGCCACGCCGAGCGCGCCCGGCAGGCGCAGGCTGAAGATGTCGCCGAACATCGCCCGTCCGCGGTGGATCATGTTGACGGGGTTGGTGCGCATCTCGACGGCGTGCCCGACCACGGGCAGCCCGCCCGGCAGCATCGGCGGCGCCCCGGGCGTGGGCTTGAGCGGTTGAAGCGCCGACCACAGGGTCGACGCCGTCTGCTTCACGGTCTCCGGCACGGCGAACATCGGCGCGCACGGTACCGCGGACCGCCGCGAACGCTGTCCCCTCCCGCCCCGCGCGAGGCGTGAGGGAAATCCATGCTCGTCGCGGCAAACTCCGCGCGCGCTCGGGCTATGCATCGCCGGTGTCGTCGCCCGCGCTCTCCTTCGCGTCGTCCACCTCGCAGCTCGCGCTGGCCCTGCTCGCGTACAGCGCCTTCTTCTTCGCCCTGCTGCTGGCCTCCCGCGCGCTGCCGGGCCGCCGTGTGCTGGGCTTTGCGCAGCCCGACGGCCAGCGCAAGCATTACCGGCTCAACGGCCTCGCGCTGTTCGTCCTCACCCACATGATTGTGATCGGCGCCACACTCTGGTTCGGCGCCTCCCTCGCGCCGCTGGTCACGACATGGTTCTGGCCGCTGTTCATCGCCGCCAACGTGTTCTCGCTGGTCTGGTCGCTGGTGCTGTACGCGCGCGGACGCGGCCGCGGAGCCCCGCCGTCGGGGCGCGGCTTCGTGCGCGACTTCTGCATGGGCGTCGAGCTCAACCCGACCTGGCGCGGCGTCGACCTCAAGGTCTTCGCCTACCAGCCCTCGCTGATCGGCCTCGGCCTGCTGATCGCCGCCTTCGGCTACGCGCAGCACGAGCAGCTCGGCCACCTGACCCCGCAGATGTGGCTGTACCAGGCCTGCTGGTGGCTCTACCTGTTCACCCACTACCGCGACGAGGACGGCGTGCTGTCGATGTACGACGTCATCGCCGAGAAGTTCGGCCTCATGCTCGTGTGGGGCGACCTCGTGCTGGTGCCCTTCTTCTACTGCACCGCCGGCTGGTACCTGCTCGCGCAGCCCGAGCCGATGGCGACGCCGGCGCTGCTGCTGCTCGCCGCGATCTTCTCCCTCGGCCTGTGGATCTTCCGCGGCGCCAACAAGCAGAAGCACCGCTTCAAGGTCGACCGCCGCGCCAAGATCTGGGGCGAGCCCGCGCGCCTGCTCGGCGACCGCCTGCTCATCTCCGGCTGGTGGGGGCTCGGGCGCAAGATCAACTACACGGCCGAGCTCACCGTGTACTTCGCGATCGCCGCGACCGCGGGGCTCGGGCACATCGGGCCGTTCCTCGTGCCGCTGTGGCTGCTGTCATTGCTCGTGCATCGGGCGTGGCGCGACGAGCAGCGCTGCGCGGCCAAGTACGGGGCGCTCTGGGACGAGTATCGCCGCGTGGTGCCCGTGCGCATGCTGCCGCTGCCAGGGCTCGATCGTTTGCGCCGACTCTTTACGCGGACGTAGCTGGCGCGGGCGCGGGCGCGTGCACGGGGCGCGCCCGGAAACCGCGGGCGAGGATATCTGGGCCGGGGGACGGGGGCCGACGGACTGCTGGTCCCTCGCGACGCGGGGAACCCACCAAGGCCCGTGCTCGCCGCCCCATCAGTCGTGGTTCACCCCGGCATTTCACCAACCCCTGTCCCTCGTTAAATGAAGGCCGTAATGGGCGTCTCCGCGCGGACCTTGGTCCCCCCCGCTGCGTCCCCCGCCGCCGGCCCCTGTCCCCCGGGCGGACATCGGCTGCGCCCGCTGAATGCACGTCCGCAGCAGCCTGTCCCGAAGGGCAGATGCACCGAGCACCGATATGTCATATGCGCGTACATGTCCCGGAGGACATGTCATATCACGTCACGTCACGTCACGGCGGGAGCCTGATCGTCCGGGCCAACCACAATGCCCTCGCGCGCCGGTGAGCCGTCGCGCGCCCGAACAGCCCCGGCTGTCCCTCGGGACATGTCGCCCGCCTCACCATGAGCGGGGCGCAGACGATGTTCGCCCGGGGGACAGGGGCCGACGAGCGGGGGACGCAGCCGGGGGGACCAGGGTCCGCGCGCAGACGCCCATTACGGCCTTCAGTCTCGACATACAGAGGTCGGTGCGAACGTCGCGATGAACCGCGACTGATGGGGCGGCGAGCACGGGCCCTGGTGGGCCCCGGCGTCGCGAGGGACCAGCTGCCGGCGGCCCCCGTCCCCCGGCCCATGTACCCTCGCCCCGCGCTCTCCAGGCACGCGAACATGCGCGCGGCCCGGATACGTCACATGCGCGCGGCCCAAAAAAAGCCGGCCCCGAAACAGAGCCGGCCCCTTTACCCGCACTAACAATGTGCGGGTGTGCAAGAGAGGATCAGCCGCCAGCGGCCGAACCAGCGCACTTGGCGGACGCCTTCTCGATCCACGGATCGAGGTTGGTGTCCTTCAGGTTGTACTTCTTGACCGCCTTGAACACCTGCTCGACCTGGTAGTCGCAGATGTACTGCATGCCGGGGACGACGGCCGGGAGGATGTTGTTCCCGAGGTCGACGTAGCAGGCCTTGGTGACCTCGGCGAGCTTGGTCTTCGACCAGTCGTTGGCGATCTTCTCGAGGTCCTCGACGGCCATGCCGCACTGGAAGGGGACCTCGTTGGTCTTGGCGTCGAAGTTCTTCTTGGCCTCGGTGATGGCCTCGGTCGCGCGGCGGGCCGCGTCGACCTCCTTGCACAGCGCCTCGGCCTTGGTCTTCGCCTCGGGCGAGACCTTCTCGGCCGTCAGCGTCAGGTCGAAGCACTTGCCCTCGGGGTCGCCGCCCTTGTCGCGGATCGCCTCGAGGTCCTTCGTCGCCGTGTCGAGCGCCTTGGTGAACAGGTCACCGCACAGCTTCTTCACGCCCTCGTCCTTGATGTCGCTGAACTTGCAGGTCGACAGCGCGTCCTCGAGCTTCTCGCCGGTCGCCAGCGCCGCCTCGATCTCCTTCTTGACCTTCTTGGCGTACTTGGCGTCGCTGAGCGTATCCATGCACTTCTTGAACTCGTCGCACGAGCTCTTCTGGGCGCACTCGAGCTCCGACTTCTCGACCTCGGCGTCGCGGTCCTTCTTGTCGCGGCACTCCTTGAGCGCCAGCTCCTTCAGGCCCTCGAAGAGCGCCTTCTGCTCCGCGGGCGCGCACTCGAGCTGCTTGTTGAAGACAACCGCGCAGTAGTCGCCGCCGCCGCAGCCGGGGGAAGCGAGGAGACCGAGGCCGAAGGCCAGCAGGCCGGAGCCGAGAAACATGCGATGCATCGTGTTCATGGACTGAGAGTTCCGTTTTCGTGGGGGGTGAGAGCCGCGGACTCCATCTCGGCGTCAAAGGCCTGAGTCGGGCGAATTCGCGCCGCGCGTATTACCACGAAAAACGACCCCTTGTAAATCCCGACCTGCGGGGCGCCCGCCGGGCCGCGTAAAACACCGATTGGGCCCGCGTTCACGGGCCCCTTCAGGCGCGCCGCGACGACGACTTCTTGGCCGCCCGGCGGGCCGGAGCGGCGGCCTTGCCGGGCCTCCAGGCCACGTCGTGGCGGACCCCGACGAAGGTCGGGAAGCGGGGCACCCCGCCGTCGCTGAGCTCCTGGTAACGAAACGTCACGATGCTCCCGATCGGCGGCGGGGCCTCGCGCTCGGCGTCGCTGAGGCCCGAGCCGACCGCGAAGCGCGTGCCGTCCTGCAGCTCGACCAGCAGCGCCCCGAGCCGACCGCGGTGGCGACCGGCCCCGTCCTGATGCCCGACCACGCGGGCCTCGCTGTCGAAGAAGCTCTTGACCTTGAGCAGCGTGTGCGAGCGGCCGACCTCGTACGGCGAGCCGGGGCGGCGCAGCATCAGGCCCTCGCCGCCGAGCGCCTCGACGCGCGCCAGCTCGGCGCGCAGGTGGTCGACGCCGCGGCACGGCTCGTGCGGGTGGGCCTGCGCGTGCGCGGGGCGGTGCTTCGCGATGTACTCGTGGTAGTGGCGCACGCGGTCCTCGAACGGCCCGCCGTGGCCCGGCGCGTCGAACACGAGGAACTTCACGTCGCGCCACGCGTCGCTCTGGTCCTGGCGCCGCACGACGCTGACGGTCCGCTGGAACGCCTTGCGACCTTGCCACAGCTCGCCGTCCAGCGCCGTCGCCGGCAGGCCCGCGGTGAACCACGCCGGCGCGTGATACTGGTTGCCGAGCCGCGACAGGAACCGCTGGCCGTCCCAGTACGCGCGCACGCCGTCGAGCTTCTCGCTCATCCACCACCCGGCGAGGTCGGCCTCGTTGTCCCACACGTGCGCGAGCAGCAGCGGCGGCGCGCCGCCCTCGACCGCCTCGTCGGAGCTGTCCGAAGAGACAGCCGGCTTCGCGGTCCTCCTCGCCGGCGTCGCGCCCGTCGTCGCGCCCGCCGACGTCCCGAGGCGGGCCGCCTCGGCCGGCTCGCCGCGCAGCGCCTTCAGGTGCTTGCAAGTGCGCCGCTCCGGCGGCGCGCCCTGGTTGCGCCACGCCGGGCAGCTGCACGAGTACACGCCGCCGATGTTCTTGAGGACATAGGGCCTGGCCCCCGACCCGTGCACCTCGACCGAAGCACCATCCGCCAGATCCGTCATCGCCACGCTCCTCGACAGGGCGCGATCGTAGGGCCTTTGCCGCGTCTACGGGAGATCAGGGACCAGCGCGGCGAGCTGCGCGACCCCGAGCTCGTCGCCGCTCAGCAGCCCGTCCTTGAACGCCAGCACCGCCGCGCGCGGCGTCGCGCGCTCGAACAGCGCGTAGGCCCGCTCGAGCAGCGCCCACTCGCGGCGACCGATGCGGCCGTCGAACACGCAGGCGACCGCGAGCAGCTGCAGCGCCACGCGCCGCTCGGGGGGCGCGAGCGCGCGCATCGAGCCCAGGCACCGGCGCGTGTCGTCGAGCTCCTCGGCCTCGCACTCGCCGAGGCGGTGCTTGAGCGCGTCGAGCAGCTCGACGAGGTTGGGGTGGAAGTCGGCGCTGCGGACCACCGCCGCCGCGATCGCGCGGAACAGCGCCTCGCGCAGCTGCGGCGAGGGGTCGCCCGCCTGGGCCAGGACGCAGCCGACGACCTCGCGCGCGGCCGAGGGCCCGATGGCGCGAAGGCGCGCCTCTCGCAGCGCCCGGCGGCACACGAACGCGTCCCAGGTCGCGGTGATCGGCACCGCGACGAACGGGATCCACGAGCGCAGCCCGGCGCGCCCGAACGCCCGGGTCAGCAGCTTGCGCAGCACGAAGTTGCTGACGCTGACCTTGGCCTTGTAGACGACGCTCGCCAGGACCAGGCGCCAGCGCGAGGCCTCGCGCCGGGGGTTGATGCCGAACATCGGCCGCGGCGGGTTCGGGATCTCGAGCGCCGCGCGGGCCAGCACCGCCGCGAAGATCTCGTCCTCGTCGTCGGCGACGCTGTCGTCGGGGCGAAACAGCGCGACCCCGGCCGCCTCCGCGAGCCGATGCACCGAGATGATCGCGTTCCAGTAGATGAACGACAGCTCGACGATCGCCACCGGCACCGCGGTCACCACCGTCACCGCGATGAAGCGCAGCCACTGCCCCACGCTCGCGTCGTCGGGCTCGTCGCCGAGCAGGGGCCGCGCGAACACTGCCACCAGCGCCCCGAGCGTCGCCGCGAACGCCCCCGCCGCGCCCGCCCGCAGCACCGCGTTCCGCTCGATGCGCCGCAGCGTCCGCCGCTCCTCCGGGTTCAGAAAATGGACCGCGTCGCCGTTGCGCGGCCGGGCGCTCATGCCGGCGCGGCGCCGAAAGTAGCGCACCGCGAGCTTCTCCACCCGCTTGCGCTTGCCGAGCCGGTCGCGCTCGGCGGCGGCGTGCGCCGCGGATGCCGGCGCCGCGGATCCAGGCGCCGCGGATCCAGGCGCCGCGGATGCCTGCGCGGTCGCGGGGTCGCGCGCGGCCGCGTCCTCGCCCTCTGCCTGCGACGGCGACACGCGGGCATCATACCGGA
>Ga0075163_10005492_pt1 | contig 16897 bp, 16 predicted proteins | sample JI1023141ADNA_FD_71478 | JGI IMG/M metagenome (GOLD analysis project Ga0075163, IMG submission 71478) | Wastewater effluent complex algal communities from Wisconsin, to seasonally profile nutrient transformation and Carbon sequestration -... | ecosystem: Engineered > WWTP > Effluent > Algae...
ATGAGTGCTGAGACCTTCGGTACCAACTTGCGGGCAACAGCTGCAATATCCATTCCCAACCTGGTCAGGGGATTCCTTCCGGTTATTCTCTGGATCTTCCAGTGGCTGCGCAGTGAAAAACTGTTGAATAATTATATCAGCGGTGCCTGGGTCACCGGATTGATCGTATTACTGGTGGGGTTTGTATCGGTGCTTTATACAAAGGAAACCTGGGGGAAGGAGTTGGATTTCCTGGAAGAAACAGGAAAGAATTAAAAAGTAAAAAGTCAAAAGTAAAAATAGCAGTCTGAAAGATTGAAACTACATCCCTGGCACTTCATTTCTTCCATTTTCTGAAGGTTCATTATAAAATGATTTTTCTGCTTTCGTATTTTTTACTTTTTACTTTTGACTTACCGCAGAGCTACATCTGAAATTAATTATGAAAAAACTTCTTATATCACTCACCCTTGCCGTTGCTTCTATTTGCTGGATATCTCCTGCAAAGAAAACGCCGGCGATCTATCAGCTGACTGTTTTTCATTATAAAGACAGTGTACAGGAACACACCCTGGATGCCTATCTGGAACAAGCCTTAATTCCAGCATTGCATAGATTGAAGTATAGCAAAGTGGGGGTCTTTAAATCCTGGACCAATGATACCTCGGCTCTTAAGAAAATCTATGTGCTGGTGGCGGGTAAATCAGTGGATGAATTAAATGGAGTTAAAGACAAACTGGCGAAGGATGCAGTATATCTTGATAAAGGAAAAATGTACCTGGATGCTGTATATACGAGTGCTCCCTACTACCGGATGGAAACGATTTACCTGAAAGCTTTTTCCATGGCACCTGAATTGACCGTTCCTTCATTGAAAGGCCCCAAAAGCGAAAGAGTCTACGAACTGCGCAGCTATGAAAGTGCTACCGAAAAGATTTTCCGGAATAAAGTACATATGTTCAATGAAGGGGGAGAAATCGCCCTTTTCAAACATTTAAATTTCAACGCCGCCTTTTACAGTGAAGTGATCGCCGGCAGTAAAATGCCCAACCTGATGTACATGACCTGTTTTGAAAACATGGCCGACCGTGATGCGCACTGGAAAAGTTTTGGCAATGATCCGGAATGGAAACGATTATCCTCCCTTCCCGAATACCAGCATAATGTGTCGGCAATTGAGAAGAGTTTTTTAAGACCGGTTGAGTACTCGGATTATTAAGTAAAAAGTCAAAAGTAAAAAGTAAAAAAAGCAGTCTGAAAGATTGAAACTAACTTCCTTACCCTTAATTTTCCATAATTAGAAGCTTCAGCAATTGAATGTATTTTCTGCGTTAGTATTTTTTACTTTTTACTTTTGAATTTTGATTTTTGACTTCCTGACTTCTTCCCCTATTTCTTGCTGATCCTGTACAAACTTCCTCCATCCGTTACGGTAAACAGCATGCCGTTATAATAGGCTACATCGCGGAATCGTTCATTTTTGTCCGCAAGCAGGCGCTCCTCGCCGGCTACTTTATTGTTGACAATTATCAGCCGGGCTATATGGGAACCGCTGAGTCCGCCAATAAAGAGATTATTCTGCCATTCAGGTATGTCTTTCCCTTTATAAAAGGTCATGCCACTGGGAGAAAGGGTGGGATCCCAATAATATACCGGCTGTTCCATACCAGCCTGCTGCTGCAAAGCATCCCCGACTTTCTGCCCGCTGTATTCAATCCCGTATGTGATTACCGGCCAGCCGTAATTTTTTCCGGCTTTGATAATATTCAATTCGTCGCCACCGCGTGGACCGAATTCCGCTTCCCAGAGATCACCAGTCACCGGGTGAATATCGAGGCTTTGGCAGTTCCGTATGCCGTAAGCATAGATTTCAGGTACAGCACCCGCCTGTTTTATAAAAGGATTACCAGGAGCCGGTTTACCTTCCTTTGTAATTCTGAATATCTTTCCAAGACCGGAACTGAGTAATTGAGCCTGGGCTCTTCCTTCCAGAACAGATCTTTCGCCGGTACTGACAAACAGGTATCCGTAACGGTCAAAGAGCAAACGGGATCCGAAATGCAACACACTTTTCAATGACGGTGTGGCGCGGAAAATGACCTGCGGATTGTCAATGATACCTTTCGCTTCATTGAGTTGCCCTTTAGCCACCGCCATCAGGTTTCCATTGCCGGAAGGTTCAGAAAATGACCAGTAAATTGTTTTATTGGTTGAAAAAGCAGGATCCGGTGTTACATCCAGCAAACCGCCCTGTCCGTTATCATCCACTTTGGGGAAACCGGTGATCTTTTTCATCAATACACCCTCTGTGGTATGCAGTTGCATATAGCCTTTTTTAAAAGTCAGCAACAAGCGTCCATCCGGCAATGGCACTACGGCCCAGGGCTGGCCAAGTTTGTCCCCGATCTTGTCCACTTTGTAGGGGGTGGTGGTTTTGGCTCCGCTGATCCGGGTTTGACCGGTAAAAGCCGGCTTGTAGTCGGCATTGGGCTTCCTGGTTTCCACCGGGGGTAACTGATTGCTATCTGCGGTATTGTCAGGATTGCCATTGCTCTGGAGACAGGCATTCAAAAGAATGGCCAATCCGGCAACTAAAAAAAAGGCTGGTATTTGTTTCATGATTTCAATGTTGAAGCGTAAAAATAATCAACTCTGTACTAACAACCCCGGGTATAAATTGTTTAGCAGGGAATGTTGAACCGGCGGGAGACTGTAAACTTAAATACTCTTCCCTGATCCGCTTATTATTCAGTTTGCCTATAGCCACGGGTTAAAATAAGCCGTAACTCTATTTTTCACTACCTGGAAAACCGTTTTAATATATGGCGGTATCCAAAAATTGTTTTAATCCGCAAATGTCTTTTTTAAAAACAGGATTTGATTTATAGTTAAATACCCTGACATTTTATAATGGTTAACCAATATTATTTAAATAAAGTAAGTAAAAATAATTAGTATATAAGTACAGAGTTTCAATTTTGAAATTCAATATCACCATCTTTATGAAAACCACCTTTACTTCAGTAATCCTGAGTTTATTAAGCCTGATAACAAACGCTCAGCTTGTTGTTTCTGGATCTGCCTCCACACTTAGTCTTCCCAACAATGCACCCGCTATAACGGTAGACAATGCAATTAGTATTACCGGCACCGGAACCATTGACGGAGCAAGAGTAAGTGTTTCAACCAATTTTGCCACCGGTGACGTGCTGGCTTATACCGGGGCATTGCCATCCGGTGTTACCAGCTCGTATAATGCTGTATCTGGAATATTAAGTTTTACAGGTGCTGCTACGCAGGCTGAATACGAGTCTTTGCTCCGGACGGTCACTTTTGCCACCAGCTCTGCTTCTGCAGCACAACGTACAGTTACCTTTAACCTTGGTACGGCTATTTCTTTTTCCGGGAACAATCACTTTTATGAGTTTATTACAGGGACATTTACATGGACAGCCGCTAAAGCTGATGCTGCTTCCAAAACTTTTTACAGTATGCAGGGATACCTGGCCACCATATCTTCTCAGGCCGAAAATGATTTTATACAAGAGAAAATGTCATCGAATGGCTGGATAGGGGCCAGTGATGAATATTCACAAATCAATGCGGCTACCGGAGCTTCTACCTATGCCAACCAGGGGGCATCCGAAGGTAAGTGGTATTGGGTGACCGGTCCTGCCGGGGAAATCGGTACACAATTTTCGAATGGGAATACCACGCCTTCTTCTGTCAGTGGCCGGTATATGAACTGGAACAGCAGCGAACCCAATAACTCATCCTCTACTGAACATTATGGTCAGTTCTATGCATCCGGATCTACAGGAAAATGGAATGACCTTCCGAATACCAGTACACTTGGTTATGTGGTAGAGTATGGGGGGATGGCAGGTGATCCGGTAGTAAACCTGACTGTCAGCCGGAATATCCAGATGATTGCTACCTCTCTTCAGACATCTGTTGCACTGAATAATTATGTATTGCATGCGGCCGCTGTACTGGTGGATCAGGACATCCTTGTTTACAGCACGGGTTCATTAACCGATGCAAAAGTAACCATCACCACCAATTTCAAGAGTGGTGATGAACTGACTTATACCGGCGCTTTACCAGGTGGGGTTTCCGCCAGCTTCAACGCCAGTACCGGGGTATTATCCTTTACAGGTACAGCAACGGCAGCGCAATGGCAAAGCCTGTTCAGAACCGTAAAATTCAATTCCACTTCCAATATTATCGGAAACAGGGATATCAGTTTTTCAGTCGGTAACCAGGTGGCGGGTAGTAACGGCCACTTTTATGAATATGTTTCGACTACCGGAAGCTGGACAACAGCTAAAACCAGTGCCGCTTCAAGGACCTACCTTGGCTTAAATGGATACCTCGCCACAATCACCAGCCAGGAAGAAAATGATTTTATAAAACTCAAACTGAGTGCCGATGCCTGGGTAGGGGCAAGCGATGATGTAACGCATATCAATGCGGCTACGGGTGCGACTACTTATGCCAGCCAGGCTGCGGCTGAAGGGAAATGGTACTGGGTAACAGGTCCTGTGGGTGAAATTGGTACCCAGTTCTCAAATGGCAATGTGACACCGACATCCGTGAGCAGCCGGTTTATGAACTGGAATACGAGTGAGCCGAATAATAGTGGCTCCAATGAACATTATGGTCAATTGCTTTCCAGCGGACTGAACCTGGGAAAATGGAACGACCTTCCCAATAGCAATAATCTTGGTTATGTGGTGGAATATGGGGGTCTGGCCATAGATCCGTTGTTGAATCTGTCTGCAAACCGCACGATAAGTATCTCAACCATTTTGCCGGTTACGGGCATGCAACTGTCTGCTCATAAGAATAGTTCGGGAATATTGCTTCAATGGAGCACTTTCACAGAAACGAATGCAGATTACTTTGATATTCTGCATAGTATGGATGGAATCACATATGTCAAGATTGGTCAGGTGAAGGCGGCCGGAAACAGTACTGGTATGACGAACTATAACTGGCTGCATACATCACCCGCTGGCAGCAATCTGTTTTACCAGATCAGGGAAAATGACTTCGATGGCCGGTTTCAATTAAGTAATATCAGACAGGTTTTAGCCGAATCCGGAGGATTCAGTCTGGCTCCCAATCCGGCTTCCGGTAATGTTATTATTTCTTGTCCTGTTACCGCCGGTATTCTTACTCTGACAATACGAAACAGTTCAGGCGCTGAAATTCTCAGACAGAACATTCAGTCCGGACAAACCAATCTGGATATTTCAAGGCTTCCGGCCGGGATTTATCTGGTGGAAGTAAACGGTAAGAATGGATGGAATGAAAAACTCCGTTTAGTGAAACAATAAATTCTGTACATCAACAAAGTGAAAAAGGGCAGTTTATCTGCCTTTTTTTACGCACGGCCAATATTGCAATCATGAGTTTTGGATGGATCATAATTCCGGTATTCCTTATCAGGCCTGTGTGCTACGACTGAAATGACCGGATATATAAACAGTAATGCTCACGGGTCATACTGTTTTTTATTCTTTGTAATATCCTTCACTCAATCCGAATTTTCTTTCAGGGGCATTGTTTTCAATTTCATGAAAAGCCGTGGGGGAGAGCCCGGTAAAATTCTTGTAGTCCCTGACCAGGTGCTGATAATCATGATAACCACATTCAATGGCAATCCGGAGCCAGTCGAATGCTGGTTTTGAGTTTTTTAAGCGGAACGCCCGGTCAAAACGAATGATCCGTTCATATAGTTTTGGATTCACACCGGTTCGTTCTTTAAAACGTCTTTCCAGTTGTTTGGTACTCAGGCAGGCTTCGCGGGCCAGCTGGTCAAGACTGAATTTTGCATGTCCTGATAATAATAAATGCCAGGCATTATCGGTCAGCAGCCGGGGCTTTTTTTGATGACGGATCAGTCCGCGTACAAATTGATTGGCCACCTGCAGCATTTCCGGATAGCTTTTCGCATCGTATAATTGTTCATTTACCAGCCGTATTTCACTTGAAAAAACCGCTTCCGCATCAATATACTGGTTATTCAGTTCGGCAGCAGTTAGCCCGGTAAGCCGGTAAAGGGCACCCGGGTAAAATATTATCTGGAAAACAAGGAAATTATGCCCGATCATCCGTTGGGTTACTTCCGTGAATTGTCCGTATAAAACAATGGGCAGGTTTCTGATGAGTTTGCCTGAACCGGTAAACCGGACAGTTTCCGTATCGTAAGGATAAAAGGCCAGGCAATGTTCAGGCCGGGGTGGATAGGCTTTTGGCGGAATGACCATTCCCTTTTCAAAATGCAGGTGCACGATCCGGTACAACTGTACGAATTCACAGACTTCTGGTGCCGGTATGAAATCTTTGAGTAGCAAAATGGTTTTTGTTCAATGGTTAAGTTACTGTTTTTTTATAAAGTCAGTGGCGGACCCACTACTTTCATCTGGTGTTCAGCATGGATCCGGTCCATTTCTTCCTGGGAGGGTCTTTCTTTCAAATTGTTCATATAGGAAAAGAACTCTTCCATTTTTCCGGCAGGTTGCAGAAAATAAATCATTTTTCCAAGCTCACTTAACTGAATCCAGGTATGGGGTATATTCCTGGGCAGGAAAATAGTCTGTCCGGCTTTGAGTATATGGGTTTCATTGCCCACCACAAAGCGGTATTCACCCGCTGTGATCATAAAAATTTCGTCCTGTTCCAGATGTACATGAAGCATAGGGCCCGTCCGGCCCAATCCGGTATATTCGAACACGGATAACTGACCATTGGTGTCTCTAGCAGATATTTTAAGGTCATTGGGGTGAACTCCCAGGAACCGGACGGTCTCCCCAAAACGGGACTTGCCGGCGTCTACGATAAATGGTTCGCCTTGTAGTACGCTATCAGCTGATGTAAGCAGATTACGGCTCATGGCCAACAGGGGGGTGGCCAGCAGGCTGCCGAAAAGAAATTCCTTACGTTTCATGTCGTTGATTTTTGTAACGTAAAGTTGTTTATGTATTTCCTGCGCCTGGTGGTAAAAAAAAGACATTTTTCATCTTTTTCTCAATTGCTTATTTTAAGGCCATGAAAGGAGTTTCATTTCGCCGGTTTATTTTTTTTAGTGTGGCAGCCGCACTGGCGGCGGCCGGAGTTATTTCGCTTTTTGATCATAAAGAGCCAGCCGCTTATCTGCAACTTGAAAATGCACAATCCAACCCTTTTCTTATTCCGGCTGATAGTTTACCGTTGATCCGGGACAGGGCTCTGCTGTTCCTGGAAGAAAGGAAACGCCTGTTGGCCGGCTTAACCCCTGTTGTTACCGATTCGGTTATCGAAATGCCTTATTCCAGCTCATATGAAAAGGGGAACCGGATCCGTATTGAAATACATCAGATAAATGATTCATTTCAGGTTTATTGCCGTTGGTGGTTTTCCCGACAGCTGATGGAAAACGGAGGAAGAGAAATTGCCCTTTATCTTCAACACAGGATCAACCGTTTTGATTTTTGACCGGATACGGAAAAGGCTGTGCAGGAGCACAGCCTTGAATTTCAGGACAGGGTGTCTGGGTATAGTTAATGATGGTTTTTTTTGCCAAAACTCCGGATGAAATTCACCAGGTCACCCGGTATTCTTGTTTTACCAAAACTGCCATCCATTGCATCCTGATTTCCAGGAATTCTTTTTTTGAAACCCGGCATATCACTGTGGCCGGAATAGATTTTGTACAATAATGCTCCATCTGATTGCTGTTGAAAAATATCCAGTGTGAAATCAGTAGGCATATTATTCAGTTTCAGTGCCCGTTTACCGGAACCCTTGCCATCATTCCCGTGACAGTTAACGCAGAAATAATCATAGAGTTCCTTACCCGAAGCAATAGAAGCTTCGTCGGCTGGTACCGGATTCTTCAGGTTTTCATATTTCTCCGGAACTTTCCAGGGATCCTGCTGGTCAGTGATAAAGGAATATGCAGCAAAAACGGTTATCAGTAAACCGGTTAGTAAGAATAACTTTTTCATAAAATCAAATTTGTGGAGAGTAATATCAATCGACAGTTAAATGTAACGGTATCACCATGGCGCTGAACATGATGACCGTCAATGCAATGATTGTGTTTACTCAGTTGAACACACTGATTAAAATATGGTTGCATCCTTTACTCGTTTGATTCTTAAAAAAAGAGCCGTTGTGTGAGTAATATTGATAATATGATGACAGTGCGGTGATAACCAGAAATTGTTCCGGATCGATTGTAATAAAATTGCGTGGAATATTGCGGCAGGCGTTTATGATAAAAGGCCGTATGAAAATTCCATACGGCCTTTTTTAAAAATAGCTTTTTCATCTCTTTATAAACTCAACCCGTCTGTTCAACGCTTTATTCACGGGTTTGTCATTCGGGGCTACCGGTTGTGTTTCGCCTTTTCCGTCCGTTTCCATCCTTGAGGGATCAATGCCAAATAATTTTATGAGTTCATTTTTTACGGCAATGGCCCTTCGCTTTGAAAGATCCAGGTTGGCTGCATCTGCGCCATCCGCATCGGTGTGGCCGGTTATCGTGATTTTTACATCGGGATTGTCTTTGAGTATACTGGCAATTTCTTTCAGTGATCCGTACGATTCAGGTTTGACAACATCCTTGTTGACATCGAAATAAATTCCATAGCTGACAATTTTTCCTTCTGTCATCAGTTTGTTGCGCATATCGGGTGCTCCGGCCGCTATCCGGATATTGCCGTACATGGCATACCCGTCTTCAAAACGGATTCTGTCCATTTTGTTTTCCGGCAACGGGAAAGCTTTGGGCAGATCCACCAATTTACTCTCGTTGACGTATAAACGAATTCTGGATTTCTGAACCCAGATGGAAATATGATATTTCTGGCCTTCTTTCTGGAAATATTGTTTCTCATCCCGGAAGCCGGATAAGCCAAGATCTCTTCCTTCTTCACTGTTGATGTACGTACGATATCCCGGCCGGCCGAAATATTCCACAAAGAAGTTAAAGCCGGCTTTCCCGGGTACGGAACCTCCATCCCATGCTTTAGGGTTGGCGGCCTGCATCAGGCGGATTCCATATCCGGCCATACGCCCTTCATCTCCCTTGGTGGGAATCACATCCAGTTCAATCGTATAATTATCCGGCAGTGTCAGCAACGCATCGGTCCAGACGGTCTTCTCGCCGGAAACCTGCAACCAATGCCCGGGAAACAGATTCGTACTTACCACTTCCGCTGATCCATTTGTATTCCAGAGTGCGGGGAAATCACCGATATTGTCCTGACTAAAGTCCTCATAGAAAATAACTTTCTCGCCGGGGATAAAATCAAATTTCGAATAAGCCTGCAGGGTGGGAGTGGTGTCGCGGACTGGAGGAACATCTGTAATCTCCTTTGGTTCTTCCGGTTTCGTATCCGACTCATCTGTTTTGTTTTCAGCCGGTTTTTCTTTTTTAGTAAAAATGCTGTCAATAGCCTGTTCTGTTTTTTTCTCAATTGCCTTGTTTGCTTTTCGCTCCAGGATTTTTTTAGGATTCAGAATCTGCGCATCGGCACTGGTTGCCGTCAGGATAAGGGCGGTGATCAGGCATAAAATGGCTGTACGTTTCATAACAAAGAATTTGGCATAAGGTAGACACTGCACAAGGGGGTTACGCTTGACAACTGTCACTGCATTAGTTGATTGTTGTCAAAGTAAAGAGGGTTGAAAAAGGAGGCAGATGTCTTTGTTGATTAAAGCGAAAACTCCCATATGGATCTGTATTCGCCCTTTTCTTCCACATAGGCCAGGAATGCCTGGTAGAATTTGTCCCCGCCGATAGTAGCACTGTCGCCAATTACTATCAGTTGTTCCTTTGCCCTGGTGATAGCCACATTCATCCGGCGGTAGTCCTTCAGGAAGCCGATTTCTCCTTCATCATTGCTGCGCACAAGGGATAAAATTATATTTTCCTTTTCTTGTCCCTGGAAACTGTCAACTGTACTGATCCGAAGACCGGCAGGCAGCAATTCTCTGGCTGCAGCTACCTGCCCCGAATAGGGTGATATAAAAGCCGTGTTCCGGGGTTCCCAACCATTTTCTTCCAGCAGCCGGGGTACCAGGTTCAGCTCGCCTTCATTTTGCAGGCTGATGCCATCCGGACCCTGTTTTTCCTGCATACCGGATCCGGCTGTGTCAATAAAGCAAAGATGGGTGCCTGTGTCGGCAAGGTGACCTGCGGTTTTCAGCAATTCTTTATAGAAATACCGGCTGCTGAATCCGGCAATCATATCACGCATCCTGTATTGCGTGTCGAGTAAGTACACCGACCGGCTGTGATTAACGGCCACTTCCAGAATGGAATTATTAAAGCCGAGTGCGGCCGCTTCATGACTCAATACAGTGGGCGGCAGCTGCCAGTGATCACCGGCCAGAATTTTCCGGTCTGCCATCGGGAAAATACACCAGGCCAGGGGCTCAATACACTGACCGGCTTCATCCAGAAACAAGGCCTGGAATTTCAGGTTTTCTGTTCCCGCATCATATAATCCGATCGGTGTTCCGGCTATCACATCCGCTTCGTCAAAGAGCCGTTGTTCGTTATAGGCCTGTAATTTTTTGATTTCAGCACGGATGGTTTTAACTTCTTTAAACAGGAGATTGCGTTGTTCCCGTTCCGCCTTGCCAAAACTCCTTTTGTATTTCAGTGCCATCCTTCTGAACTCTTCCGCCCGTATTTTGAGTTGCCTGATTTCTTTTTGCGTTTTACTAACCGCCAGTTTGCCTTCCGGTGTATGTGCGAAAATGGCCGCATCTGCTTTACTGCTGTTCCCGACACGCAGGAGGTTGATTCCTTTTTCCAGCAACGCTTTTGAAATATGGTCAACGGCCGTATTACTGGGAGCGGACACCAGGATTTTATCGCCGCGTTTAACCAATTGAAAAATGGCTTCAGCTAATGTGGTGGTTTTGCCTGTACCCGGCGGACCATGTACTATAAGCAGTTCTTCTGTTCCGCAAATGGCCTGCACGGCTTCCTGCTGGCTTTTATTCAGTCCGCTGGTATGAAAGGCCAGGGGAAGAGATGTTGTTTCATTACTTGAAACAGCCGTAACCGGTTTACCATGTAACTGATCGAAGAGGCGGAACAACTCTTTCTGTTGTTCCAGGTTTCCCAGCACACGCTTCATAATGCTGGTGGTACGGGTATCCGGTGCCAGTTTGATACCAACACCATTGTCTTCTATCCAGTCCGGAAAGTCAGGGGCAAAAAGACGGAATTCCCCGCTCTTTCCATCCAGGGAAATCAATACCCCTTTTACCGGATCTTCGCCAGCGATAAAACATTCAATAGCGGCACCATCCCTGAACATATTGGTTTCCGGAGGGAAGGAAAGCTTAAAGCTGATTTCCGGATAATCCGCATAGCCAAAGTTCTTCCGGGTTATTATTAAAGGGTGCAGCGCCAGTCCTTCGGCTTTCAGTTGTTTCAGGGTATGTGCCTGGTCAAGTGAATAGCGGGTGGCTTGTTCTTTTTCCTCGAGTTCCACACATTTCAGCAGCTTATCAATTTGCGGGTGCATAGCGGTGAAAATAGGACGTTTGCCCTGTTTAAAAAAATGAACGGGACCCGCCGTTTGTCAGCGGTATGAAGTATATTGAAACGATTTTTATTGAAAGAAACGATTGAACCAATGATAGCAGCCGGAAATTCACATGTAGTCATTTTATGCAATGATCTGGCAGGGGCCGGGCAGGCCGTAAAGGTGGCGGGATTATTGGAAACCATGCTGCATCAGCAACATATCCGGCACACCGTTTTTATCGGAAACTGGCCGGAAAACCTGACCGGGTTTACGGATATATTTCTGGCAGGTGGAGATGGTACCGTCAATTATTTTGTAAATAAGTACCCGGGTGTCCGGATTCCTGTAGTGATTTTCAAAGGCGGCACGGGGAACGATTTTCACTGGTTGCTTTATGGAGAAACCAATACCCGTGAACAATTGGATAAGGTATTGCAACTCGCGGCCCGGTCTGTTGACCTTGGGCAATGCAATGACCGTTTTTTTGTGAATGGGGTAGGTGCCGGTTTTGAAGGGGCAGTGGCGAAAGCCTTACAGGCTAAAAAAAAATTACCCGGCAAGACATCCTACCTGTTTACAATCCTGAAAAAGATCTTTACATACCGGTCTCCGGTCTTTGTAATTTATACCGATGACCAGGTAATCACCGGTAAAAAGCTGCTGGTGGATATCAGCAACGGCCGGCGGGCCGGTGGCGGTTTTCATGTGGCACCGGCCGCCCGGGCAGATGATGGACGACTTGATCTGGTAATTGCCGACGCACTTTCTCCTTTAAAACGACTTATCTACCTGCCGGTAATTGAAAAAGGGAATCACCTTAACCTGCCTTTTATTCATCACCAGACAGTGACCACCCTGAAACTGGAAAGCAGTACAATGATTTCTTACCATCTCGATGGGGAATACGGGGAAGCCGCCCGGCTGGATATCTGCATACATCCCGGCGCCTTATTTATCCGTTATTAGTAAACGACGGCTGCTGTAAAATCCTATTTTTACCCCATGATTTCCTTTAGTGATATACATATCCGGCTGGCCGGAACCGATGATGCGGATGCTATTGTACAGCTGCTAAACAGTGCCTACCGGGGTGAAAGTTCCCGGAAAGGCTGGACAACGGAAGCTGATCTGATTGCCGGAAATATCCGGACCGACCGGCAAAACCTGCTGGAGACCATGCAGATTCCCGGCAGTGTTTTTCTGAAATATACCAATGAAGCAGGACTGCTGACAGCTTGTGTGAATTTACAAAAGCAGGAAGGCCGGATTTACCTCGGAATGTTCAGCGTGTCACCGGCAGAACAGGGAGCAGGCATTGGTAAATTAATGCTGAAGGCAGCCGAAGAGTATGCCGCATTTGTTCAATGCCCGGTTATTTATATGTCAGTGATCTCCGTTCGGGAAGAGCTGATCGGCTGGTATAAACGGCATGGGTATCAGGATACAGGGGAGCGGAAAACATTCACGGAAGACGGGTTGACGGGCCGTCATCTCAGGCCGCTGGAATTTATGCTGTTGGAAAAACAAATTGACGCAGCCGCCTTTCATTAACATTTCATTGCCGGTATTGACTGATCATTTATTTTCGGAATATGGTTTTATTGGAGGTTTCAGGATTACAAAAAAAAGAGAAAACGGGTTTTGCCGTTCAGGATATTCAGTTTAATCTGGAAGCCGGCTGTAACCTGGCGATTATTGGTGAAACCGGTTCCGGTAAAACCAGTGTGCTGAAGATGATAGGCGGCCTGATGCAGCCGGATAGTGGCACCATTAAGTTATCAGGTGAACGGGTGTATGGTCCGCATGAAAAATTGCTGCCCGGGCATCCGGGCATAGCTTTTCTCAGCCAGCATTTTGAACTCCGTAATAATTACAGGGTGGAAGAAGAGCTGGAATGTAAAAACCTGCTGTCAGAAGAAGCCGCCGCTGAAATATATGATGTTTGCCGGATCCGTCATTTGTTAAAGCGCAGGACCGATCAGCTCTCCGGGGGGGAAAGACAACGGATTGTATTGGCCCGTTTACTGACTACTTCTCCTTCGCTATTATTACTGGATGAACCTTTCTCCAATCTGGATTGTGCACATACCCGGATCATCCGTGATGTATTGAAGGAAATCACCAGTCGTTTTCAAATTACCTGTATCATGGTTTCGCATGATGCGGAAGATCTTTTATCCTGGTCCGACCGGATACTGGTGATGCGTGCAGGAGTTGTTATCCAGGATAATGACCCGGTATCCATTTATGAACAACCGGTGGATGAATATACGGCAGCATTACTTGGAGATTATAATCTGCTGCCCGCAGTTCATTTCTATCCGGATAGCGAATTTCATAAGGGAAAACAATATATGATCCGGCCCGAGCAAATTAAACTATCATCCATCGGAGATTGTACACTCCCGGGTCAGGTGAAGGAAGCGGCCTATTGTGGCAGCTATTTTATGCTGAAAGTTGAAGCAGGAGGCCTGTTGCTCAAAGTCAGGGCGACCACTAAAATGGCTCCGGGAGAGTCAATAGGATTAACCCTGGATACCAACCAGGCACATATTTTTTAAAAAGGAAATAATTACCAGCGATATGAAAAAAATTCTATTTGTAATTACACTCATGATGGCCGTTTTCGGGCTCTCCGCCCAGCAATCCGGCAAACCGTTGTCTGTACCTGATTCCACTAAAAAGATCCAGGTGGTGGAAACGGCCTGTGGTCAGTGCCAGCTCGGATTAAAAGCACCCGGTTGCAGCCTTGCCATAAGGATGAACGGCCAGGCTTATTTTGTAGACGGCACTTCCATTGATGACCATGGGGATGCCCATGCGGATGACGGATTCTGTAATGCGGTAAGGAAAGCGGAAGTGCAGGGCACCGTGGTAAAAGGCCGTTTTAAAGCCACTTATTTCAGGTTATTACGCAAAGAAGAAAAGCCGGCTACTCATTGACAAAGGGATCCAGCAGTTCTTTCCATTTCGCATATCCGGCGCCGTTAAACTGGATGCCGTCAAAAGTCATGGCCGGATCCAGCACCCCTTCTTTCAGAAAAGAGGGATACAGATTTAAATAGTTTACCTGCATTTCGCCGCCGATTTTTTCGAGTTGTTGATTGCAGTAAGCGATGGCTTCCTGTTTGTCTTTATGCTGCGAAGGGAACAGGGACTGGATATAGATTTTTGATGCAGGGCTTTCGGTTTGAATGCGGATTATAATCTTTTTCATATTTGCCAGCAAGGTGTCGGCCGGAATGCCCGTGCCTATATCATTAATGCCAGCCTCAATAAACACTTTTTTGGGTTGTGCCGCCGTGATTTCACCCATTCTGGCCAGCAGATCTTCCGTACGGGTAAGCGCTATACCCCGGTTTTTGATTTGAAGAGTACGGAACATTTCCTGCAAGGGAAAGTCGGCGGTCATACTGGTGCCTGCAAATACGATTTCATTACTGTCGTTGGGCAGCATCTGGTAAAAAGCGGCATTCGCGGCCAGCAGTTTATTTTCATAGTCTCCATAACCGGTGGTGGCGGATGTAGTGCGGATGCGGTCGCCGAATTTCTTATAAAGTATGAAGCCGGCCAGTAAAAGATTGATCAGGGCGGAGGCGAATAATACTTTACGGAGGGCCTGGTACTTGTTTTTCCACTGGGAATTTTCCATACTGAATGAGGGGGTTAATGGTGATAATTCAAGGTTCAAATATAATAAAGTTTATGCGCCGCGGTAGCCTGGAAACTAGGAAACCCGCGACTCCATAAAATGATTATTTGGAAAAGGCTGGAAAATTTTGTAAAATGAGTACCTAAACCAAACTTTATGTTCAGCAAAAAGCCAACTACCTCCATCCGTTTTGCCGGTGTATGCCTTGCACTGGCCGCCATCATTACCATCAGTTGTAATGAAAGCAGTGAGAAAAAAGACAACCCGGACACCGCTTCACAAAAACCGGTTGAACAAGTAGCGCCACCACCTCCTCCGATTGACACGTCAAAAATGGATACGGCCTCAACCCGTCCGGTGAAAACCACCGATTAATTCATTTTTTATTGTTTTGTTGTTCCGGTTTAGTGATCTGAGCCGGAACATTTTTGTTTTCAGCAGCCGGTGATTCCGGTGCTGGTGTTTCAGGAACCTGAACTGTTTCTGCCGGTGGGGTATCTGGTTTGGAGTGCCCGTGCCGGTGATGGATGAGTTTATGAATAAACCAATGTTCAAGCCTGTGATGAAGCGGAATAAGGATGGCCGCGATGACGACAAATATCAGAATCTCATAAATGGGTGTATGATGTGTTAATGCAGCAACAGTAGGGTGGAGCAGGAGGGTAAGGTATTCAAAGAGAAACAGAAGTGATAAAGCTCCCAGTACCCGGATGACCCGGATATGTACATTGGCCCGACTCAGTACCAGCGTGATGAGAAAGAACCCCGGTATAAAAATCGCGATCAGCAACATCTGCAACTGTTGCATACGTTCTGCCTTTTCCTTTCTTTTTGTTTCCTCCAGCTCCAACTGGCGGAAATGCTCATTACTGGAAATTACCTGTGATTCCCGGATACGGCTTTTGCTGTATACAGAGTCATTTAATCCCCGGACATAATTCACATACATGAACGCACTGTCAATGCTTCGTTCCTCCTGGTAATGCGTGGTAAGGAATTCGGCGGCCTCAAGTTCTTTAGAAAGAAAACCGGCCGACTTCGCTATCCGCATCGATGCGGTGGCATAGTACGCTGCTGAATCCAGCCGGCCTGTTTTTTCATAAAGTTCAGCAAGTCCAAGCATGGCTTCACAGAGAATTTCATCATCATTCGCGGCCAGCAGCAGCCGGATCGCTTCATTGTAATTTTCTCTTGAGGCATTGTAATTGCCCAGTTTCAGGTAACTGTGTCCGAGACCGGTCATGGACGTGCCGATCAGGTCGCCATCTTCCAGTTCACGGGCGAGGTAAAGAGAAGTATTAAAATACCTGAATGCGGAATCAGACCGGTCAAGCCGGTTATAGACATCCCCGATGTTCAGGTTGATGTAGTATTTCATATCCTCTACATTCCTGACCCGGATTACAGAATCCGCCTGCCGGTAATAGTCAAGGGCCTGTGTATATTCTTCCTGCGACACATATACTACTCCGATATTCATAAGTACACTGGCCAGGTTTCGGGGCTTTTCTCTTTTTTCTTCCAGTTTCAGTTTCTGCAGGTTCAGATCAAGGGCTCTAGGATAGTTACCTATTTTGGTCAGGGTATTGGCCAGCACACCCAGGGAACGTGACTCACCTTCCAGGTAATTCATGCTGCGGGCCAGGTAAAGTGCCTGCTGGGAGAGATATTGTGCCGTATCCGGATCATATACACCCATGGCACCTGCGAGCTGCCACATGAGGCG
>Ga0075163_10005493_pt1 | contig 16895 bp, 17 predicted proteins | sample JI1023141ADNA_FD_71478 | JGI IMG/M metagenome (GOLD analysis project Ga0075163, IMG submission 71478) | Wastewater effluent complex algal communities from Wisconsin, to seasonally profile nutrient transformation and Carbon sequestration -... | ecosystem: Engineered > WWTP > Effluent > Algae...
GGGATCGCTGACGTAAGACGTGCTCGCCTTCGGATCGGTTGGCTTGGTGGCAGCGAGTTTGCCGTCGGGCTGGAGGAACCAATCTGCAGGCTGCGTGGCTGGTGGGAAATCCTTGGCCTCGCGCCAAACGTTGCCGGGTGCGCCAGACTCGCCGCACGCGCCCATGACGTAGTATTTCACAGTTGTGTCCTTCTCAACGCCGTTGTCCTCGCCCTTCAGGTAGTGATTGAACCACTTCGTCATGTGCGGATACACGTCGAAGAAGGCGTTCTCTGGGAAGACGAGTTCGCCGATCTTGTTCGACTTCGGATAGCCGCCGTGGAGCCAGGGCCCGATGATGAGCTGCTGCTGGCCACGCGAGTTTGGGCCGCCGTACTGATTGCGCCCAATGAAGCTGGCGACACTGCCTTGGCACATGAAGTCGAACCAACTGCCGATGGTGAAGCACGGATAGTTCATCTTGTCGAAGTGCAGCGAGGCGTCCTCGTCCTTCCAGTAGGCGTCGTAGTCCGGGTGTTGGTCCCATTCGCGCAGCATGTCCTCATTGTCCTTCAGCTCGCGCGCGACGGCACCGCCCTTGATGAAGCGCTGCGGCTTCGTGGCACCGCCGATGCGGTAGCCTTCCTGATACAGGCTGAGGCCGGTGTCGGTCATGTATTGCGCCACGAGATGCGGCGGCTGCGTGACGGCGAGGTAATTCTGCGCGTAGCCCGCCTGGGAACCGCCATAGGTGCCGATCTTGCCCGTACACCACGGCTGCGCCGCGAGCCACTCGCACACGTCATAGCCATCGCGCAGCGTCCCCCATTGCAGTGCGCGATAGCCCCGATACACGCCCTCGCTCAGATGCGTGCCGCGGTAGTTCACCAGAGCGATAACAAAGCCTCCCTCGGCAAACTTTGCCGCCGCCTTTCGCGAGCCGGCGCTGGAGATGTCCGCGTAGCGCTGCTCAAAGATCGCGGGCCACTTGCCGTCGCCCTTCGGGAAGAAAACATAGGCCGAGAGCCGCTTCCCATCGCGCATGGGGATCATGATGTGTTCCTCACGGACAGTGCCGAAATCGAGCTTGGGAACTTCGGCCGCTTCGATTGAGGAGCAGACGACGAATAGGGAGAGAAGGGCGAGACGCATCATTCCTCAACGCTCGCTGCATCAGTTGCATTGCATCGGACGGCATCGGACCACGCATCACTCAGACAAGCCCGAAGCTGGACAGGCGCTCCACCTCCATGTAGCTCTCGCTCCATGTCTTGGTATTACTTTTCCGACGCAAAGGAGTCGAAGGCGCGCATCAAGCGGGAGATTGCCAAACGCCAGAAGAAAGGCGAGCCGTTCGCCGCGCTGGACGCACCGTCGGGAAACACGAAGCTGGTGAAGACGTTCTGGGGCAAGGCTTGGAATGAGAATCTGGAGAGCTACAGTGACTATGAGTACAGACTGCCCCGTGGACGCAGCTATTTGCGCCAGGGAAATGTGTACAATCTCACGATCCAGCCGGGCGAGGTAACGGCGGCGGTCGCGGGATCGGAGCTTTATGACGTGAGTGTCACCATCGCGCCGCTGACGAAAGGGCATTGGAATGCAATCAAGGAGCAGTGTGAGGGACAGGTCGGTTCGATGCTGGATTTGCTGGCGGGCAAACTGGGCGACGGAGTGTTGAAGATCATCACGGATCACGAGGACGGTCTGTTCCCGAAGCTGAAGGAGATCAAGTTCTCGTGCTCATGCCCAGATCATGCGGAGATGTGCAAGCATGTGGCGGCGACGCTTTATGGTGTCGGCGTGAAGCTCGACACGCAGCCGGATTTGTTCTTCGTGCTGCGCAGCGCTGATCCGACGGAACTGATCGCGACGACGACTCTGGCGGCACCCGCAATGGCGGACGCGGCTCTGGAGGGTGAGGATCTGAGCGCAATGTTTGGCATCGAACTGAACGAGATCGCTGAGGCATTGCCACCGACAAAGGCGGCGACAAAAACGGCACGCAAACGAAGAGCGGAGAAGTGATCCGATCACCCTTCGTCGTCCGGCTGCCCGGCGCAGCATGAGCCACTGACTTGGTAGCAGTCGTCGCAAATCCAGCGACCACCAAACAGCGAGGCCGCAGGGCCGCCGCACAATTCACAGGCAGAGTTGTTGTCGTTGATGACCAGAGGATTGATTTGATCGGTCGGCGGCATCGGTAGAGTGGCCATGATGAAATTCCTCCTCGCGCAGATGTGCGCAAGCCTCATAACGGGTCTCTGCCTTGCTCAGGTGAACGCTGATCCATTTCCCAGTCCGCCCAGCAAAAAAGGAATCCAGGTGCAGATGGTGGATGATGCGATCGCCCTTGGGATTCATCATGCGACGGTGAACGTGAGTCTTGGCGCTCTCTTCCACATGGGGCAGCGACCTGGCGTGGAGAAGTTTACGCACGACGGGCGCGACTGGTGGATCAATGGAAACTATGCGCGCAGCCTGGACTCGCATGTGAAGCCGCTCTCCGACGCGGGCGTCACAGTCTATTTCATCCTGCTCGCGTATCCGACGAAGGATGCGATGAAGGATGCTCTGCTGTTGCACCCGAGAGCGAAGGCAGATGGGAAATACACCATTGCTGGGTTCAACACCGCGTCGGGTGACGGGCTGCGGCTCTATCGCGCTCTCGTTGCCTTTCTCGCGGAGCGCTACGGTGGCGCGCATTCCGAGCGTGGCCGCGTATGGGGCTGGATCATCGGCAATGAGGTGAACTCGCAGTGGCTCTGGTACAATGTTGGCAGCATGCCAATGGCCGAAGTTTGCTCCGAGTACGAAAAGGCAGTGCGCGCTGCGCATGAGGAGATCACGCGGCACACCGCCAGTGCGCGCTGCTACCTCTCCTTTGATCATCACTGGAACAAGTCGATGCCCGGCATTAGCGAGACGGAAGCGTACAAGGGTCGTGAATTTCTCGACACCTTCGCGCGCATTGCGCGCGAACGGGGCGACTTTGAGTGGCATGTGGCGCACCATCCGTATCCCGACGACCTCGGCAACCCGCGCACTTGGCTCGACAAGTCAGCGTGGCCGGCTGACGATTCACCGCACATCACGTTCAAGAACCTCGAAGTAGCCTGCAAGCACATGCAGCGGTCGGAACTGCTCTGGCGGGGCAAGCCGCGTCGCATCATCTTGAGCGAGCAGGGCATTCACTGCCTGAAGTCACCCGACGGTGAGATGCTGCAAGCGGCGGGTTTTGCGTATGCGTGGGAGAAAGTGATTCGACAGGATGGAATCGACGCGATGATTTGGCATCGCCACGTCGATCACGCGCATGAGGGCGGTCTGCGCGTGGGTCTTTGGGAGAACAAACCCGGCACGATCGTTGAGCCGGGCCACAAGAGGCCAATCTACGATCTCTTCAAGAAAGCCGGCACGCCAGAATGGAGTGAGGCTGCAAAGTTTGCCCTGCCCGTCGCGGGCTTGAAGAGCTGGGATGAACTGACTAAGTAATAATCACCCTGTGCCGTCTAGCGGATGTCAGGCTTGCTGCCGAAATCCACAAACTCATATGGCACGGCAATCGAGCTCCCTGACTTCTCCTGCGGAACAATGACGAACTGCTCGTACCCGCCGGTGAAGTGCTTGCTCAGCAAGCCGGGATCCTCCTCCACGTCGATCACACCCATGATTCTAATCGTCTCCACACTGAATGCCTGGAGCGATTTTCCAGTGCTGTCCGTGGCAAAACTGACCGTGACAGGCATCCCCTGCGCTCCACGACCGGCGAAACCAGCGCCACCGTCACCATGGGGAACCATCAGCCAAGCACCGAGAGCCAGCACTGCGATGGCCGCTGTCGCGAGAGCCCATTTTTGTCCGGGCGATTCACTGAAGTACATTTTCACCTGCTCCCAGAACAAGGTGAGTACGGGTTGCTTCAGCATCTCCTCCCGTTGCCGCTCGCGAAACTTGCTCACGAATTCATCGACGAACTCTTCACCGGGTGATTCGTACTTTTTCAGCCGGATCAGTTTTTGGATTTTCTCGAATTCGTCCATGGGAATCTGTGTTTGATGTTTCAGGGAGGATCTCGAACGACTACTTTACGAAGTCTTCGAGGTAATTTTGCAATTGGCGATGGGCGTAAAACAAACGCGACCTCACCGTACCTTCCGAGACTCCGAGTATCTGACTGATTTCAGCGTGCTGGAGTCCCTGGACATCATACAGGGTGACGACCGTTCGATGGTCTTGAGACAGCTTCATCATGGCCTCGTTCAACCTTTTCTGCAGCTCGTGAATGTTCACTTCACGCAGCGTTCCCTTCGCGGCGGTGGTCACTTCGATGAACACGGGATCGTTGTGAATACCCGTATCTACATCGTCAAGACTTATCTTGGTATAGCGGCCTCGCTTCTTGAGAAAGTTCAGGGTCATGTTCACTGAGATCGAATAGATCCAGGTATAGAACGATGATTTGCCCATGAAGCGCTGGAGCGAGCGGTAGGCCTTGGCGAAGATATCCTGCAGGAGGTCTGCGGTGTCCTCGCGATTCGAGGTCATGTTGTACACAAGGCCGTAGAGCTTCGGAGTGTACTTCCTCACCAGTTGATCAAATGCCCGCGTGTCCCCTTGCTGGGCACGCGCGACGAGTTCGACGTCGCTGTCTCCGTTGCTGCTGGTGGTCGCTGGTTGGTCGTTCATTCGGTGATCGTGGAGGCTCTCGCGAGTTTAGCGGAATTATGCAAAGCAAAACATCCGATGGCATTTATCACAAGCTTTTCTTGAGGTGCGTCCAAACTCTAGCCAACCCGATGGAGCCGGACGGCCACGTGATCGACGCCGGGCAAGATCCGCTTTCGTATTTCCACAGTCACGGCTGCTGCCCCGAACTCGCGCAGGACGCATGTGGCCATCTCGGCTGCGAGTGTCTCGATGAGTTTGCGCGGCTTCTCCGTAGCCAGATTGCGGAGGCGGATGGCAACGGCTTGGTAGTCGATCGTGCTCGCCAGATCGTCGCGTAAGTCTTCAAAAGGGCAGGGTACCTGCATGATGACATCCGCCTGCACGGTTTGCGGAGTCGCGCGCTCAGCATCCGGCACTCCGATGTGGACAGGTAGGTCAATTCCGATGATTTGGATTTCGTCGTGACTCATGAGGCTCGTGGTAGGAAGCCGCGCCTAATTGATTCCTCGATCAGGACACGGGTTGGCTGGTTGAGTTCGATTGTCATCGCGACGTTTGGGGGTAGCCACTGATACTCCTCCGCCTCGTCATTCAAGATGACCGGTGCCTCGTCATTCACGCAGCGCGCAATGTAGTTCAACAGGAGAAAGTGTGCGGACCTCTCGAACTCGGGTGGCTCGATGCAATCCTGCACCATCACGAACTCGATGCCCTCAAGCTCAAGTGACGTTTCCTCCCGGATCTCGCGCCGCAGGGCGGCCTCTGAGGTCTCACCGCGCTTGATCTTGCCGCCGGGGATGCCCCATCGGCTGCTCCATTTGTGCGTGCGTATCATGAGCACCTCACCACGTTGGTTGGTGATGAGCGCGCCTACGGTGGCGATGGGATGTGCTAGTGGTAACTCGGCCATCTGGGCGTCCGTTTAGCCTCAGCGCCGCTCATTGCAAGGAGCTAATTCCGCACTGGACAACGCGCCGCGCCTCGGCTCAAATTTGCGCCGCTTTAGCAAACACAACTTCAACTCCACCACACCATCACCATGGGCAAAATTCAATTCGGCTCCGAAGTCTATACCTGGTTCATGCAGGGCACCGGCAAGGGCTACGACAACAAACTGGACCACATGATCAAGGTGGCATCCGAAGCGGGCTTCACGGGAATCGAACCGATGGTGCTCGAAATCTCCGAGAGTGCGCTTGGCTGCTGCAAGTATTGGCTGGGCGATTTTTGCGACGGCAAAAAACTGAAGGATACCCTCGACAAGCACAACATGAAGCTCGCTGGCCTCGCCCTCGTGTGTGCTTGGGATGGCGAAACGGAAACGCCAGCAGAGAAAGAGGCCGCAGATTTCACCATCAATCTGCTCAAGCAATTCCCCGGTGCGATGCTTGGCACGGTTACGCTACCCAGCGGTCGTGCAAAAGACCTCCAGCGCCGTCGTCTCAATGTGGCGCGCAACGTGAACAATGTTTCAAAGCGCGCCACTGATGCGGGCCTGAAGTGCTCCTACCATCCGAACAGCCCGCCAGCCTCGCTTGTCCGCACGCAGGAGGACTACGATGTCGTCCTCAGCAGCCTCGACCCCAAAGTCACCGGCTGGACTCCAGACGTGGGACACATCATCCGCGGCGGCATGGATGTAATCGCCACGCTGAACAAGTGGCAGCACCTCGTGAATCACATTCACTATAAGGACTACTCCGGTAACGGGGCCGAGCCTTGGGCGCAGATGGGCACCGGCAAGCTCGATTTCCACAAGATCACCGAGTGGCTTGTATCCCGAAACTACGAAGGCTGGATCATCTGTGAGGATGAAGCGCACGTCGCGGTGGATGATCCCGATGGCGTCACCAAGCAGAACGGCCAGTGGTGCAAGGAACAGCTCGCCCCGCTTGTTGGCTGATCGGCAGTAGAACCGGACGACTCTTCAAACCGCATCCACCCCTTGTTGGTGGATGCGGTTTTTTCTTGGGTGGCGACAAATAAAACAACACTCGGCTCGTCGTACCCGCCGAACTCTGCGGTTTCACAATCCGTCGTTTGCAGTTATTCCGCAGTTGATGCACTGAATCGAACCCCAAACATGAAAGCCCTCTTTTTCACGCTCATCATCTTCGCCGCTGCGTTCCTCGGCTACGATTACTACCTCGCGCCAGTTGGAACCAAGGTTGTCTTCAAATCCCTGAACGTTGCTCCAGCAGTGCCCGCCCGCGCCGACGAGACGGCACCCGCGATTGAGAAACCCGTGGCCACGGCTCCCGCGCCGTCTGAAGCGCCGAAGACAGTCTCGGCGACCAAAGTTTCGAAGCCGGTAATGCCAACCCCAGCACCCGCTCTAGCCGCACCAGCGACGGAACCCAATGGCTTCACTCCGCCCAAGTTTGAACCCGTCGAAGTGCTGACTGCCAACTGGACCAAGATTCCGCCCAGCGCGTTCCCGCGTCCGGTGCGCCTCACAAGAGACGTTGAGTTCAAAATGAGCGCGGGCACATCGAAGATGGCTGCAGGCGGCGCGGCAGTGGCTCTCGCGTTTGACAATGGCACTCTAACGATTGCGCCGACAGAAACTTCGCCAGCGCGTGCGGCAGTCCCGCTTGATGCCACCGATCTAAAGTCCATTCTCAACACCGCTTACGAGAATTGGAAGCCGCTGCGCACCGACATGCTGCGTAAGCTCTACGAGCGCAAACTCGCCAACCTCAAGTCACAGGGCATCATGCTCGCCCCGACGGGCAGCCTCGATACTGCGGGCAAGCCCGTGCGCAATCCAGACGGCACCTATCCCATCCTCCTCGCCAGCATTTCATCCGGTCAGGTGACCGAGGTGACCACGAAGAACGTCCACTCATGGGGCGAACCGACTCCCACCAAGATCGAAGGCAAGGACGGTTGGTCGATCAAGGTGAACTACGACGCCAACACCATCTTTGGCCCCATGCCCGTCGAGGCCCAGGCACTGATCTTCAATGGTCGCGTGAAGGGCTGGTATTACACCGGCTCGGGAGAAGAGGTGCCATAGCCAAGAGAGAACGCCTCTCCTCCTTCCGTTGATCCAACTCTCCTCGATCCAATCTCACCCAGAATGAAACAGATTCTTATATCCGCACTCCTCATCCTATGCGTGGCTTCCTCGCGAGCCGACGAAGTGAAGCCGCTTAAGGTTCTCATGGTGACAGGTGGTTGCTGCCACGATTACGAGACGCAGAAGATGATCCTCCAGGTCGGCATCAGTGAGCGGGCCAATGTTGAGTTCACTGTCGTGCATGAGGAAGGACCGGAAGGGAAGAAGGATCGCACACACCGCATCAGCATTTACGAGAAGGAAGATTGGGCAAAGGGCTACGATGTCGTTCTGCACAACGAGTGCTTTGGCGGCGTGACTGACGTTCCGTTCATTGAGCGCATCGCGAAGCCACACTCGGATGGGGTGCCAGCCGTGTTGCTGCATTGCTCGGCGCACAGCTACCGAGCGGCGGCGACGGACGCCTGGCGGCATGTGGTGGGCCAGAAGAGCATGAGTCACGAGAAGAACCGTGACTTGAACGTGAAGAATATCGCGCCCGAGCATCCTGTGATGAAGGGCTTTCCGATGGAGTGGCTCGACAAGGCGGATGAACTCTACAAGAACGAGATTCTTTATCCCAACTTCGTGCCGCTCGCGAAGGCCTATGGTGAGGACACGAAGAAGGATCACAATCTCATCTGGGTGAACACGAACGGCAAAGGCAAGGTCTTCGGCACCACAATGGGCCACAACAACAGCACGATGGAAGATCCTGTGTTCCTAGATTTCGTCACGCGCGGCCTGCTCTGGGCCTGCGACAAACTGGACGAGAGTGGCAAGCCGAAGCCAGGATACGGAACGAAGAAGTAGTTCGTTGAGATTGGCATTGGTCCAGGTGCCTGATACTGGCACCGGCGGGTCACGTTTATCAGCGTCGCGCAGATCCGTCTTGTGCCGAGCGCCACCGTGTTGGCGTCGGATTTCCGGCGGCCGACATGCCGGGGAAACTTGATGGTGACCAGTGGGTTGAAGAAAAGTCAGCGACCGCATACAAACAAAGTGTGCGGTGACGTTACGCTGGTGAACCGCCGACTTATGTCCTCATCCGAACCCGAACCCCAATCCGCTGGCGACTGGAAGACCTGCTTCCGTGAACTGGCCCCGCGACTGGTGCTGTATGCGCGCCAGTTCGTGGACAGCGTGGCGGATGCGGAGGATGTGGTGCAGTCGGCCTTCGTCCGCTGGTGGCAGCGCTATCCTGATGGCGACCGCTCGCAGGTTCCTCTCCTTTATGCTGCTGTGCGTACCATCTCGCTTGATCTGCGCCGGAAGGACATGCGCCGGATACTGCGAGAGGCAAAGTCGGACGTATTCATCGAGAGTGAGAACGAGCCCTTCTTTGATGCAGGTGTGGAGCAGCGCGAGCGTGCGGAGATTGTGGCTGAGGCCATGCGCGGACTGCCAGAGGAACAGCGCGAGGTGGTGACGCTGCATCTGTGGGGGGGGCTGACTTTTGCCCAGATTGCGGAGATGACTGGCGTGTCGATCAATACGGTCGCCGGTCGCTATCGCTACGCGCTCGCTGCACTGCAGAGGAAACTGGAGCCGCGCCGCGCGGATCTCGGCGAGGCTGTTGCCGCACCCGCCATATGAACTCGGCGTTAAAAACTTTTTGGAGGAACCTTGCCATGAATGAGACTGACCTTGAGAAAATGCTGGCCGGCCTGATGCCGATGCCGCCGTCCGCGCGTCTTGAGAGCCGTGTGGAGCGTGACCTGATGATCGGCTCCGGACTGCGCGTGATCGACGGAGGAGCACCGGCGAAGACGTCCAACCGTATTCGCTGGTGGCAGCCCGTTGCCTGGGCTGCTCTGGGTGCCGCGGCGGCGATAGCGATCAATGGTCTGAGTCCGAAGGAGTCTGAAATTCATGGAAGCAAATTGGCTGGCATGAACGCAAGTGCCGGTGCCAGCGCGATGCCCATCAATTCCACACGCGAGTGGATCAATGCCGATGACCAAGGCGTGCAGTTCAATAGCGAGAAATTGCCGGAGCGGCATGTGCGCTTCGTCTCGATGGAGCGACACGAGTGGATCGATCCGCGCGATGGCGCACAGATCGCCGTCGAGATTCCGCGTGAGGACACGGTCATTCTTCCAGTCGAGTTCCAGTGATCCGATTCTGAATTCATCAAACCAACCCGAACCCAACACAAAACATGAAAATCAAACTGACCTCCCTCTTGCTCGCCTGCGGTGCCGTGGCGGCAAGCCCGCTCATCTCGCCCGCGCAGGACGCGAAACCTCCGCAGGAAACCGTGAAACCTGCGGAACCGAATGCCAGGCAACGCCCGGACGGAGACAAGAAACCCGAGGGTGATCGCCGCCGCGAGGCCGAGAAGCCAAAGCACGAAGACAACAAGCGCGGTGAGCATCGCGAGCGCCCAAAAGCCCCAGAGGGCAAGCCTGTGACTTATCTCGGGCTCCTGACTCGCGGCCTCTCGCCCGAGTTGGCCGCTCAGGTGGGCGTGCCGGAGGGCTTTGGCCTTCTCGTTGCCGACATCATGGATGGCAGCCCGGCCAAAGAGGCCGGAATCCAGAAGTACGATGTGATCATTCTTTTGGGCGACCAACGCATCGTGAATGCCGAACAGTTTCAGGCGCTGATCCGAGTGCAGAAAAAGGGTGATGACGTGACGCTGACCATTCGTCGCAAGGGAGAGGAATCCAAGATCTCCGCCAAGCTTGGAGAGCGTGTGATGCCAGCCGCGTCTGCGCACGGACATCATCCAATGGGGCCACCGATGGCGCGAGGTGAGGGACCCGGTGCAAAGTTTCTCCATCACTCATTTCCAGATGCGCAGAAGCGCATCGAGGAAGCAAAGAAGCGGATGGAACACCTGCGCGGTGCCATGCGCGAGCGTTTCCAGAATCGCGGAGAGGGGCCACGCGGTCCAGGTTCGCTGCCACCGCACTCCGACAAAGGCCCGATGAAACACGATGGCGACCGCAGCGGCCCGCCTGCTCCTCCGCGCGGCGGCCCGCCACCGATGCATCGTGATGGCGATCGCGACGGCCCTCATGCCAATCGTGGCCCTGGTGGCCCGGATGGGAAACGCCCAGGAGATGATCACGGCCCACGCGCTGGTGGTCCTCAAGGCAACGGGCCGCGTCCCGACGGCGAGGCGCATCGTGACGGTGGTCGTCCCGGCAGCGAGCAACAGGGTGATCGCGGCCCTCGTGCCGGAGCACCCCAGGGCAACGGGCCGCGCCCCGGTGGTGAGGCCCGTCGTGACGGTGGTCGTCCAGAAGGTGATCAGGGCAATCGTGGACCTCGTCCCGATGGTCCTCCTCAAGGAGGTCCGCGCCCCGATGCGCCGCGCGGTGATGCACCGAAAGCTGACGCTTGATTCCGCCTGCTCCCACATCGACGCGCACCGCCATTGTCAAAACCTCAGATTGCTAACTCCGACCCCATGAAACCAAGACTGACATTTCTTCTCTTCGCCAGCGGCGCGTTGGCGGTGTCGCCAGTGAAGGTGAGCGCTCAAGAAAACAGAAACGAGGCAGCACCTTCACAAGAGACAATTAGACCGCCTGCACCCCAGGGCAGGCCGGACGGTGATGGGCCCCGCCGTGAGCGTGGAGGGCATCGCGGTCCAGATGTTGCTCAGGAGAGTGTGCCCACGCCGTTTATCGGCGTGGTCACGCGAGAACTGGAGCCGGAGGTGCGTGCACACGCGGGATTGCGCGAGGGTTACGGACTTCTGGTCGTGGAGATCATGCCCGACGGCCCGGCAAAAGAGGCCGGACTCCAGCATCACGATGTCTTGGTGAAGCTCGATGAGCAGAAGCTCGTGAACATGGAGCAACTCCAGGTGCTCGTGCGGAGCCAAAAGAAGGGCGATGAGATCACCCTCACCATCCGTCGTGCTGGTGCTGAGCAGCAGATCAAGCTCAAGGTCGGCGAGAAGAACATGCCACCCATGCGAGCCGACAATCGCGAGCACGGCTTTGGTTTCCCGCTGCCTCGTGGCGGCAGCTTTCGTTACGAACCGCCTTCCGGTGAGGGCCGTGACGAGTGGCGCGAGCGTGCTGAGAACTTCCAGAACCAAATGCGCGAGTACCAGCGGCGCATGCAGGAATGGGGCGGTGGCCCCAGGGACCGCCCCATGCCACAGCCGCCACAGCATGGAGGCCCAGCGACGCCGCGTCGCGATTCCACGCCTCCCGGCGATGCCGAGCGGCGTCCTGATGTCGGGGCTGGGCCTCGGACGAATCAGCGCGCGGAATCCAGATCGAGTGCTCATGTCGAGACAAGCAATGGAGGCGAGCGCCGCGTGACGATGCATGGCAACGTGATCCGCACCGATGACACCGGCGTGTACACGATTCGCCGCGAGAACGACAAGGCTACCTTCACAGTGAAGGCGAAAGATGGAAAAGAAACAAACTGGCCCATCAACACCGAGCAAGAGCGCCAAGCCGTGCCGGAGGAGTATCGCAGCGTGCTGCGCGAGATGGAGAAGATCCAACTCGACGGTCAAGAAACCGGTGGCCGCCGTCGGGAACTACGAGCCGCTCCACCCGGGAAGCCTGAGACGAAGTGAGGCACGCTGCTCTTCAGCCGCGCAGTTTGATCATGCGCCGATGATTTCGCGCAGTGGTCCCGATCTTCGGTCACACGCCCAAACTCGTCTATCAGAACGACCAGCGACGAGATATGCATCGCCTCTTTAGGTATGGTGATCCCCCCGACAGATTGGTTCTCTGACTCATGCAATCTGCGGGTTTTCTGAATCAGCGGGACCGTTCGATTTTAACACGCCGTGATGACGAGCAGTCTGTTCTATAGACTACGCATTCCTAACCCACCGCGCGGCGTAGAATCCATCGCCGGTGTTGTTGTCGGGGAGGAGGGTGAGTTCTTCTTCCAGGGTCCAGGCGGTGGGATTGGCGGCAAGGAAGGCAGCTACTTGGCGGTTGTTTTCGCCGGGGAGGATGGAGCAGGTGGCATAGACGAGTTTGCCGCCGACTTTGACCATGCGTGAGTGGCTGGTGAGGATCTCGGCCTGGACTTGCTGGAGGCGCGCGATCTCTTCGAGGCTGAGTTTCCACTTGGCGTCGGGAATGCGGCGGAGGACGCCAAGGCCGGAGCAGGGGACATCGAGCAGGACGCGGTCGGCCTCGCCCGCGAGGCGCTTGATGGCTTTGGTGTCTTCGATGAGGCGAGCTTCGATGACATCGGCTCCAGCGCGGCCAGCGCGCCTGCGCAGCTCTTTGAGTTTCCAATCATGCACGTCCATGGCGATGATCTTGCCTTTGTTCTTCATGAGCGCGGCGAGGTGCAGGGACTTGCCGCCGGCGCCGGCGCAGGCGTCGATGACTCTCATGCCGGGCTCGACCTGGAGAAAGGGTGCGATGCGCTGCGAGGCGGCGTCTTGGACTTCAAAGTGACCCTCGCGATACGCGGCGGAGGTGAAGAGGCTCTTGCGCTCGGTGAGCCGCAGCGCGCTGGGGATGCCGGTGACTTGATTGGCGTGGATGTCCTCGGTGGCGAGGCGCTTCTTGAGATCGGTGGTGGTGGTCTTGAGTTCGTTGGCGCGGAGGAAGACCTCTGCGGGCTCGTTGAGCGAGGCGAGGACGCTGGGCCATTGGTCGCCGAGTTCGGTCTGACCGAGGTCGAAAAGCCAGTCGGGCACGGAAGCGCGGAGGGCAGGGGAGACCTTGGCTCCGCTCATGGGCGCGACGTTGGAGGGATTGAAGGCGGCGACTTCGGGGAACGGCGGAAGGTATTCGCCTTTGTTCACCCAATACGCGGCCCAGACATGCCAGACGCGCTGCGGCGTGATCTCGGCGGGAATCAGACACGCGGGATCGGGCAGTCCGGCGAGATGCCAATCCCAACGCCACCAGCGGACGATATCATAGACGCTCTCGGCGAAGAGCCGCCGGTCGCGCGCGCCCCACTTCGGGTGCTGCTTGAACTGATGCTCGATCACCTTGTCGGCGTAGCGGCCATCGACAAAGATGTCCTGCAAGGCGGAGACGATGGCGGCGATGAGATGGAAGTGGAGTTTCATGGGATTCGGTCTTGGGGTTCCCGGTTCAGGGTTCCTGGTTTGCTGGCGGAGTACAAGTCACATAGGACTCATGGGGCGCATGTGACTTATGTGCCTGCCCCAACATTGAAGAACCGGAAGACTCCTCAGCCTTCCGGTTCCACTGATTGATTGTCCTAAAGACCTACCGGCCTACTGCTCAGCAGGTACCTGCTCCGCCGGAGCTTCGCCGCGTGCCTTCGCATCGGCTTCCTTCATGGCGATCTTGCGGCTCATCTTCACGCGGCCCTTGTCGTCGATGCCGACGCACTTGGCGGTGACCATGTCGCCGACCTTGACGACGTCTTCGGTCTTGTTGACGCGGAAGTCAGCAAGCTCGGAGATGTGGATGAGGCCGTCCTTGTTGCCGAACAGGCGCATGAACGCACCGAAGTTCGTGGTGGAGACCACCTTGCCTGTGTAGGTCTTGCCGACTTCGACTTCGGCGCTGACGCCGCTGATCATTTCGACCGCGCGCTCAAGGCCTTCCTTGCGGGTGGCATAGACGTAAACGGTGCCGTCGTCCTCGATGCTGATCTCGGCGCCGGACTCGGCCTGGATGGCCTTGATGTTCTTGCCGCCAGGACCGATGAGCTCGCCGATCTTCTCTGGGTTGATCTTGAGGATCTCGATGCGCGGGGCGTGCGGGCTGAGAGGCTTGATTTCGCTGATGGCATTGGCCATGGCGCGAAGGACTTCGCCGCGACCGACCTTGGCCTTGGCGACGGCTTCTTCGAGGATGCTGAGCGGGATGCCGGGGAGCTTGAGGTCAAGCTGGTAGCCAGTGACGCCGTTGTCGGTGCCGCAAAGCTTGAAGTCCATGTCGCCGAAGTGGTCTTCGGAGCCAAGGATGTCGAGCATGGTGACGTAGCGCTTCATGTTGTCGCCATCAAACTCGGAGACAAGACCGACGGAGATGCCACCGACGGGACGCGCGAGTGGCACGCCTGCGTCCATGAGTGCCATGACGCCGGAGCAAACGGAGGCCATCGACGTGGAGCCGTTGGATTCCATCACTTCGCTGCTAATGCGGATGGCGTAGGGGAACTTTTCCTTCGGCGGGATGACTGGCTGAATGGAGCGCTCGGCAAGAGCACCGTGGCCGATCTCGCGACGATTCTGACCGCCGAAGCGGCCGCACTCGCCCACCGAGAACGGAGGGAAGTTGTAGTGAAGGATGAAACGCTTTTCGTTTTCGCCGCCAGCGTAGTTGTCGAACTCCTGGGCTTCGTCAGCCGGAGCGAGTGTACAAATGGCGAGAGCTTGGGTTTCACCACGCGCAAACAAAGCGGAACCGTGTGTGCGAGGAAGCACCGATGCTTCGCCGGAAAGCTGGCGGAGCTGATCAAGACCACGACCGTCGCAGCGGCTCTTCTTGTCGAGGATGGAGATGCGGAAGGCCTTCTTCTGGAGGTAATCGAACGCCTGGCTGATCTCGAAGCCGGAAGCCTCGGGAAACTTGGCCTTGATGGCGGTATCGACTTCGTCCTTGAGAGCAGCGACCGCCTTATTGCGAGCGACCTTGCTAGGCTGATAGAGAGCACCTTCGATGCGGTCGCCAGCGACGGCGTAGGCGACTTCGAGGAGTTCGTCCTTCGCGAACATGAGAGGCATGACGCGCTTGGTCTTGCCGGCTGCGGCGGCGAGTTCTTCCTGCGCCTTGACCAGCGGCTGGATCGCGTCCTGCGCGAAACGAAGCGCCTGGATGAACACATCTTCAGGCAGCTCATTGGCCGCGCCTTCGATCATGATCACGTCGGTCTTGTTGCCGACATACACGAGGTCGAGATCGCTCTCTTCACGCTGCGAGTGCGTCGGGTTGGCGACGAAGTTTCCACCGACGCGACCGATGCGAACGGCGCCGATGGGGCCTGCGAACGGGATGTCGGACACGCAAAGAGCGGCGGAAGCGCCATTGATCGCGAGGATGTCGGAGTCGTTTTCACCGTCCGCGCTGAGGAGGAGGGCGACGACTTGCGTCTCGTAGAAGTAGCCTTTCGGGAACAACGGACGCAATGGGCGGTCCGTCATGCGGCAGGTGAGGATTTCCTTTTCGGTCGGGCGGCCTTCGCGTTTGAAGTAGCCACCCGGAAAGCGGCCTGCTGCGGATGCTTTTTCCTTGTACTCCACGGACAGCGGGAAGAAGTCGAGGCCTTCCTTGATCTTGGTGGCGGAGACGGCGGTGACGATGACGATGGTATCACCGAGACGAACGGTGACTGCTCCGTCGGCGAGTTTGGCGAGTTTGCCTGTTTGGATCTCAATGGATCCGGCACCTACTTGGGCGTTTACGGTATGGATGGACATGATGTCTTCTTGTTTCTTCTTTGTTTGTTTTGTTGGGAAAGGGGGCGCGGCTGGGCAGTGTGGTTTGCGATCGCTGGCGGAGGTCTGCCGTGGATGAAATGCAATGCTTCAGGCGTTCGCGAAAGATGGCTGGAGTTCCGGCTTTAGCCGGTCAGGAAGGCGAGCGAATGACGATGGCGTGTCGAGCATCGTCCAAGCGTCCGCACTCTCAAAACAATCGTCAGCCATTGCCGACAACTGCAAACAACCGTCAACTTCCACAAGCAAAAGGGCGATGCGTGTGACACATCGCCCTTCGCGGGAAAATTTAGCGGCGGAGACCGAGGCTCTTGAGGAGCTTCGTGTAGCGGTCCTCAGCGGTGAGCTTGAGGTAGTCGAGGAGCTTCCGGCGACGAGCGACCATCTTGAGGAGGCCGCGACGTGTGGAGTGGTCCTTGGCATGCACGGCGAGGTGCTGCGTGAGGTAATTGATGCGTTCCGTCAGGAGGGCGACCTGGACATCGGCGCTGCCGGTGTCTTTGTCGTGCAATTGGAAGGCTTTGGTGTCTGCTGTGGGTGCTGCTGCGCTCATGGGCTTGGTCTGACTCCTTGTCAGGCGTTGGTTTGGTCTGGTTTAGGAGGCCGCGAAGGAACCACAAAGCACCTGTTTGGCAAGGGAAAGTTTGCCTCGCTCTGAGCCAAGGTTTCGTGGTGCGGCGGCTCGGGGATGGTGGGCGAGAGGGCGTGGTTGGGGGGGCACCACACTCGCGCCCACAGAACCTTCAAATACCGGCTCTCCGGGCAGTTCGACATCACGGGGTGGTCCATCCCGGCTCCGGTGCGGTCGATGATCTG
>Ga0075163_10005494_pt1 | contig 16894 bp, 15 predicted proteins | sample JI1023141ADNA_FD_71478 | JGI IMG/M metagenome (GOLD analysis project Ga0075163, IMG submission 71478) | Wastewater effluent complex algal communities from Wisconsin, to seasonally profile nutrient transformation and Carbon sequestration -... | ecosystem: Engineered > WWTP > Effluent > Algae...
CGTGCCAGGCGTGCCATGGCGCCGACGCCAAGCAGGCGACCGTCGCCCCCGACCTCACCGACGCCGAGTGGCTGCACAGCGACGGGAGCTGGGAGGGGATCTACAAGACGGTGCAGGCGGGCGTGTCGGCCCCGAAGAAGTTCACCAGCATGATGCCGGCCGACGGCGGCATCCCCATGACCGAGGAGCACCGCCGCTCGGTGACCGCCTACGTGTACAAGCTGGGGCACCCGTAGGGCGCGGGGCCGCTCGTCAGGCAGTCGGGATTGACGCCTCGAGGACGTCGAACAGGAGGCTGCAGCAGGTCACCCCGCCCTCGGCCTTGGCGAGTTCCGATGCATCGACGCCAATCACGCTGACGCCGTGGGCACGCAGCATGTTCTGCGTGCGCGGGAAGGCGGTGGAGTGAATCACTCCACCGCTCACCATCACCGCGTTGGCGGCGAACGGCTCGGCGGGATCGACGGTGAGCGCGTCGAAGCCATCGAATTGCGCGGCGTCGACCCAATCGGGGTTGACGAGGATCCAGTCCGGGCTCACCTGGGTCACCGCGGTCTTCAGGTGCAACGCTCCGGCGACCGCGACCTCACGTACGTCGTAGCCGAACGGCGCGACGAGCGCGCGCAACGCGGCGATTCCCTCGGCGGTGGTGCGCTGCGTGAGCCCGACGAACAGCGTGCGCCCGATGCGCAGCACGTCGCCGCCGTCGAGGGTGGCCGGCTCGGGGATGCGCACGCAGCGCCGGAACGGCGCCAGCGCCTCGGCCATCGCGTCGACCTCGGGGCGGCGTGATGCGGCGCCGGGGCGCGTGAGGACCGCGACCTCGTCGAGCACCAGCGCCACGTCTTCGACGAAGACCGCGTCGGGGAGGTCTGGGAGTTCGGGGAGGCGGATCACGCGCACGCCCAGCGACTCCAGCGCCTCCTCATACGCGTCGTGCTGGTCGCGAGCGACGGCGAGGTCGATGGGCGTGCGGGCGACGTGGGTCAGTTCGCACTCGGTGATGGAGCGCGAGACTTCGCGGGTGATGGCGACGATCATGTGAGGGGGGCGAGGGGATCACCGAAGCTATCGCCGACGATTGGCCGACGCATCCGCGTCGGGGAGTTGTCGACGCGGGCGCCCGACCGCGGGCTAGCGCGCGCGATTCACGGTGAGGATGTTTCCCGGCTCACCGACCCCCGATCGCCCCGTGTCCCAGCCCGTGCACTTCCACCAGCCGGCGCGCTTCCCGCGCGGCTTTCATAACGCCTCGCGAAACGTCGGCCTCAAGCCCACGGCGCGCGACCTCACACTCTTCGTGAGCGACGTCGAAGCCAACGCGGCGGCCGTCTTCACGCGCAACCACTTTCCCGGCGCGCCGATCATCCTCGGGCGAGAGACCATCAGGGGCGGGCGGCTCAGGGCGATCATCGCCAACAGCAAGTGCAGCAACGTGGCGACGGGAGACGAAGGGGTGCGCCGCGCGCGCCGCATGGCCGCCGCTGCCGCCGCCGAAGTCGGGACCTCGGCCGACCGAGTGCTGGTGAGCTCCACAGGCGTCATCGGCGTCCCCCTCCCCATCGAGAAGATCGAGGTGGGGGTGAAGGGGATCATGGGCGACCTCTCCGACGATCCGTTGTTAGGCGCCGAGGGGATCATGACCACCGACACGCATCCCAAGGCGCTGTCGGTGAGCGTGGGTGAGGCGACGATCACCTTCGTGGCCAAGGGGTCGGGGATGATCGAGCCCAACATGGCGACGATGCTGGCCTACATCTTCACCGACGCCGCCCTCGACGCCGCCACGCTCGACCGCATGCTGCGCGAGGCGGTGCACGTCTCGTTCAACATGCTCTCGGTCGACACCGACACGAGCACGTCGGACACCTGCGCCATCCTGGCCAACGGTCTCGCCGGCGCGGTGGACGAAGCCGCGTTCCAGGCGGCGCTCACCGCCGGCTGCCTGCGCATGACCGAGATCCTGGCGCGCGACGGCGAAGGGGCCGAGCACCTCATTCGAGCGACGGTGCGCGGGGCGAGCGACGAGGGCGAGGCGCGCCGTGTGGCCAAGTCGCTGGTGAATTCGCCCCTGGTGAAGACGATGGTGCACGGGGCCGACCCCAACGTGGGGCGCCTGCTGATGGCCGTGGGGAAGTGCTTCGAGGTTCCCATCGCCGCCAGCCGCACCGACGCCTGGATCAACGCGACGCCGGTGGTGCGCGGCGGGATGCGCCTCGACTTCGCGGACGCCACCGTACGCGAGACGCTCAAGGCCGAGGTGGTGGAGCTGGTCGTCGACCTCGGCCTCGGCACGGCGACGGCGACGGCCTACGGCTGCGACCTCACCAAGGGGTACGTGGACGAGAACGCGGCGTACTACTCGTCGTAGCGTGCCTAACGGGCCGGCGTCGGGAAGTACGTCGGCTCGTTGCCCTTGCGCCACTTGATGTTGCAGCCGAGGCTGGGGAACTGGTCGGCGGCGGGCGGCTCGTGCGCGAGGACGGCATCCAGGGCGGCGCGTAGGTCGCGCCCGGTCACCGGGCGATCGTTCTTCGGTCGCGAGTCGTCGAGCTGGCCGCGATAGACCAGCCGTCCATCGGCATCGAAGACGAAGAAGTCCGGGGTACAGGCCGCCGCATAGGCCTTCGCCACCTCCTGCGACTCGTCGAACAGAATCGGAAAGGCATAACCGAACTCGCGCGCCATCGCCGCCATGCTCGCCGGTGCATCGTCGGGATAGTTCACGACGTCATTCGAGGCGATGGCCACCAGGGCCATGCGGTCGCGGTAGTCGGCATCGAGGCGGGCGAGCTCGGCGGCCACGTGCTGCACATAGGGACAGTGACGGCTGATGAACATCACCAGCATCGCGCGTCCCTGCCCAACGCCGTCGCGCGTGTAGGTGCGTCCGTGCGCGACGTCGGGGAGGGTGAAGTCGGGCGCGGTGGTGCCGAGCGCCAGCATGGTCGATTCGGTGCGCGCCAAGAGCAGGTCTCCTGTACGGGGGCTGAAAGGACTCGTAGCAGGATAACTTCGCGACGCCTAACCGTGTTCCGGCACGCACGGGCTCGCCGGTCGGGCGAAGGTGGTGGGGCGCGTGCAGCGCCGAGATTCGGGAGCGGAGTGGGTGGAAAAAGAAAACCCCCGGGATTGCTCCCGGGGGCGGCTCGCAGCCAGCGACCCTAGCACGAAGGCGAACAGGTATAGCTGCGAGTATCAGTAATAAGACGTGTGAACCGTTGAGGCGCAACTCGGGGAACTACGAGTGGGATCCACGATGCGCAGCTGTGCACACAGCGTGACAGTTTCGTTGTGCAGCGTGATGGCGCCGCCATCACGACCGACGCGTCCAGAACGCCACCGTGCCGCAGACCGACGAGTTGCCGGCGTACTCAGGTGGCGTCTCGGCCGCCGTGCGATACAGCTCGATGCCGGCGAGTGACTGCACGGGGAGGGCGTCGACATCGAAGGGCGATTGCATCCCCCAGGTCCACATGCGCATGCCATCGACGATGACCTGCATGTAGCACGAGCGCGAGAATCGCTCTCCCGATTGCTCCCAGCCCTGGATCATCGCGACCTGCGGCAAGCTCGGTGGTGAGGGAGACGCGACCGCGTTTCCCCCCGTGGGAAGCGGGAGGAGCCGGACGCCGGTGATGGAGCGCAGCACATCGGAGGTGCGGCTGTCGTCGCGCGCGCGCAGCGCCGACTCGTCGAGGAAGCGCCCGCGTCCGGCGGCGCGATGCTCGCGGAAGAGCGCGAGCCCGCGAGCGCGCTCTCCCTTGGCGCTCGGCGGTGCGACGGTGTCACGGCGCGCGACCACCGGTGGTCGCACCAGGAGGCGGCGAGCGCCGATCGAACCGGCCGTCAGGCGCAACGTGTCGCGCCACCGGGCGCGGGTCTCGGCAGCGGATTCGACCTGCACCAGCGTCGCGCCGGGGAGCGCGCACAGCGTGGCGCGCCCCGCGTCGTCGAGCACTGCCTCGAGGTCGCGCTGCACCTCCGTGAGTGTGCTCCCCCGCGACTCGACGGCGCGCCAGGTGGCGCGGATGGGGGCGGCGCGCAGCGGTTCTCCGCTGGCGGCATCACGCACGGTGACGACGACGATCCCCTCCCGCGCGAGGTCGACCGGGGTGCGGCAGAGGCGGGCGGCGCGCGTGCGCAGCGACGGCAGCGCGAGCCTAACGCGCATGGTGCCGCTGGCCGGCACGTCGAGGAAGGGCGACGGCACCACCAGCCCTAACGAGTCGAAGGCCGGGGTGGAGAGCCCGATGGCGTAGGCCCCCGCCGGCACGCCGACGAGCGAGAAGCGCCCGTCCGCACCGGTGGTTGCCACGAGCGCGGTCCCCTCGAGGGTGACCGTCACCCCGGCCGCCGGTGCGCCGGCGACGCTGTCGAAGACCGTCCCCGCAATCGACGCCCCCGTGGGAGTCGACGCCGCCGTGGCGGCGGTGACGCCGCTCTCGACGCTCCCGCCCGCATCGTGGTACAGCGTGAGGCGTGTCTCTCCGGCGCTATTCCCGGTGGCCGCCGCGCGCGGCATCCGGATGCGCCAGTCGTCGACGATCCAGCGCCCATCGGCGAGCCGAGCGAAACGCACGCGCCCGCCGAGCCCATCGCGAGCGGCGTCGCCCGGCACGCCGGGGGGGAGCGCCGTGTAGGTGAACTCGAGTTCGCGCAGCTCGGACGAGGCGCCGTCGAGCCAGAGGACGCCGGCGACATCGGGGCGCTCGCTCTCGCGCGTTGGGGAAAAGGCCAGGCCGTTGAACGCGGCGCGCGCGCCTACACCCGACACGAGCCGGAAGCAGTGCGCGGCCAGGAACTCCTCGGAGAGGAGGACGTCGGCGTCGGGGGCGTAGTAGTCGGTGCTGCCGTCGGCGCGCCGCACGATGTAGCCGTCGCTGGCCAGCTGTGCCGCGGGGAGACTGCGAAAGAGGTGGCCGATGGTCTCGATCGAGGTGCGCCGTTCGTCGCGCACGACGCGCCCCGATCCGGCGTCGACATCGCGACTGAAGCGGGTCACGCGTCCGCTCTCGGCGCGCTGCGCGGTGAGCACCGACGCGGTGAGGGCGGCGCGTACGTCTTCCCAGAGGGCGACGAGCCGCGGGTCGCCGTCTTTCGGCTGCCGACAGCTCGCGCGCTCCGTCACCCGCACCGCGCCCAGGGCGGGGACGACGGCGTCGACCTCGATCGGCTCGCGGCGCGCCTCGTCAGCCGCAAGGGCGAACGGCGCGGTGCGGGTCGGCCTAACACCGATGCGCTTGACCAGGAGCGCATAGCGCCCGGCCCTGGGGGCTCGCAGTTCGTATGCGCCGCCGGCGTCGCTGAGTCCGGCGACGACGGTGCGTCCTTCGTCATCGACGAGTGTGAGGACGACGCCGGCGAGGGGCGCCCCGGAGCCACGTTCGGTGACGGCGCCGCGGACGAGTTGGGCGGAGAGCGGAGGGGCGAGCAGCGACAGTAGGGCGAGCGAGGCGAGGCGGGACGCGAGGCGCGATGAGAGGTGCGACGCGAGGATGCCGCGCACGCACCCGCGCGAGACGGACGGCGCCGTCGTCCGAGGCCGGGGCGACGCTACGCCCTCGCACTGGCAGAGTGCCGGCGTCGCGGGCGATTCGAGCGTGGCGGGTAGATCGAGCCTGCGGCTGAGCGAGCGCGTCGTGGCTGAGGGGTCCAAACGGCGACGGATTGCGAGGGGCGGAACGAGGCGCGCGCCAAACGAGACGGCTGCCAGACTCTCGGAATCTGCCGACCGAGGCACCAGTCCGCGATACGCAGCGGCCGCGGAGGAGGGGGCGGGCGGGTGGGGCGTCACCCTGCGCCCGGTCGCTGGCCTCCGCGCGCCTCACACGCTCGGCCCTGTGCGGCAACGCCCACGAGGGCGTCGCCCCAACGTCGTTCTACGCGACCAGCCAGCGCAGCGTCACGCCGATGGTCCGGGCGACCCCCGCCCCCAGGAAGGGGCCGATCACGCCGATGGCCAAGGTGACGCCGTAGGGGGCGCCGGGGACGATGCGAGGGGCGAGCAGGCCCACAATCCCCCCCATCACGGCTGCGATGCAGGCCAGGGGGAACAACAGCGAGCGGCGTTCGGGCGCCGTGGGGGGCGTCGCGTGGTCTGAGGGATGTGTCGTGCTCACGGTCGTACCCCGTTTGGGTGACGCGGTACGATAGGTCCGACCAATGAGCATCGCGACGGGCGAACACCGCACGGCCGCGGCGCAAACGGCGCGTGTTGGCGCAGGGGAAAGGCACTACGTGTGCGCTGCAGGCGGACGGTGCGTGGGGGAATGAGTGATGGGGGAAACGAGTCAGGGCCCCGCGGTGGCGGGGCCCTAACGCTTGCATGAAGTTGCGACGCACCGATTGTTGATTCTGAAACGCTCTACACATTGAATCTGAGATGCCACGCGCCGTTTGGCGCCTGAATTCTCGAGTGGGAAGCGATCCGTCTGCGGAAATGACTGGACGGTCCAGACAGGGCGAGCTACGCTCGCGGGTCTCGGGCGAGCTATGTGCGTGATTGCGAGACCCGTTCTTCGTGATCTTGGGACTCCTCGCATGATGTCGAGACGGTCACATTGATTCCGAGACCACTCGGCGGCGCCGTGATCAATACTCCGGCGATGATGCGCGCGGCGCCGGATCGCTCGGCATGTTCGGTAATGTCGGCATCGGGCCACGGATCGCCCCACCGACCGGACCGGGTCACAAGCCACTCCGAGCGCTCGGTCGTGGCAGACGATGCTGCGGCGGGAGAACGACCGCTCGACCTCGCGAGCGCCATCCTGGCCGTGGCGGCGTGGGATGTTCCGCCGCTCGGAGGTGGCGGTTCGAGCTCGCTGCCGCGGAGTGCCGTCGTCGGCCTGGTTCTGAGTCAAGGCGGCCGGCCCATGCAGCACGACGCGCTGCTGGAGCGCCGCGTGCGGCGACTTGCCGGTGAACGGCGGTGGTCTCCTCTCATCTCACCAGACGCTCCTTGCTCGGGGCAGCCGCGATGCTCAGCGCGGTGTGGGTATCAGGCCTCGTGGTAGCGCATCCCATGCCGACGGGCGCCGCTGCGGGCGTTGCGCACTGCGCGCACGTCCATCAGAACGCGCTCTCGCACCTGTTCTGCGCGGTGGATCACGAGCACCAGCCCGGGCAGCGCTGCCCGCATGAGCACGTGCGTCAGGACGCCGTGCGAATCGACGGGGCTGTGTCCACCGCCTAGTCCCGGAGCCTGTTGACATAGGGGGTGGGGGTATGTATCATATACCCCACCAGGGTATCCACACGGATACCCCGATCCTTTGTCAATCGGAGTCCGCGACATGACTGGTCCGAGTACCCCCAAGACGGCTGGCGCCCACTGCGCCGCCATGAGCCCACCCCTCTCCCCCGCTGCTGCCAGCGCAGCCGAGTCACGCGCCCCAGAGCGTTTTGACCTCGCCATTGCTGGCATGACATGCGGACACTGTGTCCGGGCTGTGAGCAATGCCCTGAACGGTCTGCCCGGTGTCGAGGTTGATGACGTACGCATCGGCCGGGCGTCGGTACGGCTCGAGCCAGGGACGGTGCTCCCTGCCGCGCTCATCCAGGCGCTCCGCGAGGCCGGCTACCCGGCCAGCTTCGCGTCAGGGTCGGGTCTTGGCAACGGTGCAGGCACGGCGGTCAGTGCGGAGGCCAAGACGGGTCTTCCGCAGGCGCCGACGAGCGGCGGCTGCTGCTCGTCGCGCTGATTGCTCCTTCACGTTCCTTCAACACACACGGAGACATCCACCATGTTCGCCTCACTCGGCGGCATCGACTGGCTCGTGATCGCCGGAGCCGGCACCACGATCCTCTGGGTCAACTGGTACTTCTTCGCCGCGGAGCGCGCCCCGGCCACGGCCGCCATAGGCTCGGCAGGGCACACGCAGGAGGTCACCGTGGCCGTCCATGGCGGCTACACGCCCTCCGCCATTCGCGTGAAGGCCGGCGCCCCGGTTCGCCTCCTGTTTGACCGCCAGGAGACCTCGAGTTGCTCGCAAGAAGTCGTGTTTGCGGACTTCGGCATCCGCACCTACCTGCCGGCGCACGAGACCACCGCGGTCACCGTGACCCCGGCGAAGCCTGGCGTCTACGAATTCACCTGCGGGATGAGCATGCTGCGCGGCAAGCTCATCGCCGAGTAGTTCCCCCCGCGCGAGGACACGAACCATGACCACCGCGAATATCACGCACCCGCGGCCCGCTGCGCCTCCGCCATCGGCGGAGCAGGTCGTCATCCCGGTGACGGGCATGACGTGCGCCGCCTGCCAGGGTCGCGTTCAGCGGACGTTGAGCAAGACACCGGGCGTCGTCGACGCCTCGGTGAATCTGATGATGGGCAATGCCACGATTGCGTACGACGCGTCGGCGATCACGCCGGACGCGCTGGTCGAGCGGATTCGCGCGACCGGTTATGGCGCGGAGTTGCCTCGTGCGGATCGCACCGCCTTCGAGGAGCAAGCTGCGCGCGACGCCGCGACGGCGGAGGAGTTTCGGGAGCTGCGCGCGAAAGCGTGGGCGAGCGCCATCGCGGGCGTCCTGGCGATGCTGCTCAGTATGCCCCTTATGGGTGCAATGGATGCAGGACACAATGGGCCCGTGGCCGACCCGTTCATGGGGTGGGCAATGGAGCACATGACGCCGGGCCTGCGGAGCGTGCTGCCATGGCTCTACGCCATTCCGGCTTCGGTCCTCTCATGGGGGCTGCTCCTCGTGACGCTCGGCGTCATGACGTGGGCGGGCCGGCACTTCTACACGCGGGCGTGGGCTGCCTTTCGCCATCACTCCGCCGACATGAACACGCTCGTCGCCGTGGGCACGGGCGCGGCGTTCGTGTACTCGGTGGTCGCCACGGTCGCACCGAGCTTCTTCGTGCGCCATGGGGTAGCGCCCGACGTGTACTACGAGGCGGTGATCATCATCATCGCGCTCATCCTCACCGGGAATGCCTTCGAGGCGCGCGCCAAGCGCGAGACGTCGACCGCGCTCCGCGCACTGGCGAACCTGCAGCCGAAGACGGCGCGTGTGCTGCGCGATGAGGCGGAGCAGGACGTGCCGGTCGACAGTGTGCGCGCGGACGACGTGATCCTCGTGCGGCCCGGAGAGCGCGTGCCGGTGGACGGGGAGATCGTCAGCGGAGAGAGCGCGGTGGACGAGAGTATGCTGACCGGCGAGTCACTGCCCGTCACGAAGCGCACGGGTGATCGCGTGATCGGCGGGACGATCAATCGCACGGGGGCATTCCGGTACCGCGCCACGACGCTTGGCGAAACGAGTGTCCTGGCGCAGATCGTGAAGCTGATGCGCGATGCGCAGGGATCGCGCGCCCCGATCCAGCGCCTGGCGGATCGTATCAGCGCGATCTTCGTTCCGGTCGTGGTCTCGCTCGCCGTGGCGACGTTCGCTGCGTGGTTTGTGGCGGTGCACGCGACGGGCGGCGGCGTGGGTGAAGCGACCGTCCGGGCGTTCGCGGCGGCCGTGGCCGTGCTGATCATCGCGTGCCCCTGTGCCATGGGCTTGGCCGTCCCCACCGCCGTGATGGTCTCGACGGGCAAGGGTGCGGAGCTCGGCGTGTTGATCAAGGGTGGGGAGGCGCTGCAGCGTGCCGGCGACATTACGACGGTCGTGCTCGACAAGACCGGCACGCTGACCGAAGGACGGCCAACGGTGACGGACGTCGAGGTCGTACAGGACAGCCCGATGGCGAGCGACGCGTTGCTCTCGCTCGTCGCGTCACTCGAGACGATGAGTGAGCATCCGCTGGCCGATGCGCTCGTTCGCCATGCCCGCGGCCGGGGGCTCACCGTCGAGACTCCGGAAGCCTTCGCATCCTACACGGGGCGCGGGGCCACAGGGGTGGTGCTGGGACGCGCGCTGGCCGTCGGAAACGAAGCCTTGCTGCAGGACTTCGCCGTCGACGTCTCGCCCCTGCGCGCTGTTGCCCATCGCCTCGCCGACGAAGGCAAGACGGCGATGTACGTCGCGGTCGACGGTGCGCTCGCGGGTGTGGTGGCCGTCGCAGACCCGATTCGCGCGACGTCTCGCGCGGCGATCCAGCGGATGCAGCGTCTTGGCCTCGACGTGGTAATGCTCACGGGCGACAACCAGCGCACCGCGGATGCGGTCGCGCGGGACGCCGGCATCGGCCGCGCGGTCGCCGGCGTGCTGCCGGCCGGCAAGGTGGCGGAGATTGAGCGCCTGCAGGCTCGCGGGCGTGTGGTCGCCATGGTCGGTGACGGCATCAACGACGCCCCAGCGTTGGCGAAAGCCGACATTGGCATTGCGATGGGTAGCGGCACCGACATCGCGGTCGAAGCGGCCGATATCGCACTCATGCGCGGTGATCTCGCCAGCGTCGTGGACGCGATCCGACTCTCGCGGCGCACGATGCGCACGATGAAGCAGAACCTCTTCTGGGCTTTTGCCTACAACGTCGTCGGCATTCCCGTCGCGGCCGGCCTGCTGTTCCCGATCACCGGCCTGTTGTTGAGCCCTATCCTCGCGAGCGCGGCGATGGCGTTCAGCAGCGTCAGCGTTGTCATGAACAGCCTGCGCCTTCGGCGATTCGCCGCGACGACGGCCTAGCAGCACCGCATCACGCATCGCGCATCGTAGCACGCGCCCGAGGCAGCATTCACGAGCACTGCGTCACACTACCTGATCCTGGAGCACCTCGATGACCCCGAACCAGAGCCGCCACACCACCTCGCACGACCAGACCGACGACGCGTCCGATGCGACATGGGATGCCACGCTCAACACATCGGCCGCGAGCAGCGGGTGCAGTGCCCACGGCGACGCGGCCGTGGAGGGGCGGAAGGCCGTTGCCGTCGACGGCGCGGTGAAGGAGCGCAACATCAAGCGCCTCCGCCGCATCGAGGGTCAAGTGCGCGGCCTCCAGAAGATGGTGGACGACGACCGCTACTGCGCGGACATCATGACGCAGATCTCGTCGGTACACGAGGCGCTGCGCAGCGTGTCGCGGGAACTCATGCGCAACCATTTGAAGCACTGCGCCAGCTCGGCGATGCAGTCGACAGACGCTGCGGCGGAGTCGATGTACGACGAGCTGGTCGACCTCATGTTCAAGCACAGCCGCTAACCGACCACGGGTCGGCGCGGCCACGGAGATTCCCTCATGAAGGACCTGACACTTGAGGCGCGCTACAACAGCGCGCTGACGCTGGACCAATTCGTCGCGCAGGCGGCGGCAAATCACGAGCTGTGGGCGACGTTCGCCAAGCGCGCGGCGCCCGACGCGGACCTGGTGGCGCGTGTCAATCGCCTGTCGGCGCGCCGGCACCTGCTGGTGCTGCTCGAGGACTGGTGCGGCGACGCCGTCAACACGATCCCGGCGCTCGCGGCGCTGGCTGGTGCGTCTGCCACGCTGGATCTGCGGATCCTCACGCGAGACGAGAACCCGGATCTGATGGACGCGCACCTCACCGGCGGCACGCGATCCATCCCCATCGTGATCGTGCTCGACGAGGCGTACCACGAAGTCGGCTGGTGGGGCCCGCGGCCTGCGCCACTCCAGTCCTGGGTGCGCTCGGAGGGGCACGCACTCGACAAGACAGCGCGGTACCGCGAGGTCCGGCGATGGTACGCGCGGGATCGTGCCCAGACCACGTTGACGGAGATCCTCGCGCTCCTCGAAGGCGGCGCTGCCGCCCGGGCCGCCTAGCGCCCGCATCGCCGGCATCATCAGCATGACCAGTAGGCAGCGTCGTGGACTTCCGATATCGGGTCTCATATTTTACGCTACGTAAAACGTAGATTGCCCGGTCGACGCCTGCACCACCTACAACGACCACTTCTCGTCCCATGACTGCCTTACATCGATGGCCCCAGCGCTTCGCGCTGGCCGCCACCATGACCATATCGTCCTTGAGCCTGCCGCAAAATGCGAAGGCTCAAACAGACTACTACAACACCGACGCCGGTCGTCCGCTGCAGATCGAAGACGCCTATGCCGTGGAGCGCCGTGCGCTCGAGATACAAGCGGCTCCGCTCCGCCTGGAGAGAAACCGTCGCGGTGTGTACAACTGGGGCATCGAGCCGGAGCTCGCGTATGGCCTGTTTCGCCGTACTCAGGTCGAAATCGGCCTGCCGATTGCCATCCTCGATGCCGGGGTAGGCGGCAAGACGGTGGGCATCACCGGGCTTGACGCGTCGGTGCTGTACAACCTGAACACCGAGACCCGCATTCCGGCACTGGCCATCGGTGCCAGCGTGCTGGCCCCCGTGGGTGGACTCGCCGCCGACGCGACGTACGCCAGTGTGAAGGGCATCGCGACAAAGACGTTTCAATGGGCGCGTTTCCATGTGAACGGTCAATACACGGCGGGAAAAGCACCCGCGTCGGTCCCGGGTGAGGCAGGCGCAGTAGGTGCTGGCGCGTCCGAGTTGTCCCGTTGGCTCGGTGGCGTGTCGGTCGACCGCCCCTTCCCGTTGAAGTCGCTGTTGATTTCGGCGGAAGCATTCGCGCGTCAGCCGCTTGAGGCCAACGAATCGCTGGAGTGGAACGCCGCGGTGGGTACGCGCGTGCAGCTCTCCCCGCGTGTTGCGCTCGACGTGGGCGCCGGATCGCGACTGTCTGGAGATGACAAGGGATGGTTCGCCACGATTGGTGGCGCCTACGTAATCGGCTTGCCGTGGAGGAAGCGCTAATGTCTCAGGTTCGCACACTCTCGTCGCGCCTGGGTCGCGGCGCGCTGCTCGCATCGCTGCTCGCCGGAACCGCGCTCGCGACACCAGCGACGGCGTCTGCGCAGTGGGTCACGACCTACGAGCAGTTCTATCTGCAGGCGCCACACAACTGGACCTTCCGCAACGACTATCAGGCGGCCGACCGGCTGTTCAACGCGTTCGACTACGGTCACGCGATCCTGTACGAGAAGCTGTGGACGATGCCGAACGCATCGCCCGATGAGCTGGAAGTGAAGCAGTATGACTACCTGACGAAGCGCGTGCTGGTGCGGCCGCCCCGCATACCGCTGGAAGAAGCAGCCATCGAGATCAAGTACGTGCAGCTCGCGCCCGAAGCGAAGCAAATGTTCGAGTGGGCCCACATCCTTCATCGTCAACTCTACGACGTGCTCGCCGATGAGCGCCTCGATCAGACGGCGAAGGATCGCGAGGTGCAGCGCCTGATCGACTACTACAAGACGCGCAAGGATGTCGCCTTCAGCTCGAAGCCGAAGAGCATGAAGCTGATGCAGGAACAGCCCTACTCGCTCGCCTTCCGGAAGCAGTATCCCAAGTTCAACGGGCTGATCTGGGGATACCACTGGCTGCAGGTGGGCCTCTACGAACCGCTGATGGTGGGCAAAACGGTCGACGAGCGGCAGGCCGGCGTGCGGGCCACGACGGCGCGGTTCTGGCAGATGCTACAGGACCCGCCGCGGACGTTCCCGTACCAGATGCCGATGACGCCCGCCGTCGCGCCGGTGTTCGCGGCGCGGTACCAGGAAGCGGCGATCATCTTCGACAATCTGCACAGCATGCACGACGTCATCAGCGACATCCTCGCGAATGACAGTGTGCCGCGTCACCGGAAGCGCGCCGAGATCATGCTCGCCGCAGAACGGTTCCGCGACGACACGTCGTACGTGATGACGCCGCAGGCGTGGCTGACGATGGCGGGGCACATGGGGATCGAGAACATGGGCGGGCCGTCCGTGGGCTTCCTACCGACACTTCCGACGCCGACGGTGACGTACGGCGCCGTGATGTCGCACGACGACCGAACCGGCGCGATGGTCGGCTTCAAGTCGGGGCAGGCCACCGGCGGAGAGCATGCGGGCCATACGAACATGACCCCGACGCCAGCCGCGGCGGCAGGTGCGGCACCCATGGCAGGTATGAATCACGCGGGCATGAACCACACCGCGTCCGATACGTCACGTGCGCGCACCGATTCGGCGCGCCGAGACACAAGTGCCGCACACCATGCGATGCAGCATGGCGTGACGCCTGCACCGTCGGAGAACACGGCGGCGCAGGCCATGATGCGCGAGATGCACGATGCGATGCTACGGGACCCGGCAATTCGTGCACGCGTACTGGCTAATCCTGCGTTGCGCGCGCATCAGCAACATCTCGAATCGATGGGAGCAGTGGATTCGTTGCCCAAGGCGCCGCCTGCCCGCCGGTCGAGCCCTGCCACACCGGCGGCCAAGCGTCCACCGGCGAAAATGACACCCAAGGCCACGCCCAAGCCCGCGGATCCACACGCCGGACATGTGATGACGACGCCGAAGCCACCCGTGAAGAAGCCGCCAACTGAGTCCATTCGCTGAGCTGGATGTCGCTCAGCGTATGGTGGCGGTCGCGTCGGAGCAGTACCGCGGTGCGAACCGAATCTTCGGTCGGACCGCGGCGCTGCTGCGCTTCAGCAGCGCAATGCTGGGCGCTACGCGTACCGACTCCGTAAGTCCACCACATCGACCATCGGCGTCGGGCGTGAGGTCCAAAGACAGAAACCAATGCGGCGCAAATACTACGCGGGCACCGCTCCACCAATCTGCTCGCGGACCCACTCTCGTTGATTCAACGGAAGTGCATGTCCCTCGCCCTCACGAACGCGCACTATAGCGGACGGTCGCTGGCGACTGATGTCCCAAACGCCACTGACCGGAGCGCTTTGGTCCTGATCGCCGTGCAAGAGCGTCACCGGCAGATTGGCCCGCAATCGTCGCAGATCGACCGACAGATCGTATCGGTAGATGGCCTCCCAGAGGGTCGACGTCGACGAGCGCCATGTCATCTGATTCATGTCTTCCACCACTTCGCGCGGGACATCACCGGCCATCATCGGTGCCGCCCACCCGAGCAGGCGGCGGCCCAGCAGACACCACAGCGCAAGTGGCACCAAATGCGTTCGTACCCATCCACTGTCGCCCTGCCTGAGAAATCGCTTGGCCTCCTCACCGCCCGTGAAGTATGGCAAGCTCACGAGCACGAGGCCGCGCACATGCGTCGGGTTTCGGGCGGCATACGTTACCGCGAGCCGCGCACCGAGCGAATGTCCCACCAGTGTTACGGGTCCGTCGGCAGCGAGCGGTGCGATGACGCGCTCGAGTTCTGCGAGATGTCGGTCGACTGAGTAGGTGGTCCACGGCTTGGGTGAGCGTCCGAAGCCGAGCAGGTCGATCAACACAAGCCGATAGCGATCCGCCAGCGGGGCGACCACCAGTTCCCAGAAACGTGTGGTAGCACCGATGCCCGGTAGGAAGACCAGCAACGGGCCGCTGTCGCCGAGACGCCGCACGAACAGGGGGCGTCCGGTGTCAGCGCCGTCTGCGTCAACGATGGCCAGCGCGGCGATACCGACGGCGACGGCACCCGTTCCCAGTGCCACTCGTTTGAGCCATCGGCGACGGGTACTACCGGGACGGTTCATGGCGGTGTATCCGCCGGTCTATCGGCGTTTGACGGAAAACACCAGGGTGGCCCAATGCACATCCCAGTCAGCGCCGGATCCTTTGTCGGCGGGCACAATCTGCAGCGTGCGAATATTCCAGAGGCCAGACTGCGTGACCACGACGGTGGCCACGCCGCTCGCGTCGGTCTCCAACTTCACGTCGCGCGCGGCGGCACGACGTGCGGCGGCGGTGTCGGTACGCGCGCCAGGCCCGCTCGGTACGGAGCCCGCATGGAGAGAGGCCGAGACTGCAGGCTTGCCCAGCAGTACAAGCCTGACGCGAAGAGTGTCGCCAATGCGAAGCGCCGATGGATCGGAGAGCAGCACGAACTCAAGCGGGTGATCGAGCGGACGCTGGAACGCCCGTGGTCCATCACCGACCTCGACCACGGTCTTGGCGTACTTTGCGTAGCGTCGCACGATGCTATCACCGCCGACAGGCGGGAGCAAACCCGCGCGTTCATATCGCTGCCTCGCCTCCGGCGCGCCCTCCAGATCGAGGTACCGCCGAAAACTTGCCGGCGATTCGCGGACGGTTCTCGGCGCGAGCTGCACGCCGATAAGGTGTTGGCCTGCTGTGGTGGCTGCGTGCGCGAGTCGAAGCGATTGCCCCTGCACAGACACATCGCGAACGGTGACCGCTGAGTTGGCCGTGACGACCTGCGCTGAGATGATACGATCCGGTGCTACGGCCGACAAACTGCTCGGAAACAGGCTCGACGTCTGGCCGCTCAATTCGATGCGCCCGCCAGGCGTGACCGCAAACGCGTCAGGCACCAGCCAAAAGTCGTGTGCCGTAAGCAGTGTCGCCGAACCAGCGAACAACGCGACAACTACCGTGGCCGCCATGGCCACAGGGCGGCGCCCAAGGCGTCGAATCGCCGAGTCTCCAGTGCGTGTCACGAGCGGCGTCGGCGAGACGACCAGTGGATCGCCTGAATTTTCCAGCCCGTTGTCGTGCGCTCAAGCACCATCAGCTCAGCCATCTGCGAGCCTGTCGAACCTTCTTCACCTGTCGGCGGGGTGACCGTCCGTGATACGACGTAGGCGGCGTCTCCCGCTACCCGAACCTGGACAACGGTTTGAGTGCCCTTGGAGTCTTTGCTCGCCGCCATGTCCGCACCCAAATGGTGGCCGAGATACTCGGCGCGGGTCTCGATGGCACCGCTTTCGAGAATGAGCGCGTCGCTCGCCAGCGTAGCGACGGCGCGCACGGAATCGCCCGCGGTAAGCGCGTCGTGGAATCGTGTGACGGCGGTAGTGACGGCGATTGAGTCAGCCCGCGCTGCTTGGGCGCGTACGGGGGACGTCGGGACGAGGGCGCCCAGCGAGAAGGCGAGCGCACCTATGCGCAGAATCGGCAGCATGAGGAGGCGTGGATGGGGTGGCGGGGGAGGCACACCTTTACTTCGGGTAAAATACGCTGTGACAGGAGGTCTCACGAGGGCCGCCCGCACCGCGATTTTTCTGCGACCC
>Ga0075163_10005495_pt1 | contig 16890 bp, 18 predicted proteins | sample JI1023141ADNA_FD_71478 | JGI IMG/M metagenome (GOLD analysis project Ga0075163, IMG submission 71478) | Wastewater effluent complex algal communities from Wisconsin, to seasonally profile nutrient transformation and Carbon sequestration -... | ecosystem: Engineered > WWTP > Effluent > Algae...
CGACCTCGTGACCCGCGTCGAGCTGGCGAATCCTGTTGCGACAGTGCAGAACATGGTCGCGGTGATCCCCGAGATCTGCGCCGATGCCGGGATCCTCGTGCCCGACATCCTCGGCGCACTATCGAACGGCACCCCCGGCCTCGCCGGCTACGGCGCCCAGCTGCTGGCCGGCGCCTTGGCCGGACTGATCGGGCGCGGCAACCCCGACACACTCACCGGCACCGCGGCGGCAGCCAAAGCCGCGCAGATCGCGCTGACCTTCGCCCTCGACAACCCGCCGACCAAGAGCCACGTTTCGTATGAATGGGCTGAGGTGTGGCCGGGAATGACCTACCTCGATCTGTGCATTCAGCACGTCCGGGACTGGGCCGGTCGTGCCGTTCCGGCCGCCGCCTGACGCACCGTTCCACCCCGCCGTGGTGGCCACGCTCGTGTTCGGCGCGCTCTACAGCATCACCACCATCGCCCTCGCATTCACGCTGGCGTACCGCAACTTTCGGAAGGACACCAACAACGATATGACCGACATCTTCACCGTGATCTCTAACGTTGCCGCCCGCCGGTGGGGGCAAGCGGCAGAGCAGGCCCGCGCGCTGCTGTACCTCGTGGTTCCGCTGATCATCGCCGCCACCGACGACACTCACTCGGCAAGCTGGATCGGGCTGGCCAGCTCGATCCTCGCCCCGGCCCTCGCGTCGTGGAAGTCGGTCACCACCCTGCGCACCAACCTGCAGCTGGTGATCGCCGCGCTCCAGGGCGTGCTAGTCGGCCTGCACCTGCTCACGGACTCCACCTACACGACGTGGGCGCAGATCGCGCTCGCGGTCATCGGTGGTGGTGTCGCTGCGGCCAACGTCCACGCCCGGTGACCGGCGGGGTGGTGCTGCTCGCGTCGGAGGCGTACGAGCCCAACGACGCGGTCGGCCTAGCTGGCCTGTTCATCATCGGCCTGCCCGCGTTGATCTCTGCAGTGCTGGCCGGTCTGGCGTTGTGGCGGCAGCAGGTCAACGCCCGCAAAGTCGATGATGTCGCGGCGGGGGTGCGGGAGACGAACAGGTCGGTGAACTGCCGACCTACACCGATGCGGGGAGACATCGACGAGATGCGCAGTGAGATGCGGGCGGGTTTCCGGCAGATGACCCGCGACATCGGCGGCCTACGCGAGGAGATCCGCACCGAGCGCACTGAACGCATCGAAGGCGACAAACGCAAGTGAATGGCGGCGGCGGTCTCTTAACCCAGGTGTCCGGGTTCGCCTGGCGGGATCGTGTCCCAAGTAACGATGTACTCGTCTACAGGCGACTGATACGCAGGCGTCACGTCATTCTGCAGCCAGGGCGGGCACTGGCCCCCCGGGTAGTAGTTCCCGCCGCAACTGCTCCGCTGCCCGCCGATATACGACTGCGACCGAAAGCGGATCCATGACCCGTCCGGCTGAATCGGTGTGTCGCAAATTTCACGCACGTACGGGTTCAGGCCAAAGATCGGGACTCGCTCACATTCCGGCGGCAGAGGGTCTGCGCTGGACGAGGCCGCGCCAGTGATGCTGGCAGCGAGCATGAGAGTCGCTGTGAGGATCCTGAGCATAGGGCGGATCGTAGCCCCCGGCTTCGGGGGCTGCCCGAGATCACGCCACTGCCGCGATCATCGTGGCGCGAATGTCGACGCCAGCGACGGCGCGGCTTCTTAGTGCCCGCCATGGATCGAGGGTTGCGATGGCATCGCGACGGCGCTCGTCGGGCACCTTCGTGTAAATCTGTGTCGTGGCAAGCGACTTGTGCCGCAGGCACTCCTGCACCACTCGAATGTCGACGCCAGCTTCGAGCATGGTTGTCGCATACCAGTGCCGCAGGCAGTGCGGTGTGCCGCGTACACCAGCACGGCGCATGGTGCGGCCGATGATGTCCGATACCGACTTCGACAGCACATGCTCGGACTCGTAACCGCGCATCGGGAACCACCAGCCAGCCCCCGGCATCTCTGAGGCTACCTCCAGCAGGATCGGGTGCAATGGCACCGATTTGAGCCGCTTCCCCTTCCCCTTGACCCACAGCAAACGGGTGGTGAAGTCGATTTCTTCGCCGCGGATCTTGGCGATTTCATGGACGCGCAGCCCCGCGAGCAGCGCAAGCATGATCATCCGCCGAGTCGACGTCCACATGCGCGTCTGCAGCAGCTTGACGACGTCGGTGTCGGAGATCGGCCGGGGCTCGCGATCTGGAGCGCGGGGCGTGCCAACTTTGATCATGGGATTGTCCTGGCGGCGGTCGGTGATCTGGAGCCACTTGAACCATGCCGCGAGGTAGCTCGTGTAGGTGCAGTTCGTAGAGTCTGACCAGTCTTCGTCATGGGCCGCGATCCACTGGACTATCCCCGCAGCGTCGATGCCGATCGGCTGTTCGCCGGTTTCGGCGTGGAGCAGTCGAATGACGCGACTCCGCTCGGTGATTGTGTTGCGGGAGAGTCGTTGCGCAGTTTGCCAGACCTCCCAGTCGGCGACGCCGCTTGTATTCGTTTGCATAGCCATGGATTGCAGCCGTTCTGCATATCTATTCACAGCGGATTCACAGAACCGTGACTACGCTGGTATTTACCCGTTTCCCGCGCGAGGCGCAGCCGCCGTTGGCTATGGCGGCGTGTCGCGGGCACCACCAGTAGCGGATCTTCGATGGCCCCGGCACTGGTTGCCAGCCAGCCGCGCGGGCCTTTGCTGCCGCTTCCCTAGTTGACCGCGCATCTACGACAAGCGGCTTCGTCCAGTCCTGCCCGCCTAATTCGCGGCCCCGATTGCAGTCCCAGGCGTTGCATGCGACTTCAAAGCGGGTCGGCGTGATCATGCCGCCTCCTCCTCGTAACCTACGGACGAAAAGGGGCTACGTGACGGGGTATTAATCCGCAGGTCGTAGGTTCGAGTCCTACTGGGGGCACCAACAGGGCGTGAAGCTCGTCTTTCTTGGCCATTTCGAATCGGCAAGATCGGGCAAGCCCGACGCCAAAGCCATGCAGGCACTTATCCTGGTCAACGTGAATGACACGCCGTCGCAACCCGGTGACCAACCGGTCACCGCCCGCGACCCGAGCGGCAAAACAGTCCCGATCGACCTCGGCGTCACACGACGGCTGTTGGCCACGGCGGCCGGAACCGGAGATCCAACGTTCCGCACGTTGATCGACGGACTTTCGGGCCAGGACAAGCCGATCGACGCCATCCTCGAGGAGGTGCTGGCCGACCCGGCGCGCCTCGCCGCAGTCCAAGCCACCGGATTGCTGGACGGCACACCGAAACCCATCCTCGACCACATCGTCACCCTGACCGCCGAAGCCGTGGGGACCCACAACGCAGCGGTCACCGTCGTCACCAACGAGCGGCAGGTCCTCGCCGGGTGCACCAAAGCCTCACTGGGCGTCGACCGGGTGGCCCCCCTGGAAGACTCGATATGCAAATTCGCAGTCGCCAGCGGCCAGCCTCTGATCGTCGACGATGCGACCAGACACCCCCTGCTATCCGATCACCCCAAGGTGCTGGACGGAACGGTCCGCGCCTACGCCGGCATCCTGCTGACCGACAGCGCCGGCCATGCCGTCGGCACCCTATGCACGTGGGATGACAACCCCCGCCAATGGACCAGCGGCCAAATCCAGATCCTCAACGACCTTGCCCAGGTGGTTCGGACAAAAGTCTTCGGCAATCTCGTCGAGGATCAGCCAAAGCCGCCGTCGCAACCGCCATCGATGTTCGCCACCGGCCGACGTCGACGCAGGTTGTAGAACATGGCAATCCGAGTCGTCGAATTCGACGAAACACCGGCACGTCCACAGGGCGGTCCCGTTCAGCCGCCGCACGAAGAATCGCTGGAAGAGCTGATCCGGTCAGGTCCGGTGACAACCATCCTGGCGATCCTCATCGACGTCATCTCCGCCGGCGCGGCGGCCCTGTTGGCGATGCTCTGGGAGCCAGGAACCCAACAGGGCACATCTGCGTTCTGGCTGATGCTGGTCTACGTTCCGATCGTCGTCGCCATCTTTGGCCTGCGATCGATGTACCGGCGCAAGCTGAACAACACCTTCCTCAACGAATTCGGACCAATCGAGACCTCAGTGGCCCTGGCGGCCATCTTCCTGTTGGGCATCTGGGTGGTCTCAGATCCCACCGCAGATCTCGGCCAGTCGGTGTTCAAGGTGTGGATCTGCGCTGCGATCCTGATACCGATCGGCCGGCTATTGCTAGCCACCACATCGCGAATCCTCAAGCGCCATCATCATTTAGCGGCGCCCATCCTGGTCGTCGGCAATGGCCGGATCGCCAGCCGCATCGTTGAGCGTCTCAAGGCATCGCCGGAGTACGGGCTCAATCCGGTCGGTCTCATCGACGCGACGCCACCGTGGTCGGGGCCCGATTCCAAATCCGAAATCGCCCTGCCCTACCTGGGAACTCCAGACGCCATCGAGGACGTGATCCTCGAGACGGGCGCCGAAGGCGTCGTCATCGCGTTCTCCCTCACTCAGGACGAACTCTTCAGCAAACTCGTGCGAATAGCCCACCGACACGGCCTCCGAGTCTGGGTGGTCCCGCGTATGTTCGACGTCGTTGGCGAGCGCGCCTGGGTTGAACACATCGGCGGGCTACCGCTGCTGGCACTCCCCCACACCAACCCGCTGGGCTGGCAATTCGCACTCAAACACATCACCGACCGGATTGGCGCATTCGTCGGCCTGATCCTGATTTCACCGCTCTTCCTGACGTTGGCCCTCCTGGTCAAGCTGAGTTCTCCGGGTCCGATCTTCTTCAGCCAGCCTCGCGTTGGTCGCGACGGCAAAGCCTTTGGTTGCCTCAAGTTCCGCAGTATGCGGCCCGTGAGCGAATCAGATGCAAAATTCGAGCTGAAGTCCGGCGCGGCACCCGGTGGCGTCGAGGGCGTCGACAGACGCACCAGGATCGGCAAGATCATGCGCGCCACATCGCTTGACGAACTGCCGCAGCTGGTGAATGTCCTGAAGGGCGAAATGAGCATGGTGGGCCCCCGGCCGGAGCGCCCGGAGTTCGTCGAACTCTTCGAGATGCAGATCCAACGCTACGGCGAACGGCATCGCGTCAAAGCCGGCATTACCGGCTGGGCACAGGTGCACGGCCTCCGCGGCCAGACGTCCATCGCCGACCGTGCGGAGTGGGACAACTACTACATCGAGAACTGGTCCATGGCACTGGATCTGAAGATCATGGTGCTGACCGTTCTCGCGGTGCTCAAACGGGCCGAGTAAGGCCCAGCCCACGGGCTTTCATGTAGCCGTCGCCCGGCCGTTACGGCTGTGACTCGCCAGCCGCCGAGGCTCCCACCGGGGCCCCCACCGGGCAGTAGTGAATCCCCTTCCCGCGCTCGCTCACCGGCGGCAGGTTTCGCGCCGGCGTGTGCACCAGCGGGGCATCCGCAGGGATGCGACCCTCCGCACGGTCCCAGCCGGATCGCGCCCGCGGATGCATCCGCTGCCGCCTCGGCACGAACTTGAACACCAGATTCACCGCCCGGCCGAAGCGCCGATGCAGCCATGCATCACGCTCGGACCAGGTGTAGCCCATCAGCTCACGCACCGGTTCGTCATACATACCGACCGTCAGCCACACCGCGAAACGACCACCCACGTCCAGCACCAAATCCCACAACGGATCGGGAATCCATTGGGCAGTAGGCGGTTTCGGCATGGTCGACAGGTCTAGGACCTCACGCGCGGCCCAGTTGTTCTCCAACACATTGCGGCACATGTGATCCCAGTACTCGCAGAAGTCCTCCCAGCTGGCCGGGACAGGACGCATGCTCATGCCATACATCCGGTACCAGGTGATGTGTTCGTCGAACAGCTGACGCTTCTGATCCTCGGTCATGCCGTCGCCAAAGTGCTCGGCGGTCAAGATCGTTCCCATGAAGAACGTGGCGTGGGCCCAGTAGAAGACGTCGGGATTCAGCGCGCTGTAGCGCCGCCCCTGATCGTCGACCCCCTTGATCGGGATGTGATAGTCACGCACCTCGGCCCCGGTAGCCGGCGCACGGTCCCCGTCGAACACGACTCCACCGATCGGATACAGGGAACGGAACAGCCGCGGAAGACGCTCGGTAAAGAAAATCGAGTGCTGCGCAACGGCCGCCCCGAGTTGCGGATGCATATTCTGCATCGATCCGGCCCACGGACCTTGAAGCAGACCACGCCAGTCGCCGAAGAGTTTCCACGTCAGAGAATCCGGCCCCAGAACGGTCGGAGGCTCGTCGTAGCCCGCCGAAATCGGACATCCTGTACCAACTCCGCCAGAGCTCGACGTATCGCTGGTGGTGCAACCCGGCGCGGACGTATCTTGACTCAATTGATGAACCTTCCCGATCCCGACCACGCACTCTGACGGCAGGCGCTGACAACGTCCGTTGTCAGCATTCGTCGCCTTGAGCTTAGGAGTGATGTGACAACGGGTCAACGACGCAGCCGGTGGTCCGGCGTCCCACTCGAAGATCGGCAGGCACTGCGTCGCGATCAGCTCATCAGCGCCGGCGTGGAAATGCTCGGGGCCGCCACCGGACCGGCACTGACGGTGCGCGCAGTCTGCCGCGAAGCGGCCCTCACCGAACGCTACTTCTACGAGAGCTTCGCCGACCGCGACGAATTCGTGCGGGCTGTCTACGACGACGTCTGCAACCGGGCGATGACAACACTGATGTCAGCGACCACACCCAGGGAAGCGGTCGAAAAATTCGTCGCACTCATGGTCGACGACCCCAAGCGGGGACGCGTGCTCCTACTGGCACCCGAGAAGGAATCCGTCCTCGTTCGCTCCGGCGCGGACTGGATGCCCCGATTCATCGAACTGCTGCAGCACAAACTCATCACGATCAGCGACCCGGCCATTCAGAAGATGGCCGCGACCGGCCTGATCGGCGCCCTGACGGCGCTGTTCACCGCCTACCTGGATGGGCGTCTGACCGCATCACGCGAACAGTTCATCGACTACTGCGTCAGCCTGCTGCTCAGCAGGGCGCTGAGCCCCCAACGCGAAACGAACTAGAAACCCGAGACGATCTCGGCGATCTGATCCGAACACATGCTCGAGTAGGCGTCGCAGATCTGCTTGCAGTAGTCGGCGTACTCCGAGCAGTAGTCGGGATTCTCGTTCAGCCACTTCAGATCGCTCTGCTGCTGCTTGACCTGCTTGCCCTCTGGCGAGGCCGCCGAGTTTCCAGGGTGGCCCGGTTCGGCCAACGCCTTGGTGCAGTCGATGTTGAGCAGCACCTGACTGCCACCGGAAAAGCCGCTGGAACCCAGGAAGCTCGCCGTGCGCGAGCCGACCACCATGCAGTCGCCGGTCTGCAGTTCCTCACCGGTGCGGGTGGCGATGGTCGCCGTCCCACCCCACGAGCTGATCTGCTGGGACGCCTTGTCGTACGTCATACCCACGTATTCATTGATCGCGGACGCGGTGCCCATGCCGAAGATCGCGGACGCCGCCATCGCGGCACTGACCACACCAATGCCGAGGGAAAGGGGCTTCTTCACTGGTCGCAACCTCCGGGTGTACTTGCTGCCGTGTTTCCTTATAGATCGCCAAGAGACACCTCAAGGTTACGCCCGGCCGCACACATTGACACGCCGAGCCAAGATGCAACTTGAATGTCACCGACATTCACAGATATATTGATGCAACTATCGGATACAGATAACTGGAGGGTCCATGTCGAAAGACCTGACCGACCTCGAACTTCTGATTGAACTCGAGCCGGTGGCGGAGAAGCTCATCAACCGCCACATGACGATGTGTAAAGACTGGAGCCCCCACGACTACATTCCCTGGTCGGAGGGCAAGAACTACTACGCCCTGGGCGGCCAGGACTGGGACATCGAGCAGTCCAAGCTCTCCGAAGTCGCACGAGTGGCAATGATTCAGAACCTCCTGACCGAGGACAACCTCCCCGCGTATCACCGCGAAATCGCCATGAACTTCACCCTGGACGGTCCCTGGGGCTTCTGGGTCAACCGCTGGACGGCCGAGGAAAACCGGCACGGCATCTCGCTGCGCGACTACCTGGTGGTCACCCGCAACTGCGATCCCGTCGAGCTCGAACAGCTGCGCATGGAGCAGATGACCCGCGGCTTCTCCCCCGGCCAGGGCGAACAGGGCGAACTCTTCGCCGAAAGGCTCTTCGACTCCGTCATGTACGTGTCGTTCCAGGAACTGGCCACCCGGGTGTCGCACCGCAACACCGGCAAAGAATGCCACGATCCCGTCGCTGAGCAGCTGCTGGCGCGCATCTCGAACGACGAGAACCTGCACATGATCTTCTACCGCGACATCAGCGAAGCCGGCCTCGCGATCGCGCCGAACCAGGCAATGCGGTCATTGCACCGGGTACTGCGCAACTTCAAGATGCCCGGATACACCGTGCCCGAATTCCGTCGCAAGGCCGTCATCATCGCCGTCGGTGGCGTCTACGACCCGCGGATCCACCTCGAAGACGTCGTGATGCCGGTGCTCAAGAAGTGGCGCATCTTCGAACGCGACGACTTCACCGGCGAGGCCGCCGAAATGCGCGACGACCTGGCCAAGCTGGTCGAAGAACTCGAAGTGACCTGCGAGAAATTCGAAGAAGCCAAGGCCCGCCGCCTCGAGCGCGAGGCGCAGAAGGCCGAGAAGAAAGCTGCCAAGGCCTCGCTGGCCGGGGCCGGCATCTAGGCCAGAACTTGTCGTCAGCCGGATCAACTACAGCCGGGCTGCGGATCGGACCGATGGTCCTCCGCAGCCCGGTTGTCTTGGCTCCGATGGCCGGTGTGACAAATGTCGCATTCCGAGTGCTGTGCCGCGAACTCGAAGAAGCCCGGGCCGGGACGGTCAGCGGCCTCTACGTCTGCGAGATGGTCACCGCCCGTGCGCTCGTCGAACGCCACCCCGTCACCATGCACATGACCACCTTCGCCCCCCGGGAGACGCCGCGGTCGCTGCAGCTCTACACAGTCGACCCGGAGAACACCTACCGCGCGGCAAAGCTGATCGTCGACGAGAACCTTGCCGACCACATCGACATGAACTTCGGATGCCCCGTTCCCAAGGTCACGCGCCGCGGCGGCGGTGCCGCACTCCCATATAAACGGCGCCTGTTCGGCAACATCGTCTCTGCGGCGGTACGCGCCACCGAAGGAACCTCGATCCCGGTGACGGTGAAATTCCGCATCGGCATCGACGACCGCCACCACACCCACCTCGACGCCGGCCGAATCGCCGAGCAAGAAGGCGCCGCCGCGGTGGCCCTGCACGCCAGGACGGCCTCGCAGCGCTATTCGGGGGTGGCCGACTGGGAGCAGATCACCCGCCTCAAACAAGCTGTGACCTCCATACCGGTGCTCGGCAACGGCGACATCTTCGAAGCGAACGACGCGCTGGCGATGATGGCGGCCACCGGATGTGACGGTGTCGTCATCGGCCGCGGCTGTCTGGGCCGGCCATGGCTGTTCGCCGAACTGTCGGCCGCCTTCAACGGCCGACCCGCCCCCACACCGCCGACCCTCGGCGAAGTAGCCGACATCATCCGCCGCCACGGGGCACTACTGGCCGATCATTTCGGCGAGGACAAAGGCATGCGCGACATGCGCAAACACATCGCCTGGTACCTGCACGGCTTCCCCGCCGGCGCCGACCTGCGACGAGCATTAGCGCTGGTCAAAACCCTTGACGAGCTCGACCGACTGGTCGATCAACTCGAACGGGACGTGCCCTTCCCACCCGCTGCGTCAGGACCTCGCGGCCGGCAGGGATCCGCCGCATCGGTCAGCCTCCCAGAAGGCTGGCTCGACGACCCGGACGACTGCACGGTGCCCGAAGGTGCCGATGTGATGCACTCCGGTGGCTGAACCGAGACGGTCCGTACACCTGACTCAGCTAGCAATTTCGCAGGTCACCTCAGTACGATATGTACCTTGCAGCCAAACCGCCGTCGCGGCGGTACTCCCACGTCTGCATCCACACCGGAGGCCCCTGGAACATGAGTGCCGGCGATAACGCCACTCCTGGCCAGCACCGCGCCTCCGACGGCAACGGATCGAGCGGCAACGCCGAAGTCGTGACGGTCGCCGACCTGATTGCGAAGCTCAGCGCCGAAGCACCCGGGGAATCGGCCAAGGTCGAGGCAGACGTCGAGACCTCACAGATCCCCGCCCTGGCGGCCTACGCGGACGAACTCCCCGACCTGAGCGCCATTGCGCGCACCCGGCGCCCCGTCGCCTACGCCGACCCCGACGTCGATACCGATGCGTTGACCTCATCAGCCACCGCCGACACCACCAAGGGTGACGTCCAGCCGGCCCGGGACCACAAATCCAAGCGGCGCACCATGATGGTGGCAGGCCGTTCGGCGGCGATCCTGATCGCCGTGACCACGCTCGTCCTGACCGGCGGCGCTTGGCAATGGGAATCAGCCAAGAACAAACTGATGAACACCGTCTCGGCACTGGATCCCGACTCACGCGACATTGTCGACCCGAACGCGCAGTTCGGCGACGAGAACTACCTGATCGTCGGCGTCGACAGCCGAATCGGCGCCAACAACGAGATGGGTGCCGGGACCGTCGAAGACGCTGAGGGCGCCCGCTCAGACACCGTGATGCTGGTGAACATTCCGGCCAATCGCAAACGCGTCGTCGCCGTGTCGTTTCCTCGAGACCTTGCGATCACCCCGATGAAATGTCAGGCCTGGGACGCCGAAACCGGCAAATACGGGCCCGTCTACGACAAGAAGACCGGCGAACTGAGCGACAACGAGCGCTACACCGCCACCAAGCTGAATTCGGCGTACGCATTCGGCGGACCGAAGTGTCTGGTGAAAGTCATCCAGAAAATGTCCGGGCTGTCGATCAACCGATTCATGGCCATCGACTTTGCCGGGTTCTCCAAGATGGTCGACGCCCTCGGCGGCGTCGAGGTGTGCAGCACCACCCCACTGGACGACTACGAACTGGGCACCGTCCTCGCCACCGCCGGGCGGCAGAAAGTCGACGGCCACACCGCGTTGAACTACGTGCGAGCCCGCCAGGTGACCACCGAGGTAAACGGCGACTACGGCCGTATCAAGCGACAGCAACTGTTCGTGTCCTCACTGCTGCGCTCACTGATCTCCAGCGAAACGTTGTTCAGCCTGCGCAAGCTGAACAACGTCGTCGACATGTTCATCGCCGACACCTACGTCGACAACGTGAAGACCAAGGACCTTGTCGACCTGGGCCAATCGCTGCAGGGCATTTCCGCGGGACGGATCACCTTCGTGACGGTTCCGACGACCGGCGTCACCGACGCCGACGGAAACGAAGAGCCCCGGACGTCCGACATCAGAGCGCTGTTCGACGCGATCATCAACGATGATCCGCTGCCCGGCGAAAACGACCAGAACGAGACGATCAGCACCGTCAAATCAGACTCGGGCGGAGCAAGCACGCTGGCATCGGCGTCAGCTACCGCGACGGCCACCGTCGATTCGTCCGACGCTTCGACAGCCTCGCTGACGAATCCCCTGATGCAGACCGAGCACATCTCCGAAGTGACGACCAGCCCCTCCAACGTGACCGTGCAGGTTCGCAACCCCACCGGTGTCCCTGGCCTCGCCGATGCCGCCACCAGCACACTGCAGGGCCTCGACTTCAACACCGAGTCCCCGGACAACAACCTCAACCCGGTCGCGGCAACAACCGTCAGATTCTCAGCAGGCAACGAGCAGGCCGCGGCCACCGTGGCCGCGACGTTCAAGAACGCCCGAATGGAGCGGGTCAGCGGGCTGGGCGATCTGGTGGAAGTAGTCCTGGGCCCCGACTACACCAGCGTCGGAACTCCCCAGCCGAGCGGGTCGACGGTGCATCTCGACATCGTCCACACCGCAAGCACCACACCCACCGCGCTCCCCGAGGATTTGACGGTCACCAACGCCGCCGACATCACCTGCGAATAGTCACAGTCGAGGCATTCACTGGTCGTTCACCTTGCCGGAAGCACCGCCCACCAGCAGAACGTAGGCTTGACTTATGCGCACCGCGTACCACGGGAAACTCGACGGACTGATCAATCAGCTCGCCGAGATGTGCGCATTGGCCGGCCAGGCGATGGAACGGGCCACCCAGGCGTTGCTGCAAGCCGACCTGGTGCTCGCCGAACAAGTGATCTCCGACCACGAACAAATCAGCACCCGCAGCACCAAGGCTGAAGAGGCGGCATTCGTTCTGCTGGCGCTGCAGTCTCCGGTCGCCGGCGATCTGCGGGCCATCGTGAGCTCACTTCAGATCGTGGCCGACGTCGACCGGATGGGCGCCCTGGCGTTGCACGTGGCGAAGATCGCGCGCCGCCGCCACCCCCAGCACGCCCTCCCCGAAGAGGTGAATGGCTACTTCGCTGAAATGGGCAGAGTGGCAGTCGAATTGGGCAACAGCGCCCGCGAGGTCCTCCTCTCGCGGGACCCGGAGAAGGCCGCCCAGATTCGCGAAGAAGACGACGCGATGGACGATCTGCACCGACATCTGTTCAACGTGCTCATGGACCGCGATTGGAAGCACGGAGTCGCTGCCGCGGTGGATGTGACGCTGCTCGGCCGGTTCTACGAACGCTTCGCCGACCATGCCGTCGAGATCGCCCGGCGAGTCATCTTCCAGGTCACCGGCCGACTGCCCGACGAAGAGGAAATCGCAAGCAGCTGAGCACTTCTGCCGTGCTGCTCTGATCCTCGCTTGCTGGCGCCCGGGGGGGTTCGACAGTACGAATTGCGGGCAAACGCTTAGGCGCCGGCAAAACGGAACAGCCCCGGGGGGTTACCCGAAGCGGCCCGAAATGTAATCCTCAGTGGCCCGCTGACCCGGATTGGAGAAAATCTTCTCCGTGTCGTCGACCTCGACTAGGCGCCCGGGCTTGTCAGTCGCCTCAAGGTTGAAGAAGGCTGTCTGGTCGCTCAACCGCGCGGCCTGCTGCATGTTGTGGGTGACGATGACGATGGTGAATTCCTGCTTGAGCTCAGCGATGAGATCCTCGATCGCCAGCGTGGAGATCGGGTCCAGCGACGAACAGGGCTCATCCATCAGCAGCACATCGGGCTGCACAGCGATGGCGCGGGCAATGCACAGCCGCTGCTGCTGACCGCCCGACAATCCGCCACCAGGTTTGTCGAGGCGGTCCTTGACCTCGTTCCACAGGTTCGCGCCCTTGAGGGAACGCTCCGCGGTCTCGTCCAGAAGTGCACGATTCCGCACGCCCTGAAGCTTCAAACCTGCCACGACGTTGTCCCGAATAGACATGGCGGGAAACGGATTCGGACGCTGGAACACCATGCCGATAGTTTTGCGCACACTCACCGGATCAACTCCGGGCCCGTACACGTCGGCTCCGTCGAGAAGGACCGAACCCTCCACCCGCGCACCCGGAATGACTTCGTGCATGCGATTCAACGTGCGCAACACGGTCGACTTTCCGCATCCGGACGGACCGATGAACGCCGTCACACTGCGCGGCAAAACAGACAACTCGACATCAGCGACCGCGTGGAAGGCGCCGTAATAAATGTTGAGGTCCTTCAGGTCTAGCCGCTTGGCCACCGCAACTCCTCGTTCGTCATCGCGATCTCCGCCGGTTCAGATAACTGATCACCGCGGCAGCCATCAGATAGAGACCGGTCAGTAGCAGGATCAGCGTCAGCGCGGCACCCCAGACGCGCATCCGGCCGGCTTCCTCGGGATTCACCAATTCGGTGTAGATCAACAACGGCAGCGAGGCCATGTTGCCACCGAAGACATCGAAATTGATCGAGCGGCTGTAGCCAACCAGAATCAGGACGGGCGCCGTCTCACCCATCACCCGGGCCAGCGCCAGCAGAACACCGCTCACAATGCCCGGCAGTGCGGTCGGGATCACCACCCGCGCAATGGTCTTCCACTTCGGCACTCCCAATGCGTAGGAGGCTTCGCGGAGTTCGTCGGGCACAAGTTTCAACATCTCTTCGGTGTTTCGCACCACCACGGGAAGCATCAACAGCACCAATGCCAGTGCGACCGCCACAGCACTCTGCGGAAAACCCAGCGTCGCGATCCAGAGAGTGAAGACGAACAGGGCGGCCACAATCGACGGCACCCCGGCCAGGATGTCGACCATGAATGTCGTCAACCGCGCAAACCTGCCCGTGCCGTATTCCACCAAGTAGACCGCGGCCATCACACCGAGCGGGACAGACAGGGCAGCCGCGATCAACGACTGCACGAGCGACCCGTACAGGGCGTGATAGATGCCGCCGGCGAATTGCTCCGGAAGCACCCCGGCAAGAGAATGCGACCACCAGGTAGATGACACAACCGCCCGGAAACCCCGCTGCACCACCGTGTACAACACCCAGACAAGAGGCACTAGGGCGATCAGGAACGACGCCGCGAACAACGCCTTGGCGAGCCAGTCCTTCAACTTGCGCCCGACACTGACCGGGTGGAACGTCGGCCCCTTGACCGGAGCTTCGAAGTGGAGCGTCACGCGCGGGCCTTTCCGCGCGCGGCCCCGCGGGCCAGGGCGTTGACAACGAACGTCAGGAGGAACAGCACGAAACCGGCCGCGATGTAGGCCCCGGTTGGTAACGGTGAGCTGAACTCCGCCGCAGCGGAAGCGATCTTGGAGGCGAACGTGTATCCGCCGTCGAACAGTGACCAGCCGCCGGCTTGGGCCGCCGAACGCAGGATGATCAGCACCGCAACGGTCTCCCCGAGCGCCCGGCCCAATCCGAGCATCGACCCCGCGATCATGCCGCTGCGGCCGTGCGGGAAAACCGTCATCCGCATGACTTCCCAACTGGTCGCGCCCAATGCCTGTGCGGCCTCGATATGCCCGGGCGGGGTCAGGCTGAACACCTCGCGCGTCACCGAGGTGATGATCGGAAGGATCATCACGGCCAACACCACACCAGCGGTGAAGATGTTGCCACCACCGGTGAGCGACACGTTGCCGTCCGCGAACAGAAAGATCCAATTCAAATGTGTGTTAAGGAAATTGGCGACAGGCTCCAGCCGCGGCGCGAGAACAAAAATTCCCCACAGCCCGAACACGATCGAGGGAACGGCCGCCAATAAGTCGACCAGCATCGCGAAGGGTCGTGCCAGCCGCCGCGGCGCGTAGTTGGTCAGGAACGCGGCGATACCGATCGCGATAGGAACAGCGACCAGCAACGCGAACACCGAACTGAGCACCGTGACCTGAAACAGCTCGGCGATACCGAACCGCAGGTGTTCCGGGTCGTTGGTGTTGAACTCCGAAGTGGTGATGAAGTTGGCCTCGTTCGCCAGCATCGAAGGCACGGCACGGATCAACAAGAACAACCCCATCAACAGGATCGCCCCGATAATCGTCGCCCCGGCGGCTACGGCCACAGCCCGGAATACGCGATCGCCCCACCGACCTTCACGCCGGCTCAACGAGACCGGCGCCGGTGCTTTGGCGGGCATTCTAGGAGTATCTCCGATGAGCGCGGTGTTCATGTTCGGGTTCTCACCGCTCGGCGAACCCACCGCCCGCGACTCAGATGTGGTCATGCCTTCGCCCTATGAGATCGCGTCGATAGCGGCGACGAGTCGTTCCTTGAACTGCGCCGGAATCGGGATATACCCGTTGTCCTCCAGGCCCTTCTGACCCTCGGAGGCAGCCACTGTCAGAAACGCCTTAAGCGCTTGCGGCACTTCGGGATCCGGGTATTTCGAGCAGACGATCTCATAGGTGGCGAGCACGATCGGGTACGCCCCGCGCTCGGTCGGCAAGTAGAACGAGTTGGTGTCCAGGACAAGGTCATTGCCCTCACCCTTCACCTTGACGGCGTCGATCGACTTGCCCACCGTGTCCACGCTCAACACCACCGGGTCCGGACCGGCGGACGTGATGATCCTGGCAACCGAGAGTTTCTGACTCTTCGCGTAGGACCATTCGTTGTAGCTGATCGAACCGGGCGTGTTCCTGATGGCGGCCGACGTACCTTCATTGCCCTTGGCACCCTCACCGACACCACCGGCGAACGTCTTGCCTGTGCCCTTGTCCCAGACACCGTTCGACGCGGCTGCCAGATACTTCTGGAAGTTGTCGGTAGTGCCCGACTCGTCGCTGCGGAACAAGACGTGGATCTCGTCAGCGGGCAACGAGACACCAGGGTTCAGCGAAGCGACCTCGGGAGCATCCCACTTGGTGACAACCCCACTGAAGATCTTCGCGAGAACCGGCCCGTCGAGCGCCAAGCCGTCGATGCCGGCCAGGTTGTAGGTGACTGCAATCGGACCGAACACGGTGGGCAGGCTCCAGGCCGCATTGCCCCCGCAGCGCTGCGCGGCCTTCTCGACCTCGCCCTTCTCGTCGTTCAGCGGGGAGTCAGAGCCCCCGAAATCAGTTATCCCACCGATGAATTCAGAAACACCCGCGCCGGATCCACTCGAGGTGTAGTTCAGGGTCCGCCCCGGACAAGCAGCTTCGTAGGCGGTGACGAACCTGGTCATCGCGTTGGCCTGAGCCGACGATCCACTGGCCTTCAAAGCCTTGTCCCCACCGCAGTCCACCGCCTCAACAGGCCCCTTGGGGGTGGCGGACGAACCACCGGTGTTGTCGTCAGTGCCGCAGCCCACCAGGGTCACCGAAGCGATCGCCGCGATGCACGCGGCCTTGGCCGCGGTCACGCCCAGGGGTTTGATGCTCACCGGTGGAACGTATGCCGCGGGAATGGACGGCAACCTCATGGAAGGTGAACTGGAGGTGAACTCGGGCAGCTTCAGCCCGGCGAATAGGCCGTATCGATGCTGGCCACGCTGAATCCCAGATTTTCGTAGGTGCGCAACGCGGCATCATTGTCGGACTCGACGTAGAGCATCACCGTGGCATCCGGA
>Ga0075163_10005496_pt1 | contig 16890 bp, 12 predicted proteins | sample JI1023141ADNA_FD_71478 | JGI IMG/M metagenome (GOLD analysis project Ga0075163, IMG submission 71478) | Wastewater effluent complex algal communities from Wisconsin, to seasonally profile nutrient transformation and Carbon sequestration -... | ecosystem: Engineered > WWTP > Effluent > Algae...
TCTGCCGCTTCTTGAAAAACAGACCCGACTTTTACGACCCCCTCAGGTTGTTAAAGGTAGAAAAGGAGCCGAAAACAAGGTAAACCATCTCTCGACAACTATATGCATGAATAGATGCGGATAAAAAGGGATTGCCCGGGACTGGAGGTATGACCACCATGTCCCGGGTATTGCTCACCAGAAAAGAAGTAACGGTGCTGCACCCCAGCCGGGAGAAGCGACGAGAGCAAAGGCAAAAGCCAGTGCCAGCACAAAAGCGAAGATGTAGATGGCAACGGTCACAGTCAGCTGCCAGATTGACAGATGAGCATAGACCTTGCTGTCCTTGACCTCCACTGATGTAAGCATGGCCTTGACGACAATGCCCTTGAAGTCACTCTTGAGGGTATAGACAGGTACCCGCTCAAGAGTGGCAGCGGCGACGGACTGAATCAAGTCAGAGATAACCGCCTCGGTCCTGGCCACGATACGCTCTTTGCCTGCCTGCACCCGGGCTGAGCCGAGCTTATCGAGCAGATGATCGAGCTTGTCGGTGACCGTACTGTCATTGACCTTGAGATTGCTCACTTTGAGTTCGTCCGGGCTGAAATAAAAGGCACCACGAGTGCTATCGTAACGCACCGTACCTTTGCTCTCAGCAGAACCGGCGAAGTTGGTCTTAAAGTGGGTGCCAGAGGCATCGAGCTTGAGCCCGATTTTGTCTCCACTGAGATCAACTTCTGCCTTTGACACGGTCACTCCCTTGGCGCTAAAAGGCAACTTGGCGTCGACCTTTTGTTGCAGTTGCGTCTCGGTGAGGACCACATCGATATCGCCCGATGCAGTCCAGACAATGCCCACCAGGGCTATCGTCAGGACCAGGGCAATCAAAGACCAGGCAATTTTTCGTTTTGACATGCTGTACCTTTTTCAGGTTGTAGCAGTTGCGGGAGCGCTAATGCAAACGCCCTGGCAGGCTGCCAGTTTGACCGGTAGAGCCAGCCATGATGCGTGAGCTTAGTGCGTCGAGAGCTTGGTGTCCCTGACGTTGCAGCGTCGCTTGCAGTTCGTGAGCTTGCCGCAGCATCAGAGTATCGTGGTCGACAGCAGCCAGGTTCACTGCCAGAGCACTTGCATCCATGCCCAGAGCCTTAAGCAAGGCGATCACCTGGGACATCTGCTTATGCGTATCGCCCTTGCTGGCGATGGCCACATCAAGCAAGATGCTAGCGTTTTGACAGGCCTCGATAAACTGCATCACCAGTCCGATGCCGGCAGTCAGATGAGCCGGTGCGTTGCAGTAGGGAGTGCCCTGATAAAAATCGTCCTGCTTGTCCCACTCCTTGAGACAATCAAGACGGGTCAGGGACGACCCCACAGTGACTCGCACAACGGCGCGCGCATCAATGACAGCGAGAGCATCGGCGATGACGCTCGCGGCACTTCTGGCTTCAGTTGAGATGTTCATGTCATATCCTCAAGCAAAAGATTAAAAGACAAAGAGCAAGAGAGAGGCAGATTGCTCCGCCTCCCTCTCACTCAATTAGCTTGCTTGTGCCAAAAGTCGCACAAAGGAGCGACGACCGACTTGCAAAACCAGCCCGTCAGAGCCGACAGTGGTTATCTGGTGACGCACATTATCGAGTTTGACGCCGTCCAGTCGGACGCCACCAGCCTCAATAAGCTGCCGGGCCTGATTGCCGCTCTTAGCCAACTTGTTGTCGACCATGATGCGAGTGACCAGTTCAGGCAGTGCCACCACGACAGCCGGCATTTCGAGAGGTACCTGACGCTCACTGTGGAGGCGGCGCCACTGCTCAAGACTGGCATCGGCCACAGCCTCTCCGTGAGACTGCAGGACGATTTGATGCGCCAGCTTTTGCTTGGCATCGCGGGGGTTGGCACCGTTAGCGAGATCGGACTTGATACCATCGATGATGCCACCCTCGAGCACGGTAGCCAGGTCAAAGAAGGTCTCAATGAGCCGATCGGGCAGACGCATCACCTTGCCAAACATGTCGTCGGGCTCGTCGGCAAGACCTATATGGTTGCCAAAAGACTTGGACATCTTTTTGACACCATCAGTGCCTTGCAACAAGGGCAGGAGCATGGCAAGTTGGGCGGGTTGCCCAAATTGCGGCTGCATCTGTCGCCCCTGGAGCAGGTTGAAGCGCTGGTCAGTGCCACCAAGCTCGATGTCGGCGCGCAGAGCAACCGAATCAAAGCCCTGCAGCACAGGGTAGAACAGCTCCACCATCGAAAGCGGTTGCTGGTTGGCAATGCGCTCACCAAAGCCGTCCTTGGCCAGGAGCTGATTGACAGTGACACCGCTAGCCAGCTCGAGTACCTTACTCAAAGGCATCTCGCTAAACCAGGCGGAGTTATTGACCACCTCAGCCCGGCTCAAGTCGAGCACTTTGCCGACCTGAGCCAGGTAGGTGCGGGCATTGTCCGCCACTTGCTCAGCACTGAGAGCTGGACGAGTAGCACTGCGACCGGTGGGGTCACCAATCTGGGCAGTAAAACCACCAATCAAAAGCACCACCTGGTGTCCAAAGTCCTGGAAGCGCTTGAGCTTGCGCAGGACAACGGCATGACCGAGGTGCAGATTGCTCGATGTAGGATCGACGCCGAGTTTGATGCGCAGCGGACGCCCCTCGGCTTTTGCCTGCTCGATGCGGGCAGCAAGCGCCTCCACACCACCCGGCAGGATTTCGCTGACGCCACGAGCAAGCTCGCGCGCCTGGCTCATACTGTCGGACTCGCTGGCTGAGACACTGTCAGCACCCGGCTCTTTGTTGGAGTCGCAGGTACAGACACAGCCAGGCGAGCAGGGCACCTTGATGGCAGCCAGCTCCAAACCAGGCAATCCGGTCTCAGCGATTGCTTCAGCCTGCGCCGAATTAGTCAGGGCAGCCCGAGCCGCCTCGAAGTTAGCAGTCTCAGACTGAGCCACAACTTCGGCGATATGCTCACCAGCATGCTGCTCGGCCGATGAGGCAGCGTGATGGGCGGCGACAGCACCGAGACCCTGCTCATGAGCGAGGTCGAGCTTAGCCTTGTCAAAGACTTCCTTGGCACCTTTGGCACAGATGCCACACTGCGTGCCGCAGCCGGTGGCACGCGCCAGTTCGCGAAAAGTCTTGACTGTGCCAGATTGCACAGCCTTTTTGATAGCGCCGTCAGTGACAGCGTGACAGCTACAGATAAACATGATCTTGTCCTTTTATAGCGGTGACGGAGCCAAGTTACGGCTCCGTTGATTGAGACAAAGCCTCCACCGCTACAAGGATTTAGACCTTGATCGTGGTGAAAGCCGGCATATGGTCAGTGAGTTCGCTGTAGAACCAGCGCTCCCCCTTGGTTTCGAGCGGCAATGGGATCCAGACATCGGACACATCGCCGGCAGCAAATCCCCGGATAAAGAAGCCGTCGAACTGTCCGTTGGGTTGCCCCTTATAGAAGTAGGTCGAACGGTTTTCCGGGTTTGGCACCAGCGCAAAACCGGCCTGGATGAGAGGCTCGATTTCGGTGGTAGCCGGCAGATTGATGGCAGCATTCATGTCGCCGCCAATCACAGTGGCACCAAAGACAGTACCGTCAGCTTCCTGCCGGGCGATGTCCTTGACCAGCATCTCAAACTGCAGTCGGCGAATTGGCGCGGTTTCATCGGGTCCACCCAGATTGCTCTTGGTGTGGATGTCGATAAAGGTCCACTGCTTGCCCGACTTACGATCCCTCACCTGACGCTGGAGTGCCGGTCTGAGAGTGGTTTTCCACTCAGGATGACCGGGGATGTCGGTGAGATAATCGTGGTAGTAGGGTTGCCCCAACCACTCGATGCGAGGATGGTAGAGGACGCCCACTGCCTGACCACGCTCGTTGCGATGGCTGACATTGAGGCCATAACCAGTCTCGTTGGAGAGATACTTGAGCGCATCGCGATTGGTCTCCTGGAAGAGCACCACATGACCGCGCTTGATGAACCACTTGAGCGGTTCGACCAGTCGCTGGGCCTTGGGCAAGTCGAGGAGATGACCGTTGAAGCTAATCACCACAACATCACCGTCGTCAGAAGCCTCGCTCAGATGACCAAACATCTTGTTGAGTGAGCGCTGCACTTGCTCCGGCGATGGCGGTGTCCAGACTTTGGCGGCTGGCGGAGCAACCGCATCGGGCTTGCTCTCGTCCTTTGCCACATCGATCCCGGTCTTCTCAGCGCCATCTTTGGCGAGAGCAACAACGGGAGCCGGCGGCTCGCTCGGAAGCAGAACCGGCTGGGCAATAGGCTTGACCATATCGGCCAGAGTCTGCTCGAGATTGAGACCATAGCTATTCAGCTCACGCACAGTCTCCAGCGCCCAGCTGTATCGTCCGGCCCGGAGGCAGGACTCAATCAGGGCAAGCTGTGCCTTGAGCTGTTGCAGGGCACCATCAGTAGTGCTCTGCACCGGTGGCTTGAGCTCATTGCTCACCGGGTCTTTATTATCGTTATCTGACATAGATTCTCCTTTTTTCAACAAGCAAAAGCGGCAGCGTTAGCGGCGCTACCTTTGCCATGAAAATTACGGGACAACTGAAAACTCGATTAAACAAAGACAGGGAGAGGAAAATTCCCCTCCCCGCTTTGCCTCAGAAAAACACCAGGAATTTCTGAGTTGCACTCTCAGGCTGAACCCTGGATGGCGGGCTCAGACAGAACTAGTGACGCATGCCGCAGTGATAGCCGGGACGGTGGCTCACGCCGCCGTCCTTGCTCTTGCGGCTCTTGCCGGCGCAATCGCCCTCACCGCCCGCGGTGCCCCCGGCCAGCTGCGCGGCGATCCAGCGAATTTCCTTCTTGCTGGCCTGACGCTTGCTGGTGGCCAGCACGTCGCTGCCCCAGAGGTTGCGGAAGACGTTGCCGTACTTGCTGCCCGACTCGTTGCCGAAGGCGAAGCGCTGCAAGACGACGTCGAAACGGTCCTCCCGGGGCAGCTGGTGGCAGACCTCGGGCTCGCAGACCGGCAGGTCCTTGAGGGTGACCAGATACCAGAGCGCACCGATCTGGATGTACTTGTGGCGGACGTCGACGTCCACCATCTCGTACTCCTTCTTGTGCACGTACTTGCGCCTGGGGCGGGACTCGGGCAAGGAGAGCAGACCGCTCTCGGGGTGGACGAACAGATCCGAAGGGGCGTAGCCCCAGCGGCCGACGAGCGTGCCGTCGCGCCAAGCGACGTCGACGTCCACCAGCCAGGAGACCTCCTCGCGCAGCTTGTCGCCGAGCCAAGTGTTGCTGGGGGCGCTCGCCGCGATCTCGGAGTAGACCTGGTCCCAGGGGCGCCCGACCTGCTTGCGCAGGAAGCGCTCCAGGGGCTTGCGGTTGACGCGGGACTCCCGGCTGCGGTGCCCCAGCGGCTGCTGCAACACCAGGTCGGTGCTCAGCTCGCAGTCGCTGTTGCGCAGGAGCAGGCGATCGCCGCTCCGGCTGGGCTTGTGGTTGTAACCGCTGCGGGGGCATCCGACGAGCACCCGGGTCATATCGTTCCTCATGCAGTCTCCTTTTGAGGATGAGTGAAGTAACCGCTATCGAATCATTCCGATAGCGGCGATTGAAAGCAGCACTCGCTACTGACGTCAGACGCCAGCACTAGATACCGCTAAAAGCCAGTCTTGTGGACCTGGCTTGTCAAAGAAGCTGGTGACGGAACAGGAATTGCTCCTGATTCCGCCCCCGATTACTTGGCGCTCTTGGCCGGCAGGATGGCGTCGGAATTGACGCATTCCACGCCGATGGCCTCGAGTGCCACCTTGGTCTTGGCCGCGTCGCTCAGACCACGACAGGCGTCCATCACCACGCGCACGCGGTACGGCTTGCCCTTGTAGGTCTCCTCGGTGGCATCGCGCGCGGTGAGGAAGACGCAGATGTCGAGCGCGAGACCAATGCAGGTCACCTCGATCTCATCGGCGCCAATCTCGTCGGCCTTGGCCACCAGCCACTCGGCAAGGCCGGTGGACTGACCGAGGAAGGGGAACTGAGCCTTGACGGCAGCGGAAGCATGCTTGCCGTTGTCGTAGAAGCCCGAGTTGCTGTCGACGCGTTTGTCCATGCCCTTCTGGATGGTGACGGCCACCATGGAACGGTCCAGACCGGCGACGAAGTCGGCACCATGAGTGTTCTGCACACCATGCACCGGCCACACCGTCTGCTCGATACCGCTCAGGAGCACTGTGTCGACGCAAGCAGTCTTGCCGGGGTTGAGGATGTCGAAGTTGCCGTGATCGGCCGGGTGCCAGTCCTGGATGTCGACGACGACGTCGAATTCGTCGCTGCGGGAGAGGTCATTGGCCACCGGGACGATTTTGTCGCCTTCGGCCACGGGCAAGCTGCCGCCGGGCACGAAGCAGTTGAGGATGTCCACGCGCAGCAGAGCACGCAGCACTTTCTTGCCTTGGGAGTTGGTTGCCATGTTGGCTCTTTCCTTGGTTGTTACACCAGATGTGGTGCCGATTGTGACCGCCTTGCCGTTGCCTTGCGCAACAGGCAAAGAAGCGATCTCCTTATCAAGCCACGCCAGCCAGACAGCCGCCTCGGCATCGCTCGGCATACGCCAGTCACCGCGAGGAGACAGGCTAATGGAGCCGACCTTGGGACCATCAGGCACACAGGAGCGCTTGAACTGGTTGTCGAAGAAACGCACCAGGAAGTCACGCAGCCACTTGTAGATTTCGGCTTGCGAATAGTCCTGGTTGAACTTGGCATGAGCCGCCAGGTAAGCCATCTTTTGAGCAGAGGCGCCCCAACGAATCATGTGGTACAGGAAGAAATCGGTGAGCTCGTAAGGCCCCACTTTCTCTTCGGTCTTTTGGGTGATCTTGCCGTCCTTACCCGTGGGCAGGAGTTCAGGCGAGATCTCAGTGCCGACAACATCGACCAGAGTCTCTCTGGTCTTGCCGTCAAACTGCGACAGTGCAGCCCAGTGCACCAAAAACTTGACCAGAGTCTTGGGGATGCTGCAGTTGACGTTGTACATGGACATGTGGTCACCGTTGTAGGTGCACCAGCCCTTGGCCAGCTCGGACAGGTCGCCCGTGCCGATGACAAAGCCGTTGTCCATGAGGATCTTGGTCCGCATGCGCGCCTGGACGTTTTCGAAGTAGAGGTCCTTGAGCTCTCCTCCGGCAGCACCAACTGCGTCCTGCATCGCCACCAGCTTGGCGCTGAATGTGTCCACATCGAGCCCGGTCAAGTCGATGCCGAAGGGCTTGTAACCCTCGTCCTGCATCTGAGCCAGACAGGCTTTGCGGATATCCACTTCGCGAGCAGTGATACCCAGCTCTTTCATCAGAGCGTGAGCATTGCCCTTGGTGCGAGCGGTTGTACCGTAACCGGGCATGGTGTAACCCAGGATATTGGTACGCGGGATGCCCAGCATGTCGAAGGTGCGCGCCGCGACGATCAGCGCCAGCGTGCTATCGAGACCGCCAGAGACACCGATTGTGACTCGCGGGTCCTTACCGCTGCGGTTGCGCATGTGACCCAGACGTTTGGCCAGAGCCGCCGTCTGAATGCTGAAGATCTCGTTGCAGCGCTCGTCGAGAGTGTTTTTGTCTTTGGGCACAAAGGGATGCGCCTCGACATAACGCTTGAGACTGTCGGTGACGACTGCACCGATGACAAAGTCCACCTGGCGGAAGGAACGGACTTGAGCAAACTGCGCCTGGCAGTCGCTAAAGGTACCGTTGACGAGACGCTCCTGCTGCAGCCGATCGAGATCAACGTCAGCTGAGACGAGCAGATTGTCGCGCTCGAAGCGGTCGTTCTCGGCCAGCATGCTGCCGTTTTCGGCAATCATGCTGTGACCGCTGAAGACCACATCGGTGGTCGACTCATGCACGCCGCTGGAAGCGTAGATGTAGGCGCAGATGTTGTGCGAAGAAAGGGTCGAAACCAGCTCGCGGCGGAAAGGCGACTTGCCAACCAGCTCGTTGCTGGCAGACAGGTTGACCACCACCGTAGCATTGTTGAGGCAAGCCAAAAGTCCCGGTGTGAGCGGAGCCCAGGCGTCCTCGCAGATTTCGGTGCCAATAACAAGGCCAGGCAAGTCCACTGCGGTGAAGAGCAAGTCCACACCGACAGGCACCACCTCGCCAAAGAGCTCCAGCTCGCTGGCAAGAAGCGCCGGAGAAGCAGCAAACCAGCGCTTCTCGTAAAACTCCTTGTAGTTGGGCAGGAAGGTCTTGGGCACAACACCCAAAATCGACCCACCACTGATGGCGCAAGCGCAGTTGAAGAGCTTGTTTTCGATCAAAAGCGGCACGCCGACAAAGACGATACCGTTGAAGCTCTTGCTCGCCTCCTTGACAGTGGACAGCGCCTGCAACGCTGCTTGACGCAGCGCCTGTTGCTGGAAGAGATCCGAGCAGGTATAGCCGGTCAGACCCAATTCGGGAAAGACCAAAACCTTGATGCCCTGCTCTTGAGCCTGGACCATAAGAGACACAGTCTCGGCGGCATTGTGGACAGGATTGCCCACAGCGAGCGTCGGCACAGCAGCGCCGACACGCAGGAAGCCGAGGTTACTTGAGGTGCCGGTAGCGACAAGCGCTCGGCGCACAGAAGATCTGGATTGTGAGTTATTCATATTGGTTCCTCAGTCTTCTGACTACAGGTATTCCTGAAACTGGCAGGAGCTAAACAAGCTCCGACCGCCCCTTGGAAACAGCCTGTGCCAGGAGTTCTGCTATAGAGTTTACAACCAGAAAGTCATCTGCAAGCTCGATTGCCCGCGGATGGCTGTCGGTCACCACAAGAGTGCGCAGAGCACCCGACTTGACAAGCTTCTCCTTGCTCAGACCCGGCAGGATGCAATGGGTCAAAATGGCGTCGACGCAGATCGCTCCGCGTTTGAGGTAAGCCTCAGCAGCTTTGATCAAGCTGCCGCCAGTGCGCACCATGTCATCGTAGATGATCACGAGCTTGCCTGCGACATCGGCCGAGATGTCTTGCACCTCAGTCTTGATGCCGCTGACGCGCCGCTTGATGATAAAGGCGGGCTCAGCGTTGAGACCGAGTCCAACCATGTCGCGACTGAGGCTATCCACCCATTTGACCCGACCGGTGTCGGTCGAGGCAAAGACAAAGGGGGTTGCCAGAGCCTCGGCAGTCTGAGCCTTGGTCAAGCGAGTCAGGCCACGCGAGGTGGCATAGTGCTTGATCAAGAGCTGCTTGACCGACTCGACAATGACCGGCTTGGCATAGACATGGTGCGTCTTGATGCCATAGTCGAAGTAGTGCTGGATGCCCTCACTGTGCAGGTCGAGCATGATCACGCTGGCCTTGGGAGCACCGCGCAACATGGACGAAATCAGCAGCGCGCGGGTCTTGGCCTTGACGGCTTCCAGCGGCTTGACAGCGCGTTCCATCGTGGAATAGCCGAAGTAGGGCACAACCACGCGAATTTCTTCGGCGCCGGCTTCGACCATCTTGTGACAGAGGTCGAGCAAGTCCATGGTCTCGCTGTCATTGATGGTGCCAGCCACGATGACGACACAACGTCCTTCGACATTGGTCATCAGGCGCAGATAGCGCTCACCATCGGCGAAGGGTCCTTCTTCAGGCAGGGGATTGCCTTCTGAATCCATCGAACGGCCCAGCACACCGGCTTCAAACAGACCAGTGGCAAGCATGCGCTCAGCCAGATACTGATAGCCCACAGAGCTGAAAAGGAGCGGCTTAGCCGCTCCTTTCGCCCGGGCTCGTTTATTGCTTGTATTTTTCATGAGCCACCTCGTTAGCGTTTCAGGCGGTGCGCCGCTGGCGCGACCGTGATTTTGCGGCATCCCGGGAGGGGATGACGGCGGCGTTGGGTGCAGTCGGCTGATCCAGCGCCTTGCCGAAGTGAGTCCAGAGAGCCACCCGGACAGCGTCCTTGTCCCCGGTGGCCTTCTCCGGATTGTCGGAGAGCTTGACCACGGGGATGGCGATGCCGAAGGCGTCCTCGACCTCGTAGAGCTTGATCACGATGGACAGCGCAGGGCTACCCTCGTAATCGTTGCTGAGCGAAGTGCCGATACCGAACCAGCAACGGCCGCCACGCTCAGACACCCAGTTGTGGATTTCGATGGCGCTGTCGGCGGTATTGCCATCGGTGAAACCAAGCGGCTTGCTGCGCCAGTCAATCTTGAGCGAGGTGTAGTGGTCGATCATCTTCTGCGACCAGACGTAGGGGTCACCCGAATCGTGGCGCACAGAGTCGAAGAGGCGAGCCAGAACACCGTCGAAGTCACGCAGGAAGGCATCGGTGCCAAAGGTATCGGGCAGCGCCGTGCCGAGGTTGCCCTCGTAGACCTCGTTCCAGTTTTGCAGCGCGAAGCGATTGGCATGACGCAACGAGTACAGCGCCGAATGGGCCATGATCCACTCGTGGGCCATGGTGCCAATCGGCTTGACGCCATACTTCATGGCCAGGTACACGTTGCTTGTGCCGGTGAAGTTCTTGAACTGCTTGCCGACACGCACAACGCGTTCCTGCGCTTCGAAGTGGCGACGCCGACGCGTGCCGAAGTCACCCCAGAGCACGCCGGCGGCAGAGAGCTTCTCAGCCTTGGCGAGCATCTTCTCTTCCTGGCCGTCCTCGCTCCAGTTGGTGTCGATTTTCTCGAAGTAGACCTCGCTGGCAAGCGCCAGAAGAGGGACTTCCCAGAAGATGGTGCGGCACCACAAGCCCTTGATCTCCATCTGGAGATTGTTCTTCTTGTCCAGCCAGAGACGCACTTCCCGAGGGTCGTAGCGATAGGCTGCCAGGAAGTCCCAGAAGGTGCGGTTGATCCAGGGCATCTGGGCTTCACAGAAGAAGCGCTCTTCCTGCGTCAGGGAGAGACGGGACATGGCCTTGACGCGACGCTTCAGCTCACGCAGAGCGTCTTCGGTCCAGCGGCCATGCCCCTTGCGGTCGGTAAAGCGATAGCCCACCTTGAGATTGGGGAACAGGCGCAGGACGGCATTGGCCATCGAGAACTTGTACAGGTCATTGTCAGTGATTGCGCGAATCATGTGATTCTCCGATTAGGAAGTTAGAGAGAGCGAAAACGCCTGAGGACAATGTCCAAATAGCGTTTCGCCGTGAAACTGAGGCGACGCATCAGTTTTTGCAGGTGAGTGCCACGACTTGGTGTGACGCAGCCGTACAGACCGCGACGACGGATTACTTCCCAGACTTCTGGCAACACCATGTACCAGATAGACTTGTCTTTGGACACCCGCTCGCGCAGCATCGTGCTTGACACCGGCGGCGTTGGGCAAAAATCCAGATAGTCGAGACGAGCACCGTGAGCAGTGGCAATGGCTTGCCCCCACTGACGCGTCGTCTCGATGCTGTGTCCCTGACGGGCAAAGACCAGCAGGCGGACAGAGGCGAACAACTCATCGGAATGCATCCAGTGAGTGATGTTCCATTCGAAGTCGGGGTCGAGATACTCGGACGAAACCAAAAGGCACAGCTCCACGCTCGGACCGTAACGCTCTTTGAGGGCGCGCACAGTGTCGAGTGTGTACGAGGGACCTTCGCGTTGCATCTCGATATCACAGGCTTCGAAATAACAATTGGGTGCGCAAGCTGCCTGTACCATCTCGTGACGGATACGGGCAGGCGTGACACCGGTCTTTTTGTGGGGCGGATTGGCAGATGTGACAAACAGCACCTTGTCGAGGTCAAAGACATCGCGGGTGAGTTCTGCGCACATCAAGTGCCCCAGATGGATGGGATCGAACTTGCCGCCATATATGCCGATGCGTTTGATGGCATTGCGCGAAGCTCGCTTCCTGCTGCGCAGGAGTGCTAAGTATTTGAACATCATGGAACTCCCATGTCAAAGTTAAGTAAGTCTCTGCAGCAGCACTGAGACGAGGCTGATGCAGGGGATATCAGGACCGAAGCTGAATAGCCCGGTATTTGATTGGCGACAGGTGATGATGTTGCTGCTGTTGCCCAGGCGGGTTATGCCCGGGGAAGAAGCGACATGTAAGCAGAAATCGGACGAAAGACTTTGCCAACGAATCTGCTGAGCTGGCCACGCCAGGACTTTTCGTAGGCTGCCTGAGCCGCTCTTGCCTGTTGCTCCTCTTTGTATTGTTGACAAAGGGCGCGGCCGGTTTCCTCAAAGGAAGTTCCGCTGTCGACTTGCACCAACAAAACCTTGATGTCGGACGCTTTGAGTCCGTATCGCACAACTGCAATGTGGGCTTCCAGGAAACGAACCAGATTGGCGTTGGCAATTCTGGCATCGTGAGCTGCGCTCAATAGGCACCTGTCGGCATCGCTTTGCTCGGGGCGTCTTCCGCCATAGCCGTACTTTGAGTCTTTCTTGTTGTCATCGTAGCAGTCCTCTAGTGCCTTCATGGCATTTTCTCGAAGACTCTCAACTTGACTGCACGCCTCAGCAAAACTGAAGCCGTCTTCAACAAGCTCAAGGGCGACGAAGATGCATCGGTGTCCGAGGCTGACAGCGGCAACTTTGTCTTTCTGGTCAGCCAAACTGCTTGCGGCAAGCAGAGCCACTTGAGCCAGCTCGCCACCAATCTTTTCTTGCATCAAGCCCGCACAAACGAGCCCGAATGCACCGGCCATGCCGTCCACAGTTTGATAGCCAGCATGGTCGCGAGTGGTCTGATCGAGCAATGCCAGGGACCGATCGCGCACTGCCATGGCAGCGAGAAAGAGCCTTGCCATGGACTTTTCATCGCCCTCAAATAGCACTTGCGTGCGGACGCCGTGCGAATTGCTAGTTGTCTGCACGCGTGTCGGCGCGCAAGCGGTCACTCCGGCGCCCCAGCCGATTTCGCCGATGCAGAGCACTTCCAGGGCTTGCATGACCGTCACTTGGCGCGGCTCACCCTGTGGCAGCACGCTCTGGGACGGCTCATGTCTGAGTACACTTATCCAAATCATTGTTGGACCTCGTTTTGGGTTGACAATCAAGCTCAGTTCTAAAACTTTTGCTGAGAATGATCGCTATGAAGCAAGACTATTGCGCAGTACGCAAAGGCATTTGAAATCATCAATCCTCGCGCTCCAAATTGAGCGAACCACTACGGCAGCACTAGAACAAGGCTGAGGCAGGAGATGTTGGGCGCGGGGTTTGTTTTTAGATTGATGTCCTGGTATTTGGTTTGAGAGATTGAATACACTTTGACCTTAGGCCCTGAGCTTCGTTACCTCAAGGCCTATTAAGTAGAAAACAGTAACGAGTTATAACTTCTGACAGTCAAAAGCCTCTACAAGCACCTGTAACTGTACTCTCTTAAAAAGGCCTTATGTAGCGCCGTTAGCGCACGTTATCAAGAGGCGCATTACCGCTGTCTTATTTTTCTTTTTTTGACTTTACTGACGCATCACTTTTGCTATCAGACGTTGAGCCACTTTCAGCGACGCTGGTGGTTTATGGCTTAGATTTAGCAGCAGGATTATCAGCTTTTGGCTGGGCAGATTTTGAGCCTTCGGGCTTTAAGACTGACTGTTCTTCAGGCAATTTGATATCTTCCCTGAGCATATTGCCAAGCCCGCGCTGAGTCTTTTTAGTCTTTTCAAATATCTGAATCGGGTCCTCATCAGGGCTTTCGACGATATCATCAGGATCTGCCGCAGAGTCATTGGTTTTGTCGTTTAGCAAAGAGTTTTGACGAACACCAGCAGGAGCTGGATTTTCAGCTTCTTCTTTTACTTTTAAAAACCACTGATAAATTACAACCAAAAGTACAGCGCAGACTGCAATTGCTAATATAAGCCGTTTTTCTAGCACCGACAGTCGTTTTAATATCAACTCTGCACCTCAATTTTTTTGCCAGACGACTGCACTGATTTTAGCATCAGTTTAGAGTGGGAAAATTGACACCATTTACAGTGGCAATATCCAAAGCCAAAATATTTATATTATATACCTTAGTATAACAATCAAAAAAGAGAAAGAATGGAAGACGGAGTCATGTTCTGACCCGCCTTCCATCAATCTCAAAGCCTAGCGATTGCCAAGCTGCGGGAATTCGGTGGGAGCGAGAACACCCATCGAAACCACCAGTTTGAGCCCTTCTTCCGTGGAAAACGGGGCATCCCTGGTTTCTTCATCGTAGACAAACTGGATGAAGCCACCAGTGGGATTGGGACCGGTGGGCACAAACACAGCCAGAATCTTGCGCCCTGTGCCAGTCTCCACAGTCTCCTTGGTAACGAACCCGAGGGTCCAGTTATAAGGAAACTTGATAAAGACACAGCGCTGAAAGCTACTGGCATTGCCATCGCCAAAAGCCTCGACCATCTTGCTCACAGAGCGGTAGACCGAGTTGACGCCGGGTATGTGGATGAAGATGTGGTCCACAAGACGCAGACCTTGCTTGCCGATGCGGAAGGAAGCCACCAGACCAAAGGCCATGAGCATGGCACACAGCACAATGAAGCTGGTCAATCCATAGAGCGCATCGAGCCAGAGCGGGGCGGCTGTCAGCACCGATGGCGGCACAAACAAGCGAGCCAACGCCCTGATAGCACTACCGAGCCAGCCATCAGCCAGATCGACAGCGAATCTCACAAACCATATCGTCACAGCGATGGGAATGACAAAGAACAATCCGCGCATGAAGTACACGCGCAGAAAGTTGCCATAGCCTTTCCCGGCATTGCCGTTATTTTGACTCATGTACAGTTTCCTTCAACAAATTGATCGCAAGGGAGCAAGCAAAGCCTGCCCCCTCGCGATTGCTGTCCATCGACTGACAGCGTTTACTTGACGTCGATGATGCAGCTGGCGTGGTCGGTGATGGCACGCACCGGCAGACCGGGCAGATAGTTGATCTGCACGACGTCCATCGGCTTGCTCACGGTGACACCACGCTGCAGGTAGCCGTCGAGACGACCGCCCATGGTGTGCGTGCCACGCGTGTCGTTCGGCTCCACCACCGCAAACCCAGCCGCCTTGAGCGGGTCGAGGTCCTTGGTGGAGTCGAGGAACGTGTTCCAGTCACCGGCCAGAAGCACTTCGGGCGCGCCCTTGAGCAGATGCGCCATGATGGTGCACTGATTGCGACGCACGACGCCACTGACCTGCGGACCACCGCGCATGGACTTCAGGTGGACGACGATGTACTTGCGCACCTTGCCGGTCACCTTGTCCTTGAGCTCCAGCTCGTAAGCCGGACGGAGGTCGGGCACGCCCTGCACCGAAGCCACGGCATCGTGGCTGGTCACCGACACGACGTCGAAGCGCTCGTGAAGAACGAAGCCGACGGCCTGGTTGCGGGTGTTGGGCTTGCAGCAGTAGCTCTTGTAGCCCGGCGACAGAGTGGCCAGGTGAGCGAGGAAGCCGGGGTCGACTTCGGAGGCGAAGATCAGGTGAGCGCGCTCGACGATGAGGCGATACGAGTCTTCGAAGTACTTGGCCTTGGCCGGGTCACCGAACTCGAAGTTCTGCTCCCACATCACCAGGTCGCCCGTCATTCCGGCATTGCCGGCAACGACGCGACGGCTCGAGACGAGGCCCTGGACGGCGGAGAAGACAGCCTGGGGGCTCGGCAGAGTACGGTTGCCCGGACCACCCTTGCCCTTGTTCTTCTTGCCGCCCTTGGCGAAGAGGATGCCGCCGAGGTCATCGGCCGAAATCACATCCTGCTTGCCGAGGAAGCCGCGCTTGAGGACCTGCTTCTCGTTGAGGGTGTGGAACTGTTCCGGACGCGGGTAGACCGGACGGGTGGAGAGGACATGAGCGGTGTAGGCTTCTTCGGCCTTGATCAGCTTGGCGAGGTCCTGCGGACGCAGGGGCTCCAGCTCCACACCTTCCAGACCGAGGTCCAGAATCAGGTCGGTAGACGAATTGACGAGGGCCTTGGACTTGTTGCCACGACCGGCGCTCTTAGCAGTGCTGATGAGCTTTTTCATAAGAGACTCCTTAGGTAGCCCGGGTGCAGAATCCGGACGGTTTTTGTGAAAGTAAGCGTGGCTCTGCGATGTTGCCGCGCCAGGATGGAAAGCCGCATGCTTTGGGCTCTTTAAGCTTTCCTGTCATAAAGAAAACGGTTCAAACCCTGACACACCGTGCCATGGCTCAAACTCACATCAACTCCTCAACGAACCTTTCACAAAACACAGCAATCAAATCGGCATACCATCACTCTCGCAATGAGAGAAAGAAAAAGTGGTGGATGCAGGTTATTACTGGTGCTTGATGATTAGGGTCCGTTTGGTGAAGAGGAAATATGGACCTTTAACCTAGGATCAAGGCAAGTGCATAAGCAATAGACAAACAGGCTCTATCGCGCACAATTAATCGCGCAACTAAAGTTTAACTCTAATACTGACATGCAACAGATGGCACACCCTTCGCATATAGCGCTAGCGAGACATCGCTATTTGCTACGCTATCTTTTAATCAACAAAAGTGGCTCAAATACTGAGCCAGTGCCGATGCCAAGCGTCACATTAAGCGCCGCACATCCGGGTTTTGCACATATTCCAAGAGCGATCAAGCAAAATTTGCTTAATGCCGGACTACTTTGTTAGACCATAGTCAGCTAGCAATCGCACTGATGCTTTAGTACTTAGATAACCCATAAACGCCTTTGAGTTTTACCTCATCAATCTTCTTAGTTTATGGCTCCTTACTTATTAGTTCAGTTGCCAGCAAAAATTGAATAAACCTTTCTGGGAAGTTGGTGCTTAGCGCCTTTCCTTTTTTGAACTTTTTAGGGGGTCAAAAGTGTCCCAATGGTAGCCAGCAATTTGATTATTTTTGGGGTAGCCATTTTGGTCTCGACTGATCTTTTAACGCCAAAATTTCCGGAGTGTTTCAACCCTCACAAAAAAGTAAAACACCTTCGCTCGCAACAACTCTCACAGTTAATGAGAGGTGTCATTCATGCGCTTTTCAAGGGACTAACGTATC
>Ga0075163_10005497_pt1 | contig 16888 bp, 11 predicted proteins | sample JI1023141ADNA_FD_71478 | JGI IMG/M metagenome (GOLD analysis project Ga0075163, IMG submission 71478) | Wastewater effluent complex algal communities from Wisconsin, to seasonally profile nutrient transformation and Carbon sequestration -... | ecosystem: Engineered > WWTP > Effluent > Algae...
TTTGTTGTGTAATCTGCTACGTTCACTTTTATTCCACCAAAAGTGAGTAATAGATCAAAATACAGGATCTGTGTCAACTTTTTTTTGAGCTAATTCAAAAAATTAGGTGCGGAATGAGGGATAAACCTAATTGGCTCCTAGTTTATAATATAGGTTTAAAATAATAGAGATTTAATTTTGGCTTAATATCTGATATTTATAGACCTTTGTGTTTTAATTTGATACAATGCGTCCGCTTCATATTTTTAAATGTAACATACATCAGGAAATATCATGGATTTCATAGAAAGTCTTACCCGTTTTCTTAAGAGTTTTTACAATGCAGATGCAGTAGATGCTTTAGTTAAAAACCTTATCGCCGCTGAGATTGCAAACCATAACGATATAGCCAGACTTCTAAAATATTCGAAAACCCCTTTGGATCTCACGGTTCTTCTAATCTCACGAAAGGTATTTAAAGAGGCGTATATAGGTAACTATCTAATCGCCCAAGGTTTGTTTGAGTTTCCTCCACTGCGAAGTACAATCTCTGAATTACAGCCAGACAGACAGGTTGATGACTTTTATGATAAATTTATCGTATTTACGAACCGATTATTAAATATTTTTTTAAAAGATGGCAAACCAGAAACTTACCTATACATGCTTTTTATAACAAACCTCATTCAAAATGGAATATTCAATTTTGATCAAATGTTCTATGGGTGTGGCAATTATAGTCAACTTGAGAGCGAGCTGTACAGAAAGGGCGTGTTTTTACACTTGGGCTTGAGTACCAGTCAACTAGCTTATGACTTATGGTCGCTAAAAACCGTTACTTTTAATAATCAAGGCTCCTTCTTTCGGGGTAATTATGGGATAGCTTCTTCCTTTGAGTTAAAGTTGGAGCGTTTCAAACTGACGTTGGTTAATCAGTTTAAGACAAGTATTGTTGAGACCACTCAAGATGCATTTTATCTTCTCTTAAAAAATGCATTTAATGCAACGGGTTTGGATGGCGATAGTCTATCATCAAAATTAACCTCTCTTCTTTCAAGAGCACCGCTGTATATACTAAATATTTATTCATTTTTGTATATAGTCGGGCAGTGTGATATTGGGAACTCGCCTGATCTGATGTCTATGATAACCAAAAATACTAATTTTAATGAGGTTACATCAGATCCTGATACAACGACCAAAATTGGTAAGATACTTTTTACCATTTACCAAACTGCCATGGAACATATTCCGTCGGAACATTTAAGATGGCATCTTTCTCCCAGCCACTAAGCACATCCAGCCATTGTTCAAGGATATTAGTTAAAGATAATGAACTAATCGTTACCAAAACTGGTACTAAGTTCAATGCTTGTGAGTGAGGTTTTTTACTAGAAGCCTTGTGGGATATGGCTCCCCGGACAAGACTCGAACTTGTGACCTAATGATTAACAGTCATCCGCTCTACCGACTGAGCTACCGGGGAATGAGGCGAAATCTTAGAATGAAATCTCGCCTGGGTCAAGGATTTTATTGTTTTTTTTACTGACAAAATTGCGAAAGCCTTGTTAAGGCGTCTTCTAGCAGTTTTTCGCTGGTGGCAAATGACAGTCGAATAGCCCCTTCATAGCCGAAAGCAGAGCCTGGAACTAGGGCTACGCCTTTTTCTTGTAATAAGGCCTCTGAAAAAGCTAAATCATTAGTGAAACTTTTTCTTTTAATGATATCGCTGACATCAGGAAAAATATAAAACGTCCCATCGGCAGGGATAACTTTTACCCCATCGATAGCAGTTAGTTTTTCACATACCCTATCATGGCGTTGCTTAAACGCTTTGACCATCATATGAACGGCATCTTGTGGGCCATTCAGTGCCGCGACGGCTGCTTTTTGGGCAATGGAGCAAGGATTTGACGTTGATTGTGATTGAATCGTGGTCATGGCAGAAATAATGGCTTTGGGGCCTGCGCAATAACCGATACGCCAGCCCGTCATGGCATAGGCTTTTGACACGCCATTTAAGACGATAGTTCGGTCATAAAGCGCAGGATTGGCATTTAAAATATTAGCAAAAGGCTTGGCCCAAAGAATATGCTCATACATGTCATCAGTGGCAATAATGATATTAGGATATTTAACTAATACAGAAGCCAGTGCTTTTAATTCATCAAGACCATAGGCAACACCGGTTGGATTCGATGGGCTATTTAAAAAAATAAGTTTAGTTTTAGGCGTGATGGCCTCTTCTAGTTGCTGGGCTGTGATTTTGTAATGCGCATGAGCATCTGTTTCAATGATGACAGGATGACCGCCTGCAAGTAGGACCATATCGGGGTATGAGACCCAATAAGGTGCTGGAATAATCACTTCATCGCCCTCATTTAAAATGGCTTGGCATAAGTTATAGCAAGATTGTTTGCCACCAACCGAGACCAATACTTGTTGGGCGACATAATCTAATTGATTATCGCGCTTAAATTTAGCGATAATGGCGTCTTTTAATTCAGCGATACCATCAACCGGTGTATACTTAGTAAAACCATTATTGATGGCAGTGATGGCCGCGGCTTTAATGTGTTGTGGGGTATCAAAGTCAGGCTCGCCTGTACCAAGCCCTATGATGTCTTTGCCCTCAGCTTTCATCTTGGCAGCCTTTGCTGCAACGGCTAATGTAGGCGAGGGTTTCACTAATGAAATTCGCTTGGCTAATTGGGTATCCATAAGGAACTCCTAGTTTTGTACCAAATAGGTAACGTTAACAATGAAACAAGTTTTTAGCTTACAATCAGCATATCTTCCTGCGGGGGATCAACCCCAGGCAATAAAGAGCCTTATCGATGGGCTAAACGATGGGCTGTCACAACAAATATTACTGGGCGTGACAGGCTCTGGTAAAACGTTCACCATGGCGCATGTGATTCAATCCATGAAGCGCCCAACACTTATTATGGCACCAAATAAAACATTAGCAGCGCAACTCTATGGTGAATTTAAATCTTATTTCCCTGATAATGCCGTTGAATATTTTGTCTCTTATTATGATTATTATCAACCAGAAGCCTATGTTGCGGCTTCTGATACCTATATTGAAAAAGACGCATCTATCAATGAGCATATCGAACAAATGCGATTATCAGCCACGAAGGCATTAATCGAGCGAAAAGATGCCATTATTGTGGCGACCGTTTCTGCGATTTATGGTCTTGGTGACCCTGATGCGTATCTCAGTATGATGTTACATATCTCGAGAGGCGAATATACCGACAGTCGAAAAGTTTTGCAACGCTTGGCAGAATTACAATACACACGAACGAATTTTTCCTTAAGCCGCGGCCAATTTAGGGTCAATGGCGATATCATCGATATCTTTCCTGCTGATTCAGATAAAGAAGCTATACGCATTGAATTGTTTGATGATGTTGTTGAAAATATTGCGCGCTTTGATCCATTAACAGGTGAAGTATTAGCCAGACTTCCCCGCGTGTCGATATTTCCAAAATCGCATTATGTCACCCCAAGAGAAAGAATTTTAGAAGCCATTGAACAGATAAAAGTAGAATTAAAAGACCGTTTGCATGTGTTTGAGCTTGAAGGGAAGCTTTTGGAAGCCCAGCGTTTACGTGAGCGAGTGCAATTTGATATTGAGATGATGCTTGAGCTTGGTTATTGCTCAGGTATTGAGAATTATTCAAGATATTTATCAGGACGAGGCCCTGGCGAGCCACCACCGACATTATTTGATTATTTGCCCGCAGATGCGCTTTTAATGATAGATGAGTCTCATGTTACGGTTCCCCAACTAGGTGGAATGTACAGAGGTGACAGAGCGCGTAAAGAAAGCTTAGTGCAATATGGGTTTCGCCTGCCTTCAGCGCTTGATAATAGGCCATTGCAGTTTGAAGAGTTTTCGGCGCGTTCTCCCCAGACTATTTATGTCTCAGCAACCCCTGGTCCTTATGAGTTATCAGTGACTGGCAATACAGCTGAGCAAGTGGTAAGGCCGACAGGCTTAGTTGACCCCACCCTTGAAGTGAGGCCCGTGACGCATCAAGTCGATGATTTATTGTCAGAAATTAGACGAGTGAGCGCGATTGGGGATCGCGTATTAGTGACAACGCTTACCAAAAAAATGGCAGAAAACTTAACGGAATATCTCACAGAACATGGGATTAAAGTCCGATATTTGCATTCAGACATTGATACCATTGAGCGTATGGAAATTATTCGCGATTTGCGTTTAGGCGCGTTTGATGTGTTAGTGGGCATCAACTTATTACGTGAAGGATTGGACATGCCAGAAGTGGCTTTAGTCGGGATTTTAGATGCCGATAAAGAAGGCTTTTTACGCTCAGATAGGTCGTTAATTCAAACCATAGGAAGGGCTGCTAGAAACATTAACGGCCATGTGATTTTATATGCGGATAAAATAACAGGCTCTATGCAACGCGCAATGGATGAAACAAATCGTCGTCGAGATAAGCAATTGGCACATAATGCAGCCCATGGTATTACACCTGAAAGTATTAAAAAATCGGTGAGTGATATTTTAGAGTCAGGCCCCCTGTCCATGACCAAGGCTAAAGATAAACGTCGCTTGTTAAAGCCGATGTCAGTGGAAGAACTCGTTAAAGAAATTGCCAAGCTTGAAAAAGAAATGTTTTCGCTCGCCAAAGACATGGCTTTTGAAGAGGCAGCAAAAGTTCGAGATCAATGGCTGATGCTTAAAGAGGCTTTGAAGCAACAGTAGGTTGGGCCTTGGCCCAACAAAAGTGAGTGTTGGGCCAAGGCCCAACCTACGTAACAGTTATTTTCTTGTTTTTTCATGAAAAATTCTAAATCTAGTCTAGTATTTAGTAATAGATACTTAAGAAAAACAATGTGAGCGTTGAATGACGGATCATCCCTTTTTTTTAGTTTATCAAGCCTGCCGAAAAGCCTTTATTGCGCTGGGCTGGTTTAGCTTTTTTATTAATATGCTGATGTTGATTGTTCCTATTTATATGATTCAGATCTTTGATAGGGTCATTCCTAGTTATAGCTATGACACGTTGATATTTTTAACTTTGATAGCCTTAGTGGCATTGGCCGTGATGGGCTTATTAGAAGCGGCGCGCTCTTATATTTTAACTCGGGTCGGTCATTGGTTTGACCAATTTGTAACACCCCTTACGATTGCCTCCATCCCAAGACAAATCATCAAAGGTGATGGTGCGGTTCTCGCTCGCATCCGCGATTGCCGACAGCTTAAGACATTTATTTCAAGCAGTACCATATTAATAATTTTTGATTTGCCCTGGGCGCCTATTTATTTGCTGGTGATTTTTATGTTGCACCCAGCACTTGGGCTAATCTCTTTGGTGGGTGGTTTGGTATTATTAATATTGGGTGTTTTAAATGACAGAGCAGTAAGCGCCTTGCATCTTGTTAATCTCGATAAATCGCGTAATGCTGAAGAACATTTGCAAGCAACATTAAGGCATGCTGAAACCATCACGGCGATGGGCATGATGCCAACAATTATGTCGAAACACTTTATCGCCAATGAAGAAAGCTTAAGTGTGCAGTCATTGGTGAATGAGCGTAATGGCATGTATCGCGCTATCGTCAAGAGTGTTAGGCTGGTGCTGCAGTTATTAATTTTAGGTGTGGGTGCTTATTTAACGCTAACACAAGTGATTACCTCAGGTGCGATGCTCGCCTCTTCTATTTTAATGTCAAAAGCATTAGCGCCACTAGAGCAGGCAGTTTCAGCTTGGCGCTCGTTGATTGAATCACTGCAAGCGTATCGACGATTAAGGCTATTTTTAAGCCAGCCACAAACAGAGCCTATGACGCTTAAATTACCCAAACCCAAAGGCCATATTCAATTTGATAAGGTGACGGTCATGCACCCTAATCAAATTAGCAAAATTTTAGATGCGATACAGTTTGATATTATGCCTGGTGAGACATTGGTGCTGATGGGCGCATCGGGTGCGGGTAAAACAACACTTGCAAAAGCGATGTTAGGCGTGATTGAACCAAGCTCAGGGGTTGCAAGATTAGATGGTTCAGATGTGTATCGATGGTCAAGGGGAGACTTTGGTCGCCATGTTGGATATTTGCCACAAAATGTGGCGCTATTTAAAGGCACGATTGCAGAAAATATTTCAAGGCTAAAAGAAATTGATGATGAAGCAGTGGTCAGAGCTGGGCAAATGGCAGGTGCCCATGAGTTTATTTTACATTTACAACATGGTTATCAAACGCCGTTGTCTGATGTGGGTGGATTATCAGGGGGGCAATTGCAGCGTGTGGCACTGGCTCGTGCCTTTTATGGTGATGTGAAAGTCGTGGTGTTAGACGAGCCTAATGCCAATTTAGATGAAGAGGGCATGAGATCTTTGGTGCAAACATTAGCGATTGCCAAAGAGCTCAAAATTACAGTTGTGTTAATCACACATAATGTCTCTCTCGCACTAAAAGCGGATAAATGTATGATTTTACAACATGGAAAAATCGCATTTTATGATACGCCAGAGCGGTTAATGGAACGCTTAAAAAGCAATGACAAGGTGGTGGTGTGATGGACTATAAAACCCCATTATCTGATGAAGCAGATGTTCCCAAAGGCCCAGATGTTGATGAGCCTATTATTTGGGGGCGAAAAATCTTGTTTATTTTTTTGGCGGTTTTTGTGATTTGGTCTGTTTTCTTCCCTTTAGAAAAAGCAGCAGTGGCACCCGGTACTATTGTTGTTGACACAGAAAGACGTGAGATTCAGCATTTGGAGGGGGGGGTGATAGAAAAAATCTTGGTTGAAGATGGCCAACATGTGGTCAAAGGAGATCCGCTCGTTATTTTGAATAAAATACAAGCTAACGCTAAAGAAAATTCAACAGCATTACAGTACGTTGAGCTGCTGGCAATTGTATCTCGCTTAGTGGCGGAGCGAGATAATAAAGAGACACTCGTTTTTCCAGAAGTGTTGATGAATAACCTTCAAAAAGAAAAAGTAGCAGATACGATAAAGACCCAAGAATCTATCTTTAATGATAATAAAACAAGAGTAGAAAAAACCGTTACCAGTTTAAAAGAAAAAATTGTTCATTTAAATACACAAATTGGCAATTTAGGAGAGCAAATTAAATCAGAAGAAGCGAGAGTTAAATATGCTAAAAAAGAAGTTAAGGCAGCGCGTGCTATTTTAAAGAAAAAGTATGTATCAAAAGCCGACGTATGGCGTTTAGAGCAACAAGCGCTGTTGGCAGAAAGTGCAGTAAATGAGCACAAGGCTGAAATGGCAGCAGCGAGTCAGCAACTGACTCAAACAGAGTTACAAATTACAACGGTTTATACCGATAGACGAAAAGAAATTTTAGCTGAATTGCAAAAAGCACAAGAAGAGTTGGCTCAGGCCAAAGAAGCTTATGATGCCGCAAAAGACGTGTTATACCGAACGGTTATTCGGGCGCCCATTAGTGGCACTGTGATGAATAAGCAAAACTTTTCTGAAGGTGGTGTGATTCAAAATGGTGTGCTTATTATGGAAGTGGTACCAGATAATGATGCATTAGTCATAGAGTCGCATGTTAATCCCCGTGATATTGATATGGTGCATTTGGGGATGCTTGCTAAAGTTCAGCTGACGGCTTATCTGGCAAGACGCACACCTATGGTAAAAGGGACTGTGACGCGAGTGGCCGCAGATGCAGTACAAGACCCTAAAACCGGCGAGTATTATTATGACATTCGCGTGACCATAGACCAAGGTCAATTAAAACATTTAAAACATGTCAAACTTTATCCGGGCATGCCAGCACAAGTGAGTTTAATTGTCGAGCGAAGAAGTCTTTGGGATTATGTGATTACGCCTATCACTTCAAGCTTTGATAGAGCGTTTATAGAAGAATAATAAATGGATGGTTAACATGGATAAAAACGACGTTTTTAAGTTTAAAGAAGAGGGTGATAGTGCCTTTCAACAGGGAGACTTTAGCAAAGCTGTTGCAAGCTATGATGCCTGTATTGCGCTTCGGCCCCAATTCTGGGGAGCGCATCATTTTAAAGCGCAAGCGTTAAGTCAACTGAATAAACCCCTAGAGGCAGCAGCGGCTTATTGGCAGGCGTATTTATTTAGTAATTTTGACAAAAAAATGGCAATAATGGCGGCAAGAGCATTGTCTGATGCAAAATTATATGTTGAGGCCTGTGATACCTTCGAATTATTTTCCATTGATGTGTTGGATAATGAAACTTTAGTGTATTATCTTTGGTCATTAAGACAGCAAGGCCGAGCGCGAGAAGCCTATCGTCTTATACCCCGTTTAGGTCTTAATAAAAGCATCTATGCTAACATTGTTATTGCTTATATTTTAATTGATTTGAATTTAACAACAGAGGCATTTGAATTATTGCCGATATTTGAAGCGGCGCCTTATAACGATTATATTGCTGACATACTATTTTGTTTTTATTCCATGAGAAAAGAGAGCAATAAAGCAAAATCAGCCTTAGATACGATGATTACAAATAGCGTGGACCCAGCTTATAGTGCTTGTCTTCGCATCGCCTTAGATATCATTGAAGAAAAAAATCAAACCCCCATAAACGCCTATCGTTCATTGCAATATTTTCGTCTTATTGACTCGGCTAACTATCTGGCTAAACATAAAGCGATATACTATACCGCAACTACCTTTGAAACCTTTGACTTTTTAGCGCCACAGGTGATGACTCAGGGGTTGGTTTTAGAGTTTGGGGTACGATTTGGTTGCACCATTTCACGCTTAAGTGAGTTATTTCCAGATAGAGAAATTTATGGGTTTGATAGCTTTCAAGGGCTACCAGAAGCTTGGGCAGGTGAGGAGAAGGGCTCTTATACGACATTAAATCGGCTACCAGAGGTTTCAGATAATGTAACGCTTGTGAAAGGGTGGTTTAATGACACACTGCCTGCTTTTAAAAAAGAACATCCGGATCCTATCGCATTTATGAATATGGATGCTGATCTTTATTCTTCAACAAAAGATGTGTTGGATTCGCTTAAAGACCAAATTATTAAAGGCACAATCATTGTGTTTGATGAGTATATTATTAATCAAACTTGGCGTGAGGATGAGTATAAGGCTTTTCAAGAATGGGTTGTAGAAAATAAGGTTGTATATCAGTATGTTGCAGCCAGCATGACAACCAAACAAGTGGCGGTTATCATCACACAAAAAGGGTAACACCGGCAGGCTCAGATTTTGAACCCTTGGGTTCAAGTGGGGGGCGAATGGGTCGTTTTAGGCTTCCTACTACAAGGTAGGCCTGCACACCACGACGACAGGATGCTCCCCTAAGCGTGAGTATTGGTTCTAAAATCACTCGCTGCCGGTCTGATTTCATTATAGCACCGTGCAGGAATAATAATACGGCTTTACAGTTAATTTTCGATTAAATAATGTGTCCAAATCAGTTATCATATTTATTTTGTAATAGGTAAAAATGATAATGCCAAATCAAGACACGTTCCATGTTCCTGATTATCAGGATTTTTCTTCATCCATAGCCCCGCTTGGTTTGCCGGTGTCAGGTGCTTTTTTGCATGGCATTATGTGTGGTTACTTGTGCGCAGGAAAGCCTGTACAAGGGGAGTCTTATCTTCAAGCGTTAGTCGCCAAGAAAAAAGATTTTGCTGTTCGTGAAGCAACACTTGCCATGTTTCATTTGTATTCCATCTCTCAAGCGCAATTGGCCAATTTTAATTTTGAGTTTGAATTATTACTGCCAGATGATGAGCTAGCACTGCCTGAGCGGGCGAGGGCTTTTAGCGAGTGGTGTGACGGTTTTACGCAAGGTATGACCGTATCTGGCATTGGTTTTGATAGTTTTGAAGATGAAGAGGCTCAAGATGCGCTTCAACACATTACTGAATTTGCAGATTTAGATTGTGAGGCAATCAGTATCGACGAAGAAGACGAAAAAGCATTTATGGAAGTCAATGAATATGCCAGAATGGCGGTACTTCGGTTGCATCAAGAATTATCTGTGCAAGAGGTTCCCAAGGGTAAAGATAAAACTAAGCATTAAAGGACATCACAATGATTTCAAAAGAAGAATATCAGGCAAGACGCCAACGGTTAAGCGCGTTAATGCCGGCTGGGTGTTTAGCGATTATCCCAGGCAATACGTTAAGTGTTAGAAACAATGATGCCCATTACCGTTTTCGACAAGATAGCGATTTTTATTATTTAACTGGGTTTGAAGAGCCTGATGCAGTTTTAGTGCTGGAAGCCGGAAAAAACGCCCAAAGTTATTTGTTTAATTTGCCACGTGATATGGCCAAAGAACAATGGAATGGCCGCCGTTTAGGTCAAGAGCGTGCGGCTGATGTATTAGGCATATCTCGCGCGTTTTCCATTGAGGTTTTCTCACAAGAGCTACAAGCTTTAATGGCTGATAAAAAAAGCATATATTGGTCAATCGGTCGTTACCCAGACATTGATAGAATTTGCTGGCAAAGTGTTCAGGCGTTAAAAGAAAAAGTCAGGCGCGGGGTGGTAGCACCTGAGACGTTTGTTGATGTGTCGCCCATGATTGCTGAAATGCGTTTGTTTAAAAGTGAAGCGGAACTTGCCTTGATGCGAAAAGCGGCCAGTATTTCAGTTGAGGCGCATAAAAGTGCTATGCGCGAATGTTCAAGTGTTCACTATGAATATGAATTAGAAGCTGTATTGACGTATGCGTTTGCTAAAAACGGCTGTCGTGCGCCGGCTTATGACCCTATTGTGGGCGGCGGTGCTAATACCTGCATTTTACATTACACCGAAAACAATCAACCGCTTAAAGCGGGCGACTTGGTGCTCATTGATGCCGGTGGCGAGTTTCAAAATTATGCGGCAGATATCACAAGAACATTTCCTGTTAATGGCCGGTTTTCAGAAGCGCAGCGCTTAATTTATGAACTGGTTTTAAAAGCGCAACGTGCAGGGATTGCAACAGTTAAGCCTGGTGTTTTTTGGCATGAAATTCAAGCCGTGATGGTTAATATTATTACCGAAGGTTTGTGTGCCTTAGGCATTTTAAAAGGCAATGTTGCAGAGCTTGTTGAACAAGAAGCTTATAAGCCTTTTTATATGCATAACTCAGGTCACTGGTTGGGGCTAGATGTGCATGATGCCGGTCAGTATAAATTTAATAACGAATGGCGTGCTTTAGAGCCTGGCATGGTCTTAACTGTAGAGCCTGGTATTTATATCGCTGAAGGTGTGAGCTCGGATAAACGTTGGTGGAATATTGGCATTCGTATTGAAGATGATATTGCCGTTACCAAAAACGGGCACGAAAACTTAACAGGCGCTTTGCCTGTTGAGATAGATGAAATTGAGGCTTTAATTTGTGGAAAAGCAAGCAGTTGATGTAAATGTAAACTCACGCGCAACGTCCGGCGACCAGCACGCAACGTCCCGCGACTTGTTCGCGGGATCTTGTGATGCACGACGAGTTGATGTCGTTATTATTGGCGGTGGGTTAATTGGTTTATCGTTGTCTTTGTTGTTAAAAACTCAAGGATTAAGTGTTATTTTGCTTGAAAGCAAGCCTTTTCAAGAAGATAAAGCAACCCCAATCGATGCCAGAAATATTGCATTATCAAGTGCCAGCGTTGCCATTTTAAAGGCAATGGGGGTATGGGCCGCATTGACCCCGCATGCCTGCCCTATTGAAAGCATACATGTATCTAACCAAGGCCGCTTTGGCAGCACGGTATTGAACCGCCCTGAATCGCATCCACTAGGCTATGTCATTGAATTGGCCGTATTGCAAAGGATATTACTTGAGGCTGTTCCCAAAGACGTAATATGGGCGCCTGCTGAAGCCTGCGTCATCCCGAGTATAGCGAGGGAACCCCTTGATTTTGCATCGCGGCATGGCCAGGAGATCCCTCGCTCCGCTCGGGATGACATGGGTGGAGTGATAGTGAATTATCAAGGCCAGACAGTTACAATAGACGCAAAGGTGATAGTAGCCGCTGATGGCGCTAACTCTAAAGTGCGTGAGCATTTAAAGATTATCCCTAATGTTAAGGATTTTCATCAAACAGCAATCGTTGCTAATATTGCATTGACCCGTGCTCATGACCATCAGGCGTATGAGCGTTTTACACGTGAGGGGCCGTTAGCCTTGTTGCCATTAACGGACAAACGCATGGCGATGGTATGGGCGATGGAAAATGCTGCTATTGATAATGTCATGGCACTTGATGATAAAGCGTTTTTACTTAAACTAAAGCGTGCCTCAGGTCATCGATTGGGGAATGTTTCAGCCATTGGCTCACGTCAGGTTTTTCCATTAAAGCAAACCGTCATGTCAGAAACGGTTTTTGATAATATTGTCTTTATCGGCAATGCTGCGCAATCGCTTCATCCCATCGCAGGCCAAGGATTTAACTTAGGTCTTAGAGATGTGGCAACACTCATGGAGTGCTTGAGTGAAAAGGGCGTGAACCCAGCCGCACTTAAAGCGTATCAAGGCTTAAGAAAACCCGATACAGCCTTAATCACCCGCTTTACGGATAACTTAATCTCATTATTTACAAGCGACTTCCCGGGCGTTCAATGGGCGTCAGGTTTGGGCTTGTCTTTGATGGATAATAGTGCGAGTCTTCAAAAAATGCTGGCCAGAATGGCGAGCGGCTATGCGGGGAATGTGCCCTATCTTGCAAGACGTGAGGTGTAAAATGTTTGATGAAACTGATGTCGTGATTGTGGGGGCGGGTGTGGTTGGTTTAAGTGCCGCTTTGGGTCTTGCGACACTTGGATACCAGGTCTCAATCATTGATAAACACCCGATACAAGCCCAAGTTGAGGGTATTGATAAGCGCGTTTATGCCTTTAATCATGCCTCACAACAGCTGTTTCAAACCATCGGCGCCTGGTCGCATCTTAATCAATCACGGCTATCAGCCTATCAACACATGAAAGTGTGGGATAAGGTCTCAAGAGGCGAGATAAGCTTTGATGCACGTTTGATTGCGAAAGAAAATTTAGGCCATATGGTTGAAGAATCGGTCTTAAAAGAAGCATTGCTTAAAGCATTAAAGACGACATCGTTGGTTAAATTTATCGAATCAGAATCGGTACAAACAATAACGCCCAATGCGTTAGGCGTTCGCGTACAAGGCGTAAACTGCGAGTGGCAGTCAACATTATTATTAGTTGCCGATGGTGCTTTATCCCCCTGTCGCGATAAGTTAGGTATCACGCTTACCCAATGGCCCTATGACCAAGAAGCCATCGTTGCGACGGTCAAAACGACACGCCCCCATCAAGGAACGGCTTATCAAGTATTCACGTCAGCTGGTCCACTGGCTTTTTTGCCGCTATCTGACCCTTATATGTGTTCTATTGTTTGGTCATCGACAGAAGGTAGCGCGCTAATGGCCATGGCGGTTGATGATTTTAATCAAGCCATAACGACAACATTTGAAGACACACTGGGTGAGGTAACTGTTCAAGGTGATAGACATATTTTCCCATTAGTAATGCGCCATGCCGATACTTATGTGGGTAACCATTTTGCCTTATTAGGTGATGCGGCCCATACGGTTCACCCATTAGCGGGCTTAGGTTTAAATATTGGCTTGTCAGACGTGAGCGCCTTATTAACGTTAATTAAACAACACGGACTTCAGTCAAAGCGCATGCTAGGCGCCTATCAGCGCTCAAGAAAATCTGAAGTGTGGCAAATGATTTTGGTCTTACAAGGCCTTAAAGCAGTATTTATGAACACCGCTACCCCTGTTTCAACATTAAGGGGGCTTGGCATGAAAACCTGCCAGCGCTTATTACCCCTAAAGCGTTTTTTAATTCAACAGGCGGCGGGTGTCTGAAAAACGTAGGTTGGGCCTTGGCCCAACAATAGCAAGCTGTAGCTGTAAGGAAGGCAATCATGGAAAAAATAGAACAACTCATCGCACAATACCCCAAAACACTGCAGGCGTTTTTTAAACAACACATTGATTTTAACGCCCTTCAAAAACAACCCACATTTAATCCAGAAGATTTAATCACGTCTATTGCATTTGGATGTAATGATGATGTCGTTAAGGCATTGCTATTAGAGGTCCAAGATAACATAGAACAAGGCCTGTTAAGCAAGCACAGCGAATTCAATAAAAGCTTCATATGGGCCTTATTAACCAAGCATCCTGGTTTATTAAAAGAGACAACCTCTTCATTTTGTTACATGAATAATAATGAAAGTGCCATGCTATTTACGGGGAAAACGGGCCGCTTTCAATCGATACTTGCTTGTTTAAACGCCTTACCAAAAGAAAGCGCGGTGGTCTTAATTGGGCTCTTAAGACGCTTAAACCGCACTGACAGTCGAGAGTTGTTTAAGCCGGAAAAAACGCAATTTTGGGAGACGCTGCCTGGGCTTGTTCATTGCATTAGCGCGAAGCCCAAATTAGATGAATCGGTAGTTTATGCCCTTATCGATTGGGTATTTGGATATTTACTTAATGATGAGGGTTTGGCCTTATTAATCGAAGGAGACAATCACCTTCTTGGCCTAAGAAATACACCTAATTTTATTGCTTTAATCACCGAGCGCTACTCGATAAGCGTAATAGCGCATCTATGGATAAAACTTAATTTTCACTTTAACTTAACCCAAGTATGGCATTGGTGGGCGCAGTCTTACTCAGTCACTACCCAAGAAGGTAAAACCGAGAAACGTTCAGGATTTTTTCATTTATTGGCCAGGCACGAGCTTGGTGATATCGCCTGTAAGATAATTGATAAATTTACCTTGCCGACATCCGATAACGTGTCCGCGTGGCATGGCACAAACGCCCTTTTTCGCAAAAATTTCTATGATTTGTTTTTTATCCCCTATAGTCATCAACATCAACGTTTAATGATTCATTTATTGATAAGAGGCGTTGCATTTGTGGATGTGTCTAGGATTGATTTTGGTGCGATAAATAAGTTACTGCCGCCTTATCGTTGGCTCCAGGCGGTGATGAATACGACATCACCTGATAGTGACGCAATCAGTAAGTTTGCTTTAACCCCTGAAATTAGGGGTTTTCGATGGCCTGATGATGAAACACTGCTTCATATCGCGGTACGGTTACAAAAAACCAATTGGGTGCTGTTTTTATTAAAGCATGGGTGGTCCCGTATGTGTTTTGATAAACGGGGTCAATGGCCTATCCATCTTGCACTCCAAGCTAAATCTGAAGGCTTAAAAGCGGCATTTTTATCTGATTTTCATGAGGATTGGCTCATCGCAAATTTCGAAGGGAAAACATCGCTTGCGTTATTGTTAAGTTACCCTTTGGCGCTCACCACTTGGTTTTCTAAGGTAAATAAAGATAAGGCATGGCCTGTCATAGACAAAGTGATGCGAACCATCCCTTTTCCGTCAACGTTAGATTTTAAGGTACTGTTTCATGAAGCAAGTCTTTATTACACAAGACTTAGCAAAGATGATTTTAGTGTACACAGCGCTGCATTTATCGCAAACATCAGTCAAAAGCCTGGTTCTTACTCGACCATGAGTCTTTGGTTATCGAATCTATCTTTTGCACAACGAAAACAAGTAAGTGATGCGCTTTCGATTGAGGCTAAATCTGTTTTTGATGAAGGTCTTGCAAGACGGATTCAAGACGATTTTTCGACGGTATCTCCCTTTAAGCTCGATACTGAGATGTCACTTTTATCGCCCCATTTTAGGAAAGATGTAGCCAAACTGCTGTTATTAAAAAGTCAGCTGAGTGCAGTGTCAGTTGCGGATTTAAAATATTTAAGCAGTGAGCTTGGTACGTTTATGTTGTTGGAGTTATGCGGTGAGAAGCCTGATATTATTTTATTAACTCTGGCATCTGTGTCACAGGGTAAATGGGTCCCCGCCTTCGCGGGGATTACTGGTGACACGGTGATGACAGGGATAACAGACGGGGCAGTGCTTTACCGTGTGCTTTCACTCATTGACAAAGATCCCTTGAAAAAATCAGTACTGACATGGCTTGGGGGCGTTGAAGGTAAGCGCGTGAAACAAACCTGTGGCATCGACACTACTTTACCCCTTGTGGAGGGTAGCGTTTGGCAAGCGATGATTTTAGAACAATACGCAACAAGTGGCTGTGATGCCAGCGGTATTTCAAGACTTAGCGAAGCGGATGCCTTACAAATATTAGTGTTAAGATTTGACACAGAGGCGATAGATGATTGGGTTGGGCTTTTATTTTCTCACCCCATGGCATCGGTATTATTTAAAAAACTATATCCGTGTTTTTTGATATCAGGCGCAAAAATCCCGGGCTTGCCTTCACTCGATGAAGCGGCATTACCCATGTTAAAATTGTTTTGGCGTAATGTGATGTTAGCCACTCAAAAGGGGGGCGAAAATGACCCAAAATCTGCTGATGCAAGACGAGTCATCGAGCAAATTTTAGGTAAAACTTGCCATCCTGATTACATGTTGGCGATTAAACAACAGCTTTTTGTTTTGCAGAGTGCGGCTTTTCTTAAAGCTCGTGATATTAGCGCACTTATGGCGTTGTTAGATGAAAGTGAGTTGAGTTATGACAGCAATCAACTCCAGATAATTTTTGAAACCCTACAATCCCTACCCAATAGTGATGCAACTATCGCATACTTGACCCAGCTATTAAGCCATCATGACGCAGATTGCATCAGGCAGGCGATTAATCGAAAGTCCATTAATACCCTTCCCTGGGTTGACTATGCTTTAACGCATGCAAAGCATCAGCAATTACTGGTATGTTTATTATTTGTTTTAAAAGATGACGATAGCCTATACCAAACCCTCAGGAAAGAAATTAGCGCTGCTGACACGACGCTTATTCCAACGCCTTATCTTAAAGGTATCGCTTCTCAAGTATTAGCTCAAAAATCCTCGTTATTAGCGTTAACCT
>Ga0075163_10005498_pt1 | contig 16887 bp, 10 predicted proteins | sample JI1023141ADNA_FD_71478 | JGI IMG/M metagenome (GOLD analysis project Ga0075163, IMG submission 71478) | Wastewater effluent complex algal communities from Wisconsin, to seasonally profile nutrient transformation and Carbon sequestration -... | ecosystem: Engineered > WWTP > Effluent > Algae...
GGTGCGGGCCGATTCGCAGGTTGGCCACGCCTCGGCCACGTGGCGGCAATAGAGTCTGCCCTCATGGAGCTGGCCATCGGTGCACTCGGCGATGGCCTTGCCTACGCCGACCCGCTGTACGCAGCCTCCCTCGGCGAGTTCGGGGAACCCGTCGAGCTGCCCAGGAGCCAGGGGTGGGTGCTGCGGCGGGCCGTTCCCGGGAGCCCGTCGTCGGACGCGATGGGGTGTTACCCGTTGTTCTCGTGCCGCGACTGGTCGCAGCTGGCTCACGACCTCGACCACCTGCCGCACGGGTTGGTCAGCCTCACGTTGGTCACGGATCCGTTCGGGGCGCCGCCGGGCGACGAGCTGCGCGACATCTTCGACGAGGTCATTCCGTACAAGCACCACTTCCTGATCGACCTCGACCGTCCCGCGGAGACCGTGGTCGCCCGTCATCATCGCAAGGCGGCTCGCAAGGCGCTCCGTTCGCTGACGATCGAGGTCTACGACCCGTCGACCGAGCTCGACACCTGGTGCGCGCTGTACACCCGGCTCGTCGAGAAGCACCGTGCCGAGGGCATCCGCGCGTTTTCGCCGGCATCGTTCGCGATCCAGACACGTATCGACGGTCTGGTCGGCCTCAAGGCAACCCTTGCCGGCCAGGTGATCGGCATGCACTGGTACTTCACTGCCGGCGACGTGGCATATGCCCACCTCGTTGCGCTGCATCCGGATGCGTACGCGCTGCACGCCGATGCGGGGATGATCTGGACCGCCATGGAGCTGTTCGCGGGTCGGTTCCGCTGGATCGACATGGGCGCCGGCGCAGGCCACGGGGCCAACGCCAGCGACGGCCTCACGCAGTTCAAAGCGGCGTGGTCATCCGACACCGCACCCACCTTCGTCTGCGGCAAGATCCTCGATCCCCAGCGCTACCGCGAGCTGGCGGGCACCCACGATCCCCAGGCCCCCAGCTACTTCCCGGCCTACCGACGCGGCGAGTTCTCCCCGGGTCTCGCACCGGCACTGCCCCCCGAGGAGGTGAGTTGATGGATCACACCGACATCGTCCGCATCTGCGCGGACGACTTCGCTCGCTTCGGCGACACGTTCGAGGGCGCCGGCTGGACCAAGACGGAGGAAGAAGCCGATCGCCGGTATGCGGTGATGCTCGACTTGATGCCGGCGAGCGAGCGCCCGTTCACGCTGCTCGACTTCGGGTGCGGGGCCGCGCGATTGCTCGACTACGCGCTTCGCACGGGGCGCGCCGGCGAACTCGACTACTCCGGCCTCGACCTCTCGCCGGTCGTCATCGAGCATTGCCGGCACAAGCACCCCGATCGAGCGTTCTACAGCCTCGATGTGCTCGACAGCTCCCACGACCTGCCGGTGTTCGACGCGATCGTGCTGAACGGGGTGTTCACCTTCAAGGGCGAGATGACGCAGCAGCAGATGTTCGACTACCTCTGCGCCGTTCTGTGCGCGCTGCGTCCGCACGTTCGCTTCGGACTTGCCTTCAACGTGGCGTCGACACACGTGGACTGGACGCGCGACGACCTCTTCCACCTCCCGATCGGCCAGGTCACCGACTTCGTCGCATCGACGCTGAGCCGACGCTTCATGGTGCGCCACGACTACGGGCTCTACGAGTACACGGTCTACGTGTACCTGTGAGGCGGCACGCATCATGAACACGTCACCTCACGCCGGTTTCGTCAACGGGTTGGCCGCGTTTGGCGGCACCTCGCAGCCCGAGCGCCCGCTGTACGTCGGGCGACCGAACATCCCCGATCGAGAAACGGTGCTCGCACGGGTGGGCACCGCGCTCGACAACCGGTGGCTCTCCAACGACGGCCCCATGGTGCGCGAGTTCGAGGAGGTCGTCGAAGCGCATCTCGGCGTGCGGCATTGCGTAGCGGTGGCCAACGCCACGCAAGGCCTGGGCATCGTGGCCAAGGCGCTGGGCCTCCACGGCGAGGTGGTCGTGCCGGCCTTCACGTTCGTCGCGACTGCTCACTCGCTTGCGTGGCAGGGCCTCACCCCGGTCTTCTGCGACATCGACCGTGAGAGCCACCAGCTCGATCCCGCCGCGGTCGAAGCCGTCATCACGGAACGCACCACCGGAATCCTTGCCGCCCACACGTGGGGCAGGCCGTGCGACATCGACAGCCTCACCGAGCTGGCGGCGCGCCACCACCTTCAGTTGTTCTTCGATGCGGCACCTGCGTATGGGGCCTCGTATCGCGGCACGCACATCGGCAACTTCGGCCGAGCCGAAGTCCTCAGCTTCCATGCGACCAAGGTGGTCAACTCCGGCGAAGGTGGCGCCATCCTCACCAACGACGACGAGATCGCGGCGACGGCGCGACTGATGCGCACATTCGGCTTCGCCGACACCGACCTGGTCACGTCGATCGGCACCAACGCCAAGATGTCGGAGCTGGCCGCGGGCATGGGCATCTGCTCGCTGGCCAGTTACGACGAGTATCTGGCCGTCAACACCCGCAACTTCGACCGGTACCGGTCGGCACTCGCCGGCGTGCCCGGCATCTCGGTGCTGCCGTGTACGCCGGGCACCGCCATCAACTTCAACAACGTCGTCATCGAGGTCGACCCGAACCGTGCCGGTATCGAGCGCGACATCGTGTTGCAGGTGCTCACGGCCGAGCAAATCCTCGTTCGCCGCTACTTCTGGCCCGGCTGCCACCGGATGGAGCCATACCGCTCGCTGCGCACGCCCTCCGACGACCACTTCCCCATCACCGATCTCGTTGCCGGCCGAGTGCTGTCGCTGCCCACCGGCACCAGCATCGGACCCGCCGACATCGACCGGGTGTGCGAGCTGATCGCAGGAATCGTGGAGCACGCCTCAGAGATCTCCGAACGTGCCCGCGATCGCATGGCTGGGTCGAGCGGGGATCCATGACCACAGATCCCGTCGTCACGGTGCTCATCATGACCTTTGATCACGAGCGCTACATCAACCAGGCGCTCGAGAGCGTGCTCACGCAGGAGACCGAGTTCCCCTACGACGTCATCGTCATCGACGACTGTTCGACCGACGGAACGGCCGAAGCCCTGCACCGGCTCGCAGAGCGCTTCCCGGGCCGCTTCACCGTTCGCAGGCCACCTGCGAACCGCAACGATCTCCACGACTTCGGTGTTGCGCTCGACGACTGCCCAAGCCCCTACGTCGCCATGCTCGACGGCGACGACTACTGGACTTCCACCACCAAACTTGCACGGCAGGTGGCACTCCTGGAGCTGCATCCCGAGTACGCGCTGTCGTGCCATGCCGTGCACCCGATCAACGCCGACGGCACCCCGTCGACCACCCAGTACGAGCATCGCCGCCCGCGCTACGAGCGCGACGACCTCTGGTCGGCGTGCTTCATCCACGCCGGTTCTGTCGTGTTCCGCCGCTCCGCCTTCGACCGCCTACCCGCGTGGTACTTCGAGTCGACGTTCGGCGATTGGGAGCTGTTCCTCCTGGTGACCGCTCGCGGCGATGTCCACTTCCTCGACGAGCGGTTGAGCGCCTACCGCATCCACGAAGGAGGGATGTGGTCGGGCCTGGGCAGCCGCCGGCAGGCCGATCAGATCCACGACTTCTATCGCCATCAGCAGCGAGCGTGGGGCCGCGAGTTCCGCACCAACCGCAGCGCCATGCTGTCGCGGTCGGTCACACTGGCCTTCCGGTACGGGGAAGCAGACGCTCGGTTGCTCGCGTGGCGCTGGCTGCTCGACGCAGTGCTGCGAGCCACGATCCATCGGCCCGGAGGCCATGGCCCCACTCGCCAGGAGATCAAGCGGCTGCTCGCATGGCGAGTGCGAGCCGATCGCGATCACCTGCTGCGGCGCCACCGCCAGGTCGACGGCAAGGTCGACGGCGAAGCCGCCGCCGGGCAGACGCTGGGCGGCTCACGACACGGTGCACAGCACAGCTTCGATGTGGCGCCAACCCCAGTCGACGAACCCTTCCTCGATTGACCACGAGGCCACCACGAGGCCCCTGGCCAAGATGCTCCTGGCGGCCTCGTCACGATCGAGACCGGCGCGTTCGACCATCCGATCCAATCGGGCACGAGCGAGCGACGAGGGCACAACGGCCGCCTCCCTGATCAAAGGCTCCAGATCGTGCACCCGCGGCCCGATCAGCGGCTGGGGATCGATCGCCACCCAACCCGCCCGCTGGCTCATCAACACGTTGCCGAGGTGCAGGTCGGTGTGTAGCAGCACGGCCTCGGAAGGCACCTCGGCGAGTACCTCCAAGGCGCGCTCGACTTGACGCACAGGGATGCGACGGGCGAGCCATCGCTTCCGGCCGGCGAGCGCCCGATGGTGGTCGAGGTTGATCTCCTGCACCGTGTGGATCGAGCTGGGCTGCGGTACCGGGCGCCACCACCGCAGCAGGATGTCGACTGCGGTGTCGATCGCCTGCTCGCGGTCGGCTTCCTCGTCCAGGCGTCTCCCAGCGTCGGCTCGCTCCAGCAGCAGGGCACCGCGGTCGACGTCCGACGCGAGCAGCCTCACTGCGCACGAACCATCCACCAGCGCCAGCGCCTCGGCCTCGCGCGTGACGGCGATGCCGGGCTTGGAGAGCTTCAGGACGGCCTCCGATCCATCGCGTCGCACCGCAGGCAACACGAGACAGGTTTCGCCATCGTGCACCAACGGCGGGCCTACCTGCAGGCCCCAGATGGTGACGAGGTGATCGATGGTCGACGAGGCCGATCGGACCCACTCGTCGTCCGCGGCGTCGCTCGACGGAGCTCCGCCGGGGCGAAACCGGGCGAACCGGCGAGCAGACGAACGGCCGTTCACCGCGCACCCGAGGATCGTTGCGACGACACGCCGCTGTAGATGGCCGCTCGCTCCGCGTACCCGAGCAGGCGTTGGCGATACCGGCGCGTCGGGCGGCGCGACGCAGCCGTCTCCAGGCAGCGGGCCAGCACCCACAGCCCTCTGCTGGCCGGCAGCCGAGCCACTCGGCGAAGGATGCGCTCGGCCGTTCCGGGATCCGAGCTGAACACCACGCTCTCGAACGCTGGGTGCATCGCCAGGAACCGCATGCGGTTGGCACCTTCCTCGCGCATCTTGCGCAGTGACTCTGACCGCGATGGCGAGAGGTGGTGCGTGATCGCCGCTGCTTGCTCGAAGGCGATGGTCTCGCCCACGGCGAAGAGTCGCAACGCCAGCTCGAAGTCCTCGACGCCGTAGCCCCGGAAGCGCTCGTCGAAACGATGCTGCCGCAGCAGCGACGTGGGTGCCGAGGTGTTGGCGAAAGAGGCGTCGTGGGGGTCGCCCACCGTCCCGTCCACAGCCAGGCGTCGGTGCCGGTCCTCGTACCACCAACTGGAATGCACGATGTCGGGGTCGTCGGACTTCACTTCGCACGGCCCCATCAGGATGCGCGCAGCGTCGCGGTGGTGGCCGACGTGGCACAGCAGCGCTTCACGACTGACCACCATGTCGTCGTCGAGCAACCAGACCAGCTCGCCACGCGCAGCCGCGATGCCCGAGTTGCGCGCCGCAGCAAGCCCCTGGTTGGGTTGCCACTCGTACCGCAGCGGCACCGGGAAGTCCGGTTGCAGTGCATCGAGTTGCGCCGATGAACCGTCGGTGGAGCCATCGAGTAGCACCAGTACGTCGACGTCGCATCCGCACGGATCGGCGAGCGCTGCCGCCAGCGAATCCAGCAGTGTGGCCAGGTGCTGTGCTCGCTGATACGAGGCCACGACGACGGTCAGGGACTGGGCCACCCCGTGACTATATGCTCCATTGCCTGCGATCCCAGGCCGTCTCCCACCCCCGCATCACGGTGGCAATCCCGTTCTTCAACGAGCAGCGCTTCCTGGCAGCGGCCGTCGGAGCCGTGCAGGCACAGACTGAGCGTTCCTGGGAGCTGCTGCTGGTTGACGACGGCTCCACCGATGGTTCCTCGCACCTTGCCGAGGAGCTGGCAAGCGCCGACGAGGACCGCATCTTCGTGATCCGCCACAACGGTGGATCGAACCGGGGCCTTCCGGCCAGCCGCAACCTGGCCATCGATCGAGCTCGGGGCGAGTTCATGTGCTTCCTCGACGCAGACGACGAGTGGTCGCCACACAAGCTGGCCGCACAGCTGGAGATGTTCAAGACCCATCCGCGAGCGGTGATGGTGTGCGGCCCCAGCCGCCACCAGCCGCTCGGCGCCGACGAGCCCGGCCCCATCGTGCAGGTCTGCGCGGCTGCTCCCCGCCTGCTGCGACGGGGCCAGTTCGCGCGCATGCGAATGAGGGGAACGCTCACCACACCGCCGCCGTCCGATGTGATGTATCGGCTGGCCGCGCTGCGTTCGGCAGGGGGTGTTCCCGACGGACCGGCGGTGATCGAGGACCAGCGCACGTACGTCGCCGTCAGTCTGCGCGGCCCCGTGTTCGTCGACGACCGGCCGCTCACCACCTACACCGTACGCAACGATTCGCTGTACGGATCCACCCGCAGCGACGACCTGGTGCAGGTGGCCAACCACCGCCAGTTCGAGCACTGGGTCGTGCGGACCTGTGCACGCGCTGGCGTGCACGGCTTCGCAGTGATCGCGGTGCTGTTCGGGCATCGGCTGCGTCGCGGCGTGGGTCGTCGGCTACGTGCGCTCGCCCGCTGAGTCGGTGACGCCCGCGAGGCTCGACGCCACCTTGGCCACCGCTGCGCTCGACGCTTCCGCCGTGAGCCGTTCGAAGTAGCGAGCGAGGCCGGCCTCCGTGAGCCGGCCGGCCAGCTCCGGGTCGTTGATGATGGACACGCAGGCGCGGGCGAACGCCTCGGCATCATCCGCGATCAGCAGCTCGTTGTCGTGCGTGAGGTCGAGTCCGAAGCAGCCCGTCGATGTGGCCACGAGCGGCACCGAGCGGGCGAGCGCCTCCATCACCTTCAGGCGCGTGCCGCCACCGGAGCGCAGGGGCGCAACGGCCACCGAGGCGGTGGAGTAGTAGGCGCCGAGGTCGTGCACGTAGCCGGTGAGCGAGACGCCCTCGGCATTGCGGAGCCGCGCGCTGACGCCGTCGTTGTAGCCGATGACCACCAGACGGGCGGCGGGAAGCTCGCGGCGCACCAGCGGCAGCACGTCGAACGCCAACCACTCGGCGGCGAGGCGGTTCGGCTCGTACGACAGAGGGCCTACGAACACCAGCGTCGGGTGTTCGTGATCGGGAGTTCGGCGCGCTGGGAGCGGTGTGCGATAGCCGTTGCGCACCACGACGCAGTTGTCGAGATCGAGGTAGCTGCGGTCCGCCTCGCTGCAGACGGTGACGCAGCACACCTCTGCCGCGATCCGCTGTTGAGCCTTGCTCCAGCGTCGCGCCTCCACCTGGCCCAGCAGGTTCCGCGGTGCGGAGAGGAAGCGGCCCTGCAGGTCGGTGCGGTCGGCGATCAGGCTGCGCGCGAGGCGGTCGTTGAGGTCGTCGAAGTCGACCACCTTCGATCCACCGACGAGACCGCGGAAGATCGAGTACGTGCGGATCCTGCTGAACCACACGATGTCCCATGTTTCGTCACCGAAGCGCTGGGCAAGCACCGCGCGCAACTGTGCCGGGCGCCGATAGGGCACCTGCGCCAGCGAGGTGATGGCCAGCAGCAGCTTGCGCCACCTTGGCGGGTTCTCGGCGCGGATCACCGTGGTCTCGTAGCCGGCGTTGACGGGCAGCGAGGCACCGCCGGTGCTGCTGTCGATGAGGCAGACGTGCAGGTCGCCGGCCTCCATCAGCCCGGCGATGACGTTGTCGACCCGCATGCCGTAGCCGGAGTCGCCGCCGGGCGTGCGATCCGTGACGAGGAGGATCCGCGGGCGACGCGCGACTGCCGCCGCCGCCCCGACATCGCTCGTCACGCTCCTCGGCGGCCCGCTAACGTCGTCAGCTGTGCGTCCGCTGTTGTTCCCTACCGTGAGTTGAGCTTGCATCTCGTCGTGCTTCGCTTCCCATCGATGATGCCGACACGTGGTGAGGAATGACTGACATGATCAGTCGAGTGCCATGACCACGATCGGCTTGTACACGGATTCAGAAGTGCTCGGCGGTGCCGAGCGGTCGCTGTTGAACTTGGTTGCCGCATATCACGGCACCGCCAAGTTAGTTGTTCTCAGCACCAATCGCCACTTTCTGCGCGAGATCGACCACATGGAGGGGATCGATTCAACATTCCTGCACGCTCGCTCATCTTTCCTCGGCGCGGTCATCGATCATCGCCGACAGTTCCGCGAGCTCGGCCTCGACCTGGTGCAGGTCACCCTCGCGAACCCGTTCACGTCCCGCGCCGCTCTCCTCGGTGGAGTGCTGGCTCGAATCCCCACGGTGGCCGTGGAGCAACTGGTGCTGCCCAGCCGCCGGCGCCGGGGCAGCGTGTTCAAGCGGCTGCTCGCCGGCGCGCAGGCCGGCACGATCGCTGTCGGCTCGGCGTCGGCCGACGACCTCACTCGTTACTTCGGGATCCCGCGTCACTCGATCACGGTGGTGCACAACGGCGTCGCCGAGTCGGAGTTCGTTCGCCCGCCGACGTCCTCACCGCCGGTCGTCGGATGTGCAGCCCGGTTGGAGGATCAGAAGGGCATCGATCTGCTGCTGCGAGCGATGGCCCAGATCCCCGATGCCCGGCTCGTCCTGGTCGGTGATGGCGACCGTCGCATTGCGCTCGAGCAGCAGGCCGCCGAGCTCGGGATCACCGATCGGGTCGACTTCGTGGGCTGGCTGCCCGACGCTCGTCAGCAGATCGCTTCCTTCGACGTGTTCGCGTTGGCGTCGCGCGACGAGGCGTTTCCGCTCACGATCGTCGAAGCCATGCTCTCGGGCACGCCAGTCGTGGCGACCGACGTCGGTAGCGTCGCCGAAGCGGTGATCGACTCGGTCACCGGGTTGCTCGTGCCGGCCGGCGACGTGCCGGCGCTCGTCGTTGCGCTGCGCCGAATGCTCGACGATGCCCAGCTTCGCGACCGGTTGGCTCTGGCGGCGCGGTCACACGCAGTCGAGCACTTCACCGACGTGGCGATGGCCGAAGGTTACGACCGTGTGTGGAGGTCGATCCTGCGCTGATCGCCGGCTTCAGCGAGTGCCATCGAGCGCGCGATCGGGCCCAGTGGTGCTGGCAGGGTCGGCGGCATCGAGAACGACGGCGATCTCGCTCGCCAACTGGCGCACGAACGGTTGCACGAGCAGGTTGGCGTGCGTACCGCCAACGTCGCGGATCGTGACCCGCCCGTCGGTGAGCTCCGACCAACGCCGGTACCACCCCTTGTCGGTGAGCGACAACGAGTCGGCACTGAGGATCAGCCTGATGTCGTGTTGCACCCGGCCACCTGCGTACACCCGGTACGCGGCGCGGTGCACCTCCTTCACCCCCTCCTCGAACCGGGCCGTTGGCGAGCCGACACGACGCAGCAACACGCGACCCGTGAGGATTTTGAACTGCCACGCCAGGGCGTGGCGCAGGCGCCCACCGCTGAAGTAGAAGCGAACACGATTAGCGATGTACGGAAGTGGCCTGATCTGCGGCCGTTCGACACCGGGTGGGCCCTGGTCGACCAGCACCAGTGCATCGACCTCGTCACCGCCAGCTTCCAGCTGGCGCGCCATCTCGAACGCTACCCACGAACCGGCACAGTGACCACCGATCGCGTACGGCCCTTCCGGCTGCACCGTCTTCAGCTCGGTGATGTAGTGGGCAGCCATCTCCTCGATGGTGGTGTGCGGCGGCAGCGACCCGTCGAGACCCTGTGGTTGCAGTCCGTACAGCGGCCGGTCGCGACCGAGCTCGTCGCCCAGCGGCGCCAGCTCGAGCACGCTGATCATGTACGGCGCCACGTAGAAGAACGGTTGACCCGCGCCGGCGGGCTGGATCGCGACGAGTGACGACCAGCCCGTTCGCCACCCATCGCAACGGATCGCTGCCGCCAGCTCGGCGATGGTGGGATGCTCGAACAGCACGGACACCGGCAGCCGTTGGCCCGTGCGGTCCTCCACGATCGCAAACAGGCGGGTGGCGAGGAGCGAGTACCCACCGAGCGCGAAGAAGTCGTCGTGGATGCTGACATGCTTGCTGCCGAGCACCTTCTGCCAGATGTCGACCAGCATCCACTCCAGCGAGTCGGTCGGCCCTTCGGATCCGGCCGGGAAGGTGGCGCCACGAGTCGGTGCGGGAAGTGCGCGGTGATCGATCTTTCCATTCGGCGTCAGCGGAACTTCATCGAGCTCGACGATGTCGGACGGCACCATGTGCGGCGGCAGCGCCGTGCGCAGCGAGCGAATGAGCTCGGCGCTGTCGATGCGATGACCGGGCGATGCGACCACGTACGCGACGAGCATAGGAAGCGCGGGCTCGTCGGTGCACAGACGTACGACAGCATCGGCCACGGCCGGGTTCTGGCGCAGCACCGCCGCGACCTCCCCCAGTTCGATGCGGAAGCCACGTAGCTGCACCTGTTGATCGTTACGACCGAGGAACTCGACCGAGCCATCTGCGCGATAGCGGCCACGGTCGCCGGTGACGTACAACTGATCGTGCGCCGAGGTACCGGAAGGATCCCGCAGGAATCGCTCGGCCGTGAGCGCTTCGTCGTGCAAGTAGCCGAGGGCGAGGTGAGGGCTGCGCATCACAACCTCGCCGACCTCACCGACCGCCGCCGGCAGGCCGGCGCCAGTGCGCACCAGCAGCTGCGACCCCGCCATCCCCTTGCCGAGCGGGAGGATCTCCTTCGGATGCACGCCGTCGGCAACGGCGCTGTCGGTCCCCACCCGGTGGTAACCGCTGGCCCGCTGCGTCTCGGTGGTGCCGTACAGGTTCACCACTCGTACGTCGGGTGCAAGTGACCGAAGTCGCGCCACTTCGCCCCGAGTGAGCACGTCGCCGATGAACAGCGCGACGCGCAGCGACGGCACCGAGATGGAGCGACGGGAGCCGGCTGCGGTGCCTTCGGTGACGAGCTGGCCCATCGCCGGGGTGAGGTGGGCAACGGACACGCGCTCGTCGCGTAGCCACTGCGCCAACCAGCCGGCGGTGCCCATCGACTCGGCGTCGGGCACCACGATGGTGGCACCGAGCCACAGGGGCCAGAACATGTCGCGTTGCAGCGGGTCGTGCGAGATGCCCGACAGCATCGAGAACCGATCGTTCTCGCCGACACCGAACTCCTCGCTCATCCAGGGCAGGAAGTGAGTGAGCGATCCGTGTCGACCGATCACGGCCTTGGGCACGCCAGATGAGCCGGAGGTGAACGTGAGACAGGCTGGATCGTCGGCGCCGATCTCGACCTCGACGATGAGGCTGTCGGTTTCCTCGGCACACGCCGGCGACCCCAGCAGGGCATCGAGCGCATCGAGGTCGGCGATCTCGGGCAGCGAGAGGCGGTGCTCGACGGCGAGTTCGTCGAGGGTGTCGAGCAGGCCGACTGGTGGCGGGCCTGCCGCCTCCAACGCGAGCCACACCGTGGGGGAAGCCATGCGCAGCATCTGTGCCAGCCGTGTGGCTGGGTACCGCGGATCGAGCAGCACATAGGTGGCGCCCGATGCCAGCGCGCCAGTGACCGCCCACACCAGCGACCCGCTGCGATGGGCGTAGATCGCAACGACATCGCCGCGCCCGACGCCTCGTAGTGTGAGCCAACTCGCCAGCCTGTCCATCTGCGCAGCGAGCAGGCCGAAGCTCCACCGGTTCGAGGTGTCGACGACCGCAAGCCGGTCGGGGGCACGGGCCGCCACTCGCCGAACCGCGTCGGGAACAGACCCGTACCAGCGATCGTCGAGCGGCGACGCGGCATCGGGCAACACGGCAGCTTCGGCCTCGGTCGCCAGCGACAACTGGTCGATGCGCAGATCCGGGTCGGCGACTACCTGCTCGAGAACATGCAGGTACTGATCGACAAGCCGCTGCATGTGGGCGTGTTCGAACAGGCTGCGGTTGTAGACCAGGCGAAGCTCGGTGCTGCCGCTTCCCTCGTTGACGTACATCGTCAGGTCGAACTTCGACGCCGGATCAGGTCGTTCGAGATCCTCGAGACGAAAGCCGGGAAACGTGAACTCCGCCGCGTGGGGGTCGAGGTGGGTCATGTTGAAGAAGATCTGGAACAGCGGCGTGCGGCTGAGATCGCGCGGTGGTTGGAGATCCGCCAGCAGCAACTCGAACGGCACGTCCTGGTTGTCGAACGCGCCGATGCTGGTGGTGCGAACACGGTTCACCAACTCGCGGAACGTCGGATCATCGGCGAGGTCGTTGCGCACCACCAGTGTGTTCAAGAACGCACCGATCATCGGCTCCAGCTCCGGTCGCACGCGCCCTGCGATCGGCACACCGATCACCACCTCGCTCTCGCCGGCGTGTCGGGAGGTCACGATCTCGAAGGCCGCGAGCAGCGCCATGAAGGTGGTCGCACCGGCGCGATTGCAGAACGCGGACAACCGAGCCGCCAGCGCCGACGGCAACTGAGCGGCGACGGCCCCTCCGGCAACGCGCTGTCGCGCGGGCCGCGTGTGGTCGGGCGGGATCTCGAACGTCGGCAGCGGCGCAGCAAGCTGCTGCCGCCAGTACCCCAGCTGCTGCTCGTAGACCTCGCTGGCGGTGAGCCGCTGCCACGAGGCATAGTCGTCGTACTGCACGAGCAGCTCAGGGAGCGGCGACGGCTTGCCGTCGCGGAAGGCCCGGTAGAGAGCAGCCAGCTCCTGGAAGAACACACCCAGCGACGACGCGTCGGACGCCACGTGATGCATCGCGACGGACAGCGCGTGATGCTCGTCCGCGACGCGAACCAGGGTGACACGTATCGGAGGTTCTCGCTCGAGGTCGAACGTGCGCGATGCCTCCTGCGCCAGGATGTTGGCAAGGGCACCCATGTCGCCGTCGACATCGAACTCGCACAGAGGCATCGAATCAAGCGGCAGCATCACCGGATGAGGTTCGCCGCCGATGGTGACGATCGCCGTGCGCAACACGTCGTGGCGACGGAAGATCTCGTCACAGCTTGCCCGTAGCGCGACAACATCGAGGGGCCCGTGCATCGCCACGGCAACGCGAAGGCCCAGCGTCGAGGCGTCGGTGCCGAACTGGTCGAGGAACCACATCCGCTCCTGCGCATAAGAGAGCACCGGTTCGGTCGACGGGTCTCGTCGGCGGATGCCCGACCTCGCGAGCTCGAGGCCCTCCACGGCCAGCAGCAGTTCGAACAAAGCCTCGCGCTGCGAAGCGTCGTCTGCTCCGGCAGGCGTCGCGGCTCGGCCTTCCGCCGCCGGCCCACGCTGGACGGCAAGCTCACCGGCCACTTCTTCCGGGGTCATCGACGCCACGCGCGCACGGAGCCGGGCAGCGCCGCTCACCCTGGCGCGAACATCGGCCGCCAGCTCCGCGATCGTGGAGTGCTCGAACAGCGCTGCCAACGGCAGCCGGGCACCAGTGCGTTCCTCCACCATCGCGAGCACGCGAGTAGCCAGCAGCGAGTACCCGCCGAGGCTGAAGAAGTCGTCATGGATGCCGACCTGTGCTCGACCCAGCACCGCCTCCCAGATCTCGGTGAGCGTGCGCTCCAGTTGATCCCTCGGCGCCGCGAAAGCCCCACCGATGGACCCCTCGCCACGCGACGGCCCCGGGAGCGCCCGACGATCGAGCTTGCCGTTCGGCGTGAGCGGCAGACGATCCATCTCGACCACATCGGATGGCACCATGTGGGCAGGCAGCGACAGGCGTAGCGACCTGACGAGCTCGCCGGGATCGATCCGCGCCCCTGCCACCGGCACGACGTAGGCAACGAGCGTCGGCGACGTGGGGTCGCCGGTATGCAGGTCGACGACGGCATCGGCGATGCCCGCTTCCTTGCGCAGTGCGGCCGACACTTCACCGAGCTCGATGCGAAAGCCACGGAGCTTCACCTGCTGATCGCTGCGCCCGAGGAACTCGACTGCGCCATCAGCGCGATAGCGACCACGATCTCCGGTGGCGTACAGCTGGTCGTGGGCGCTCGCGCCGTGTGGATCGGGTTCGAACCGCGCAGCCGTCAACTCGTCGTCGTGCCAGTAGCCCAGCGCCAGGTGCGGGCTGCGCATCACCACCTCGCCCACCTCGCCGATGGCCGCAGGTGTTCTGCCGGAAGTGCGCACGAGCAGCTGAGCACCCGGCATGCCCCTGCCGAGCGGCAGCACCTCCTTCGGCCGGGTTCCCCCGGCCGGCCGCTCGTTGACGCCCACGACGTGGTAGCCGCTGGCCCGCTGCGTCTCGGTGGTGCCGTACAGGTTGACGACTCGTACGTTCGGTGCCATTCGCTGCAGCCGGGCAACCAGATCCTGCGTGAGCACATCACCGATGAACAGCGCGACGCGCAACGACGCGACCGAAGTGCGGCGATCGCTGACCGCAGCACTGGGCTCGGTGACCAGCTGGCCCATCGCGGGCGTGAAGTGGGCAACGGACACCCGCTCGTCACTCATCCAACGGGCGAGGTAACCCGCCGTTCCCATCTGTTCAGGATCGGGCACGACGATGGCTGCACCCAGCGAGAGCGGCCAGAACATGTCGCGTTGCAGCGGATCGTGCGACAGCCCGGACAGCATCGAGAAGCGGTCATCCTCGCCAACGCCGAACTCGTCGCTCATCCAGGGCAGGAAGTGGGTCAACGAGCCATGCCGGCCGATGACGGCCTTCGGGGTGCCCGTGGAGCCTGACGTGAAGGTGAGACACGCGGGGTCATCGGGCCCGATGTCGACACAGGGCACGCCACTCTCGTCGCCGGCGACACCGAGGCAGGCCCAGAGTTCGGCCGCGTCGGCGCGCCGGGGCAAGGACACCCGGTGCTCGACACAAAGCTCGTCGAGGACGCTCACGACTGCGCCAGGGGGTGGGCCGGCCGCATCGAGGGCGAGCCATGCCGACGGCTCGACGATGCGCAGCAGTTGCGCCAGTCGTGCCGGCGGGTACTGCGGATCGAGGAGCACGTACGCGGCACCCGACGCAAGTACGCCGGTGACCGCCCGCACCAGCGAACCGCTGCGGTGGGCGTACACGGCGACAACGTCGCCGTGGCCGACTCGCCGCGCCGTCAGCCATCCGGCCAGCGCGTCCATCTGGGTGGCGAGCAGACCAAAGGTCCACTCGTTCGAGCCATCCGTGACGGCGAGACGATGGGGAGCGCGTGTGGCAACACCACGGACGAGATCCGGCACCGAGCCATGCCACGTGGCATCGAGCGCCTCGCTCGCGTCCGGCACAGCGGCGCGCTCCCCCTCCGTACGGAGCACCAGTTCGCCGATTCGTCGATCCGGATCGGCGACCACCTGTTCCAGAAGGTGCAGGTACTGGTCGACGAGGCGCTCCATGTGTGCGTGTTCGAACAGGGCGCGGTTGTAGACGAGTCGAACATCGGTGGTGCTGCTCGCCTCGTTCACGTACATCGTCAGGTCGAACTTCGACCCCGGATCAGGCTGTTCGAGGATCTCCAGTCGCAGGCCCGGCAACATGAACACCGCTCTGTCGGAGTCGTGGTGGGTCATGTTGAAGAAGATCTGGAACAGAGGCGTGCGGCTGAGATCGCGCGGCGGTTGGAGATCGGCAAGGACCAACTCGAACGGCACGTCCTGGTTGCCGAACGCCCCGAGACTGGTGTCGCGAACGCGTGCCAGCAGATCGCGGAACGTCGGATCGTCGGTGAGGTCGTCGCGCAGCACGAGGGTGTTCAGGAACACGCCGATCATCGGTTCCAGCTCCGAGCGCACGCGCCCCGCTATCGGAGTGCCGATCGCGACGTCGCCGTCGCCGGCATGGCGCGACACGACCACCTCGAACGCCGCCAACAGCACCATGAACGTGGTCGCGCCGGTGGACCTGCACAACTCGGCCACGCGGGCCGTCAGGCCTGGCGACAGCTGCGCCGAGATCGTGCTGCCGGAGAAGCCGTGTCGGGCCGGGCGGCTGAAGTCTGGCGGGATCTCGAAGGAAGGCAGTGGCGACGCCAGTTGCCGGCGCCAGTGATCGAGCTGCCGCTCGAAGATCTCGCTCGCGGTGTGTCGCTGCCAGGCCGCATAATCCTCGTACTGCACCGCCAGCTCGGGTAAGGGCGAGGGCCGGCCCTGCCGAAAGGCTTCGTACAGCACTGCAAGTTCCTGGAAGAACACGCCGAAGGAGGAGCCGTCGGAGGCGATGTGGTGCATGACGACGGACAGCACGTGATGCTCATCGGCGACACGAACCAACGCCACCACGATCGGCGGTTCCCGTTCCAGGTCGAAGGTGCGCGCTGCCTCCTCGGCGAGAACCGCAGCGAGGGCTTCGTCGTCCCCGTCGACATCCAGCTCACGGACCGGCATCGAATCCAGCGCCAGGACCACCGGACGGGCCTCACCCGAGGTGGCGACGACCACTGTGCGCAGCACGTCGTGGCGGCGAAAGATCTCGTCGAGGCCTCGACGCAGCGCGGCGACGTCGAGCGGCCCGTGGAGCGCCACGGCCACGCGCACGGCGAGCGCCGCGGTGTCGGTCTCGAACTGGTCGAGGAACCACATCCGCTCCTGCGCGTACGACAGCACGGCCGGTTGTGAGGCATCGCGCGGCGAGATGCCGCTGCGGGTCTGCTCGATGCCTTCGTCCGCGAGCAGCAGTTCGAGCAGTGCATCCCGGTCGGACGCCGCATCGTCTGGTCGGCCGGGGTTCGTCATCGGCTCCCATTCTCACCGCGGCCACGCCGTGCGGCAAGCTCCGCCGCGACCTCCGCAGGCGACATCGCAGCGAGGCGTGCCCGAAGCTGGGCCACCTTCTGCACACGCGCCCGGTGCGAAGCATCCGTTGTGAGCGTTGCGGCGGTGTGCGCGACGGTTGGTGTGAGGAAGAACGCACGTAGGTCGACGGCAACGCCGAAGGTCGACTCGAGCTTGGCCAGCACACTCGTCGCGTGCAGCGAATGCCC
>Ga0075163_10005500_pt1 | contig 16882 bp, 13 predicted proteins | sample JI1023141ADNA_FD_71478 | JGI IMG/M metagenome (GOLD analysis project Ga0075163, IMG submission 71478) | Wastewater effluent complex algal communities from Wisconsin, to seasonally profile nutrient transformation and Carbon sequestration -... | ecosystem: Engineered > WWTP > Effluent > Algae...
GTGCGCTTCGCGATCTCGTGACCGTGCCCCGATTCGGAAGCCAACGATCCCGCCAGGAACGCACCCAACGCCGTCGAATAACCCGCGCCTTGCGCCAGCAACGCGAACGCGAAGCACAACCCCAGGCTGGCGATGATCGTGGTCTCGTTGCGCCGGAGCCGGATGACGAACCGCACCGCGCGCGGCACGATCAGGAGCCCGACCACGATCACGGCGGCCAGGAAGAAGAGCAGCCGACCGCCGGTGACTCCGATCGCGCCCAAGTCGAGGCCCTCGCCCGCGGCCAGCGTCGTGAGGCCCGCGACGAGCAGGATCCCGACCAGGTCCTCGTACACGAGCACGCCCAGCACGGTCTCCTGGATGTGCTTCTCGACGTTGCGTTCGAGGAACACGCGCTGGATCAACACCGTGCTCGAGATCGACACGATGCCGCCCACGAAGAGGCTCGCGCGCGCGTCGAGCCCCAACCAACGCCCGGCCAGGAAGCCGAGCCACATCATGCCGCCGACCTGCAACGCACCCACGAATGCGGGTCGCGGGCCGAGTTGGACCAGACGACCGAAGCTGAACTCGAGCCCGATCGAGAACAGCACGAGCACCATGCCGATCTCGGACAGGTCGTGGACGACGCCCAGGTCCTGGATGGTCGCGCCCGGCGTGTGCGGGCCCAGGATGATCCCCGCCAACAAGTACCCGAGCACGACGGGCTGACGCAGGCGCTGGAACACGACCGTGGTGACGGCCGCGACGCACAGGACGACCGCCAGGTCGCGCAAGAGCGAGTTCACGGCGTGCGCGTCGGCGAGGAGTGCGAGGCTCGTCATGGGTTCGGCGCCAGGATGGCCCCGACACGCGACGCTTCAACCCTCGACGCGGACTTTCTTTCGCCGCGCGCACGATCCGCGCACAGGACAGCGAAGGTGCCGCGGACCGCGACGTGCGCGAGTCGCGTCACGGTCCCGCGACCGCCGCGACCGGCGGCCATGTCCGCGCGATCAAGCTCAACGCGACGATCGCGACGAGGACGTCGAGCACGAGCCCCACGCGCACGAAGTCGCGGAACCGGTAGCCACCGGGTCCGTAGATCATGAGGCTCGTCTGGTACCCGATCGGCATCGCGAACGCGGCCGAGCAACCGAACGTGACCGCCACCAGCAACGACATGGGCGCCAAACCCAGTCGTTCCGCGACCGTGATCGCGACGGGGCACAGCAACGTGGCCGCGCCGCTGTTCGACATGAACTCCGACATCACGACCGCGGCCACGTAGAACCCCGCGATCACGAACACGGGGTTCGTGCCGCCGCCGAACGACGACAGGATCGAGGCCAGGTGCTCGGGCACGCCCGTGACCTCCAAGGCCGTGCCGATCGCCATCGCGCCCGCGAGGAGGAACACGACGCTCATGTCGAGCGCCTCGTAGGCCTGTCGCAGCTTCAGGCACCCGGTGAGCACCAGCATCGCGCAACCGGCGGTGGCCGCGGCCACGATCGACATCCACCCCAACGCGACGAAGGTGACCACGGCCACCAGCGTGGCGACGGCGACCAGGATCTTGTCGTGCCGCACGTCCGGCGGCGTGGGCGTCCCTACGACCAGGAATCCCGGCGCGCGCGACAAGCGCAAGAGCGCCTCGTTCGTCCCCTCGACGACCAACACGTCGCCGGTCCGCAGCGGCGTCGTCGACGGACGTCCGAACGCGCGCCCGCGGCGCCGCAACGCGACGACGACGGAATCGTGGACGCGCGAGAACTCCGCGGCCTTGAGCGTGCGCCCCACCAGGTCGTTGCCGGGCTGCACGACGATCTCGGCCAGCCGGCGACGATCCTCGCTCGTCGCGTCGACGCGCGCGCTCGGGTCCGTCGGCCCGGACGTGGGCGCGAGCGCCGCGGACTCGCCCTCGACGTCGCGCGGCTTGTGGAGTTCGATGCCCCCGCGTGACGCGAGCCGCAGCACGTCCTCGAGACGCCCGCGCACGCGCAGCGAGTCGTTCTCGGCGAACACGAGGTCCGCGCGCTCGGGATCGAGCGTCTGTCCGCCTCGCGACACGGCGATCAACTCGAGGTCGTGGTCGCGCTCGAAGTGCGTGGCGCGCACGCGCTGACCGATCCAACGCGAGCCCGGCGGCAACACGAGCTCGGACAGATAGTCACCGGCGCGCGACAACTCGTCCTCGCGCACCTGCGTGCGCGGCAACAGGAACCGGCCGACCACGAGCAGGTACACGAACGCCACGGCCGCGATCGGGAGCCCCACCTGCGCCAGCTCGAACATCGAATACCCGGGCAAGCCGTGCGAGCGCGCGTACTCGTGCACGACCAGGTTCGTCGACGTGCCCATCAACGTGCACATGCCGCCCATCGTGGCCGCGAAGGCCATCGGCATCAGAACGCGTCCCGGGCTCGCGCCCGTGCGCCGGCACGCTTCGAGCACGACCGGGATGAAGATCGCGACGGCCGCGGTGTTGTTGAGGAACGCCGACAGCGCGCCGATCAGGAGCATCACGACCAGCGTCAGCAACCACTCGCTCTTCCCGAGCGGCGCGAGCAAGCGTCGCGCGACGAAGGACAGGGCCCCGGTGCGCTCGATGCCGGCCGACAAGACGACCACGGCCGCGACCGAGATCACGGCCGGGTGGCTGAAGCCCGCGAAAGCCTGCTGGGGCGTGAGGATGCCGAACAGGAGCAACGCCAGGAGCGCCAGCAGCGCGGTCAGGTCCGGGGCCAGCTTCTCGGTGACGAACAAGTACACCGCGACGACGAGTACGAGGAGCGTCAGCCCCATGCGCAGGTCGGCGGGATCGAAACCGAGGGCGGGCATCCCGCGCACGATGACGCGCACGTGGCCCGAGCGCCACGTGCAATCCGCTGGCGATTTCCAGGTACCTCAGGCGCGGCGCGCGAAGAGGGTGAAATAGCGCGCCACGCGGCCGGCGAAACGCAGCGGATGACGCATCTCGCGCACGAGGCGCTTGGGCCGGCGGTAGAAACGTCGGTATCCCTCGCGGATCTTCTCCTCGATCTGCGCGGCGGTCATGTGCTCGTTGCCCTCGAGCGCCTGGAATCCGGTCATGGTCGCGTAGTCGAACTCGCGCGAGCCGTGCAGCATCTTGTAGAGCGGCGTGCCCGGGTACGCGGTGACCGCGCAGAACTGGACTTGGTCGGGATCGAATCGCTCGACCAGCTCGAACGTCTCCTCGACCATCGCCGGCGTCTCCTCCGGGAAGCCGATCATGCAGAACGCGCGCGTCTCGATGCCCACGTCGCGACAAGCCTTGAAGACCTCGACGCCACGCTCGAAGTCGCTGAGCTTGTTGCCGCAGTGCTTCTTCTGGATCTCGGCGTTGCCCGACTCGACGCCCAACGAGATGTGCGTGCAGCCGGCGCGCGCCATGGCCTCGATCAATGGCCGGTCGAGCGTCTTGACGGCCGTCTCGCACTGCCACGAGAGGTCCAGCTTCTCGCGCACGATGCCTTCGCAGATCGCGTGGATGCGGTCCTTGCGCGTGGTGAAGATCGGATCGCGGAACACGACGTGACGCAGGCCGTGGTTCCTGTGCAAGTCGATCAACTCGGCCAGCACGTGCTCGGGCGAGCGGAATCGGAAGCGCAGTCCCTGCGCCAGCGTGTAGCCGCAGAACGAGCAGTTGAGCGGACAGCCGCGCGAGCTCTTGACCGTCGTCACGGGTCCGTCGAGTCCCGGGAACGTGTACGCCTGGTTGTCGAGCAGGTGTCGCGACGGGATCGGCAGCGCGTCGAGGTCGTCGATCTTCTCGCGGTCGGGCTCGTGGACCACTTCCCCGTCCGCCCGCTTCCACGTCGTGCCGGCGACGCCTTGCAAAACGTCGGCGCGGGCGGCCTGCGCAGTGTTCGGCGCAGTCTTCTGCGCGGAGTTCTGCGCGGAGCCCGGCGTGAAGTTCTTCGCCCAGCCCTGCCCAGCACCCGCGAGGCGCGACGCGATCTCGCGCACGGTGTACTCGGGCTCGCCGCGCACGACGACGTCGACGTTGTCCTGTTGGAAGATGTCGCCGGGCGTGTACGTGACTTGGCTGCCGAGGATGGCGACGGGCACGTGCGCGCGCGCACGCACCTCGCGACACAGGCGCAGGTCTTGATCGAGCGAGGTGCTGCTCGAATCGACGCAGACCAAGTCGGGCTTCTCCCCCACGATCGCCTCGATGGCCTCCTCGACGCCGAACCTCTTCGCGTCGCTGTCGTGGATCACGACCGTGTGACCGTCCGCTTCCAACACCGCCGCCACGTGCGCCAACTCGATCGGCGGGTACAGCAAGGCCGAGTTGACGGCCATGCCGAAGCCCCCCATCAGTCCGCGGCTGACGCGAAACTCGGGCGGGCTGGGCGGGTTGACGAGGACGATCTTCACGCGGGTGAGGCCGGGTCGACGAGGGCTCGATCGACGCGCCCGATCCTCGAAGTGTAGCCCATTGCCCCCGCGCGTCGGAACGCGCGTAGGGCCTATGCCGGGCGGGGCGCGCTGGGCGGGGCCGTGCACAGGCACATGCGCTGGAACGTGCGCTGGAACGTGCTCGGGCAGGCGAGCGGGCTCGTGCGCAGCTTCGTCGGCAGCCTCGTTGGCGGGGGCACGCGACGGCGCAAGCGACGGGTCGCGCGCACGGGCGCGCCAACGGCCCGGATCACAGGCGGAAACCGGGCAGGAACATCACCGCGTAGCACGCTCCGATGCCCAGGGCGAGCGTGAGCAGGAGCGCGGCCACGATCGTGGTCGCCGTCGTGTTGCGACCCGGCTGCGACCGCCGCGCGAGCAGCGCCACGCCACCGACGACGGCGCCGAGGCCGATGAGGGCCGGCCCGAAGATCATCCCGTAGACGAAGAGACTCTCCATCACCGCGACCAGGATGCCGAGAACGGCCTCCGACCTCCAGCCCCTCGGTGACGCGTCCTCGTCGTGTCCTGGCGCTCACAACTGCGTGAGGATCAGCAGGCAGCACGCGCCGATCCCGAAGGCGATCCCGAGGAAGATGACGGCCAGGATCGTGGAGGCCGGGTCGTCGTCCTTCGTGGCTCTCGTCCGACTCAGGCGCCACATCCCCAACACGAACGCGCCCAAGCCGAACAAGAGGCAGAGCGTCAGCACCAAGTACCTCTCCCAACCTCCCATGACCGGCCAGAATGCCCGGCACGAGTCGAAAACGCCACCCGCGCGCGAGCGCCGGCCCGCGACGAGGGACGAGTGCCTCGTGCCGGGTTTCGCGTGCCATACTCCGGGCCATGACCGACCGCGTCCGCCCCTATCTGTTCTACGGCGCCACGACGGCCCTGTGCGCAACCTGCTTGCGCACCGTCGAGGCCAAGGAAGTGATCGAGGACGGACGTGTGTACCTGCTGAAGCGCTGTCGCGAGCACGGTCCGCAGCGGGTGTTGTTGGCCGACGACGCCGCGTACTGGCGCATGGGCCGCGAGCGCTTCCTCAAGCCGCCCGAGCAAGTCGTGAAGCCCAACACGGCCTTCCGCTACGGATGTCCGTACGACTGCGGCATCTGCACCGAGCACGAGCAACACGGTTGCGTGTCGCTGCTCGAGATCACCGACCACTGCAACTTGCGCTGCCCCACGTGCTACGCGGGCAGCGGTCCCGAGCGCACGACGCACCGCGACTTCGCCCAGATCGAATCCATGCTGGACGCGATCGTGCGCAACGAGGGCGAGCCCGACATCGTGCAAGTCAGCGGCGGCGAGCCCACGCTGCACCCGCGCTTCTTCGACGTGCTGGACGCGTGTCGCCGCCGGCCCATTCGCCACTTGATGGTGAACACGAACGGGGTGCGTATCGCCAACGAGGACGGCTTCGTCGAGCGACTGGCGTCGTACGCGCCCGCGTTCGAGGTGTACTTGCAGTTCGACAGCCTGCGCGACGAACCCCAACGCGTCCTGCGCGGCGCGAAGCTGCTCGAGACGAAGCTGCGCGCCCTCGAGCGCCTGGACCGCGTCGGTTTGTCGACGACGCTGGTCGCCACCGTGCGTCGAGGACTGAACGACGACGAACTGGGCGAGTTGGTGCGCTTCGCCGTGTCGCGCCCGTGCGTGCGCGGGATCACGTTCCAGCCCGTGCAAGAGGCCGGTCGCGTCGACGGACACGATGCGGCGTTGCATCGCTTGACGCTGTCCGAAGTGCGTCGCCGGATCCTCGAGCAGTGCGACTGGTTCACGCCCGCCGACGTCGTGCCCGTTCCGTGTCACCCCGACTGCCTCGCGATGGCCTACGCGCTGCGTCGACCGAGCGCGACGGCACCGATCACGCCCTTGACCGGTCTGGTGCCGCCCGAAGTGCTGCTGGAGGGAACGCGCAACACGATCACGATGGAGCGCGATCCGGCGTTGCAGGCCGCGTTCGTGCGCGCGTTCAGCACGGCGCACGGGCCCGAGGGCGCGGCCGACGCCGTGCAGAAGCTCTTGTGTTGCTTGCCGGGCTTCTCGCGCGGTTCGATGGACCTCTCCTACGACGACGTGTTCCGCATCGTGATCATGAAGTTCCTCGACCGGCACGACATGGACCTGCGGTCGGTGCGCAAGTCGTGCGTGCACATCGCGCACCCCGACGGCCGGCGTGTGATCCCGTTCGACACGTACAACCTCTTCTACCGCGACGAGCTCGAGTCGACGGTGCTCGCGCCGCTGCGCGCGGAGTTGTCGACGCCGCTCGCGAGCCCAGTACACGCGAGCCCTGTACACGTGAGTACTGAGCACGCGACTCCAGCGCCCACGAACCAGACGCACACCCACACGCCGCGCGCGCCGTCTCCACGCAGGTCGTGATCGCCTACTTCGCTTGGGTCGCAATTGGCATCGTGCTCGCGTTCGTCGCGCGGCGCTGGCAAGGCGACGTCACGGGGCTCGACGCGCGCGAACGATCGGGAGTCCTGTTCGTGGCGATCGGCGGGGCGATCCTGGGCGCCTACCTGTTCCAGTTGCCCGCCGACCTTTTCGGGTGGAATGCCCCGCTGCCTGCGGGCTTGAGCGCGCCGGACGGCCTGCCGCTCGGCGGTCGCACGGTCTTGGGCGGGATGCTCGGCGGCTGGATCGCGGTCGAGCTCGGCAAGCGCGCGTTCGGCATCACGCGCCCGACCGGCGACGCGTTCGCGCTGCCTCTCGCGATCGCCCTCGGCTTCGGTCGCATGGGTTGTTGGAGCGCGGGTTGTTGTGCAGGCCGCGCGTGCGAACCGAGCGTGTTCGCGTCCGTCGACGCCGCCGGAACGCCGCGCGTGCCCGTGCAGCTGATCGAGGTCCTGTTCCACGCCGTGTGCGCTGCCGGGTTGGCGATCGCGACGCGACGAAGATGGCTGAGCGGCCGACGCTTGGCCGCGTACGTGACCGCGTACGCGATCGCGCGCTTCACGCTCGAGTTCTGGCGCCTGCAGCCGACGGTCTTGTTCGGACTGACCTATCACCAACTGCTGTCGCTCGCCTTGGCCGTCCTGGCCGGCGCGACGTGGTGGTCGCGCCGACGGGCTCGGCGGGCGTGAGTCGCACCGGATCGGGCGAACCGATGCGCGGTTCACGCGGAAGTCGACGTCGCGGCCGTAGACAGGCGGCCCGGTCGAGTTCCCGGCACGGAGGGCGCATCCGGCCCTCGAAATCGGCCGACCCTGCTATCCTCGTGCATTCCCTCACGGAGCCCCCCCCCATGCTCGAGCCCCTCACCACATCGTCCCGTTCCCACCTGGCAACTATTCGCCCTGTGCTCGCTCTCGGGTTCGCGGTGGCCCTCGCGACTCCGGTCGCGCACGCACAATGGAGCGTGATCCACCTCGGTCCCCCGGGTTCGACCGCGTCCGCCACCTACGGCATCCGCAACAACCAAGAGTGCGGTGTCGTCGACGGAGTCGCCGCGATCTGGAACACCTCGGCGGCCTCGTTCACGAGCCTCGGGGCCGGCACCGCCACCCACACCGATGGTGTCGAACAAGTCGGAACGCGCGCAGGACATGCCGCACTCTGGGCCGGCACCCCGGGGTCGTACGTCGATCTGCATCCGACCGTGCCCGGGTTCATCGGCTCGTTCGGCACCGGAGTTTTCGCGGGATTCCAGACGGGGAACATCTACGACGGCAGCTTTCAGCAACGCGGCGGATTCTGGAGCGGCAGCGCCGCGTCGTGGGTGGACTTGACGCCGCCGGGCGCGCTTCAGTCCATCGTGCAAGGGATCTACAACGGTCAGCAGGTCGGTGCGGCACTGTTCGGGGGCGGCAGCGTGCACGCTGGCATCTGGTCCAGCACGGCGACCTCGTTCCTCGACCTCAACCCGCCCGGCGCGCTCGCGTCGCAGGGGTACGGTGTCTACAACGGCAAGCAGGTCGGTTACGCCAGCTTCGCGGCGCTGAATCTTCCTCGCGCGGCGCTGTGGAACAACTCCGTCGCCTCCTACGTCGATCTGCATCCGCCGGCCGCGGACACGTCCGAAGCGCGTGGCGTGTACAACGCGGCACAAGCCGGTTTCGCCGCGATCGCGGGCGTCAACCACGCGAGCTTCTGGACGGGCACCGCGGCCTCGTGGGAAGACCTCCACTCGTTCCTGCCCGCGTACTACTCCGAGTCCGCGGCCTACGGCGTGTGGACCAACAATGCCGGCGTCCATCATGTCGCCGGGAACGCGCTGAACACGCTGACGAATCAGTACGAAGCGCTGGTGTGGGTGCGGAGCTCACCGAGCGTCACGGGTTATTGCTTCGGCGACGGAAGCGGCACGGCGTGCCCGTGCGGCAACAACGCGCCCTTGGGTTCGGGCACCGGCTGCATTCACTCGCTCGCGACCGGCGGAAAGCTCGTGGCGACCGGAAACCCGAGCCTTGCCGCCGACACGTTGACGCTGCTCGGATCGCAGATGCCGAACGGCAGCGTGCTCTACTTCCAAGGCACGACGCAGCTCGCCGGCGGCCTCGGGATCACGTTTGGTGACGGCCTGCGCTGCGCCGGTGGCGCGGTGGCGCGACTCGGCACGAAGATCAACGCGTCGGGAGCGTCGCAGTATCCGATCGGACTGGACCCGACCATCTCCGTCCAAGGCGGCGTGACGACTCCCGGGACGCGCTACTACCAAGCGTGGTACCGCGATTCGTTCCCCTACTGCACGCCCGCGCTGTACGACATGACCAACGCGCTGCAGGTCATCTGGGGCCCCTGACTGCAGTGAGTGGCCCGTGCACGGACGATCGTCATGACCTGACGCGCAACCGTGCACGGACCGCCCTTCGCGATCACGGTGCCCACGTGATCCGGAAACCGTTCGTCAGGTTGTAGGCCGTCGCGGCGCAGTACTCGGCCGAGTCGCGGTACCAGAGCTGGTAGAAGCGCACGCCACCCGCGATCGGAACGAGCCCCGTCGACGAGAGCGCGGGATCGCCGAGGACCTCGCGTCCGAAGACGATCGTGCGCGTGGACGTCAGGCGCACGCGCAACCGCAGCACGTTCTGATTGACGCACAAGAGCCCATCGCCGAATGCCGCGCCGATGCCCGCGGCCTGCGCCTGCGTGCCTTGGAATAAGAGACCCACCGTCTGGAACGGCAGGTCGGTGGCGCGGAACGTCACCGAATCGGCCGACACCTGCGGGTTGCCCGTCGCCTCCAACCGCGCGCCCATTCCTTGCGAGTGGCGGCAGCCCGTGCCGGGTTCTCCCGCTTGCCCCGGATCGCAGGGGCACGCCGCGCCCGAGCCGTCGCCGAAGCAGAACGCCACGCCGGCGCTCTCGCAGCGATCGAGCACCGCGTTCGAGTTCAGGTCCAACGCGGGGCCGGCTTGGATCTCGCACGAATCGACCTGACCGTTGCCGTCGCAGTCGAACACGCTGCCCAAGGCCAGGTCGCATTCGTCGGGAACGCTGTTCGAGTTACAGTCCGGGCTCGTGAAGAGGGCGATGTCGGTCAGGTCGTCCGCTCCGTTCGCGTTGCAGTCGAGCGCGATGCGACGCAGCACACCGACGCGCTGAGCGGCGCCGGCTGCGAACGTCAGGTCGACGAATCCGTCTTGATCGTGGTCGACGGCCACGAGTCCCGTCGGGCCGTCGGCGCAACGCAGGAACTCCGCCGCCGCGAAGGTCGCGCCCGGGCGCCCCATGACGACCGCGACGAGGCTCGCCGCGTTGAGCGTCACGGCGACGTCCGCGCGACCGTCACCGTCGAAATCCGAGGCGATCGCGTATCCCGGGTCGCCCGCGAGCGGGAGGATCGGGCCGGTCGGATCGAACGTGCCGTTGCCGTGGCCCCAGAAGATCTTGATTCCACCCGTGAGCAGCGGAATCGCGAGGTCGGGATCCGTGTCGCCGTCGAAGTCGGCGATGCACACGCGCCCCGGCGACGTGCCGCGCGCGAGGAGCGACGACGACGTGAAGCCCGAGGCACCCTGGTTCAGGAAGATCGACAGGTCGTTCGAGAGGAAGTTGCTGACGATCAGGTCCACCTGGCCGTCGTGGTTCAGGTCGCCCGCCGTGACGAAGCTCGGGAACGAGCCCGTCGGATACACGGTCGGCGTCGTGAAGCCGACACCGGGCGCGTTCGTCCACACGAGGAGTCGATCGGCCAGCGTCGTCTCCGCCAAGTCGACGCGACCGTCGCCGTCGAAGTCACCGGCGACGAGCCCCGTGCCGTTGCCCGCGTGATCGAGGTCGACGCTCGTGGGGAAGCCACCGGCTCCGTCACCGAACCAGACGCGGACGCGGTGCCCGACCGAGAACGAAACGGCCACGTCCGACTTCGTGTCTCCGTCGAAATCGGCCACGACGGCGGTGATGGGATCTCCGCTCGCCGCGAGCGCGCCCACGTTCGTCAGCGTGCCGTCGGGTTGCCCCAGGAACACGGAGACGGTGCCGGCCGCGCGATTCGGCACGACGTAGTCAGGACGCGTGTCGCCGTTGAAGTTGCCCACGGCCAGGTACGCGGCGCCGTTGCCCGCGACGGTCGTGCGCGGCAAGCTCCACGACGCGGCGGGCGGTTGTGCGCGCTCGACGAGCGGCAACGTGTTCGCCTCGGTCCCGGTCACGTCTTCCCAACGCCACGACGAGGACGCGGTCAATCGGACGACGTCCTGATTGCCCTGGTTGTTGGGCTCGCCGGGAGCCCAATTCGTGTAGGCCGAGATCACGCCGCTCGTCCACACGTACTGACCTTCGACGGACGCGTCGTTCAGTCCGATCCAGAATCCGTTCGCGGTGACGTTCGCGAGGGCCGACTGGAGGAACGCGTTCTCGGCGACGCCGCGGATCGTGGCCAGGTGACCGCCCTTCGAGAGGGCCAGGTTCTCCGCGTCCGTCCACGTGGTCGGCGTGAGCGGCACCCCGTACCAGCGAGCGTTGTCGGGGTTCTGCTCCCATTGGAGCGTCTGCGAGCGGAGGGCCGGGGAAAGTGCGGACAGAACGACGGATACGAGCGCGATGCGAGACGACACAGTTGTGACCTCGAAGGGGTGCGGGGGAAGCGACCGAAACGAGGCCGGAGCATAGCTTCTCCCCGCGAACGGCGACACCATCCGCGCGCAGGCGAGCGGGGATTCCGGCGCCCGAAGGTCGATATCACGGCCGCGTGTGCCGCGGCTGCCCCTCAGGCCTTGCGCAACTCGACGCCCTGCTGCTGCAGCGTCCGCTCGAGCCGTTCGAGGAACTTCTGCACTTCGGCCTCGCCCAGCGTCTTTTGATCGGACGCGAGGTGCACGTGGTAGGCGAGCGACTTCTTGTCGGCGCCGAGCTTGTCGCCCGTGTAGAGGTCGAACAGTTCGACCTTGGACACCAAACCCTTGCCGCACGACTCGATCGCCGACACGAGCGTGCCCGACGGCGTCGCGATCGGCGCGGCCAGCGCCACGTCGACCTTCACCGCGGGGAACTTGGGCGTCGGCGTGTAGCCCAGCGCGCGCGCGGGGCTTTCGAGCAACGCGTCGAGCGACACCACGGCGCACGCGACGTCGCTGTCGAGCTCGCCGGTCAAGCCGAGGTTGCGGCGCACGCGCGGATCGATCACCGCGAGCCGCGCGATCTGCGGTCCCGTCGGTCCGGCCGTGCCGACCAACGCCGACTTGGCGTGCGCCCACGTCGGCGGCGCCGTATCGACGCTCCACGCGATCGCTTCGACCTTGACGCTCGCGGCGAGATCCTCGACCACGCCGCGCAGACGCGCGAACGAGTTGTCGTCGAAGCGCGCGTTCTTGCCGGCCGGCGCGCTGGCGAGCACGAGCGCGCACTCGTGCACCTCGCGCGGCTCGCCGTGCTCGTTCGCGTGCTCGGGCAGGTAGCCCTTGCCCACCTCGAAGAGCTTCACGTCGTCGCGGTGACGACGATTCGTCTCGAGCGCCGCGAGCAACGACGGCACGACGGAGCGACGGATCTTCGAGAAGCCCTCGGCCACCGGATTCACGACGGCGACGTGCGTTTCCTCCGCGCCGCCGATCTTCGCGAGCAACTCGTCGCCCACGAACGAGTAGCTCATCGTCTCGTGGAAACGCGCGCCGCCGCTCAATCGGTCTTGGATCGCGCGCACCAACATGCGGCGCTTCCAACGCGCGTCGCGCGGCGGCGGCGCGATCGACGCGTAGAGCTGCGCCTCGGGCACGTTGCCGTAGCGGTAGATGCGGCCGACCTCTTCGACGAGGTCCTGCTCCATCGTCACGTCCTTCGTCGCGCGCGCGCTCGGCACGCGCACTTCGAGCTCGCCCGCGTGTCCCTTCACGCCGAAACCGAGACGCGTGAGGATGTCGGCGATGCGCGAATCGGCCACGTCCGCGCCCAGAAGCGTGCGCACGCGCTCGGTCCGCAACGTGATCGTCGTCGCCGGGTCCTTCCACTCCCCCACGTCCGTGATCGGCGCGGGCAAGCTCAGCTTGGGCTCCAGTTCTTGCAGCGTGCGCACGAAGTGCGCGGCGGCTTTCATCGGCAGCGTGGGATCGAGGCTCTTCTCGAACCGCGCCGACGAATCGGTGCGCAGCGCGAGGCGTTGCGACGTGCGGCGCACGGTCGCGGCGTGGAAGCACGCGACCTCGAGCAGCAGCGACGTCGTGCCCGCTTCGACCTTCGATCCCTCGCCGCCCATGACGCCGGCCAGCGCGACCGGCGTGTCGCCGCTGCAGATCAGCATGTCCGTCGGCACGAGCTTGCGCTCGACGCCGTCGAGCGTCTTCATCGATTCACTCTGCCGCGCGTTGCGCACGACGATGCCCTCGGGCGAGAGGCGCGTGCGATCGAACACGTGGTTCGGTTGACCCAGGTCGAGCATCACGAAGTTCGAGACGTCGACCAGCACGTCGATCGGACGTTGCCCCACGGCGAAGAGCAGCGCGCGCAACCAATCGGGCGAGCGGCGCGCCGCGACGCCCTCGATGCGCAGCGCCAGGTAGCGCGTGCAAGCGCCGCGGCGCGCGACGTCGGCGTCGATGCGCACGGACACGGGCTTGTCGTTGCCCGTCTTGGGCAGCTCGAACGACAAGGGCTTTAGCTGCCGCAGGTGCATCGCCGCGATCTCGCCCGCGATGCCGCGGTGTCCCCACAGGTCGGGGCGGTGCGTCAGGGACTTGTTGTCGATCTCGATGATCCAGTCGTCGAGCCCCAGCTCCGTCGCGACCGGTTGGCCGACGCGCGCGGTCTCGGGCAGCACCCAGATGCCGTTGTGCTCGTCACCGAGCCCGAGTTCGCGCTCGGAGCAGATCATCCCGTTGCTGTCGACGCCGCGGATCTTCGACTTCTTGATCTTCACGTCGCCGGGCAGCTCGCAACCGGGCAACGCGACGCAGACCTTCTGGCCCGCGGCGACGTTGGGCGCCCCGCACACGATCTGTTGCGGCTCGCCGGTGCCCACGTCGACCTTGCACACGCCGAGCTTGTCGGCGTCGGGGTGCTTCACGCGCTCGAGCACGTGCCCCACGACCGTCTTCGCGAGGTGCGGCAGGAACGGCGTGAGGCCCTCGACCTCGGCGGTCGACAGCGTCAGGTCCTCGACGACGCGCTGCGGCGAGATTCCGGTCAGATCGACGTGACGGCCGAGCCAGCGGTAGGAGATGTGCATCGTGGTGGAGGCGTGAGAGGTTCGGGGAGTCGGCGGGCGTGTGGGTCGTGCGGCTTCGGCGTGGGTGCGTGTTCGGCAGCGCGGTTCGACGCGTGCGGTGATGCGCGCGGCCGCGGAGTTCGCGACGACGCGCACGCCTTCGGAACGGTCAGAACTGCTCGAGGAACCGCAGGTCCCCCGACAACAAGTGGCGCACGTCGTCGATCTTGGCGCGCAACATGACGAGGCGCGACAGCCCGAGGCCGAACGCGAACCCCGACCATTCCTCCGGATCGATGCCGCCCGAACGCAACACGTTCGGGTGCACCATGCCGCACGGCAGGAGTTCGATCCACGTCGACTGCTTGCACACGGAGCAACCGCTCTTGCAGAACGGGCACTTGGCGTCGAGCTCGAAGCCGGGTTCGACGAACGGGAAGAAGCCCGGGCGCAGGCGCACTTCGATCTCGCGACCGAACACGCCGCGCAACAACGTCTTCATCGCGCCGATCAAGTGACCGACCGAGATGTCCTTGCCCACCACGAGCCCCTCCATCTGGTGGAACGTGTGCTCGTGGCTCGCGTCGGTCGTCTCTTGACGGAACACCTTGCCCGGGACGATCGCGCGGAACGGCGGCTTCATCGTCTCCATCGCGCGCACCTGGCAGGGCGAGGTGTGCGTGCGCAGGACGAGGTCGCCGCGACCGGCGACGTAGAACGTGTCCTGCGAGTCGCGCGCGGGGTGGTCCTTCGGGATGTTGAGCGCTTCGAAGTTGTACCAGTCGCGTTCGACCTCGGGCCCGTCGAGCACGACGTAGCCCATCGACGTGAACAGGTCCTCGAGTTCGCGCGTCACCTGCGTGATCGGGTGCAGCGAACCGCGTTCGGTGCGCGCGGCCGGCAACGTCGCGTCGAACGGCGCACCCGTGGCGCCACCGTCCAACGCGGCGTCCTCGAGCGCGCGCTTCTTCTCGAGCAGCGCGGCTTCGAGCGCCGCCTTGATCTGGTTCGCCCGCTGTCCGGTCGACTTGCGTTGCTCCGGCGGCAGGGTGGGAATGGACGCCAACATCGACGCCACGACGCCGCCCTTCTGCAGGAACTCGCGGTCGATCGCGCGCAGCGTCTCGGGGTCGTTCGTGGCGCTCACGCGCGCGAGCGCGTCGCGCAGCAGAGCATCGGGATCGAGGAACGTGTCGTGGGCCAAGGTTGCTCCAGTCGTCGTGCGTGGACGGCGTGATGAGACACCTCGCGCGCGGGCCGATCAAGCGCCGCGCGGAGCGTGAAACGACTGCGGCCGGTGCCGCGAAGGCTCCGGCCGCAGGAATCGAGTCTGGTGACCCGAGAGTCGTCGTGACGAAAGAGTTGGGGTGACCCGAGTTCGGACTACTTGCGAGCCGACTTGGCCTCGTTCACGATCGCGTCGAAGCCCGACGGGTCGTGGATCGCCATCTCGGACAGCTGCTTGCGGTCCAGCGTGACGTTGGCCTTCTTGAGGCCGTCGATCAGCTGCGAGTAGGTTATGCCGCGCACGCGCGAGGCCGCGTTGAGGCGGATGATCCACAGGCGGCGGAACATGCGCTTCTTCGTGCGACGGTCGCGTTGGCTGTAGGCCCAGGCGCGCAAGAGCGTCTCGCGCACCGTGCGCCACAGGGTCGAACGACCACCGCGGAAACCCTTGGCGGCCTTGAAGTAGCGGTTCTTCTTCTGACGGCGCGGAGCGCCCAGTGTGACGCGTACCATGGATCAGGGCTCCATCATGCGGCCGATGAGGACCGACCAGGTCTTGTTGAGCACCATGCGGCGCCGCATCTTGCGGCTCGTCTCGCCGGTGTAGCTCGCGTGCTGGTGCCCGCGGCCGGGGTGAGAGCAGATGGCCTTGCCCTTCTTGCTCATGCGGAAGCGCTTCTTGACCGCTCCCTTGGACTTCATCTTCGGCATGGGACTTCCTCGTGGGGGTCGTTCGTGCGAACGGCCCGTTCACTCTGGGGTTCTCGAGCCGGAAGGCTCGACACCGGGTTTCACGACGCCCCGCTCACCGGCATGCCTACCGCTTGCGGGGGTCGGATCGGCCACGCGGCCGGTCCGAACTTGGAGGGCAACAGGATAGAGATCGACCGGCCGGAGGCAAGCCCCAAGGGAAACGAAGCGCCCCGGACCCGGGCGGAGAGAGATCGCCCGGACCCGGGGCTGGTCCGGAGGGGACTCCGGAGGCTCCGTTCGTGGCGGAGGACGGGCGGGCGCCCCGGCGACCGGACCGCCGGGGACGCCCGCGCCCCCCACCGTCTCACACGTCGCCCGCCGCCGCCGGCTCCAGTTCCAGCGACACGGCGACCGCGTAGACCGACGCCGCCGTGCGGACGGCGTCGTTCACCTGCGCCTCGGAGGCGCCCAGGTGCATCAAGGAGTTCTCGTGGCTGCGGACGCACATCTCGCAGCCGTTGATGGCCGAGACCGCGAGGCACATGAGCTCGAAGTCGAGCTTCGAGGTGCGCGGCGCGGCGATGCGGTTCATCCGCAGCTTGGCCGGCATCGCGCCGTACGAGGCTTTCCCGATCATGTGGCGGAAACGGTAGAAGACGTTGTTCATCGCCATCAGCGCCGCCGCGGCCTTGGCGTCGTCGATCGCGTTCTCGTCGAGCACGCGCGTGGCGTCGGCGGAGATCGCGTCTTGCAACGCGGGATTGCGCGAGGCGTAGGCGCAGGCCAACGCGACGGACCAACGCTGCGTGTCCGACAGCGAGCTGTCCGACAGGACGCTCTGCAGGTTCAGCTTGAGGTCCTTGGCGGCCTCGGGCAGGGACGCGATCAGGTTCTTCGTGTGTTCCATCGTGAGTCCTCGTGAGTGCGTGTTCGGTGTGGACGTGTGCGGATGCGAGTCGTCGG
>Ga0075163_10005501_pt1 | contig 16881 bp, 17 predicted proteins | sample JI1023141ADNA_FD_71478 | JGI IMG/M metagenome (GOLD analysis project Ga0075163, IMG submission 71478) | Wastewater effluent complex algal communities from Wisconsin, to seasonally profile nutrient transformation and Carbon sequestration -... | ecosystem: Engineered > WWTP > Effluent > Algae...
AAGAGCGTACACTTCCAACCAGAGTTCCCGGTTTGAAAGCAATAATATTCGATCTCGATGAAACGATCTTTCCGCAGAAGCCATGGATCATTGCCAAATTGGGTATGTTGCATGACGAATTGAAGATCGAAAAAGTCACGAAAGAAAAGCTGGTCGATACAGGGCTACGTTTATTGGAAGAAGGACATCGTAGCGATCTGCTTGATCGTTTATCGGAGATCTGTCATTTGCCGGCGTATGATATGATACAACGTTATCGTTCATTGATTCCGGATACAAAAGAATATCCCGATGTAAAACCAGTGTTGACTGAATTGAAATCGCAAGGATATCTGATTGGCTTGCTGACAGACAATCCACCACAATCACAAAAACAAAAATTACAATCGACAGGCTTAGAAGGTTTTTTCGATGCAGTACATTTCACAAAAGAAAGCGGTTATGAAAAACCTGATCCGCAGGGATTCTTAAAGATTCGCACTAAGTTGAATGTCGAAGCGAATGAATGTTGTATGGTTGGTGATCATTTGTACAAAGATATCATTGGAGGTTTCAGAGCAGAGTTTGCAGCTTTGTGTTGGTTACAGCGCAGTGGCGGGTTGTTCAATTTCGATGAAGGGTTATTTAGAAGATTACATCCGGAGATTAATTTTCATCGGTTTGGGGATATGACGCATTTGAAGGGTTTTTTGGATCGGTCTTAGTTCAAAGTTTTGAGAGATTGAAGTGAAATGGGTTTTAATTGTTTCCGAATAAGCATTACTGTGGTGCAAATCGTGTTAATACACAATGCCAAATTCATTTTTATATTCTAAAAGACATTGTTCAAATTCTCCAAATTGACTCTAAAAATCAAAGAATCTGCTTGAATTTGCACCTCGAATTACGATTCACGACTCACGATTCACGATAGAAGAGTTAACCCCCTAGCAATGAACCACAAATATTTCCTGAAAGCAGTATTTAAAATTTTGGGAATTAAAGGATTTCTCTATTTTTGCAGTCCTCGTAAAACAGGAAATCGCTAGGTCTTCGGTTTGTTAGAAGATCGCCTTTTCCTCCATTATTCAGGAAAAACGGTTCGGTAGTTCAGTTGGTTAGAATACATGCCTGTCACGCATGGGGTCGCGGGTTCGAGTCCCGTCCGGACCGCCAACACAAAGAGTAAAGCCTTGTAGCAGATGATGTTACGAGGCTTTGGTGTTTTTGGGGGACAGTGTGGGGGACACTTTTTTTGAAGAACCTTTCTTTTTTACTTCTATTGCTTTCTTACTTTTTTGCATTCTATTCCCTAAATCAATATCCGCTATCATCTTTCCAATCTACAATTGGCTTGATGGACACTTTAAATTCACTAAAATACTGTCTCGCTACAAAGGATAGATGATTGACGTTTGGGGCAATTAAAGCACATCGAATTACATCAGGTGCTTTTGGAAATCAAATAGGTTTAGGATAACCGTACTTGGCAATCCTTTCTTCAATCATATCGGTTTCAATGTCATATTCAAGGGCTATCATCTCTTTCACAAAATTTTGAAGACCTTTCTTGGTTAAGCCTATTACGAATGCAAAAGTAGGTTCTTCTCCATGATAATAATTGAACACCAACATTGATCTATGAACCTTTTTCATTTTCGGCTTTGTCTTTTCAACTGTAAGTTCATATAGGTCGTCTTTAATTACCAATAGCGGTATAGTAATTGTGTGTCTGAGATATTCCCATTCGAAACCTTCATAATCTTTATGCGATTCTCAATAACTTGTAATTTTACCAAGACCTTCATAGAGATGATCTGTATGTGTTGCCATAATTTCCTGGCCATTCTTCTTGGATTGAAATGAACAATACTGCGTAAATTTATTCCAATTCTATTCAATAAAATAATTATAGATAGCCATCGGAGTATAATCTATACTATTTGGTATTATTACCTCTTCTTTTAATCCGTCTAGACTTTCAACTAAAGGAGTTCAGCTAAACTGGTTTAACTGAACAAGAGGGACAGGATTGTTCTTTACTTCGATTACAAATTCAATCTTACATTTGCATTTTGCTTTTACTCTTTCCTGATCATATCCCCTGTAAAATTCAGCAAGCATATCAATGTCTCGACTTTTACCTGTGGACTCATCTTTAATAACCATATTTGACTGAACAAAATATCCTGCCTTTTCAAGATACTGTGCAATTTCCGCTTCAAAAAGATAACCTGATCTCTTAATGGATTCAACCATTTCCTTGGTTGTTAGTTTAGAAGTAAACTTCTTATTTGGATTGGTTGAGGTTGGTTTGTTCATTTTTTCTCTCTTCTTCGATAGCCTTTCTGACTCTTTGTTTGGCAGAATTAGCATCTGCACATTCAACAGGAGTGATTGTTTTGATGAGTTGATTTAAAATTAGTGATGGCATCTCAACTGTCATTAACGGCGGGAAAAAACTTGCCTGTATATCTGTAGAAAGAATTACAGATAAAAGAGGAAAGTGACGGGGATAACTTTTGATTCCTCTATCAGCAAGTAAGTCTTGAGGTTTCTCCTGATCAAAGTAGGTATCTCTTAGTCCATTGAAGTTTACCAAGAATGGAATACATTGTTCCGCCGCTGTCATAGTATCATAGACATAATTCGGTAAACTTTCTTCGTACATTAAAAGATTTCTCTTCTGTAATGTCACTCCAGCTCTGAAAGTGTCAGTCAGGGACTGCCTGATGGACTGATCAAGAAGGTCTCCGCCTTGTACCGGATTATATTCTTCTATAGGTGTTCTGAGATAATGAAAATAAGCAGAAATGATTTCAGGTTTTTTACCCTGTTTCTTTGCAGGAATTTCTGAACTCAAATGATATGCCCAATAGTATTGAAGTGGCGGAGTCTTATGATTGGTTAATTTCAACATTCCGCAAAAATACGAATATGAATTGAGTCAGAAAAACTCCTGTCAGGAATTTAACAACCCTTTATAGATTTCGATCAGATCGGATATTTCCTTTTTTCTCCGATCAATACTTGCAGATTTCTCGTCAAATGTCTTTTTATCGGAAATGTATTTCGAATATTGACGGTTGAAATTTCTGCTACGGGGTTGAACAGGACGCTTAAGTTGTGATTCCAAAAATCTCAGGTGTTTCAAATCTCCTTCAAGCCATGGAATAAAAGGGACTTTCGAGACATATGGTCTTGATTCCATGATAAAGGAAGGTTTTTCCCTTGGAAGATATAATAGATCAAGATATCCCTGATAAGTTGATTTCTCCTTTTGGTCTTCAAATTGTTGTCTTACTTCTTCTGAACTTTTTTCATATTCTGCGAGGAAGCGATAGAATACATTTTTAAGTCGATGTTTTCCTTTGTGATAATCCGAACCCATGGCATTGTTCAATCTTGCAATTTCATCTGTATCGAAAAATCTTGAATTGAATGCGGCATAAGGAACTCCCGGAGCACCGGGATGTTGTTTTAAAAACTCTTTTTGTTCGGCTTCCAATTCCTGAATAAGAGCGGTGTATTCATTCAATAGCTCATTATAATAGGCAATAAGATTTTCCATATTTAAAATTGATTAAGGTTTCAAGACAAAGATAAACAATTTCCAATATTCAATAAGTTTAGGAATTGATTGAAAAGATCACCTCATCGGCAATATAGTACCCGAATTTGATCAACCGGAGATCGCGGATTACATCAACCATGGATGGATTCTCTCCAATCATTTTGCGGAGCACATCTTTAATATGTTCGATAGTCTCCATTGCAGATTCTACCTGCTCGAAGATGTATTCATTCTCTTCATTCTTTATGATTGACCTGCACATCGTATTTGCAATGACTGCTTCGTTGGATGTAATGTCTATCCTGATCTCCTGTCTTTTGGAGGTAACATTCCCATACTGCTGATATTTTTCCCGCAGGTCTTTCGTCAGAGTATAGATGTCGGTTTTCATTTGATGTTTTCGCTTTTCATCAATGAAAGAGTCTGCAACCAATAAATGAATGATTGACCGAAAACAGATATATCATTGCTGGGATCGCCACCATACATGTCTATTCTATTCGAGTAGCGGTCTCTTAACATCAGACTTGTATTGATCACAAGATAATTCTGCTCGAGTGCAGTATGTGCAACACGGAATCCGGAAGATGAACCACTATCAATAATGAATTAATTCCGCCGAAATCTGTAATCTGAGCAGTTCGCTAACAATAATTCTATTTTCCTTTCCATAAACATAAGATTGTATTATAATTAATTCTATTGATTATAACATAGACGTTTTAGAGTGTAAAAACTCAGATTTGTTGATAAAAAGATCAGTTGAAATTGAACAAGTTTGGATCATCAAAACCAAAAAATTGTACATTTATGCATGGCACATATTAAAATAAAACCATTGCTTCAATTCTCTTCAGCAGGATACGATAGTGTAATGGCGCAAACATCACCTGATGTTAACAATACTGAAGTGTTGCAGAAAATAAAGAAAGATGCAAGTGGGTTTACTGCTCTAACTAAATGGAATGAAACAACACTAGCAACTGGATTCCCTTATACTCATAAGGGAGAAACAAAAATGTTTATTGAACCTAATCCTGTTGTTTCATTTTATGCAACAGCACATCAGTTCACAATGTCTTCAATAAGACTTAGAGACGATCTTTTGAAAGATGCTGATATCTTCAATTTGCATGGTGGAGAGAATTTAAAAAGAACATCGGGTTTTGTCAGCACAGCATCGGTAGCAATTGTATTTATGTTTACTTCGATAGAAACTCTACTGAACATCATAATTGAAGGGCACAAAGGAGATTTCATTATAAAGAGCGAAGTTATACCGAAGGAGAAAATACTATGGTGGAGTCCTGAAGATAAAATAAAGAAAGTCCTTCTTAATATCAATCCGAAATGCTTTCACGTAGTTGAAGGGAAAAAGTATTTTCAGATTACCAAACTGCTTGCAATGAGAAACAGTATCATGCACTTCAAAATAGACAATGATTCTACCATGATTGCCAACAGGACATTTATTGAAAACCTGTTAAAGTTCGAGTACAATAAAACATTGGATGCAACTAAAGATTTCATCAACTATTACATGACGGACTTAATTGAAAATTGTGACTGCGGAAAAGATTAATAAGATTCTATATTGTAATAAACATTTTCAAGTTCTTTATGGTTAAGCCCACCCAATAAAACTAATGCATCTCCTTCTTCTTCCTCCATCTTACATTGAGCGATTAGAAAATCCATAGCAGTAATTTCTTTCCGATTTTGTGATTTGGAATATTCATTAGCCAATTCGAACACTCCTAAAAGAGACGGATGCAAAGGCGGATTCTCAATTTTACCCGAAAGTAATTCAGGTAGTTTTTCCAATTTTGATTTGACTGATACACTTACAGGAATAATTTCAAATTTGCTATTGGCTAACTCATCTCTCAATTCATTTTCTATATCATTGCATATATAATAAACTATGTGCTCAGTTGCCACATGCAGATGGTGACACGAAGAAGATAATCAAGTTGCATAAACTAAAGTGTCCTGCATAAACTCGTCAAGCGGGAATTTAAAGGTCGTTTCTTTCATAGAATTAAAGATATTCAATTAATTAAATCTGAAAACTTGTGTTGAAAAATAAATATGCCTCTTTTTTATTTTACCCTTCATAGTAAAAATCAGCAAAATTATTTCAGAAAGGTACAATCTTCGGATTCCGTATTAACCGCCAACGCAAGGTCACGGATTAAAAGTGAAGTAAGGTCAGTCTGTGTGTGGAGTAAAGTAACGTGAAAACGTTACCTTTTTTATTTACTTTTGTTGTATGGAACAAACTTTTTTAGGGCTTAGTGCTGACTGGTGGAATGTTATCGCAACAAGTACAGCTTCTATAATAGCAATCATAGCTTTTATAAAACTACTTGGAGACGGTAATGATAATAGAAAGGCAATATTAGCTTTGAGTGATTTGGCCGATTCACAAAGTAAGCAATTGAAATACGATGAGATAGATAGACGACCATGGTTAGTTATCAAGAACGATATTGCGCATAATGGATTACCAAACCATGCATACGGTATAACTATTGAAAATCGTGGCGGAACAGCGGAGAACGTACAAATTGTTTCACAAGATCCGGCTGTTCGCGTAGTGCCCGATAGATTTTCTAAAATTGAAAAAGGCCAAAAAGAGATACTTCAATTCACAGCGAAAACAGATAGAAGAGTTCGTGAAATGCTCAGGCATCTTGTGTTTGTTACACACGATTCTCTGGGCAATAAATTTACACAGGAACTGATTCACATGTTGGATAGTCAAAATGAAATATCTAGGCCACAGAAAACAACATGACAAACCCACTTAAAATAAAACGTCCAAACGTCGGTGATGTACTTAGCGCTGAATTCGTCAAACAGCTATTAGCGGATGGAATTGTTGTTGATGGAAGAACAGGTGGTTTATTGATCGGCGCAGAACATGATGATCCCGATGGTACTGAAATTGCTGGGGGAATCATGGTCATTCAACAAGAAGGAGATCATTTCACCATCAAAAAAGAATTTGAAGGTCTTGAATACTTGCTTAATGCTTTTGCCGCACAAGAGAATTCTACAGCTCAAGCAAAGATAAATGATCCTGAAGACCACAAAGATTTCTCTGATTATGAAATTCCAGCAGAGGTAAAAATCATTGATCTAACGCTGAACGACAGCAGCTACAAAATGAAGTCAAAGATTCTGTTTGTGGATACTGTTAGCGGAGTTTCTTTGACCAATCGAGGGTCAACAAAAAAACATCTCAAAACCTTGGATGATATGAACAAGAAAGACGGCCCGTCGATTTACCCGTCAATATTCACATAATTTGTTGAAAACTTTTTTAGACATACTGTTCAAAAACAGACTAGTACCTTATCTTTGACCTAGTTTGCAAACGCTGGTTATCACAACCCAATGTGGGGGCCGCAGTGCTTAGCAGTAGAACGCGAAGCTTACTTTCTGGTGATCTAACGGATCACGAACTCGGTTGGCTGGTTCGCCAAAAGAACCCTCTCTGGATGTCGAGCAAAAGAAAAATGCTGTCAGCGGAGCGTGTAGAAAATTAAGGTTGCGTATCTACAACGCAACCTTTTTTTATACCTAAAAGCAAAAGAATATGTCGAAGATGATGCCATTGAATAGCCCGGAATTTATTGCAAAAGTAAATGCAATACCGGAGATAGATTTGTACAAACAGAAGGTAGAAAATTTCTTCAAGATAGACCTTACTGGGATCTCTCAAGTGCAGATCGGTGAGAAATTTTTCGAAACTATTGGTGTATTACCTCACATTGCGACCAAGATCAACCCGGGGATGTTAAACAATCAACAATTCTACAGAGTACGCATAATAAAGGCAGGCAAGAAAAAACCTGACTTAAATCTCGTAAGGTCTTTTTCATATCCAGACCCTCATCTAATTGATAAAAACGGAAGAGCCAATATTAAAGATACTACTGTTTTTTATTGTTCGGACCGATTTAATACAGCAGTCTTAGAAGTATGTCCAGAACCAGGCGATACTTTATATGTTTCGTTTTGGAACATGGATTGTGACAGAGATATTGTTTACAAAGGATATTTACCACACAAGTCTATGAAGGATCGAAGTAGACTTTATGAACTTGCCCAAAAAGATTTTGAGCATTACAAGCAGATGCTTATCGATCATAATGTAGACCATAAGATGGAACAGTTAATTTACATATACGATGTAATAACCGAGGTATTTACAATGGGAAAGGAGCCGTATAACTTCTCTTCTTATCTCGCACATTCTATGATGTACAATTACTTTGGCATAGACTTTCTTTTATATCCAAGCCGTCAGACACAATTTACAGGGAATAATATGGCAATCCATCCAAACTTCGTAGATCAATTTATGACGCTTGATAAAGTTTACACATTAGAGATAAAAGATATATCAATAGTAGAAGGCGGAGATTGTAACATGAATATGACATATGGCAGAGTAGGACACGTAGAAAAGACAAACATCCAATGGCTTCCATTTACTATTGAAGATAACGAAATAATCAAAAAGGCTTGTGACGAATCTTTTCAATTAACAGCACGAGCGGTAACAATATAACCAGATATTTTTTATCATATGGCATCAACAATAGACTGCCTTGCAGACAGAAAAGAAAATGACATCGGGGAGTTTTACCGTGAGAAAAATCGACATTAGTTATCAGGAATATATTCGTGAAGATCATGAAAGACGCGTTGAGATGTGGTGTGGTGATAATAAGAGCGAAATATTTTATGATCCTTATAAAGAATCTGTGCTTCAGAAGATGGATGCAAAGGCCAAAGAACTCCAATGATGTTAAATAAAAAAATAATATGACACAGGGACTTATTGTTTTCTTAATCGTGATGTTCGGTCTATTCTGGCTGTATGCAAAAAAATATATTGTAGATAAAGCATCAAATTTTGCCAAAAAAGAAGACATCGGAGAGATTACAAGAGAAATTGAAAAAGTAAAACACGAATTTAACTTACAGAATAACCTTCTTAATGTTAAACTTCAACAGATTGTCAGCAATTCCATTGAACATGCAAATGAGGAAAGAAACGCTATTATAAAATTTTACGAAACATATAGCAAATGGATAAACAGCGGGTTGCTCGACATAGAATTATTTAAGTATCATAGGAATAACATTGAAGAACTCAAATCTAAAATGAGGTCACTAGATGACCTTTATTTCGCTACCAGAATGGCACAAGATAAGATTGGTTTAATTGTGGATCATTCAGAAGTAAATAGATTGTCAATGGAGTTAGTAACAGAAACTCTTAAGTTCAATCACCTTATTTTACCAAAACTATACGAGTTGGAAGTAAATCTGTCCAGTGAGAAAAGAGTTGCTGATTTGTTCTTTGCACTTGCAAATAAAACTCCATTACCTCCTCTTGCAGAGAAATTAGCAAACGATCAACAAGATATTATTAAAGCCAGAGATAGTATAACTAAAGAAATTTTAAAACTTAAGACTGAAGGCTACAGTGCCGTATTGCCTTTTATAAGTGCCTTCACATCAGGTGTGAAAAAATTTTTAAGAGAGAAAAAACAATAACCTTTTAATACATGGCCCAAAAGAAAAAAGGAAAAAAGAATAGCACAGAGCTTTCAAAACAAAATATTGGTAATGCCGGAGAATATTATATCGCGTTTCAGCTTTCTCTACACAATTTCATAACTACCATCACGCTTGGAAGAGCTGAAAAGTTTGACATACTTACACTCAGTCCATCAAATCAACATGTAAAACTTTCCATCAAGACTACGCAGAGAACAGACTCCATTTCTTTTCCTCTGAGCAAGAAGGATGAGTTAGGCGCAAGTGATGATTTTTTCTACGCATTTGTGAAGTTCCGTGAAGAAAACGATCCGGATTGGTGGATCATCCCAAGCAAAAGAGTAAACGCTGTTCTTCAGAATGCGTCTGAAATATATTTTAACACCATGACACAAAAAGACGGAAGCAAACACAATGACAAAGGAATTCGAAGACTTGATTTTGTTCCAGGTGGTAAAAGAGGAAAGAGCAAGCGCTTGGAAATGTATGATCAGGATTGGGTAAAAGAATTGGAGAGCTATTACAAAAACATTAAACAACTATTAGAGTAGTCATGCTTGTATTGTTATAGCCCCCGCTTAACGAAATATTCCACCAAATTTTAGATCCCTATAAAATTTGCTCGCTATGAAATTCAATCATTGAAATTTGTAAACTGTACGATAATAGGCGGAATGTTTTCAATTTTCTGCGGTTGAATTTATCGGAGAAGTTAATTAAATTTTGACTTATTCTTCAGATGAAAATTTCGATAATCAGGGCTTATTGACCTCTCGTTTTCCTTTTTTGTTTCCGGTGTAATGGGACCTACAGAATTTTTGTTCAAAATGAACTGTTGAAAAGGGGCTTAAAGGGGTTTTATTGGGGTCTAAGGGCAATATCAAAAGTTAAGTCTTTCAGATTTTACTCCGTCGCCTTGTTGTTTTTAGGAAAATCCGGAAATGCACTTTCTTCAACTTTTCTACTATCTTTGAAAAACACAATTCAATTCATAATTAAATGAAATCAATTTTTCAAATTCTATTTATATTCTTGGTTTCCATATCTGCACTTTCTGCGCAAAATTTCACTTCCCTCGATGGTGGCGTGAAAACAGTTGGCGAAGTGATGATGTCTGCAAAGGACACAATTAACAATCTAACATACATTGGTGGACTTTTCAAATCCGTAAATGGTATTCCTGTTAATAATATTGCAATGTTCGATGGGACTAATTGGTCTGAGCTTGGGGCAGGTATTGAAGGAACTATTATTACAATGAAAGTGATAAACGGTGAATTATATGTTGCGGGAAATATTCAAAGTGCAGGAGGAATGCCGGTCAATAATATTGCAAAGTGGAATGGAACTTCTTGGTCAGGTGTTGGACAAGGCTTGCCTTATGTTATTCGAGAACTAGAGTATTTTCAGAATAAAATATACATAACCGGATTTTTGGTGAATACACCAACCTCTTATCTTGTTTCCTTCGATGGAACAAGCTGGAGTTCTAATCTTGGATCGTTTGACAGGAACGTAAATGGCATATTCGTTAAAAACAACGACCTGATCATATACGGTTACTTTCAATTATTCAATACTGATTCAGTAAATGGAATAATTTCTTATAATGGGAGTTCTTTTTATTATTTTCCAAAGTCATTTAGAGATGGCGTACACTCTGCTGAATTGATTGATACAACAATTTACGCAATGAATCCAAGCCAAGATACGATCAGTTTTTTCAATGGCTCACTGTGGACACCTTACTATATAGACTCAACAAGTTGGAACAAGCTGGTACAATTGTTTTCATATCATGATTCACTTTACTTTGTTGTTGATTCAAATTATTCAGGCGCCACATATGATTATTTGGTTTTAAAGAAACTGAATACAGATCTAAGTATAGAGGACATTCTTAAAATCAGAAAAGATCATTCCGAAAACATCATTCGAAATATACTTACAGTAAATGATGAGATCCATGTAACAGGTTTTCTTGATCATATTGAAGACACTTTAGCACTTTCCTATTTCCTTTATGACGGTTCCCTGTGGACAAACCCCGGGAAAGTTTCGAATGACGATAGTTATTATGATCCTTGGATAAATTCATTTGTATACTCAATCGTAAAAGACAGTTCGACAGGAGATATTTATGCGGCCGGTGTTTTTCTTTTTGCAGGTATTACATATTCACCAAATGTAGCGCGATGGGATGGTACTTCATGGCATGCAATGTCGACCGGCTTAAGTGACAGAGTATACAAACTTATTTTTTTCAATAACGAATTATATGCATTTGGAAATTTCGACTATGCCGGTTCTACATGGGTTGGAAAAGCTGCAAAATGGGATGGAAGTTCCTGGCAACCGTTTGGGACTGGGTTTTCCGGAAATGTATTTGATGCAGTTGTCTTCGAGAATGAACTTTATGCTTGCGGAGAATTTAGATCTGTAAATGGAGTATCTGCAAATTTTATTGCAAAATATGATGGGACAAATTGGACATCTGTTGGAGACAACTTACTTGATGCGCCAACAATAAAAATTGTAGTGTTCAATAATCAGTTAACAACCGGTAGCAGTTCTTCTTATCGTTTTCAATCTTCTAATCGAGCGACATGCGCGTTTCTCGACACAAACAATCAATGGCAAGAAAAGGACTTTTTCTATTCTGATGGCTGCACATCCATGATCGTTTATCACAACCAACTTTTTCTTACTGATTACAATTATTCAGGAACTTTATTATATAGATGGAACGGATATCGATTTATTCAGATCTATAGCAGCGGAGTAGCTTGGAGAAAAGGCAAATTGCTTGAATACAAAGACAACCTATTCTTTACAATTTCCAATCAGGGGTTCTTTAAATTTGATAGTGTCAATACTACTTTTAACAGCCCATTATCAAATATTGAACCTCTCACAATTTTAGAAGATGGAACAACAGATTATTTCGGAGGATATTTCCCTAATCTCTATATTGGAAGCAATGTGATTCCCATGAACTGCATTGCAACGGTAACTCCTAACCCTCCTACTGTTTCATTCACAACAAATACCGATACAATTTGTGAAAGAGAAAACATTTATTATCAAATAAGTTCCACTGATCCATTTGCAACTTATTCCTGGCATTTTGGAGGAGGAACTCCTGATACGTTACATTATCCGGATCCGATCATCCAGTATTTTACGCCCGGCAGCTTTTCAACTTATCTTGTTGCTGAAAATTTAATTGGTGCAGATACAATTTACATGAATGGCACGATAACGGTCTTACCTTGCCTCTCGTCGACAAATGAAATTGACAAGGATGCTATCACTGTTTTTCCAAATCCATTCATTGAAAAAATATTCTTCAATTCCGAAAACAAAATAAATAATATCAATCTGACAGATATAACAGGAAATTTGATTTATCAGCAGAGATCTGAAACAAACACAGTAGACCTTTCATTTTTAGATGCGGGTATCTATTTTATATCATTTCGATCAGAGAACACAATTTCAACATTCCGAATTATCAAGCAATGAAAAATTTAATCCGGTTTTTTATATTGTTTTTATCCTTAACGGAATCCTTTGCTCAAAAGAATGACAATGTGATGGTCTTAGGATATCGCATTGCTATCAATGGACCAATACCAACTCTGGACTTTTCCTACGGCAGTCCGGACACCGGTGCTTATTTCTCACCTATCGATATGTTCGAAGGAAATGCAAGTATTTGTGATAGCAATGGAATTATGATGATGTATACAAATGGAATTTCTTTGGTTAATCGCTTTCAACAAATTGTTCCGGGAAGCAATTTTTTCAACACAGATCCCTACAACAGTGCAAACAATTTAACATACTACCGAATTCCACAAATTGCAATCATCATTCCTGCTCCCGGTCAAAGCGACCTATACTATATATTTCATTCCGGTGTATATATTTACTCTGGCAATGTTATTCATCCGGGTGTTCTTAGATACAGCAAAGTTGATATGAGTATGAATGGAGGTTCAGGACAGATGACTCTAAGAAATATAGCTTTACTGACCGATACATTTTCCTTTTCATCTTTACAGGCCGTGAAGCATGCTAATGGCAGAGACTGGTGGATCGTAATACACCAATTTCAAACTAATAAGTTCTTTAGCTTTTTGGTTACACCATCAGGCATTCAACCCGAAATACAAAGTGATACCGGTCCGGTAATAGGATCAGGGTCCGACGGACAAAGTACATTTTCACCTGATGGCACCCGATATGCCTTTGCTGACAACGATAGTAATTTTTTATCTCTTTATTACTTTGATCGTTGTAATGGGAGTTTCACCTATGATACGATTATAAGAAAAAACGTGAATGCAAATGGTTTTAATTTTTCAGGCTGCTCTTTTTCTCCTGACAATCATTTTTTGTATGCATCAGATCTGCTTAATCTATATCAATATGATGTAACTGCAAGTGATATTCCTTCGAGCGAAAAATTGATTGCTACCAGCGATCTTTTTCGTGACCCATATCTTCCCTCGTACTTCAATCATCATTGTACCGGTCCGGATGGAAAGATCTATTTAAGTACTGGAAATACTTGTGCTCATTTGCATGTGATCAATCAACCGAATTTAGCAGACACGAATTGCAATTTTACGCCGCATTCCCAAAAGATTATTAACTATGGAAATACGGTTCCTAATTTTCCAAATTACCGATTGAGGGCTCTGGGTGGTTCAATTTGCGACAGCTTGCCTACGTCAATTGCTACGTCTGTTTTAATTAACCGTGAATATAAAATTTATCCGAACCCGGCTTCTAGCCATTTGAAAATAGAAAGTGAATCAAACACATTAGGAATTCAAGAATTAACAATCACAAACATGGAAGGAAAATTACTTTTGAAAAGTGCTTTCAACTTGAAGAGCACTATTGATGTTTCAGCTTTCCCTAGCGGGATTTATGTTCTCTCTATTAAAAACGAAAACTCAAGTTACACTTCCAGATTTACAATTGTTAATTCCTTTTGAATCGTATTAATTTCTCTAGCTTAGATTTCCCCTCAAAATCCAAGTGGCAGTCTCATGTTGCTCCATAAGTCCAGTGATAAAATCTGCCCTGATTGACGGAATGTTCAATCGAATAATTTACCACTCTTTCAAACTCCTGATCGACGGAATGTTCAATCGAATAATAATTTACCGCTCTTTCAAACTCGCTCAACGGAGTCTTCAAAAACAAACCTTCCCTATTCAATCGAATACTCTATCTAATAAATAATTTGCAAATCCGCATGATGATAGGCGATTTCTAGGAATAAATCGGACACAATTTCCATTGCGTAACCCATCAAGCATCATTCCGTCTGCACTATCATTCATCATAGAGATTAATATTAATTCCCTGACGGAAAGATGCTTGATCTCAATACTAAATTCAAAGAGCTCGGCTAATTTCCGTTAAACATTCCTTCAAGCGGAGCTTAAATCCATACCGGATCGAAACCCTTTTAATCCTGTCGAAATATGGTAACTACATTTAGAACCTCCTGAATTTCTGTTAATGCCAGCTTAAAAGTCACAGAGATTAGAAACAAGAAATTAATATTGCCTTAGCGAAATTAATTTTTGACTTATCGATGGCCACACCTTCCACTTCCTCACCATTATAAATTTTTCGTAAGTAACCTTTAGAAATTAAACGTTGTTGCTAAGTATATCATTGAACAAACGAACATTCAATTGACATATTACAGCATTTCAAATACTTATTCAAACTAAAAAAGACAACTCAATCCAATATACATACTTTCACAGAAATAAAAAAAACATTTAATTAATAGAAATCTGAAAATCTTAAAACAAATCCAATTCAAAACTAACATAGATTTATTTCAAACTCCAAAAGTTCATCCACCCAAAATTTCATTTTACGCCGAATTCGACCACCAAGGGTCAAAAAAAATAAGCATTTTCATCAAAATTAAAGCCCGTTTTTAGCTCAATTTCGCACTTTCGAATATTTATTGTCGCCGAGGAAAATTGCGACAATAGCTTTTAAGTTTGAAATACTTTTCGACCCTTTTTACCTATGAAAAATGGCAAATTTTTGCATCAATTTTCAAAAATAAAACTTTGTGACTATTAGTAAACTGCGACAATAAACTTATTGACAAGTGAAAACCCGACCAATACCTTTACACTATTGTGAAAGACGAAATACTATTCATTCAAATTTCCAAAATGGAACTCCAAGAAATGCTTGAAGTAGCTGTAAAGAATGCTATAGCAGGACACCAGGCAATGAGGTCTAATGAAGAACAATACATGACACGAAAAGATGTTGCAGGACTATTCAAAGTCACCTTAACAACCATTAATGATTGGTGCAAAATTGGAAAGTTAAAACGATATCATATTAACAGTAGGGTATATTTTATGAAATCAGAAATTGAAACACTTTTTCAACTCAAACCAAAAGACGAAGCAAATAGAAAAAACAAAAAATATCATGTCTAAACCGATAGTCCCAATTGATCCTGGATCACCTTATTATAGAATTTGCCCACATTGTAAGAAACCACACATGGTCCACAATAAAGGTCGCGACTACTGCTCTGATAAATGCTATCAGGATTTTTACAATTTGACTAGAAAATTCAAAAAGCCATCTAGCTCCTACCCTCCGATATTAAATGAAACCGAAAAACAGTTACGAAATTATCAAGAAGATCCGAAAAAAGAAATTCCCCTTAACGCTCTTGAAACCAATCAGAAAATACTTGAATCGCTTTTAATCGATAAAGATGGTACTGCTTATAAAATAACCGAACTAGAAAGTGCCGGCTTCGAATTTTTCGCCTACACTTTCCGGTATCCCTTAAATATTGATCAGAATATTTATTGCCTCGAGTATGGACAATACGAGGCATTTCTGATAGAGCCTGACGCATTATTAATTCATCCTAAACAAAAATCAATATGATAACTTATCCAGAACTCATCAAATTATTTGGAACTCCGGTATCAAAAATTCCGGTTCCATATCAACCATTTAAATTTACGAAGGTTCACTACTTCTTTGCTGCTGTCATACTTGGACTGGCTGCATATGGCACATACAGCTTAATAAATAATAAAACCACTTTTATGCCAATAAAAATTAAGGAAAAGGAAGAAAAATGATTTCAGTTAAGAAATCAAAGTTAGAAATTCAGTTTCATAGATGAGTTGAATATTAAAACCTGCTGCTCGTAATTCTTCAATCTTCCTCATTTTAGCTGGTCCGGCAGAATTACCGACAATCACAATGTCGGTTTTCTTGCTAATGGTAGTGTTGATATCACCGCCAAGATTATGAACTTTAGCAGCTGCATCATGCCGCTCTATTGACTTTAGATCGCCGGTAAATACAATTCGCTTTGAATAAAAAACATGGTCCTTATTCTCTGCCATTAAATTGGGCTTGAGCAATGCACTATCTAGTACTTTCTTTTCAAATACTGAGAAATCTTTTCCGCTAGTATTTCCGGAATCGCTTTTAGATATTCGATGAGTCAAGTCATCGGCGCTAAAACGAAAGGATTTCTTATCGTAAACGGGAATTGCTCGAATGCCAATTTCAGAACAGATGATTGCATCTGCTAAACAATTATGATGAAGAAAATTCATCTTGAAATACTCAGCCAAATCAACTAGACGAAATCTTTCGAGATCACGGTATACTTCCTGAGCCAGTTTATGTGTGCAGATATATTTCATTTTAGGATG
>Ga0075163_10005503_pt1 | contig 16877 bp, 8 predicted proteins | sample JI1023141ADNA_FD_71478 | JGI IMG/M metagenome (GOLD analysis project Ga0075163, IMG submission 71478) | Wastewater effluent complex algal communities from Wisconsin, to seasonally profile nutrient transformation and Carbon sequestration -... | ecosystem: Engineered > WWTP > Effluent > Algae...
GCAACGCGGTCGTGGACGAGCTGCGCAAGCGCCGCTACCTCACGCTCCCCGTCGAGGAGCTACAGCTCGCCGCGCTGGACGACGACGAAGCCGACGGCCCCGACTGCCTGTGCGTCCTGATGCAGGCCGAGCAGCTCAAGGCGGAGTACGGCGAGATCCTGAAGCGCGTGGTGCTGGACGGGCAGCCGCTGGGCGAGGCCGCGCGGTCGCTGGGCATCGAGCCCAACAACGCCAGCGTGCGACTTCACCGCGCGAAGACCGCCCTGCGCGAGCGGCTCGTCGCCCACTGCGGGCCCAACGCCGCACGCGACTGCGGCAGCTGTCAGTGCGAGACCCGTCGGTGCGGCAAGCACTGAGGCGCGCCGTCTAGCCGCCGATGCGCGCGAGGAGCAGCGCCCGCGCGGTGGGCGAGAGCGTGGTGAAGCGCACGACGTAGGTGTCGGGTGCCGTCCCTGGGCCGATCACCTTCGCGAAGGCGTCGGCGATGTGCGGACTCTCGTCGTCGAAGCGCACCATGAGGTCCGTCAGTGATGGAATGGCCACGCTCGAGCGCAGCTCGGCTCCCTTGGACGACGCGGCGACCACCTCCACCTCGAAGCGCTGCTCGGAGATCGACTTCCTCTCGACCATGGCGCAGCGCACGAAAAGCGGCGTGCTCAGCGGCAGCAGCGGCTCCCGGGTGGGCGTGAGGCGAATGGGCGTCTCGCCGTCGATGCCGCCGATCTCCACGAGCCGGATGGGCTCCGGTGAGCCCTTCGGGTGGACCGTCAGCTCGTCCGTGACGTGCAGCGGCGCGCGCACCGCAGCGACCGTGGTCCCCGACACCAGCACCTGTCCGCCGAGCGTGAACGACTCGATGCGGCTGGCGATGTTCACGGGCGTCCCGACCACACCGTACTTGGAGCGCTTCTCCGAGCCGATGTTGCCCACGACGGCGTCACCGGTGTGGATGCCGATGCCCATCTCCACCTCGGGAAGGCCTTGCGCCCGGTTCCACGTGTTGACCGTGGCCATGGCCTGTTGCATCTCGAGCGCGCAGGTGATCGCGCGCTCGGCGTCGTCCGCGCGGCGCAGTGGCGCCCCGAAGATGCACAGGATGGCGTCGCCCAGGATCTCGTCGATGGTGCCGTGGTGCCGCTGGATCACATCGGTCATCGCGCTGAGGTAGTTGTTCAGCAGCCGCACCACCTGCTCCGGCTCGAGCTCGTCGGTGAGGGTGGAGAAGCCACGCAGGTCGGAGAAGAGGATCGTCACCTCGCGGCGCTGGCCACCGAACGCGAGCCCCTCGCTGCGCTCGAGCAAGCTGTCCACCACTTCGTTCGACAGGTAGCGACCGAAGATCTGACGAATGAACGCGTTGCGCACCTCGAGCGCCTCGGTGCGCTCGCGCACGCGGTCTTCGAGGGTCTGGTACAGCTCGGCGTTGGCGATGGAGACGGCAGCCTGCGCTGCCAGCATGGTGATGACGTCCAAGCGTCCGGCCGTGAACGAGGCTTCGGCCAGGTCGTTCTCCAGCACCACGATGCCCACCAACACGCTCTTGTCGGTGATCGGCGCGCACACGAGCGAGCGCGAGCGGCGCCGGATCACGTACGGGTCGCGCGTGAACTCCCCCGAGACCGCCGCGTTGCGCAGCACCACCGGGACCCCGGAGCGCTCCACGTACCGCACGATCTTGGCGGGCACGTCCGGGTAGGCGTCGATCGGCACGTTGCGAATGACGACCTCGCCCTGGGCCGAGGTGGCCTCCGCGATGACGGCGAGGTCGCCGCCCCCGGCGGCGCGCAGCAGCACCGCGCGCTCGGCACCCGCGTCGCCGATGAGGGCCAGCAGCACGTTCCGCACCACGCCCTCGACCGTGCGTTCCGACGCGATGGCGTTCGAGGCGCGCACCACGGCGTCGAGGTCGAAGCGCGAGCTGCTCCCGGTGGCCGAGATGGAGCCCGAAGGGGCGCTGGTCGTGGTCTCGTTCGGGAGGTGTCGACTCACCTGGGGGTCGAGCGCGGCGACCTTCGCGCCGGCGCCCCACGCAGCGTAGTAGCTCTGCGCGCGCCCTAGGTAGCCGGCGGCGACGGATGGCACCTCGCGCTTCTGCCAGAACTCGGCCGCGAGCTCGGCGGCCAGCGCTGCGTCCTGCGGCATGCCCGCTGCCTGGGCGCGGGTCACCGCGAGCTCGTAGAAGCGCGCTGCCTCGTTCGCGTTGCCCCGCACGCGCGCGCGCTCCGCCGCCACCAGGTCGGCCAAGTGACCGAAGGACGTGGGCACCGCGCGCTCCATCCCGCGCAGGATGGAGAGCGCCTTGCGGGACGACCCCAGCTGGCCGTCGCGCAGGTGGGCGATGGCGTGCAGGAACCAGATCTGCGGCGTGAGCTGCGTCCCTTGATGGGCGCTCACGTCGGCGAGCGCGCGCGCCGAGCGCTCCTTCGCTCTCGCGTGGTCTCCGAACGTCAGCGCCAAGCGACCCTGATACCAGGCGAGCGCCGAAGCCGAGTTCTTGGCCCCCGCGCTCTCCTGCTCATGGAGGTCCGCGTCTTCGTCGTAGTGCGGACCCACCATGCGCGTGGGGCTCGCGCTGGTCCCCCGCAGGCAGCGCACGAACGCGAGCTGGCGGTGCACGTCGCCCTCGCTGTGGCGGTGGCGCGTGCGCTCCGACGCCGCGAGCTGGCGAGTCAGGACGGCTTCGAGGGCCTCCAGCTCCTGACCGGCCACGAGCGCGTGAAAGCAGCCCGCCGGCCCCGCGATGGCGGCGTACGCCGTGTCGCCCTGCTCGTTCGCGGCGCGCTGCGCCTCGAACAACGCCTCGACGGACTCCGCGAGCGGGCGCTCCCACGGCAGCACGAAGATGGCCTCGGCCGCGGCGATGCGGTGCACGCGCTGCGCTCGACCCGGGCCGATCAGGAGCGCCTTGGCGACGTCCACGATGCGCCGGCCCCCCGCCACGTCGAAGAGCCCCGACACCAGCACGGCGGCGAACCCCGCGAAGCACTCGGCCGACCCCTCGGAGACCCCGTGCGCCAGGGTGAGGCGTATGCCCTCGAAGGTGATCAACGGATAGAGCTCGGGCTCCGCGAGGAAGCTGGTCCCGGTGATGCCGGTCAGGATCTGCAGCGCGATCTGCATGTCCACGGACGTGGCGTCGGGGAGCGCGGCGATGGACGCCGGGGTGACGTTGCGCAGCCGCCACTTCGTGGCCGCGAGGCCTCGCAGGATGTGGTGCGTCTTGGCGCGCGGGGGCAGCTTCACGCCGATCTCGCGCAGGATGAGCTTCGACGCGGACAGTGAGCCCACCAGGTCGTTGCGCGCCAGCAGCGACAACGGACGCAGCACGTAGACCGCGGCCCGGTCGTCGTTGGTGCGCGCCTGCGCCAGCAGCGAGTCGATGGCGGCGTCCGTCGCCGCGTAGTCCCCCAGCAGGTAGTTCGCCTCGGCGAGCTCTTCGGTGATGGCGCGAAAGCGGTCGAAGTCCCGCTCGTGCAGGTCCGGCCCCAGCAGCGCGGCGGCCATGCCCACGTGGTGACGCGCCGTCTCCCAGGCGCCTGCGGTCTTGGCCAGCCGCGCGGCGCGCAGCGCGAGGTCCGCCCACGGCACGCGCTCGGCGGGGTCCTCGATCAACGTCTGCGCTTCGTCGAAGTGGCGGATGGCCTCGAACACGCGCGCGTCCGGCAGGTCGCTGCTCATGAGCATGCGGGCGGCCTTGCGGTGCAGCTCGCTGCGCTGCTCGCGCGGGATGAGCGCATAGGCGGCCTCCTGCACGCGGTCGTGCGTGAAGCGGTAGCCGTCTTCGTCATCGCTGTCCGGCGCCACGAAGCGCCGCGAGCGGGGCAGCTCGAGCCCCGCGTCGACGGCGTCCACGTCCACGTTGGCGAGCGCGGCCACCGTGGACAGCTGAAAGCGGGTGCCCACGATGGACGCCACGGAGAGCAGCGCGCGGGCTTCGTCCGGCAGCTCCGCGAGGGCGTGCACCATGAACTCCACCACGTTGTCGCTGTAGCCGCGGGCGGCCACGGCGGCGTCGTCCCACTCGAAGCGCATGCGCGCGGCTTCGAAGCGGATGACCCCCTCGCGATGGAGCGTGGCGATGAGCTGACGAAGGTAGAACGGGCTCCCGTGCGTGAGCGCGTGCAGCCCCGCCGCCAGGGTCTCGACCGACGCGTCCCGGCGACCCAGCCAGCCCGCCACGAGGTCGATCGTGTCGGCCTCCTGCAGCGGACCCACGCGCACCTCCGCCACGCGCGCGCGCCCGCGGATGGTGGCGAGGGTGCTGGTCAGCGGATGGGCGGCGTCGACCTCGTTCTCGCGGTAGGCGCCGATCACCAGCACGTGCGCGGTGCCGCTGCCGGCCAGCGCCGCGAGCCAGCGCAGCGAGGCGTCGTCGGCCCACTGCAGGTCGTCCAGGAAGAGCACCAGCGGCTCGCTCTGCGTGGACAGGGCTCCCAAGAAGGCCTGTGCCAGCTGACCGAAGCGGGCCTGCTCTTCGTCTGGCGACACGTCGGGGACGCCCTGCATCTCGGGCAGCAGCGCGCGCAGCTCCGGCACGCGCTCGCTCAGCAGCGCGCCGTTCTGGCCGATGGCTTCCACGATGCGCGAGCGATACTTGGCCAGCTGCTCCTCGGGCTCCGACAGCAGCGCGCGCAGGCGCGAGCGCAGGGCCTCGAAGATGGCCAGCAGCGGGACGCGGCGCTTCTGGCCCTCGAACTTGCCGAACGAGACGTGGGCGCGCAGCGAGGCGAAGCGCGGCGCCAGCTCGCGGACCAGCGCGGTCTTGCCGATGCCGGAGGGCCCGCGCACGAAGACGAACTCCGGCGTGCCGGGCACCAGCCGCTCGAACGCGGTGGACAGCACCAGCAGCTCCACGTCGCGGCCGACCAGGCGCTCCTCGAGCGGCAGGTTGGTGCTGACGTCGTGGGTGCCCACCCGGACGGCGGCCAGTTCGTGGTCAGGCTGCTCGAGCGCGCGGCCGATGAGCTCGAGGTCGAAGGCCACCCCCTCCGCGCTCTGATACCGGTCGCGCGGGTCTTTGGCCAAGAGCCGGTCGAGCAGCGCGTCGACGGGCGCGGGGACGTTCGACGCGAGCGCGCTGGCCAGCGGTGGCTTGCGGGCCAAGTGAGCGTGCAGCAGCGCGAGCGGGTCGTCGTAGTCGAACGGCAGACGCCCCACCAGCAGCTGGAACAGAGTGGCGCCGAGGGAATAGAGGTCCGCGCGATGGTCGAGGTCGCGGTCCGTGCGCCCCGTCTGCTCCGGCGGGATGTAGGCGAGCGTGCCCCCGAGGGACGCGAAGCGCCGCGACGCCCCGAGCGTGAGGGAGTTGCCGAAGTCACACAGGACCACGCGGTCGTAGACGGTGGTGAGCACGTTGGCGGGCTTCACGTCGCCGTGCACGAAGCCCAGCGCGTGCAGGTCGGCCAGCGCCAGCGCGATCTTGCGGGCCAGCACCAACCACTCACGCAGCGGCATACGCGCCCCGCCGTAGCGCCGCTCGAGGTCCACCGCGCCGAGGTCTTCCATGACGATGGCTGCCGACGTCCCGAAGCGGTGCTCCCCCAAATAGGGCAGGCCCGAGCGCGCCCCCAGCCGCGCCCCCACGTCGAGCTCGTAGCGCAGGCGGCGCAGCGTGCTGGCGCTGGGCACGTCGGTGGTCGGGTGCTTCAGCACGACGGGCTGGTCATCGGCACGGCGAACCGCTCGCAGCACGGTGCTCCGCGCTCCGCGATGAACGACGTCCTTGATCTCGAAGCCCTCGTAGCTCGTCATGCCCGCCGCAAGGCATACCACGTCTCCGTGCCGATCGGCGTCGTAGGTTCCGGCAGACGTGCGTGATACACCCGTGCGCCGGAGGTACCGATGGCGAAGAAGCAGACCGAGGTGTTGATCATTGGCGGAGGATGGACGGGCGTCGCCGCGGCGACGGAGCTCGCCAAGTTGGGTGTCGACTTCCAGTTGATCGAAGCCGACCCCACGCGCCTCGGGGGCCGCGCGTACTCGTTCGAGTACAACCCCAATGGTGCGGGCGCACCGAAGCTCTTCTGGGAGCACGGCGCGCAGTACGTCGGCCAGGATCAGACCGCCATCTGGGGCCTCATCCAAGAGCACTGCCCGGATCAGCTCGTGGACGGCTACGCGCTGCGCAAGGACTTTCGCGAGCAGATCATGATCGTGAACGGCAAGCGCTACTGCTACGACCGCGACAAGTGCCTGTTCGACATCGGTGGCCTGCCGCCGGGCATCGGCCTCTTCGACCTGCTCGCCACGGTGTTGATGATCGATCAGATCCAGACCATCGAGCGCGCCATCGACGTGCTCGAGCCCTGGAAGTCGCCCGCGAACCTGCTGCCCCTCGACCAGCTCACCATGGACAAGTGGCTGGGTGCCGACTGGATGCCGCCCGGCGCACGCAGCTTGGTGTCGGTGGCCGTCAACGCGGTCATCTCCGTGGAGCCGCCGCAGATCTCGCCCTTCTATTTCTTCTGGTACTCGGCGTGCAACGACGGCTTCCTGCAAGAGTGCAACGACGAGGAGGGCGGCCCGCAGCAGTACTACTTGAAGTGCGGCGTGGACGCGCTGGTGCAGAAGGTGGCCGCCCCCATCCTCGACAAGATCACGTTCAACTCTCCCGTCGAGAGCATCACGCGCGGAGCCGACCTCGTCACCGTCACCACCACGAGCGGGGACGTGTGGGAGGCCAAGCAGGTGGTGGTCGCGATGTCACCCCACACGGCCGGCAAGCTCTCGTACTCGCCGGCGCTGCCCGACGGCTACCAGGCGCTCAGCGCGCAGCCCATGGGCCGCACCATCAAGTGCATGATCTTCTACAAGGAGCCGTGGTGGCGCACGAGCCACACGCTCGCGTACACGGGCTACTCCGGGGCCTCGAGCTTCCCGGTCACTTGGGTCATGGACTACTCGCCGGAAGACGGGTCGGACGTGTGGTGCCTGATGACGTTCACCATTGGCGACTACGTGACCGCGCTCGGGCCCAATCCCGAAAAGGAGGCCGTGACCGACCTGGTGACCAAGAACCTCTGCTTCCTCTTCGACGACCCGCGCGCGTTGGTGGATGGCGGCCGCTTCGTGTCCCTCGAGATGTTCACCTGGAACGAGTACACCCCGTTCTCGGGCGGCGGCCCCAACACCGTCTTCGGCCCCAACATCCTGACTGGCGCCGCGGCACCCGCGCAGACGCTCAACCAGCCGGTGGACGGCAACGTCTGGTTCGCGGCGGCGGAGCTCGCTCGCAAGGTCGACCCCGGCACCACCTCGCGCTACTTCGACCCCACCACCCAGAAGTACTCGGACATCCGGCACAGCCTCGGCTACATGGACGGCGCCATCAACGAGGGGCGCTTCGTGGCCAACCAGGTGGCGAAGGCGTTGGGCCGCTCCTACGACAAGCGCATCGACGACACCTATCCGTCCACGCCGCCGAAGGTCAGCCTGCCGGGACCGACGCATGACGTCCCGAAGGAGAAGGTGCGCGACATCCTCAAGAGCTTCACCACCATCGCGTTCTTGAAGGCGGGCTACCAGGCGCGTAACCCGGTCGACCCCATGGACCTCATCGAGCAGTTCGGCGTGATGTTCGGCGTGGCGCTCGCCACCAACCTCGAGTTCCCGACCACCGCCGCGATGCAGAGCGTCATCGGAGCGGGCTATCGCTACTGGTCCTCGACGGACACGGATCCGGTCACCGCGGACATCCAGTACTACGTGGGCATCCTCGACGGCCTGGTGACGGTGCTGTCGGCGGAGACCAAGGCCGCTGCCGCCGCGCTGCCGCCTGCGGCCGCCCCCCGACGTGGCCGGTTCGCGGCCCTCTCGCGGATCGCGGCAGGCATCGACAAGGGCATCGCGCAGGGGCCCGCCGAGGGCATCTGACACCCGTGTCCACAGGGCCACGGGCTTGCGTCCCGAGCAGTCACGCGGTAGGGAGGGGTTCCCCATGACCCCCGTGCTTCTGCTGTTGCTCGCCGGCGCGCTCGTGGTCGTCTGTGGAATCTTCGTCGCCGCGGAATTCGCGTTCATCACGGTGAACCGAGCTTCGGTCGAGGCGGCAGCCAGCGAAGGCGACCCCACCGCGATGGGTGTGTCGAAGGCGCTGCGCTCCTTGTCGACTCAGCTGTCGGGCGCGCAGCTCGGGATCACCATCACCAACCTCGCCATCGGCTTCCTGGCGGAGCCGTCCATCGCGACGCTGATCTTCCCGACCTTGCTGCGCTTGGGCGTGCCCGAGCGCTCGGCCGACACGGTGTCGATCATGGTCTCGCTCGGCGTGGCCACGGCCACCACCATGCTCTTCGGCGAGCTGCTGCCCAAGAACCTCGCCATCGCGCGCCCCATGGGGACCGCGCGCGCCGTGCAGCGCTTCCATCGCATGTTCACCGCGGTCATGGTCCTGCCCATCCGCGCGACCAACGGAGTGGCCAATCGCATCTTGATGGCCCTCGGCGTCGAGCCACAGGAAGAGCTCGCTTCGGCGCGCTCCGCCGAAGAGCTGACTGCCCTCGTGCGGCACTCCGCCAAGCAGGGCACCCTGGCCCGCGAGACCGCGGAGCTGATGGAGCGCTCGCTGGCCTTCGGTGAGCGCTATGCCCGCGACGCCATGACGCCGCGGCCGCAGATGGTCTCCGTGGCGAAGGAGGCCACCATCACGGACCTCATCGCGCTGGCCAAGGAGAGCGGGCACTCGCGCTTCCCCGTCAGCGGCGGCGTCCAGGGCGGTGACGTGGTCATCGTGGGCATCGTCGAGGTGCGCGCTGCGCTGCGGGTGCCGTTCGAGGAGCGCTCGAACACGCCGGTCACGGCCGTGCTCCAGGACCCCAACTTCGTCCCCGACTCCATCCCGCTGGACGACCTGCTGGACGACCTGCGCGCGAGCGGGCGGCACCTGGCGATCCTGGTGGACGAGTTCGGCTCGCTGGTGGGCGTCGTCACGCTGGAAGACCTCGTCGAGGAGATCGTGGGCGACGTGCGCGACGAGCACGACTACGAGGAAGACCCCGTTCACGATGCGGATGGCGGCTGGCAGCTGTCCGGCCTCATGCGCGTGGAGTCTGCCAACGAGCTGACTGGCCTGAACATCCCCGAGAGCGACACCTACGACACGATCGGCGGCTTGGTCGCCTTCGAGCTGGGGCGCCTGGGTGAGGTCGGTGACACGGTGCTGATCGAGGAGGAGGTCACGGGCGACGAAGAGCAGCGCGTGGTCGAGATCCGCGTGACCGAGGTCGATGGCCTGCGCGTGGACGCCGTCGAGCTGCGCCGCATCGAGTCCGAGTTCCCGCCCGACGCGGAGGAGGAGCGATGATCCACTTCTCCGGCGTCGTCATGACGGTGGGGCTGCTGCTGCTCAACGCCTTCTTCGTGGCCGCCGAGTTCGCGCTGATCTCCGTGCGCCGCACCAAGATCGAGCCCCGCGCCGAGGGCGGTTCGCTGCCGGCGAAGGTCACGCTCTACGCCATGGAGCACGTGTCGCTGATGATGGCCGGCGCGCAGCTCGGCATCACCATCGCCTCGCTCGCGCTGGGTTCCATGAGCGAGCCGGCCATCGCGCACCTGCTCGAAGAGCCGATGATCCTGCTGAACGTGCCCGAGTCGTTCCAGCACCCCATCTCGTTCACGCTCGCGCTCACGCTGGTCACCTTCCTTCACGTGATCATCGGCGAGATGGTGCCCAAGAACCTGGCGTTGGCCGAGCCCGAGAGCGCGGCCCTGATGATGGCGCCGCTGCTGGTGCTGATCGTGTGGATGCTCTACCCGGTGCTGTGGGTGCTGAACGGCGTCGCCAACGTGATGCTGCGCATCGCCGGCATCGAGCCCAAGCACGAGGTCACCAGCGCCTTCACGCGCGACGAGGTGGCCGACCTGGTGGAAGAGTCCCTCGACGGCGGCCTGATCGAGCTGAACGACGAGCGCCTGCTGCTGGGGGCCCTCAATTTCGCGGAGCGCGACGTGCGCTCCGTGCTGGTGCCCATGGAGCACGTGCGCACGCTGCCCATCAACGTGACTCCGGCTCACGCCGAGGCCGTCGCGGCGGACAGCTTCTCGCGCTTTCCGATCCGAGACGCCGAAGACCAGCTGGTGGGCTACGTGCACATCAAAGACCTGCTCGAGAACGAGCCCGAGGCGCGGCGCAAGCCAATGAGCCACACGCACATTCGTCCGCTGCCGTCCGTGCGGGTCACCGACTCGTTGCGCGAAGTCATGGTGGAGATGCAGCGCACCAACTCCCACCTGGCCGTGGTCCTCGACGCCGGTCCCGAGGCGCCCGAAGAGCCCATGGGCATCGTGACGCTGGAAGACGTGCTGGAAGAGCTGGTTGGCAAGATCCGCGACGACTCGCGGCGCGCCAGCGGCCTCCGCTCAGGCGACTCCGGTCAAGCCGGCTAGAGCGTGATGCAGGTTCGGCGCAAGGGGATGGCGCAGGATGAAGGGGCGCGGGCAAGGCGCGACGACGAGTCGATGCTGTCGCATCGGCGAGGAGGAGCAACGCCGCCCGCGCCCCTTCAGACAAGCCAGGACTTCCGCCGAGTCTGCATCACGCTCTAGGTCCGAGAGGGGGTGGCGCGAGGGGGCCTGAGGGCCTGGGCCGCGCCGTGCCGGTGCTTGCCTGACGGCACCTTCCGCGTCATACGACGCACCGAAGTGGGTTGTTGAACGCCTTCCCCCCCCACGATATGCCGCGCCACCTCCGCAACAGGACCAATTCGTGCTGAACGGGATCGCCAATCTGGTGACCACCCGGCGCGCGCTCGTCCTGTCGGTGCTCCTCTCGGCGGCCGTCGGCCTCGGGCTGCAGATCCCCAACCTCCAAGCGGATCCGGCGCCAGAGAACCTCATCTCGTCCTACGAGCGCGATGGCCAAGACGTGGGCGGGGCGTTCGAGAGCGCGTTCGGCTCGCGTGACCGGGTCATCGCGCTCCTGGTCCAGACCGACGACGTGCTCACCCCCGGCGTGCTGGGCTACCTGCACGGGCTGACGCTCTCCTTCCGCGACCAGCCCTGGGTGGACACGGCGGAGAGCATCACCACGCTGCCCCTGCCGCGTCGGGTGCGCGGAGCCACGGCGGAGCCGACCGGCGAGTCGCTCGACGACCTGCTCGGCGACGAAGAGGAGCCCCTGCCCGAAGGCGAGTCCCTGGACGACCTGCTCGGCGAAGAGACCGGTGATGGCAGCGGCACCGGCACGGACGGCGAGCCCGCCGCGGCCGAGGGAGAGTGGAGCGACGACGACTACGACCAGGCGCAGGTCGACGCGCTGCTGGACCTCTTCGACAGCTACCCCGAGTACTTCGAAGGCGGCCTCGCGCGGGTCGGCCCGGCCCTCTCCACCGAGCTGCGCGTCACGCCCGTGATCACGGGCGCCCCGGTGACCGACGAGCAGGCGAACGAGGTCGCGCTGGCCCTGTCCCAGTCGCCGCTGCTGACCGGACGCCTCATCAGCGCGGACCACACCGTGGCGGTGGTGGCCATCAAGCTGAAGGACATGAACGCCCGCGACGCCCAGCGCGCGGTGGAGTCCATGCGTCAGCACTTGAGCGACCACCCTCCGCCGGCCGAGGTGTCCGTCCACATCGGCGGCCTGCCGTACGTGCGCGCCACGATGGTGGAGAAGATGCGGAACGATCAGATGATGCTGATCCCCATCACGCTGCTCGTCTGCGCGCTGCTGCTGTATCTGTGCTTCCGCTGGCTGCCCGGTGTGCTCCTGCCGCTCGGCGCCGTGTCGATGACCACGGTCATGGTGCTGGGCGGCATGTCCGTCGCGAACGAGCCCATGAACGTGATCAACAACATCATCCCGGTGTTGCTGATCATCGTTGGCATCAGCGACTCGATTCACATGCTGAGTCGCTATCGGGAGGAGCTGAGTCGTACGGACGACCGCGACGAGGCAGGCCGCAAGACCATCCACGCCATCGCCGCGGCCTGCGCGCTGACGTCCTCCACCACCGCAGCGGGCCTGGCGTCGCTGGTGGTGTCGCAGACCGTGATGCTCCGGACGTTCGGCATCGTCGCCGCCGTGGGCGTGATGTTGGCCTACCTGGTCACCGTGTTCTTCGTGCCGACGGTCATGACCTGGGTGAAGCCGCCCAGCCGTGAGTCGAAGGAGTGGGGGGCGTGGCTCGAGGGCAGCATCCTGGTGATGACGGCGCACATCTTGAAGCGCCCGAAGCGCACGCTGTTCGCGTCCGGGTTGGTCCTCGCGGGACTGACGGCCTTGTCGCTGGGTGTCGAGGTGGACCACGCGCTGCTCGATCAGTTCGACGAGGATGACGACGTCTACATCACGACGCGCCTGCTCGAGGACAAGCTCGACGGCGTCCGGCCCCTCGAGGTGGTGCTTCAGTCGAACGATGCCACGACGTTCTTCGACCCCGCGAACCTGGCGCGCATCGATCAGCTCCAGGCGTGGGCTGCCGAGCGCCCCGAGGTCATCACGAGCCTCGGCCACGGTGACGTCCTGCGCTCGAGCCTTTCGCTGCTCGCCGGCAACGAAGCCATCCGCAACGAGCCCTTTCCGGACGCTCGTGCCGTGCAGGCGGTGCGCACCATCCTGTCGAAGCGCGAGGACAACCCGCTCGACAGCTGGGTGGCCAACGACGGACGCATGGTGCGACTCCAGATCATGGTCCGTGACGTGGGCGCCCAGCGCACCATGGACTTGATCGACGAGCTCGAGGTCGAGATGGCGGGGCTGTTCGCGCCGGCGAGCGGCGTCCGTTTCGGGTTCACGGGCGAGGCCCACGACGGCTCGCGCGGACAGCGCGCGGTGGTGACGGACCTCGGCTCCAGCCTCGCGATGGCGGTCTTCACCATCTTCATTCAGCTGGCCATCTTGTTCCGCAGCGTCCGGCTCGGCCTGCTGAGCATCCCGCCCAATCTGGTGCCCTTGATCGGCACGCTGGCCTACATGGTGTTTCGCGGGATCCCGCTCAACGCGGCTACGGTCATCATCTTCAGCATCAGCTTGGGCCTCGGGGTGGACGGCTCCATCCACTTCCTGGCGAGGTTCCGCGAGGAGACGGGGCGCGGCCTTCGGAGCAACGCGGCGCTCGTTCGGGCGTCGATGGGCACCGGTCGCGCCATCATCGTCAGCTGTCTCACGCTCATGGCGGGGTTCTCCATCCTGCTGCTGAGCTCGTTCGTTCCCGTGCGGCACTTCGGCGAGCTGATCGCCGTCACGGTCGCGCTCAGCCTGCTCGCCACGCTCGTGGTGCAGCCGGCCCTTCTGTCGGTCGCCGGGCTCAGCCGGTCGGTCCGAGCAGCTCATCGTGAAGAAGACGCACGCATCGTGGCCGCCGTCAGGCAAAGCCGCGAAGCCGGCGCGGGGAATGCCCCCCAACAGGTTGTCGAGTAGTCGCCCAGCCGTAGTGAACCCAAGAGCCTAGGCAGGCTCGGACGCCAAACGGCCGGCGGGACAGGATCTATCCATGAAGAAGCGAGGTGACGTGTGATCGTCGGAGTACCCACAGAAACCTACCCGGGTGAGCAGCGAGTGGCCATGGTGCCGGCGAACGTGCCGGCGCTCGCCAAGCAGTCCATCCAGGTGATCGTGCAGCGCGGTGCGGGGCAGCTCGCGGGCTACACGGACCAGGCCTTCGTGGACAAGGGCGCCACGATCGTGGACACGCGCGAGGAGGTCTTCGCGAAGGCCGACCTCGTGGCGATGGTCCGCGGTGGCGGAGCGAACCCGAACGGGGACGCCGACGTGGCGCTGCTGCGTGAAGGGCAGGCGTTCGTCGCGCTGCTCGACCCGCTCGTGAAGCCCGAGGCCGCCGAGAAGATCGCGAGCCGCAAGGTCGACGCGTGGAGCATGGAGCTCATCCCCCGTACCACGCGTGCGCAGTCGATGGACGTGCTGTCGTCCATGGCGAACCTCGCGGGCTACAAGGCCGTGCTCATGGCGGCCAACCAGGCGCCGCGCATCTTCCCGATGATGACCACCGCGGCCGGCACCATCACGCCCGCCAAGATCCTCGTGCTGGGCGTGGGCGTCGCGGGTCTGCAGGCCATCGCGACGGCCAAGCGCCTCGGCGGCATCGTCGAGGCCTACGACATCCGCCCCGAAGTGCGCGAGCAGGTCCAGAGCGTCGGTGGCAAGTTCATCGACCTCGGCCTCGACACCGAGGGCTCGTCCGACAAGGGTGGCTACGCCAAGGTCCAGACCGACGAGTTCATCGCGCGTCAGCAGGCGGCGCTCGCCGAGTTCGTGCGCGCCTCCGACATCGTGATCACCACGGCCCAGGTGCCGGGTCGTCGCGCCCCCATGCTGCTCACCGCGGCGATGCAGAAGGGCATGAAGCCCGGCTCCATCGTGGTGGACCTGGCGGCCGAGTCCGGCGGCAACTGCGAGCTCACCAAGGCGGGCGAGACCTACGTGGTGGACGGCGTGACCATGATCGGTCCCGTCAACCTCGCGTCCACCATGGCGTTCCACGCGAGCCAGCTCTACAGCAAGAACGTCACCAACCTCGTCCAGTACATCGCCTCCAAGGAGGGCGCTTACGCCCCGAAGGACGACGAGGAGATCGTGCGCGAGACGCGCATCTGTCGCGGCGGCGAGATCACCCACGCACGCGTGAAGGCCGCGCTCGACGCGCGCAAGGCAGGAGGCTGACATGGATCTACTGACACACATCGACGGGCTCTACGTCTTCTTCCTGGCCGCGGTTGTCGGCTATCACATCATCCACCGCGTCCCGCCGCTCCTGCACACGCCGCTGATGTCGGCCACCAACGCCATCTCCGCCATCGCGGTGGTCGGCGCCGTGCTCGTCGCCGGCGGTGCGCACAGCATGGTTTCCACCGTGCTCGGCACCATCGCGGTGGCCTCGGCCGTCACGAACATCGTGGGTGGCTTCCTCATCACGGACCGCATGCTGCGCATGTTCAAGGTCGACAAGAAGGACGGCAAGCCGTGACCACCGAAGTCCACACCGTTGCCGCGACGGGGAACCTCCCCGTCGTCATCGAGCTCACCTACCTCGCCGCGGCCGCGCTCTTCGTGTTCGGCCTCAAGGCGATGGGCTCTCCCAAGACCGCGCGTCGCGGCATGTTCATGGCAGAGGCCGGCATGCTCGCGGCCATCGTCGGTACGCTGCTCGACGCGAGAGTGGTCACCTACGAGTGGATCGCGGTCGGCATCTTCGTCGGAAGTGCAGCCGGTGCCGTCATCGCCATCTGGACACCGATGACGCACATGCCGCAGCGAACGGCGCTCTCGCACGCGTTCGGCGCGCTCGCGGCGGCGCTGGTCGGCATCGCGGAGTTCTACGACGCTGGCACCACGCTCGGCGGGGTTCAGCGGACCGCGCTCGGCATCGAGGTCATGCTCGGCAGCCTCACGCTCACGGGCTCGCTGCTCGCGTTCGGCAAGCTGCAGGAGTGGCTGCCCGGCTCGCCCATCGCCTACAAGGGTCAGAACGTCATCAGCTTGTCGCTGTTGGTGTCCATCGTCGGTCTCACCATCTTCGTGACCATCGACCCGACGCAGACGTGGGCCTTCTACACCATGTGCGGCCTCGCGCTGGCGTTCGGTATCGCCATTGTGCTCCCCATCGGCGCCGCCGACATGCCCGTCGTCATCGCGCTGCTCAACGCCTACGCCGGTCTCGCCGGCTCGGCCACGGGCTTCGCGCTCGAGAACAACATCCTGATCGTCGCGGGCGCGCTCGACGGCGCGTCGGGCCTCATCCTCGCCGTGCTCATGTGCAAGGCGATGAACCGCTCGCTCACCAACGTGATCTTCGGCCGCATCGAGGTGGGCTCGGTCACGCAGAGCGCGGACGCCGTCTACGGCGGCAAGGTGAAGTCCACCAACGCCGAAGAGCTGGCCATGGTGCTCGAGGGGGCTCGCCGCGTGGTCATCGTGCCGGGCTACGGCATGGCCGTGTCGCAGGCGCAGCACGTGGTGCGCGACCTCTTCCGCCTCCTCGAGAAGCGCGGCGTGGTCGTGGAGTTCGCCATCCACCCGGTGGCCGGCCGCATGCCCGGCCACATGAACGTGTTGCTCGCCGAGGCGGACATCCCGTACGACCGCCTCATCGAGATGGACACCATCAACCCGACGTTCGACACCGTGGACGTGGCCATCATCATCGGCGCGAACGACGTGGTGAACCCGGACGCGCGCGAGCCGAGCAGCCCCATCGCGGGCATGCCCATCCTCGACGTGGACAAGGCGCGCATGGTCGCGGTCATCAAGCGCAGCTTGGCGCCCGGCTTCGCGGGTATCCCCAACCCGCTGTTCGCGGCGGACAACACGCTGATGTGCTTCGGTGACGGCACCAAGTTCATGCAAGAGCTGGTGGCCGCGGTCAAAGAGCTCTGACGCCTAGCGCACCCCACAGACGATGACCAAGAAGCACCGACCGCTCCTGATCGGCACTCTCGTGCTGCTGGCGCTCGGTGCTTTCGTCGCTCTGCGCTTCGAGGTCACCACCGACCTGTACGCCTTCCTACCCGAGGCGGACGACCGTGAGCTGGGCGCGCTCTCGCATCAGATTGCGCAGAGCGAGCTGAGCCGCACCATGATCTTCGCGCTGAGCGCGCCCGACGCCGACACGGCCGTGCGGGCGAGCCGCGCCTTCGAGGCCGCCCTGCGCGCCGACGCTGCCGTGGCCGCCGAGATTGGCGCGCTGGAGGGCGGCCCCGCCGAGGGCGTGGAGCGAGGTCTGTTCGAGCTCTACGAGCCACGGCGTGTGGGCTTCATCGCTGCCACGCCGGAGCTGGCACGGGAGCGCATCTCGGACGCGGGCCTCTCTCGCGCCGCGGTGGAGCTGCGCACGGCCCTGGCCAGCCCCATGGGGCCCATGCTCAGCCGCATCGCGCCACGCGACCCCTTCCTGATCCTGCCCGGCTTGTTCGAGCGCCTGCGCGGG
>Ga0075163_10005504_pt1 | contig 16877 bp, 13 predicted proteins | sample JI1023141ADNA_FD_71478 | JGI IMG/M metagenome (GOLD analysis project Ga0075163, IMG submission 71478) | Wastewater effluent complex algal communities from Wisconsin, to seasonally profile nutrient transformation and Carbon sequestration -... | ecosystem: Engineered > WWTP > Effluent > Algae...
AAAAAATCTACCTCTCCACTTTTTGAAAACTTATTAGCTGTATTATTCAGTCCGGCAAGAGGATTATTCCTCTTTACTCCGGTATTGTTGCTTTCGTTTTATGGGGTATTCGTCAAAGAAGCTCGGAAACATCCTCTATACATGATCAGCCTTATCTGGTTTGTAATACACACATTTATGTTAGCTCGTCAACCCAATTGGTGGGGAGGTTGGAGTTATGGGCCACGTCTTTTTTCCGATGCATTAATTCCTTTGTTTATCATGTTCATTATTAGTTTTGAAAAGTCGAAGCATGCGCTAACGGCAAAACTTATCTTAACACTTTTTTTTCTGCTATCGATTCCAGGAATATTTATTCATACAATAAAAGGAGCAACAGATATTCAAACTTATAAATGGAATGATCATCCAGCAATAGATGACCATATAGATTATTACATCTGGAATTTTCAATATCCGCAGTTTTCTGCCGATTCTGTTTCGAATCAAATTAAAAAAAGTGAATTTGCTTTAAATCAACAATTAAGTCGTTCTGTTTTAAAATTAAGAAAGGGCGACTGTGTTCTATTTGAAAACGATAGCCCACTTGTTTGCGCTACTGGAAAGAATTTAAACACCATCGCACCCTACACAAAAATCCGTCTATTCTGTAATCTTGACCAGCTTCTTAAAACAGAGGTTGACACTTTTTACGTTACACCAGGACTATTAAAGAGTTTTAGTAGTGATAGTAATTTTGTGATGGTTCAACCATCGTTAAAAAACCTTGGAGATTACCTAGAAAAACATAAAATGGAACACATTTTTTTGTCTACAAAATATAATTTATTCAAAAAAATATCTCCACAAACGGGAGAATATTTCACAAAGATGCATTCCAACATTTTTAAATTAAAAAATGAACAAGGTTTTGTTGCCCATCTTTACAAAGGGAAAATAATGACTGAATCGTTAGGGCAGAATAAAGGAGCAATATTAGAAACTGATATTGGCGACCATAAAATTTCTGCCTCTTCTGATGGCAAAAACAGTGCATCCATTAAAATAGATGGGAAAGAATATAGCATTAATGATGGTGGATTTAATATTGTTTGTGTTGATGATTCAGGAAACCTACTAGATATTGCAAGGTTCAATACACAGTTTATTGATGCAGAATATGTTTATTTATTCCAATTTTATAAAAAAAACAAATAAGGTTTGAAATCAAAAATTATCCTTTTTTTATCGGTTACATTCCTGTGTTTCTCTCGTCTTTCTGGCCAAAGTGATCTACTAAAATATGATGTAACCATCTATGATAGTGTTCAGAGCAATGGTTATTATTTCATATTTACATATAAAATGAGAAAGAGAGATGCTCCAGGAATGGGGCAACAAATGATTCTTGACGGGAATGGACACACGCTTTACTATCGAATTACCCCAAAAGCATCCGACTTTAAAATGCATCCGAATGGAATGATGTCCTATTTTGGTGGAAATAAATTCATGATAATGGATTCCAATTTCGAAATTGTAGACTCCGTGGGTTGTGTAAATGGGATAGAAACAGATAACCACGACTTTCTTATTCTTCCTAATGGACATTACTTGCTAATTGGAACTAAAAGCAGAACAGAGGATCTAAGTAGCTACCGAATATTTATGCAAAAGAAAATGCCTGGAAGCAGGCATGCAAAATTAAAATATGGCGTTGTTCAAGAATTAGACAAAAATAAAAAACTCTTGTATCAATGGGATTCTGAGCCGCATTTCAAAATACAAGATGCAGATGAACTTTATTTAAACGACACCACCACACTGGATGTAACACATTTTAATTCAGTTGAAAAAGATCTCAATGGAAATATTTATCTGTCGGCAAGGTATTCTAATGAAATAATAAAAGTAGATGTTTCAACGGGTAAATTAGTCTGGAGAATGGGCGGTAAAAAAAACCAATTCCATTTTGAAAATGATTCTATTCCTTTTCTTGGTCAACATGACGCAAGAATAATGAAAAATGGTAACCTGACAGTATTTGACAATGGATATGGTAAAGAAGAGTCAAAACATAACGCACGTGCACTGGAATATGCAATTGATGAAAAAAAGATGACCGCTCGCCTTGTTTGGTCATTCGAGAGTGAGCAAAAAATAATAAGCGAAGCAACCGGCAATATGCAACGTCTACCAAATGGGAACACGCTAATAAACTATGGAAAAATTGCAAATGGAATACCCAATTTAACATTTGAAGAAATTAAGATTACCAAAGAGAAAGTGATTTCACTTTCGTTTTCTGATACAGTGGGCTCATACAGAGCGTTTCATTATTCACAACTACCATTTACTATTCACCAACCACTAGTTAAAGTCAAAATAAAAAACGGTCGATATTATTTAAAAGTTACTAAATCACACTCCGGATATAGTTGGTCGAACGGATTGAATAGTCAAGAAATAGAGATAAACCAACCTGGCAAGTATTATGTTTATGTGCCTTATGGAGATGGTGGGTGGATAAGTTCAAAATTAATTTTTGTAACAAAAGAACAATTAAGTCAGTTACAAAATTCTGCTCCATCTAATCAAAATCGGAAATAAATGAATGGGGTAAAGCCAACACTTGTAGTATAACTGAGGGCTAATACAAAAAGGACAAGGCTGAATATTGTTAAGAAGATATGCCTTGAAATATTAGTGGAATTTCCATAATAAAATTCTTGCAATTTTTTTCCAAAACTAAAATGGTTGATAAATGAAAAAACAATGGCAAGCCCAAGTGGAAACCAAAGTTCGTTTCTTAATTCCATATCTATATTCGAATTTGTAAAAAGCATTGCATTGTAAAAATCCATTGCTTTAGATAAATTATCACTTCTAAACAAAACAAATCCGATAGCTACAAGAAAAAAAGTGGAAATTATTCTTAATCCATGAGGTGCTTTCCAGGTTTTCATTTTTGAAAACAGGCGCTCCAAAACGATTAACGTCCCGTGAAAAGCGCCCCAAATAATTAATGACCAAGATCCTTTGTGCCAAAGTCCAGAGATAATAAATACTAACCATAGATTAAAATAAATTTTCCAAGAAACACCACGATTGCCACCGAGTGGTATGTATAAATAATTTTTCAGCCACTCACCAAGAGTAATGTGCCATCTTTTCCAAAACTCATTGACACTCGCTGACAAATAAGGGGAATTAAAATTCTCAGGAATGCGGAACCCAACCATTTTCGACAACCCAATAGCCATGTCAGAGTATGCAGAAAAATCAAAATAAATTTGCATGGTATAACCAATGATTCCAACCCATGCCGTGAAACCATTAAGTGTATTTGGATCAGCGTAAAATATTTTGTCAACACCATATAGTGCTAATTGATTTGCTATCAATACTTTTTTGGCTAGTCCTAAACAAAATCTATAAAACCCATTTAACAAATTATCAAGTTTTTCTTCCGAAACGTTGTTAAAGAGCTGTGTCTCCATCTCCACATAACGAACAATAGGACCAGCCACCATTTTCGGAAAGAAAAATATATACAATAAATAGTTGTTCAACTTGTTTTGAGGTGAACAAACTCCACGATACACATCAACCACATAAGTGATTGTTTCAAAAGTATAAAATGATATTCCAAGGGGCAATAGTAAATCCAACAATGGTAGTTTCGAACCAAACAACTCATTAATTGTCTCTATAAAAAAGTTTGAATATTTAAAATAAACAAGAAGCCCAACATTTATAAGGACTGATAACAGAAGAAATGCTTTTTTAGCAACCTTCCTTTTTTGTTGATGCAATAATTTTACTAAATAAAAATCTAAGCATGTTGTAATCAATAACACAATAATGAATTTAGGCTCTGCCCATGCATATACCAAAATACTAACCAATAATAAATACCCATTCCTGAATTTATCTTTTGCCAAAAGATAAAGCGCAATAAAAACCGGCAAAAACCAAACTAAGAATATGCTACTGTTAAAGTCCATTTATTCTTTTTTTTTATCGCGTTGATATTGTAATAATGCATCCATGTATATAACCGAGTCAGCAGGCACCTTTAATTCTTTTGCTTTTAATTTTGCCTTATAAAACATTACGGAATCAAATCGAATATCGTTCATAATTGTTGCAATAGGTAAAGGAATTTTCATTCCAGCTCTACTTCTCAATTCGAAAAGGCCGAAATAACTTCCTTCGAAAAAATTCCACCCAAATTCTGCAAGGTTCGCATCTGTGCTGAGAACCATTATAACATCTTGACCTAATAATAACCTTGCTCTGTTTATATATTCTTCACTATATGGTTCATTTCGAATATTGGCATAAAGCATTTTATTATAATAGATGTAGGAATATCTTTTGAAAACATTGTCACTCATTTCATAGACTGGCATTGTCCAATTATAACTATCTGCGATAGTTAATAATTTAATTTTCTTTTCGCCTTTTGTATATGATATGGAAGGATAAGCCATTGGTATGTTTTCAATATTCCATAAAAGATTCATACCCTTTCCAACATCCTGATCAACTGTATTTAATTCATTAGTAACTTTAACCGAATCAAATATCATGTGAGGCAAAGGAGTTTCTGTAAGCTTTTCTATTCTTTTAATAATTGAATCCGCAGCAAGAGCTGCACCATACGTACTCCAATGAATACCACATTTCGGGAAGAGTGGATATTGGCTTTTGGGTTTTAATTCATCGAATAACTTTCTAAAATCAATGTGATTGATCTTATATTCCTTGAATAGCCTAACAATTGTTTCATAATTACCTTCGTGTTTATTGACAAGGTATTTGTCTGGAATATACTCATTGAAAAAAGAAGCCTTCCCTGGAGCAATAACAAATAAAAATTCAATCCCATGACTTTTTAATGAATCTTGCAATTTTTTAACCAACAGAACTTTATCGCGCAATTTTTGTTCGCCAATAAAGTCCGCACCTGTATATGCGTTAATATATTTTATATCAAATAAATATTCTTCTTTGCCAATTGTTACGTTATTGGTATATGACCTGTGATACATCCAATAACCCAATTGATTATGCAATCGAACGAGCGTATTTCTGAATCCAAAATTCTCATTCACCCATTTTGTAGTTGTCGTTTGGTAATTTCCAGATAAAATAGAGTCGCATGCAAAAGTAGGTTTGGAGGCAATTTTAAATGAACCATTAAGTTTCCCAATTTTTACAAATGGTAATAGCCCTTGAAAGAGGAATGAAAATAAAAACAGGAGAATCAAAAAAATTAATACTCTACGACCCATTTGAAGTATTCTTGTTATCTTCATCAAAAATAATAAAATAAGGTTACCCTGTGTCCATACTATTTTTTAATCCTTTAGCAACACAACACAAGCCTCGTATTCCAATGAGCATTCTGCAAATTGCAGCATCTATTGATAAGAACTATAAATGGGTATTTGTAGATGGTAATATAGACAAAGAACCTTGGCCAAAAATTGAGCGCTATTTGCAATCGGGAGAAATCGATTATTTTGGCTGCACAGTAATGCCAGGACCCCAATTAAAACAAGCAATCCCAATTTCAAAAAAAATTAGAGAACAATTCCCAAATGTTAAAATTATTTGGGGGGGCTATTTCCCATCCAATCATCCCGATGTTGTGTTAAAAAGTGGTTATGTTGATTTTATTGTAAATGGTATGGGGGATAAGTGTTTTCCACTATTATTAGACGCAATTGATAAGAAAGAACCATATCATACGATTAACAATTTGATATTTTTAAAAGATGGGAAAATTCATTTTACTGCAAAAGATCCGATATACGAACCGGATTCATTACCGGTGTTGCCTTATGAAAAATTAGATTCATTTTATCCTTTGTCAGTTTATCTGGGTAAAACCTATTTGGGGAACAAAACCATCGCGTATCACAGCAGCTTTGGTTGCCCGTTCACTTGCTCCTTTTGCGCAGTTGTGCCCATTTATAATGCAAGATGGAAGGGTGTTTCTGCTAGTAGAATTGTAAATGATATTATTTTTCTTAAAAACAAGTATAATGGAACAGCTATTGAATTCCATGATAACAATTTTTTTGTTTCTGAAAAAAGGGTCATCGAATTTGCATCATCAATAAAAGGTGAAAAGATGATCTGGTGGGGTGAGGGGCGAATTGATACAATCAACAAATATCAAGATGAAACGCTTCAGTTAATGAGCGATGCTGGATGCAAGATGATATTTTTTGGTGCAGAAACAGGAAACAACGATTTATTAAAAATGATGGATAAAGGAGGGACTCAAACTAGAGAGCAAATTCTTTCTTTTGCTGCACGGTTAAGAAAATTCAACATTATTCCTGAATATTCCTTTGTGTTAGGTTTTCCAGGAGAAACAGAACAAACAGTCTATAAGAATATTTTAGCGGAAATCGATTTTATCCGTGAAGTAAAGAAAGCAAATCCATTGACCGAAATTATTATTTATGTGTATTCACCTGTACCAACAGAAGGCAGTGAATTATATAAAGAAATTACAGAAAAAGGTTTTCGTTTCCCTGAAAAATTAGAAGATTGGGTAAGTTTGGAATGGGAAAACTTTGATTTGCGTAAAAATCCACTAACACCTTGGATAAAACCCTATATGATTGATAAAATAAAAAGCTTTGAAACGGTTCTAAATGGATATTTTCCTACTGCTACAGATATAAGATTGTCTCGCTTTCAAAAACGATTGATTAAGCTAATTGCTGCGATAAGATATCATACAAAAATATATGCATGCCCCTACGAAATAAAATTATTGCATAAAATCTGGAAATATCGGCAACCTGAAAAAGAAGGTTTTTAATGTCAAATTTTTTAAAATATCTTGTTACACTGTTTGTAAAACCTGTTCTTTCCATCTACTTGAAAAAGGAAAGGATATTTCATTATAAAAACCTAGAGTTACTCATTCTAAGAGGAATATTTCACCCCAACTTCTTTTTCAGTAGTAAATACCTAGCCGCCTTTGTGGAAAAATTAAATGTAACTGGAAAAACGTTTTGTGAACCTTGTGCTGGAAGTGGGCTAATCAGCTTTATTGCATTGCGAAATGGAGCAAGTGTAACCTGTTTTGATATAAACACAAATGCCATTAAAGGTATCCAACTGAATCTTCAAAGGAATAGCGAACATCTAAAATCTCAAAAAATAACAGCGATTGAGTCTGATTTATTCTCAAATATCCCACCACAACAATTTGATTTCATCGTGCTAAATCCGCCCTATTTTTTCAGTGATTATTCTAACGTTGAACAAGCAGCTTGGAATGCAGGAGAGAACGGAGCGTTTTTTATCACCTTTTTTACACAATTAAAAGATTATACCAATAAAAATTCCGAAATTTATATGGTTTTGGCCGACAATTGCGATATTAAAAGAATTACAAATATTGCTAAGGATATACAATGGAAACTTTTGCTGATAGAGCAAAAACAAATTTTATGGGAAACGAATTACATTTACAGCATACAACTACTTTAGGGTATATTCATTCGTTTGATCCAATCACAAAGTCTATATTAAAAACAATTTCCTATTTCGATATTTTTGACTTCCCACTCACTCTTGAAGAGATCAAAAAATACATTGATAAACCTGATAATGGAGAAACATTAAAAATTTCAGTTGACCAATTAGTTGAAGAGCATTTTTTACAAAATATCGAAGGCTATTATATTCCATTCTTTAGTTCCTCACAAAACATTTTGAAGCGAAAAGAAGATGAAAAAAGAGCTAAGTCGATTGAATCAAAAGTGAAGTTGTATAGTAGAATTATTAGTAAATTTCCATTTATCGAATGTGTTTGCATTTCAGGGTCTTATTCAAAAGGTGTTCTTTCAAAAGACGGTGATGTAGATTATTTTATCATTACTCGTCCCGGTCGATTGTGGTTAAGTAGAACATTACTTGTTTTATTTAAGAAAGTGTTTTTATTTAACTCTAGAAAGTATTTTTGCGTGAATTATTTTATCGATTCGGATCATTTAGAAATACAGGATAAAAATCTTTTCACTGTTACTGAAATTTCAACGTTGATTCCTGTCTATAATGAACGCCTGTTTCATCAGTTCTTAATCAAGAACAAATGGGCTTTAGATAGTATGCCTAATTTAGAACACGACTTTAAAAAAAGCTATCCTATTGAAAGCATATCAAAATTAAAAGTGTTATCAGAAAAAATACTGAATGGAAGAATTGGAGAAAAACTAGATAATTTCTGTTTTAGAATAACTTTAAAAAGGTGGAAGAAAAAGTTTTCACATTTCAATGAAACAGATTTTGATCTGAATATGCGAACACGTAAAAATGTTTCAAAACATCATCCCCAAGGGTTTCAAAAAAAAGTTTTGTTGGCCTTAGAAGAACGTATGTTGAAATTTGATTCACACAAAACCCAATGAAAGTCTTATTCACACACTCCTATTTTTTGAAATTCGATTCGAAGCAATTCAATGCAGGAACTCCCTACCCTCCTTTAGGAACAATATATGCTGCTTCCTATTTACGTGAAAATGGATATGATGTGTATTTACATGATATTCAATTTGAAACTGATCCGAATGAAATAAATAAATCTTTAGAAAAAATAAAACCAGATGTTTTCGTCATTTATGACGATGGGTTCAATTATTTAACAAAAATGTGCTTAACAAATATGCGCAACGCAGCATATAAAATGCAACAATTTGCTAAAGCATACAATTGTAAAGTAATCGTTTCCAGCAGTGATTCTACAGATCATGTTGAAGAATATTTAAAAAAAGGAGCAGATTATATAATCAAAGGCGAAGCAGAGCAGACTCTCTTGGAACTACTGAATTATCTTTCAGGGAAAAAAGAAATTGAATTAAATAAAATTAATGGAATTTGCTACTTCGAAAACAACCAAGTTGTAAATACAACAAATAGAACTGTATTAAAAGACTTAGATCAACTGCAATTGCCAGCGTGGGACCTTATAGATATTGAGCCGTACAAAAAAATGTGGCAAAGCAAGCATGGTTATTTTTCGATAAACATGGTAACCACAAGAGGCTGTCCGTATAAGTGTAATTGGTGTGCAAAACCGATTTATGGAAATAGATACAACACGCATTCTCCGGAAAGCATTGTCGCTCAAATAGAACTGTTGCAACAAAAATTTAAGTTTGATCACATTTGGTTTGCAGATGATATTTTTGGATTAAAGCCAGGATGGTTAAAATCATTCGCAAATGAAATTAGAGACAAGAAGATAAAAATAAAATATAAAATACAATCCAGAGCAGATTTATTATTAGAAGAAAACACCATAGAATTACTTGCCCAATCGGGCTGCGAGGTAGTTTGGATGGGAGCCGAAAGTGGTTCACAAAAAATTTTAGATGCCATGGACAAAGGCATTCGCGTAGAACAGATTTTTGAAGCAACTCGATTATTGAAAAAGCATTCTATCAAACCAGCATTCTTTTTGCAATTTGGATATCCAACAGAAACAATAGAAGACATTAAATTAACCATTAACATGGTAAATGGTTTATTACCCTACGATATTGGTATCTCTGTTTCCTACCCATTGCCCGGGACCAAATTTTATGAATCGGTAAAGGAGGAATTAAAAACAAAAACAAACTGGACCGATAGCGATGAGTTGGCATTGATGTTTCACAACACCTATAAACCTGAATTCTACAAACAATTACATCGGTTAATACATAAGTCTTACCGAAAGCATCAATCACTAGATATGCTTAGCAAACTATTTAAAGGTGCTTATAAAGAAACTAATTTGAAACGAATTATCGCTTATCCATACTACTACATAGGCGCAATAAAAGAGAAACGAAAATTAAAGTTGATAGAATCAGATGCTGCAGCAGGCCTTTAAAAACTATGCAAAAGAATATGATCGTCACTTTACCAATTCCCTAATTGGGAAAGCACAACGAAACATTGTTCATAAGCATTTGCAATCCATTCTAAAAAACGTAACCTCTATCTTAGAAGTAAATTGTGGAACAGGGGAAGATGCCGTTATTTTTACCAATCAGGGAAAGAAAATTATTGCAACAGACATTTCCCCGCAAATGATTCAGGTGGCAATGAGTAAAAACGATAAAATTGACTTTAGAGTATGTGATGCAACCGCAATTGATACGTTAGAAGGAAGCTTTGATATGATCTTTTCAAACTTTGGTGGACTAAACTGTATTGATAAAAACCAATTAACTTCATTTTCAGAGGCTGCAAATAAAAAACTTAATCAAAACGGGCTTCTAGCACTTGTTTTTATTAGCAGCGAATGTGTGTGGGAAAAATATTATTTCAAATTAAAAGGTAAAGAAATACGAAGAAACCAAAAAACTGCAATTGCTACAATAGATAATAACAGTTTTGCAACCTATTACTATTCGCCAAAGGAGTTAGAGGATATTTTTAATCCATTTTTTAAATTGGTTCATCTAAAACCTATCGGATTATTTGTTCCGCCATCCTATATGGAATCAAAAATGGTGAAAAACAAATGGATATTTAAAATTTTATCAGCTTTAGATTATTTATTTTTAAACAGTACAAAATTAGCAAACAAAGCAGATCACTTTTACCTCGTTTTCAAGAAAAAATAATTGGATGAAAATAATTTTAACACATGCTTATTTTTTAAGTGAAGACGTTCGTGAGCAATTTATCATGAAGCCATATGTGCCACTTGGCATTTTAAGTATCTCCTCCTATCTAGAGCAAAAAGGAATAGACCACGAAGTTTATGATAACACATTTTCTGATTATACTACATTCATAAATAAAACAATTCGTTTCTCCCCAGATGTTATCGGAATTTACACCAACTTAATGACTAAGTTGAATGTATTAAAAATCATAAAGGAGATAAAATCTTGTCCAACGCTTCAACATACAAAAATCATTTTAGGAGGACCTGAAGTAAGAAACCATGCTGAAAACTTCCTTAAACATGGAGCTGATGTATTAGTTATAGGCGAAGGAGAAGAAACCTTTTTTGAAACAATTCAACATCTATCAAAATCAAAAAACATTCCAGATGGAATTTCTGGGACAGCAGTGTTAGTAGATGGAAAGGTAAAAACGAATGATGAAAGAATATTATTAAAAGACATCAATATTTTAAACCCTCCAAACAGAAAAAAAATAGACCTTCACCAATACTTGAATGCATGGAAAAACAGACATGGCTATAGCACCATTTCGGTGAGCACCATGCGGGGCTGTCCATACACATGCAAGTGGTGTAGCAGGGCTGTATATGGTGGTACATATAGAAGAAGAAAGGCTTCATTGGTTATTGATGAATTAGAATCGATCTACAAGGAATACAATCCGGATAGGATATGGTTTGTGGATGATGTTTTTACAATCAATCATAAATGGCTGACAGAATTTGCTAATGAAATTGAAAATAGAAATTTCAAATTTAAATTCGAAATTATCACTCGTGCGGACAGAATGAATGAAGAAATAATTGATTTGTTAAAAAAGAGTGGCTGTTTTAAAGTATGGATTGGTGCAGAAAGCGGTTCTCAAAAAATAATAGATGCAATGGATCGGAGGGTAAGTGTTGATAAAGTTAGAGAGATGATACAACTCTCACAAAAAAAAGGAATAAAGGCAGGAACATTTATAATGCTGGGATATCCCGGAGAAACAATTGATGACATAAAAAAAACGATTACTCATTTAAAAGTTTCTAACCCAGATGAATATACCGTTACTATTGCTTATCCGATAGCCGGTACTAAATTATATGAAGAAATAAAAGATAAAATCACAACCAATTTCAATTGGGCAGAAAGCACCGACAGAGATACTGATTTTAAAAGACAACATTCAAGGAAGTTTTATGAATATGCCGTTCGGTGGGTGTATAATAGTGTTCACTTTCATAAAACAAAAAACCCTATTGAGAAAATTAAATACTTCTCTAAAGGGAAAATTGCCAAATTGATAATGCAATTAAATTCTTAAGAAATGATTCAAAGATTTTTAACGAAAGAATACAGGCAATTACCGAAAGATGAGTTTATAGACCGCATACTCTGCTCGGTTGCAGGAATGACCACAAAAAATAATATATACCTTATGGACAAAGGTATTTCCGCAATGCCTGAAAACGCAGATATTCTAGAAATTGGTTCATTTGCAGGCCAAAGTGCTATCATTATGAACTACCTAATGAAAAAGCATAACAAAAAAGGTAAAATAATCTGCATAGACCCATATGTTTATGAAGGATGGTTTGATTTGCAAAAAAACACAGATGATGAGTATCTTAATTCTGTTGGACAACAAACACATATAACTAGATTAAACTATCTACATTTCATTCATGATTCATTTGTTAAAAACACGAATTTCTTTTGTTCAGAAAACGTTCCTTTACTGTATAAAATGACGAGTAATGATTTTTTTGAGAAATTTAAAAACAAACTTTTCCCAGAGCTTCTTAATTTGAATATTGGCTTTTGTTATATTGATGGAGAACACTCTAAAGATGTAGCATTCAATGATATGAAGAATTGTTTAAATATATCGATTAAGAGTACCATGATTTTAATGGACGACACGGATACAAGATTAAATCTGGGCAGTGTGGAAGCTGCTATAGAAATTAAAAAACTACCTAATATTAAAGTCGTTCTATCAAACCCAAACATATTGTTTCAAAAAGTCTATTAACGATCCCTCAAATCGGTAATAGGTTTCTCAACATATCTATACCAAACGGTAGCAACAGAAAACAAAACCAATAAGTATAAAACATATGCCAATAGCGTAAAAAAAAGTGTTTGCTCTTTTGTAAACATTAAAAACACTTCCATGATCGGTGAGAGATGAAATAAATAAAACGCAAAAGTGATTAAACTTAAAAAAGTAAAAAGTGTAAAAAGAAAATTAGTTCCCTTCTTAATACAATAGAAAAAGGGGATGGATAATGCGAAAGCGAAGGGAATAAAAGTGAAATATAAAACATTATAATAAAAGCCTTCCGGATATAAAATCCGAAAACAAATGGAAATACCATAGAGCAACAACCCGATTATTAATAACCAATTTTTGTTCTTTATAAACCGTTCTTTACTCTTATAAAAAAACAAGGCCATCAACACACCATAAACACTACAATCTATTCGCGTTAGCAACGATTTTCTCATGACAACATCCCAGTGGGGGTGATCAACTAAATAAACCTGGGTGCGTATAGCAATTGATACAATAATATATCCTATACACAATCCAACTATAATTGCATATGGTTTTTTCTTTTTGAATAACCAGATACTTGCCAAAAAAAACAAAGGAAACAATAAATAAAACCATTCTTCCATCGCCAAACTATAGCTTATTGGAAAAAACGTATGGCTGGATTCAAAAAGTGTGTGAATAAATAATAAATATTTCCAATTAAAATCAAAACTAGTACCAGTTATAAAATGTCCGAAGATGTAGTTAATTAAAATTGCAAGGTAATAAACCGGTAATGTTTTATACCACCTCCTTTTTATAAAACCAGCAAATGTTTTTAAGGTATATGAATCCTTTTGGATAAACGTTTTAATAATAATTCTTCCGATTAAAAAACCACTTAAAGAGAAAAACAATTCTACTCCATTGATAACAAAATGTGAAATTCGATATATTTTTGGATAAAAAGGTTCAAAAAAATGAAGTGAATGCCCAATAAGTACCATTAACAAACCGATTCCACGCATCACATCAAGACCAAAATTCCGATGCTCTGTTTCGGAAAGATTGGAAAAATAATAAAATTGACTTTTAATGCGTTGTATCATTTCATTTTATAAAATAGTTCACCTCCACCCCAATTTCTTCTCTTACAGAAAGAGGAACCTTTAGAGCGTTTATATTCATAATACTATCAATATAATATCTGTGATAAAGCTCTGTGCCTAAATAAGGGAATTCATGATAGGTGTGTGCATTCATTTTTCTAATAATTGCAAGCTGTTCATTATTCATTTCAGGAAACTCATTTCTAATTCGCTCCGTATTCGGTTCCATAAAACTAATATAAAGTAATTCTAAATAAGTGTGATCTTGCAGTTTGGTATAATCAATCTCCGTATGAAGTGTTTTTCTGTAATTACTTAATTTGTTTTGCAATTGTTGTTGCAGTCGTCCAAACTCTTCATTACTCATCATGGATGGTACAGCAACATTTTCTTTAAACAGTGGTTGTATCATAAGTTCATGACACCAGATACATTTGCTAGGTTTCCCAGCCTTTCCAAGAGAATGAGGGGAAGAAGGAATAAGATTTCCTAGTCCGTTATAGACAGCAAACCTCAATTGTCCATTTGGCATTATGTCCATTGTTTCATATGCTTGAGGATCAAATGTACTTTCTTGCAAAGACCCAAACCCTTCCACAGCAACGAAAGCCGTGTTTAAAATTTTTTTATTCGCTTTTATCCTGATTAGTCTATCATGGTGGGAGACCATTGACTTTGTAACACCAAAATTCTTAGCATCCCCCATTTTGTAGTGCTTATTGAACTCCGTCAATGAATTAAACACGCCCGTAATCTTATAATAATGCCAGGAAGAGTGCAAGGTTAATACAAAAAAGCGCGATAAATCAATTGAGTTATTTTTCCGGTATGAATCTGTTTTTTTTATACTATCGCAGATTACTGCAAGTGCTTGTTTTGCATTTTCCGAAAACCCTAATTCATCTATTTTAATTTCAAATAGACTACTGTCTTTTGTTAGAATAGCTTTGTCATAACACCCTTTCGGTAAATGTGCTCCTAAAAAAGAGAATGACCACAACATTCCTGTTCTAACATTACCATAACTTTCTTTAGGATAGGCTTTATTCCATTTTAACCTAATCGATATTTTAGAAGTCGGTTCATTTGAATTTCCATCACTTGATTGAAAAACAATTGCAGCAAATAAAATAAATACGATGATAAGGACTGCTTTGCTATTATTTCCTAACCGCTTTCTTTTATATGTAAACATTACACTAGTGAATCAATTTTTGATATTCCTTCTTTTGAAGTTTAAACAAATTATACAACCCTGGTCCTCTGTTATAGTCCGACAAAACGACTACAGTATCTCCCATGCAACCGATCGGTTTAATCTGAGTTCCATCCTTGAAAAATAAACTTGTTTTGTAAAATTCGTTTAAATAGCCACTGCAATTATCTTTTAGATTGGAGTCAATTAAACCCTTTTCATTGTATCCACTGTAATTATAAAAAACATAACTCAGCTGCACATTTGTAATTGTTGCATCTACAATAAAATGTTCGTTCAAGACTTTCGGTTGATAATATAAAAGTGCTGGCCGTTGATTTGATACAGCAATTTTTACAATTGACAGAACTGTAAACACGGATAAAACAAGCCAAGAACCCTTTGAAATACGAAGAACCCAATCCTCGGAAATTAATACTAAGAATAGGCCGAAAAACAAATACAATTTATAATGTGCTATTAGTGGTCCAGCATTTTCCATCATGCGAGGGGGCAGAAAACAAATAAGTGCTAATAGAATATAAAACAAAGATGACTTCCTTTCCTGGTTGAATAAAATCGCAGGGAAAATAATAAGCAAAGAGTAAGTGGATGTATAACCAGAAATAATATTCATTAACACAATAAGCACAATAAATGCGTTTGATTTTGAAATCTTCTCTGAATTTAAGGATTGCAATGTCACGAGTAATATAATACCACATATGATGGCATTTATTAAGCCAACCATTGAAGTTGTTAACGATGCGTAAACAGAAGGATTTAATACTTCATCATAGAGAAAACAGTCTCTCAATATGGTGATCACATTATGATAAGAAGAAGAAAAAGGATCGTTTACATAACCATCCAATAATTTCGGGAGAATATACTTGAAAAAATTATACATTGTTTCTTCCCCGACAATAAACCATGAAAAAACAAATATAACGACACTATACGCTAACGAATAGAAAACAATACGATACTGCTTTTTTAAAAAATAGTAGAGCAAAAAAACAATTGGAGTAATTTTTATTGAAATGCTGATTGCTAATAAAATTGCCGTGAGGTGCATCCATCTGTTGGAGGCTTGAATCAAAACAAGAACCACAGTAGCAATGTAAAGGTAGGTTTGGCCAAAAAGTAAATTATAATACAATGGGACTATAAAAAAAAGGAGCAAAATCCATTTGTGATTTAATATTAGTTTCCCTTTGGTTTGCAATAACAAAATCACAAAAGAAAAAATACAAACTCCAAGGATGTTAAAGATAAACTTTGAAAGATAAGGGTTGTCGATCAGAGAAAAAGGGGTATAAAATACAAGGGATTGCGGTGGGACGCTGGTATGGCTCAAAAACAAGCCTTGAAATCCTTCATTAATAACGTTTTTATTGAATGATGCAACGTCATAAATTTCATTCCAAACATTTTGACCGCTCATTAATATTTTGGAACCAAAATAATAATTTGAAAAATCACCAAGAGGTTTGTTATAGCAATAAAAAGAAATAATCAATCCAATGACAAAAATGGAAAATGGGAAAAGTTTATCCAGCCTACTCGATACTGTTTTCACGATGATTGTTTTTATGCTAGCAAATATAGAATTAAACAATCAAACTTTCCATCTGTAAATCCACACTATCTATCAGAAAACAAAAAACGCCCCTGAAATGATCAGGAGCGTTTAAAATAAATTAAATCAAATTTTAATAAACAATAATCTTTTTAATTACATCGTGTTTATCGTTGGTTAAAGTGATGGTATAAACACCTTTTCCGTATTCAACCACACTGAATTGTTTTTTGTAAATGCCTGAATAATCTTTCAGTTCTTCTTTATAAAT
>Ga0075163_10005506_pt1 | contig 16874 bp, 7 predicted proteins | sample JI1023141ADNA_FD_71478 | JGI IMG/M metagenome (GOLD analysis project Ga0075163, IMG submission 71478) | Wastewater effluent complex algal communities from Wisconsin, to seasonally profile nutrient transformation and Carbon sequestration -... | ecosystem: Engineered > WWTP > Effluent > Algae...
CACCGTGCGGCTGCGGCGATGGGCCGCGGCGCGCAGACGCAGGCCGCGCTTCTCGTAGTAGATGCTCGCGTTGACCGTTTCCTTCATCTGGTCGAAGAGCGGAATTTTCAGGCCGGCGAGCCGCGGCAAACCGGTGTCGAGCGACGAATCGGTATAAGTCAGATTCACGGTCACTCCCAAGCCGTCGAACGGCGCGGGGAGGAAGCGTAGCGGTTGGTCGAAGGCAAACTCTACACCGGTGAGTTTGCCGCCACGAGCATTGCGCTCCTGCGTGATTTGGGTGTTGGGCTCACCTTCGAAGAGTTCGCGCTGCGTGGAGCGATAGACGTTGTTTTTGTAGTCCTTGTGGAAGAGGCCCAACGAGACGTAGCCCGTGCTGCCAAGGTAGTAATCAAACGAGAGATCGTAGTTGCGCGACGTGACCGGCTTCAGGTCGAGATTGCCGCGGCTGACGACGTCGGTGGAGGTGTTGATGGTCGCGCGGGGATTGAGCTGATTGAACGTCGGTCGCGCGATCGCTTCCGTGTAAGCCGCGCGCACAACAAAATTTTTCCGGGCATCGTAGCGGAGGTGCAGGCCGGGCAGCACATCGGTGTAAGCCCGCACCGGCTGAATCCGCAGCGGCGTGCCGTTCACGACGGCCCACGTCTTGAATTTCACGGCAGTGCGCTCGGCGCGTAGCCCGGTGAGCAGCGTGAATTTTCCTGCCGTGAATTGTCCCTCGGCATACGCCGCGGTCACGTCCTCCCACGCGGAATAGTCGCCGAGTTCGCTGTTGAGCGCATTCGTGGTCAGCGGCGTCACGAGCCCGCGGGAGATGAGCAACTCGCCGACTTCGCGGACCTTCTTCGGATCGATGAAATAGCCGAAATCATAGTGTCCGTCCGCCGTCGCGCCGTTCTTCGCGCCGTAGTCGGCCAAGACCGACGGGATGTCCGCTTGGCCGGTGTAGCCGAGCAGCGTCCAATTCGTGTTCTGATTGAAGGAGCGGACAATCTCGTCGCGGTCGCGGGCCTTCGTGCGGAACTTCGCGCCGGCCTTGAACCATCCGGGCAAACCGCCGACCGTCGCGTCACGTTTCGCATCGAGCGCGGCGTTCCACTCGCCGTCGGTGTAATTGCGCGTTCCGCGGACGAGACTGCGCATCTGGTAGGCATTCGCGAGCGCGGGCGTGACGCGGTCGAGCGTGGTCGCAATCACCGGGAAACGGGCGGCCCCGGGCGTAATCGTGTAGCCGTTGGTGGAGGTCGCGCGCTGGAATTGCGCCTGCACACCCGTCGCTAGACCACCGTCAAATTCGCCCCGGTTGTATCCGACCAACGAGGTGATCGTGAACTCGCCCACCTTCGATTCGCTGTCGAACGCGAGCGTGTGCGTATCCTGGCTTTCGTCGAAATCGCGGACCTCTTTCCGCACCGTGTTGTTTGGCGAAGCGATGGTCGTGTAAGTGTCGCCGGTCGCCACCGGTGCGCCGACGGTGTTGGTCGCGGTCACCGACAGTGGGAAGAAAATCTGCTGGCGCTGCCGTCCGCGATTCGTGTCGCGGGTGTTCGTGCCGGCGTAGAGACGGAACTTGTGTTCCGCTGTCGGCCGAAACTCCAGCGAGCCGTTGAGCCCGCGGCTCGTCATGTCGTCGAAGAAGTGTTGGAGCACGAACGAATCCATCAGGAACGGCGACGCGGCGGTGCCGGCGCCGTTCCAGCCGGTCGTGCTATTGCGCTGTTTCACAAAGGTGCGATCACGATAGTTGGCCGCGAACGAGAATCCCCACTGCCGCGCCGAGCCCAACAGATCCGAATAACTGAAAGCGCCTTCGCGAGACGGGTTTTCATAGGGGTAGTTGGTGTAGTCCGAGAGGATGGCCGAATACCCGAGGGCAAATTTCGCGGAGGCCGTGCGTCCATCGCGGCTGAACGCGCTGCGGGTTTTGATATCCACCGCACCGCCGAGCGAGTCGGCATCCTGATCGGGACGCAGCGCCTTCGTGACCTCGATCTGATCGGCCACATCGGCGGAGATCACATCGAGTGGCACGCGCCGCGTGATCCCGTCGAAGTCGGTCACGTTTACCCGCATGCCGTTTACGGTGACGGCGTTAAAATCCGCGCTCATGCCGCGCACCGTGACGTAGCGCCCTTCGCTACCACCCGTATCGCGATCGGTTTCCACCGTCACGCCGGGCAGGCGTTTCACCGCATCGGCGATATTCTTGTCGGGAAACTGGCCGGCGAAATCCGCCGAAATGATGTTCGTGAGATTCTGGGCGGCGCGCTGCTGGTTGAGTGCCCGCGCCTGGCCGGTCCGAGTGCTCTCCACCGTGACGGCCGCGAGCGCCACCACCGAGTCCCCCAGCGAGAGCGCCAGCCGCATCGGGGCGGTCGTGAGCGTCACCGTCTGCGATTTCGGCGGCAAACCGAGATAGTCCAACGCCAGCGTGTAGTCGCCCGTAGGCGCAGTCAGCGTGAACTCGCCGTTGGCATCGGTAACAGCACGGAGAACCGTCGCACCCGAGCCGGCCGAGGTCAGCGTAACCGCTACACCGCGCAATACCGACTGGCTCGCTGCATCGGTGACACGCCCCATGAGCGCACCAGCCGCCGGCGCAGTTTGCGCGGCCAAGTCCACGGCAGGCGCCAAAATCGCCGCCACGGCAGCTAGGAGAAAGGAACTACGGAAAAGGAAACAACGGAGACGGTGCATGGGCGATGATAGCAAGAAGCGTGGACCCCGACATACCACCAACGGAGTATTCTGCGGCGCGCTCCCCTCGCCTCCGCCGCCCCGCAACGCTCAGCGCCACTCGTGCCGCGGATAGCGGCGCGACAACTCCGCCTTCACCTTCGGATACTGCTCGCGCCAGAAATTCGTCAGATCGTCCGTCACTTGGATCGGCCGGTGATTCGGCGCCAGCACCTCGAACTTCACCGTAACGCGTCCATGGGCGATCGTGAATTTCCCTTCGATGCCGTAGAGCTCCTGGATGCGTGCGCTCATGATCGGTGGCCCTTCTTTCGCGTAAGTGAGCCGGGCCTTGCGGCCGTTCCCCATCACCAGTTTTTCCGGCAAATAATCGTCGAGCACGGCAAACTGCTCCGCCGTCAGCCAGTCGCGCAGCACCGGCATCACGGGTTTGTCCTTGATATCGCGATACCCGAGTTCGCCGTAGCAGATCTGCTCGATGAGCGTCGCGCGGTCCGCCTCCGTGATCGGGTTCACTTCGAGTTCGGGAAACCACTCCGCGAGCCGGTTTACGCGCAAAATCCACTGCTCCACGGTGTCATCCCACGCTTCGAGTTTCAGCCGTCCCGCGAGCACTTCCTTCGTCAGCAACGCCGCCGCCTCATTGAGCGGAGCCTCTTCGCTGCTCACCTTGGCCTCGAGCACGAGGTCGCGAAACCGCCGCTCGCGCCGCGACACCACGCGCCGGATCGCCTCGTCGTAGCTCACCCCCTTCGCCTCGCGGTAGCCGTCCGGGAAAATCTCTTTCAACCACGGCTCCTCGATCGCCGTCGCGAGGGTGAGCAACGTGTTCACTTCGCCGTCACCGCGTCCGATCTCACTGATCTCCGCCGCCACGAGCAGTTTCGCCTGCTGAATCGTGCTCTCGCGCGCGAGCACGCCGCGGCGGTTGTGCACCAGCTCACACCGCAGCGTGCCCACATCGAGCCGCTTCGCCAACTGGTCCGAAAAACCCGCAAGCACGCACTTCCGCACCGCCGCACCGTCGACGCGCTGCTCGCTCACATCGAGGCCCTCCTTCGCCGCAATTTCCAAAAACTGCTCGAACAGTGGGCCAACTTGCCGCGCGCCCTGCGCGTGGATGCCCAGCCGCCGGCACGCGTCGAGGCCGTAGTTCGCTTTGTCCGCGTAACGCCACGCGCGCATGAGCAGGAAAAAATCGCTCTCGTGCTCCTCGCCGAGCGCATCCTCGCGCGCCTTCTCGACCTCGCGCGGCACACCGCGCAGCAAAAAATTTCGCCCCTGCGTGAGCGCCGCCATCAACGCCACCGTTCGCACACACCCGCGCTCTTCGGCCGCGAGCAACATGCGCGCGTAACGCGGATGCACGGGAAACCGCAACATGCGCCGCCCGACGTCCGTGATCGTTTTCCGTTCACCGGCCAGCGCACCCAAATCCACGAGCAAATTTTCCGCGCGCACGAGCCCGACCGCGTCGGGTTTTTCCAGCCACGGGAAATTTGCGACATCGTGAATCCCGCTGGCCTTGAGCGTCAGCACCACCTCCGACAAATCCAGCCGCTTCACCTCCGGCAGCTCCTGCGGCGCGCGGTTCGCGTGCTCGCGTTCTGTCCAGAGCCGCACACACACGCCGGGTGCCGTGCGGCCGGCGCGGCCCGCCCGCTGATCCGCGCTCGCCGCCGAGATTTTTTCGATGAGCAGCGTGTTGATGCCCCGGTGCGGATCGAATCGCGCCACGCGCGCCAATCCGCAATCGATCACCGTCGTCACGCCGTCGATCGTGAGCGACGTCTCCGCGACATTCGTCGAGACGATGATCTTCCGCGTCTCGTATTTCTGCACCGCACGGTCTTGTGCCTCCGGCGGCAATTCGCCGTGCAGCGGGTAACACACAAAATCCCGCAGCCCACGCGCGCCCTGGATCGCCTGCACGGTGCGGTTGATTTCATACGCCCCAGGCATGAACACCAGCATGTCGCCGCTCGCCGACGCATCCGCCACGCGCTCGCACTCCGCCGCCGCGACGTCCCACATCGCGTCGTTTTCGAAATTCACCGTCTTCGGCAGATATTCGATGCGCACCGGAAAGCTCCGCCCCTGCGACACCAACACATCGCATGGCGCGAGATAAGTCTTGAGTGCTCCCGCATCGAGCGTCGCCGACATCACCACGATCTTCAGATCGGGCCGCGTCGTCTGCTGGATCTGCACCGCTCTCGCCAACGAAATATCCCCGTAAAGATGCCGCTCGTGAAACTCGTCGAACACGATCGCGCTTACCCCGCGCAGCGTCGCGTCAAACGACATCTGCCGCAGCAGAATGCCCTCGGTCACAAAACGAATCCGCGTTTTTTCGCTGATACGCGACTCCAGCCGTATCTGGTAACCCACCACGTCGCCGAGATTCGTGCCGACCTCCTCCGCCACGCGTTTCGCGAGCATGCGCGCCGCCAGCCGGCGCGGCTGCAACACGACCACTTCCCCGCGCGCGTCCCGCCCGCCGAGGCGGTCCAGCAACCCATGCCGCAGCAGCATCTGCGGAAGCTGTGTCGATTTGCCCGAGCCCGTCGGGGCCTGCACGATCAGCCGCCCCTGCGTGCGCAGGGAAGCGACGACCGCCGGCTCGAGTTCGTAGATGGGCAACGTGCGTGGATTCATCGAAAACGCGCAACCGTGCCCCCCGCTGCGTCGAGGGCAATTCTTTCTCGGAATAAGCCCATCGGCCCCGTCTCTTACCGCTGTGTTTCGCTTTGCCGCCCTCCTCGCCGGCCTCGGCCTCCCCGTCTCCGCTGTCGCGGCCGACGACCTGTTCGACGGCTTCGCAGCAGGCTGGCGAGATCGGTGGCAGGAAGAACATTTTCTAACAAAGCCCACGCGTTACGCCGTCGTCACCGATGCCGACGCCCACCATCCCGCTCTGTATGCCGTGAGCGAAGCCGCCCACGCCGGCTTGATTCGTCGCGTCAAAGTCACCGCACCGTCCGCCGCCCTCCTCACGTGGCGCTGGAAAATCGCCGCTCCGCTCATCGGCAACACCCGCGAGCGGGCGCGGGCCGGCGATGACTATGCGGCCCGCGTCTTCGTCGTCTTCGAGACGTCCGCGCTCCCGCTCCGCACCCGCGCGCTCAACTACGTTTGGTCCGCCCACGAGCCCGTCGGCGCCATCTTCGCCAGCCCCTATACGAAAAACGTCGCCATGATCGTCGTCCGCTCCGGCCCAGCCGAGGCCGGCCGTTGGCTGACAGAGTCCCGCGACGTGCTCGCCGACTACCACGCCTATTTTGGAGGTCCGCCCCGCGAGATCAGCGCCGTCGCCGTGCTCGTCGACACCGACAACACGGGCCGCTCGGCCGAGGCGTGGTTTTCCGAACTTCGTCTCGACTCAACGCCACGTCCCGCCGCGCCCACGCTCCCATCGCCATGAGCAGCCCTCGGCCCACAAGCATCTCGGTAATTGTGCCCACCCTCAACGAGGCCGCCCACCTCGCCGCTACCCTGGCCAGCATCCGCGCGAGCCTCCCGGCAGCCGAGATCATCGTCGCCGACGGTGGCAGCACGGACGAAACGCCCCGGCTCGCCGCCCGTCTCGGCGCGCAGATAGTCACCGCTGCCACCGGACGCGGCGCACAACTCGCGGCGGGAGCCACCCACGCCTGCGGCGATTTGTTGGTTTTTCTGCACGCCGACACCCGGCTTCCAGGCGACGCCGCCGCCGTGCTCGACCGCTACTTCGCCCGCCCGGAAGTCGCGCTCGGCACGTTCAGGCTGAAGTTCGACCAAGCGGGACGGTTCCTCCGCGCGAGCGCTTGGTTCACGCGCTTCGATTCGGTTTTCACGCGTTTCGGCGATCAGGCCATCGTCGTGCGCCGCACATTTTATCAAGAGCTCGGCGGCTTTCCGCCGTGGCCGTTGTTCGAAGACGTCGAACTCCTCCGGCGCGCACGTCGTCTGACTCGCGTGTGGTCGTTTCCCGCCTACGTCACGACGTCCGCGCGTCGCTTTCGTCGCCGCGGTCCGCTGCGCCAGCAATGGCTCAACACCTGCCTGCTCCTGCGTTTTCTCACGGGCACACCGCCGGCCAAACTCGCCACCCTCTATCGAACATGAAGATATTTTCCGCTCTGCTCCCCGTGCTGGCCGTCATCGGTTTCTCGACAATCGCCCGCGCCGCCCCGGCTCCGGATCATCGGCTCTTCACCGAGATCCTCGCGACTCACGTGCGCGACGGGCTCGTGGACTACGCAGCGCTCAAGACCGATGAACGCCTCCCGCGCTACCTCGCGCAGCTCGCTGCCACCGATCCCGCGCAACTCCCCGACGACGCCGCGCGCCTCGCGTTCTGGCTCAACGCCTACAACGCCTACACGCTCCAGCTCATCGTCGAAAAGCAACCCGCTAAAAGCATCACCGAGATCGGTCGCGGCGGCCTCGTCCTCGGCACCGTATTCAAAACCACCGCGTGGGATATTCCGCTCGCCACCATCGGCGGGAAAAAATTCACCCTGAACCAGATCGAGCACGAGACTATCCGCGTGCAGTTCAAAGACGCGCGCGCGCACTTCGCACTGAACTGTGCCTCGGGCTCCTGCCCCGTCCTCCGCCCGGAAGCCTTCGAGGCCGACCGCCTCAACGCGCAGCTCGACGATCAGGCGCAACTTTTTCTCCGCGACAGCTCGCGCAACCAGTTCGATCTCTCCGCGAAAACCGCGCGGCTGTCGCAGATCTTCTCGTGGTATGGCAAAGATTTCGGCACGGGCAAACACGGCGCGCTGCTCGCCGCGGCGAAATACGCGCCGGACGCCGTTCGCCGTTCCATCGAGCAGGACCCCGCCGCCTGGCGCGTCGAGTTTCTCGCCTACGACTGGTCGCTCAACAACACGCCGAAGCCGACCGGAGCCGCCGCCCCGGTTGAATCCAAAAGTCCATGACGCCGACGGCCGCCGTGCTGCTCAAGGCGCCGCGCCTCGGCACCGTCAAGACCCGCCTCGCCGCCGAACTCGGCGCACCGCGCGCTTTGGCGATCTATCGCACGCTCGCGGAGCGCCAGCTCAGGGCCATCCCCGCCGGCTGGTCCATCACGGTCAACTTTGCTCCGGCCGACGCCGAACAGGAGCTGCGCACCTGGCTCGCGGCAATCCCGCGCGTCACCGCTATCGCGTATTGCCCGCAGCCCGACGGCAACCTCGGCGTGCGTATCGCCGCCGCCTTTTCGGAGGCGTTTGCAGGCGGCGCCCCATTTGTGTTTGCGCTGGGTGGCGACTGCCCGGATCTCAACGCGTCGCTTCTGGAACACGCAGCAAACCGCCTCGCCCACCCTGACGTCGACGCTGTGCTGGGCCCCGCCGCCGATGGCGGCTACACCTTGCTCGGATTGCGCGCCCCCTGCCCGGACCTCTTTGTCGACGTCGCTTGGAGCACGCCGCAAGTCCTCTTCCAAACCCGCGCGCGCCTGCGGAGCGCCGGCCTGCGCACTTACGAACTACCCGTGCTCAATGATATCGACACCGCCGCCGACTGGCTACGCTTCACCGACGCAACGCCGTAAGGCACGCAGAACGCGGAGGCCGGCCTCCACCCGCCCGCCTCGCCCGCTCAGCGCAGCCCGCTGGCCTTGCGCGCGCGCCCGATGACTTGCTCCGCCACCGCGCGCGCCCGCGCCGCGCCATCGCGGAGCACCGCATCGACGTGATCGAGATTGGCCGCGAGCACCGCGCGCCGCGCCCGCGCTGCCGCGAAATAATTCCAGTAGTGCTCAAACAGCGCCTTCTTCAGATCACCATACCCGAGGCCGCCCGCGCGGAGGCGGTTCTCGTAGTCGAGCGCGACTTCGGGCGTCGCAAAAAATTTCAGGAGCTGGATCGCGAGGTTCTTGTCCGCGTCCGGCTTCGGCTCGGCGGGCGTGCGCGAATCCATGACGATCCCCATGATCTTTTTCCGCAGCGCCTTTTCGTCGCCGAAGATCTCGATCGTGTTGCCATAGCTCTTCGACATTTTTTGGCCGTCGAGCCCCGGAATCACGGCGACCTCGTCGCGAATTTCCGACTCCGGCACGACCAGCGTCTCGCCGTAGGCCTCGTTAAACTTGATCGCCATATCGCGCGTCATTTCGACGTGTTGCTTTTGATCGCGCCCCACCGGCACCCGATGCGTATCATAGAGCAAGATGTCCGCCGCCATTAGCACCGGATAGGCGAAGAGCCCGAAGTTGGGCGAAATGCCCTTGGCCGTTTTGTCTTTGTAGCTGTGCGCGCGCTCCATCAGCCCCATCGGCGCGAGCGTGCCGAGCATCCACATGAGTTCGCAGACTTCCGGCACGTCGCTTTGGCGCCAAAACACACTCGTCTTCGGATCGAGTCCGCACGCCAACCAATCGAGGGCGATGCCCTGGGAGTTTTTCCGACGCTCCGCCGCATCCGTAACCGTCGTCATCGAGTGGTAGTCCGCGATGAAGTAAAAACAGTCGCCGCGCGTCTGCGCATCGATGGCAGGACGCATCGCGCCAAAATAGTTACCGATATGAAGCGTGCCCGAGGGCGTGATGCCGGTGAGTGTGCGCATGAAAAACGCGGAGCTTCGGCGACCTTCCGTCGCCGCGTCAATCCCGGCGCGGGATCAGTTTAATCGTCGGCCGCGTGTGCGCGATCGTCGCAGCCGGCAGGTAGCCGCTGAACGCCATGGAGGGCATCACGAGCGCCCGGGGCCCGAGGAGCGTGCCGGGATTGAGCACGGCGTTGCAGCCGACTTCGGCCTTGTCGCCCACGATCGCCCCAAACTTCCGCAGCCCGGTCTGAAACGTCGCCTCCGGGGTGCGCACGACAATCGGCTGCTGATCGAGCCGCAGGTTCGAGCAGATCACGCCGGCCCCGAAATGGGCTCCATTACCCAAGATCGAGTCGCCGACGTAGCTGAAATGCGGCACCTGCACGCCATCCATGAGCAGACAGTTCTTAAATTCGCACGCGTTCCCCAACACACACCCTTCGCCCACAATCACGTTTCCGCGGATGAACGCCCCCGGGCGAATCTCGGTTCCCGGACCGATCCACACCGGGCCAATGATCGTGGCGTAAGGCGGGAGCTTGACCGTGGGGTGGATGAAAACCGCCCCTTCGACGTGCACTCCGGGGGGCAACGGCGATTTTCCCGCTGTCGCGAGCGCCGCCCAATTCTGAGCAGCGAGCGCCCCACCGATACATTTTAACCATTCCCACGGAGCCACTTCGGCCGAAAAAAATGCGGAAAAAGCGGCGAGCGACGGCGGCAGGGCGAAAAATTCGGAAGCTTTCACGCCCAAACCGTGCACAAAGTTTTCCCCGCTGGAAAGAGGGACTTCCGCGATGTTGGCCCGAAGCCGCTTCCCTGTCCCCCTCAATGTCGCCAGTTTTGGGACAATTTGCATTCAATTCACCGCCCAAATGAGCCGTTACGGTGTAAGACCCGCTACGTATCACTACTGGGGGTTCCTCCCCATGAATTGATTAGCCACCTGCCCAATGACCCGATGAGATTGCAGTCATCCCAAATGAGACCCTCGCGCTTTTCCTACCGTAGGTCCGGTTCCGTCGCCCAATTTTTGTGCGCGACGATCGCCCTGTGCGCCCTCCTTTCGACTGCCCGCGCCCAGTTCAGTTACTCCGAAGATTTTAAGAATGCCACCGCGCCCGGCTGGGTGCTCAATCCGGCGGGCAACTCCACCCCCGGCACGACGCTCACCTCCGGCGCGGCGCCGCGTAGTGGCGATCCTGAGACAGGCACCATCGACCCCTCCGGCTCCGGTTGGCTGCGCCTTACGAACAACAACCTCAACCTCGCCAACGCCGTCTATTTCGACACCCCCATCCCCTCGGCCGGCAATAGCGTAACCATCGCGTTCGGCGCGAATTTCTGGGGTGGCAACAACTACAGCGGCACCGGTGCCGACGGCATCACCTTCTTCCTCTACGATGCGAGCAAGACCTTCAGCGTCGGTTCGTCCGGCGGAGCCATCGGCTACGCGCAAGGCACCGGCGCCAACCCCAACGGCTTGAACGGCGGTTACGTCGGCGTCGCCTTCGACCCCTACGGCAATTTCTCCACAACCAATGAAGGCCGCCAAGGCGGACCGGGCACCGCTCTCGTGCCCAACACTGTCGCCGTGCGCGGCCCCGGCCAGGGCACCACCGGCTACAACTATCTCGCCGGCACCGGCTACCGGGACTTCACCGACACCGGCAGCCCCACCACCCTCGATGGTGCCGATGGCACCGTCCCCGCCGTTCCCTATACCATCGCGTTCCCCACCGCAGCGACCCGACCCAACCAAAGCACCCAATACCGCAACATCTCGGTGACCATCAACGAGAGCAGCCAGCTCTCCGTTAGCATGCAGTTCGGTGAAGACGGCCTTTGGTATCAGCTCCTCGACGTCGACCTCAGCTCCTTCGTGCGCCCCGAGCAGTTGAAGATGGGTTTCACCGCCGGCACCGGTTCGGGCACGCTGATTACCGAAGTCGGTGGCCTCCTTACCATTCAAGCCACGGCCGGCACCGGCAATTTCATCTGGGATAACCGTAACGGCCCCGGCGACAGCGGCGGCGGCAACAGCGTCTGGGGCACCGGCGCTACCGATCCCCTCAATTGGGCCGGCCAGACCAATCCCACGCTCAAGTCCAACGTGATCTTCAACAGCACCTACGTCAGTTCGACGCAGAACATCAGCGTCGACGGCAGCGACAAGGTCATCACGAACATGTATTTCAGCGGAGCCAACTCCTACAACCTCTCCACCTCCGAAGCCCGCAAGCTCATCTTCGATTCCAATACGGGCGGCGGCCTCACGGCGATCAACCTCACCAACGACGCTGGCGGCAATTCCGCGCACACCATCGCCCTAGACGTCCAGATGAACAAGAATCTGGATATCAATAACAACATCTCCCCCACCTTCACAATCAGCGGCAATATCGACACCGGCGGCAACATCCTCGGCCTCAAGGGCACCGGCACCACCGTCCTCTCCGGTGCCATCAGCGGCACCGGCTCGCTCGAGAAAAGCGACACCGGCACCACTCGCCTCACGGGTGCAGGCGCGAATACCTACTCCGGCAACACCACGGTCCTGGCCGGCACCCTCCAGATCGAAAAGTCCACCGCCCTCGGTAGCACCGCCGCCGGCACCACCGTCAATGCTGGCGGCACCCTCGCCCTTGCCGGCTCCGGCACCACCTTCGCCGCCGAAGGACTCACCATTAGCGGCGATGGCGTCAGCAACTCCGGCGCCCTCCGCAACATCGCCGGCGCCAACACCTGGACCGGCACCGTCGCCCTCGGCACCACCGGTAGCAACTCCGTAGGCGTCGACTCCGGCAGCCTCAATATCTCCGGCATCGTCTCCGGCGCCGCCGGCAACAACCTCACGAAAGTGGGCAACGGAACGCTCACCCTTTCCGGTGCCAACACCTTCAGCGGCAGCACCACCGTCAACGCCGGCGCGGTTTCGATCTCCGCCGACAACAACCTCGGCACCGCTCCCGGCGCGGCCACGGCCGGGCATCTCACCCTCAACGGCGGCACCCTCCAAAACACCGCGACGATGACGCTCAACACCAACCGCGGCATCGCCCTCGGCGCTGCCGGCGGCACGCTCCAGACCGACGCCAACCTCACCTACAACGGCATCGCGGCGGGCACCGGAGCGCTGACCAAGACGGGCACTGGCAACCTCATCCTCGGAGGTGCGAACACCTACACCGGCAACACCAACATCAACGCTGGCACGCTCCAACTCGCCGCCAACAACGTCCTGTCCGACACCACCGCTGTCACCGTCGCCGGCGGCGCCACCTTCGATGTCTCCACCCGCACCGATACCATCGGCTCGCTCGCCGGCGCCGGCACCGTTGCCCTCGGCGCCGCCGGTGCCCTCACGACCGGTGCGAACAACAGCTCCACCACCTTCACCGGCAATCTCTCCGGCACCGGCGCCAACAGCGTCACCAAGGTTGGCAGCGGCACCATGACCATCGGCGGAACCGCCGGCTCAAATTCCTTCGCGCCCGCGACCCTCAACCTCAATGCCGGCACGGTCCAGCTTGGAGCCAACAACATCCTCTCCGGCGCCCTCGTCTTCAACGGCGGCACCTTCTCGGTCAACGGCTACAGCGACACCGTCTCCAGCGCCACCCTCCAGTCCAGCTCCACCCTCGATTTCAACAGCCTCGCCGGCATCCTCGACCTCACCAACGGCACCTACACCGGCGGCACGCTGACCATCAATAACTGGGCCGGCAGCACCAGCGGTGGCGGTGCCAGCCAACTCCTCCTGCCCGGCTCGATCACCGGCGCCCTGCTCGCCAACATCAATTTCGCCGGCTACGGCACCGGCGCCCAACTGATCGGCAACGAAATTGTCCCCAACACCGGCCTTAACTACACCTGGGGCAGCACCGGCGGTGGCAACTGGACCAGCACTCTGTGGCAGGGTGGCGGGTTGAATCCCGGCGGCGCCGGCACTACAACGACGTTTGGCAGCGCCATCACCGCTAACAGCACGATCACCCTCGATGCCGCCCGCACGGTCGGTTACTTGAATTTTAACGACAATAACAACTACACCATCAGTCACGCTACCAACCGCATCACGATGGATGTGACTGGCGGTAACGCCCAGATCAACGTCAGCAACTCCGGTTCCCCCACGATCAGCGCCGGTCTCACTCTGAACGACGCCCTTGTCATCAATCAGAACTCCACCGGCACGCTCACCCTCTCCGCCACCAACGCCATCACCGGCACCAACCGCAACCTCACCATCAACGGCGCCGGTGACACCGTCGTCAGCGGCACGATCACGACCGGCACTGGCACCCTCACCAAGAACAACTCCGGCACCCTTACCCTCTCCGGCGTCAACACCTTCACCGGTGCCACCACGATCAACGGCGGCACCGTCGCCATTTCCGCCGAGACCGGCCTCGGCAGCAATCCCGGCACCTTGGCCACCGGCCACTTAACCCTCAATGGCGGCACGCTCCGCACCGAAACCTCCGCCGTCGCCATCAACGACAGCCGCCGCGGCATCACTATCGGAGCCGGTGGCGGCACCATCGAGACCGTCACCGACCTCACCATCGGCCAAGCCGCATCCGGCCGCAACGTCCTCACAATGACCGGCACGCTGACCAAGACCGGCGCCGGCACCCTCACCCTCCTCGGCGACAGCGTAAACACCGGCAACGGCGCCGTCACCATCACCGGCGGCGCGCTGACCCTGAGCAAATCGTCCCTCGTCAGTGCAATCGGCGACACCGCCGCCGTCACGGTCGGCGCGGGTGCCACCCTGAATCTGAACGCACCCAGTGCCACCTACAATGCCGAGACCGTCGGTTCGATTGCCGGTGCCGGCACGATCGACAACGTCGGGACCTTCGGGGCTTTCACGCTGACCTCCGGTGGCGACAACACCTCCACCACGTTTAGCGGCATCGTCAAAGACACCGGCTCCAACCTTACGCTCGTGAAGACCGGCACCGGCACCCTCACCCTCTCTGGCGCCAACGACTACAGCGGCAACACCAACATTAACGCCGGTGCCGTGAACATCCAAAGCAACACCGCCCTCGGCACTGCGACCGGCGTCACCTCCGTCGTCAGCGGCGCCGCTCTCGAAGTCCAAAACAACATCACCGTCACTGGCGAAGCCCTCACCCTCAACGGCACCGGCGTCACCGCCGCGCCGGCAGGCGCCCTGCGCAACGTTTCCGGCACCAACACCCTCACGGGTGCCATCACCCTTGCCTCCGCTAGCACCATCCAGAGTGACGCCGGCACCTTGACCCTCACCGGCGGCGTCACCGGAGCCACCTTCGGCCTCACTTTCGCGGGCGCCGGCAACGTCACCCAAACCGGCGTCATCGGCACCACCAGCGGCACGATCACGAAGACTGGCACCGGCTACGTCACCCTCTCAGGGAACAATACCTACACCGGCGCGACCACCATTGGCAACGGCACCTTGGAGATCCAAAATAATGGCGGCCTCGGCACCACCGCCAACAACACCACTGTCTCCACCGGCGCCACACTCGCTCTGTCTAACAACATCACCAGCGCCGAACCCCTCGTTCTCAACAGCACTGGCGTCGGCGGCAACGGCGCCATCCGCAACCTCTCCGGCACCAACACCCTCACCGGCACCATCAATCTCAACACCGCCGCCTACATCGGCGTCGACGCCTCGTCCACGTTGCGCGCCACCGGTATCATTTCCCAAACCGGCGGAGCCAAAGATCTCACCAAAGTCGGCGCCGGCACGCTCATCCTCTCCGGCAGCAACACCTATACCGGCACCACCGCCGTCAATGCCGGCACCCTCGAGATCACCAATGCCGCCTCCCTCGGCACCGGCGCTGGCGTCACGACCGTCGCCGATGGCTCCTCTCTCCGTGTCAACGGCACCGGTCTTAACGTGGCCGAAGTCGTCACCCTCGCCGGCTCCGGCGTCAGCAACCTCGGCGCCCTCCAAAGCAGCGGCGGCAGCAACACCTGGTCCGGTAATCTCACCATGACCGCCGACTCCGCCATCGGCGTCGACGGCGCGGCCAACACCCTCCTTGCCACCGGCACCCTCGCCAGCAGCGGCGGCGCCTTCAACCTCACCAAGGTCGGCAACGGCACCCTCACCCTCTCCGGCACCAATAGCTACACCGGCACCACGACCGTTCGCGACGGCACTATCGCTGTCCGCTCGAACGCTCCCGTCGGCGGCAACGGCTCCCTCGGCAATTCCAGCAGCACCGTCCAGATCGGCGACGCCGGCACCGCCGCCGCAAACAACCTCGGCCTCCTCATCGGCACCACCGCTGGCGGCACCTCGATCGACCGCGCGATCAGCGTAAACAATTTCAACACCTCCGGCACCACCACCCTCGGCGGCACCAACACCTCCGGCACCAACTCCTTCACCGGCAATATCGGTCTCGGTAAAGACACCCAGCTCACCTCCTCCACCGGCGGCACCGTCGCCTTCACCGGCGACCTCTCCGGCTCCGGCGCGATCACCGCCAACGGCACCGGCACCGTCGTCCTCAGCGGCAACAACACCCTCACCGGCTCCGCCACCGTCAACAGCGGCGCCACCCTCGTCGCCGCTTCCAACAACGCCCTCGGCGGCACCACCGGCGCCACCACGGTCAACAGCGGCGGCACCCTCGGCCTGCAAGGCGGCATCACTATTCCCGCCGCCGAATCCATCACGATTTCCGGCACCGGCGTCGGCGGCACCATCGGCGCCCTCCGCAACGTCTCCGGTGACAACACCGTCTCCGGCAACATCACCCTCGCCGCCAGCAGCAGCATCGGTTCCGCCGCCGGCACCGGCACCCTCACCGGCTTGATCTCCGGCACCGGCTTCAGCCTCACCAAAGTCGGCACCGGCGACATCGTCCTCGGCGGCACTTCCGCCAACACCTACACCGGCGGCACCACCGTCAGCGCCGGCACGCTCACTCTCAATAAAACCGCCGGCCTCGATGCCACCGGCGCCTCCGGCACGATCACCGTCAACAGCACCGGCACCGTCGCCCTCGGCGCCGATAACCAGATCAACGACTCCATCACCCTCGCCCTGAACGGCGGCACCTTCCGCACCAACAACAACAGCGACACCCTCGGCAACCTCTCCCTCCTCGCCTCCTCCAATATCAACTTCAGCAACGGCGATTCCTCCGTCCTCACCTTCACCAACGCCGCCCGCACCGCCGGCGTCCTCACCGTCGCCGACTGGAACGGCATTCCCACGGTCGGCGGCGGCGGCAGCCAACTCGTCTTCACCAACGCCGGCACCGGCTTCGGCGCCTCCGACATCGCATTCACCGGCTTTGGCTCCGGCTGGACCCGTCTCGGCACTGGCGAAATCGTCCCGATCGTCACCGGCGGCGCTTCCTACACATGGAATGTCAACTCGGCCGGCGCCTTGAACACCGCCGGCAACTGGACCGTCAACAGCGGCTCCTTCCTCGCCAACGGCGCCGCCAACGACACCGCGATTTTCGGCAACGGTCTCCTCAGCGCCGCTCGCGCTGTCGACGCCACCGGCGGCCGCACCCTCGGCTACCTCGCCTTCAACGGCTCCAGCGGCAATAATTTCACGATCAACAACAGCACCCTCACCCTCGACGTCACCGCCGGCAACGCCC
>Ga0075163_10005507_pt1 | contig 16874 bp, 7 predicted proteins | sample JI1023141ADNA_FD_71478 | JGI IMG/M metagenome (GOLD analysis project Ga0075163, IMG submission 71478) | Wastewater effluent complex algal communities from Wisconsin, to seasonally profile nutrient transformation and Carbon sequestration -... | ecosystem: Engineered > WWTP > Effluent > Algae...
GGGTGTTGTTTTGTATATATTTCATTCATGGTATGCTCTACGCACCATGTCATTTCTTGATCGTTTTTTTGGCCCAACATATGAAAAGGAGCTCAAGCGAGTGCGCCCGATTGTCGATGCGATTAATCGAGAAGAGGAAAATATTGCAACGCTCGATGATGCCGGACTCCGTGATGCCAGTACGGCACTCCGTACGCGTGTAGCAGAAGGAGCTTCGCTTGATGAGGTGCTTCCAATGGCATTTGCGCTCGTACGAGAGTCTGCAAAGCGTACCCTCGGACAGCGACATTATGATGTGCAACTTATCGGTGGCATTATTCTCCATCAGGGAAAGATCGCAGAGATGCGAACTGGTGAAGGAAAGACACTCGTCGGTACACTTCCAACGTACTTGAATGCACTCAGTGGGACTGGAGTGCATGTGGTTACAGTCAACGATTATCTCGCTCGACGTGATGGAGTTTGGATGGGTCAGGTATACGGAGCACTCGGAATGACTGTCGGTGTCATTAATCAATCAGGTTCGTATCTCTATGACTCATCTCATGACAGTGAGAAACAGGGTGATGGTGAACGTGATCAAAATGGCTCATACAAAGTTTTCTATGAATTCCTTCGACCATGCACAAGAAAAGAAGCATACGAAGCGGACATTACGTATGGAACAAACAGTGAGTTTGGTTTCGACTATCTTCGCGACAACCTCGAATTCGAAGCAAAAAATCTAAGACAGCGTTCACATACCTTCGCTATCATTGATGAGGTTGATTCCATTCTTATTGATGAAGCGCGCACACCGCTCATTATTTCTGGTCCAGCACAAGATTCAGCAGATCTCTACCATGTGTTTGCCACTATCGCGCGAGAGCTTGTTCTTGATGAGCATTTCACCATGGATGAAAAGCACAAGACGATCTCACTTACTGATGCGGGTATCGAAGTAGCTGAGAAAAAACTCGGTGTTGAAAATATCTATACTGATAAGGGGACAAAATACGTGCATCACCTCGAGACAGCGGTACGTGCCCAGGCATTGTTTAAGCGTGATAAAGAATATGTTGTCCGTGATGGAGAGGTGGTCATTGTCGATGAATTCACTGGTCGCTTGCAAAATGGAAGACGATGGTCTGACGGCCTTCATCAGGCGGTAGAAGCAAAAGAAGGTGTGTCCGTACAGCGAGAAAGTCGTACGTATGCATCGATTACCTACCAAAACTATTTCCGCATGTATACGAAACTTGCTGGAATGACCGGAACAGCACTTACGTCACAGGAAGAATTTTATTCCGTGTATGGCCTTGATGTGATACCGGTTCCAACTAACAAGCCTGTGGCGCGTAAAGACGGTAATGATTTCATTTTCCAAACTGAGCACGGAAAGCATGCGGCAATTATAGAGAAAGTAAAGGAAGTGAGTCAGACCGGCCAACCGGTTCTCATTGGTACCGCATCAATTGAAAAGAATGAATTGCTGAGCCAGGCGCTTACACGAGCTGGTATAGCGCATGAGATGCTCAATGCAAAGAATCATGAACGCGAGGGAGAAATTATTGCTGATGCAGGTAAGAAGGGTAAGGTGACGCTTGCAACGAATATGGCTGGACGCGGTGTCGATATTAAACTCGGTGGTGCGACAGCGACTGAAGACGAACGTACTGAAATAAAATCTCTTGGTGGATTATTTGTGCTTGGAACTGAGCGTCATGAGGCACGACGTATCGACGATCAGCTTCGTGGTCGTTCTGGGCGACAAGGAGATCCTGGAGAGACACAATTTTATGTATCTATGGAGGATTCGCTTATGCGAGTATTTGCGAGTGATATCGTAAAAAGCATGATGGGGCGACTTGGTATTCCTGAGGATCAACCGATTGAGAATACCCTCATTACACGATCACTAGAATCTGCACAGAAAAAGATCGAAGGTTTTAACTTTGACGCGCGTAAGCACGTTCTCTCATACGACAATGTACTCAATCAGCAGCGTACAATTATGTATGAAAGACGCCGAAAGCTTTTGCTCGGGACACAGGAAGATATACGAGCATTACAAGATGAGCTCGTTGCAGTGAAACCAGAGCTGACGGCAACCATTGAAATACGCACACAGGAAATGGGGGAGGCTTCGTGGTTTGAGCTTCTCCGTCGTCTGATGCTCCAGATATACGACGCTCTCTGGGTTGAACACCTTGAGGTAATGCAATATGCACGCGGTAATGTAAGTCTTCGCGCCTATGCGCAGCAAGACCCACTAATCGAGTATAAGCGTGAGGCAGTCAGACTTTTTAAGGAAATGGAAGAAACAGCACGTGAACGAATTGCCGAACTCATTCCACGAGTCCATATCGAAGCGGTAAAGAAAGATGAGGAGGCACTCGAGCGAGACAGAGAGAAGATCATTATTGGTGCGGCTGTAGCACAGGGTGAGCGGGATCGTAATCCAGTTAAAAAAGAACTGGTTCCGGAACGAAACGAATTGGTACGTATTACCGATGGTACAGTCACTGAGGAAATGAAGTATAAGAAAGCCGAGGCACGAATCAAGAGTGGGACATGGCGACTCGTTGAGTAGAAAACGAGATGGGCAGGGGACGGTGGTTGTTACTACGTTTGTCTTCTCGACATAATTCCAAAAAACGGTACCATACCAATATGACTTCGGTACTTACTCGAATAGTTGTTACCGCATTTGCGCTCATCCTTGTTGCTGAGTTTATACCAGGTATCAGGATTGATTCAGTATTCACAGCGCTCATTGCTGCTGGTGTTCTTGGGGTACTCAACACCCTTGTACGCCCAATACTTGTCATTTTGACCCTCCCGATAACACTTCTCACACTTGGACTCTTTATTTTTGTTATCAATGCAGTGCTATTCTGGTTCGTTGCTTCATTCCTCGATGGCTTTACGGTGAGTGGCTTTTGGCCGGCCCTTTGGGGTTCTCTCGTGGTGAGTATTGTGAGTGCTGTCGTTAATAAAAAAGTAAACGACCAGTAGCTATGGAGCGCATACATACTTTTCTGTGCGAGCACTGCGCATCGCTTGTGTTTATAGCAGTTGTTCTCCTCAGTGTGTATGCTTCGCAAGTACTCGTTTTTGATGTCAGCTCGGTCATTAGTGAAAATCGGTTACTGAGTGCGCTTACGCTCTCTGTTCTCATGTTTGGAGCAACGGTCGTAGCCCCGGTAACCGTCCTCCCGATGGTGCCCCTTGTTGCCCCCATACTTGGTCCCCTTACAACAGGTCTTGCAGCTTGGATAGGGTGGACGCTGGGCTCGGTCGTAGCGTTTTGGATAGCGCGGTATGGTGGGAAACCACTCCTCGCACGCTTTGTATCAATGGAAAAAATTGCACAGTATGAAAAGCGCATTCCCGAAAAAGCGCACTTTTTTCTTATCCTTGCCTTACGACTCATACTCCCAGTTGATGTCTTGAGCTATGCACTCGGGCTTTTTTCGAATGTAAAAATAGGTGTGTACACACTTGCTTCTACCCTCGGTATCCTCTGGTTCTCATTCGCATTCTCTTTTCTTGGATTCGCTGCGTATAGAGAAGATACTGTACTTTTTGTCGCATACGGTGTAGCATCACTCATCATCTTCCTCGGCGCATATTGGTATGTACGCCGGGCACTCAAGAAGGAAGAGAATACATAATATGTTTGTAGACGAAATCACCATAGAAGCTAAAGCCGGCCGTGGAGGCGATGGGGTTGTTCGCTGGCGCCAGGAGAAGTTCGTTGATCGTGGCGGTCCATGGGGAGGTAATGGCGGCAAAGGGGGTGACATCTATATGCGCGCAGTACGCGATGTCGCGCTTCTTGGTCGGTATACGGGAGAAAAGGCTTTCAGCGCCCAAAATGGCACTGCAGGTTCAACACAGAGTCGGCATGGGGTTCATGGTGATGATCTCTACATTGATGTCCCTGTTGGATCACGGATAACCGACACTGAGCGCGGAAGGGTGTTTAACCTCCTTACAGAGGGTGAAGTTGTTAGGATCCTAAAGGGTGGTAATGGTGGTCTCGGGAACGAACATTTTAAATCATCAATTAACCGCTCTCCAGATACGGCAACAAAAGGTAAAGCTGGTGAAGCTGGAACATTCTATATTGAGCTACTCCTTGCTGTTGATGTCGGTATCATCGGCTTCCCAAATGCAGGGAAATCCACACTCCTTAACGCACTCACGCATGCGCGATCTCGTGTCGGAGCATACCCATTTACAACAACAGAACCGCATCTCGGTGATTTCCACGGATACATACTCGCTGATATACCAGGACTTATCGAAGGGGCATCACATGGAAAAGGACTCGGTCATAAATTTTTACGACATATTGAACGTACAAAAGTACTCGTACACTGCATCTCACTTGAAGAAGCTGATTATGTTCGTGCGTATCAAACTATCCGGGAAGAGCTCAGTGCTTTTGACAGTACACTCACGACAAAACCTGAGATCATTGTTCTCACAAAGCTTGACACAACAACAGCTGCGGTTGCAGAGCGGGCAAAAAAGGAGATTGAAGGAATAAGCGGAAATACCGTGAGCATTATTTCAGCTCAGGGTGGGGAAGGACTACCTGAATTTTCAGCATTTCTCTCAAAAACATTGCAAGAAATACTCCCAACACTCGAGTAATTCTATATACAATACACTGCTAATAAATTTTGGAATGCAAATTCTACGGCTTTATATATGTGTATAATGCACCCTATTTAGTATTATATTGACAAAATTACGAATCGTGTGATTTTAACTTGTTACAAAACGGTCAAAACGGTACTATACCCCACATGGAATAGCTACACGCGAGTCGTAGCGTAACCCCAGGAGCAAAAAATTTATAGCCCAATCACACATGGAATCACTATATAAAGGATACAAACTCACTGTAGGAATTGAAGTTCATGCTGAACTCAAAACAAAGACAAAAATGTTTTGTAATTCCAAAAACGAGCCACATGCAAGTGAGCCGAATTCTCATGTGTGTCCAATTTGCATGGGGCATCCGGGTACGCTTCCGGTAGTAAATCTTGAGGCAGTGCGACACGTCCTCCGTGTTGGAGTAGCAGTAGGGGGATCGCTTGCAGACTACACAGAGTTTGATCGAAAAAATTATTTCTACCCCGACATTCCCAAGGGGTATCAGATAAGTCAGTATGCGTATCCACTTGTTTCTGGTGGCGAGCTTGCGGGAGTAAAACTAACGCGCGTTCATCTAGAAGAAGATACTGCACGATCGCAGCATGATCAAGGAGAAGGGAGTTTAATAGATTACAATCGTGCAGGTGTGCCACTAATGGAGCTTGTAACAGAGCCTGTTATCCATGACGCAGAAACTGCAGGGAATTTTGCTCGTGAACTCCAACTACTGCTCCGGACACTCGGTGCATCAGATGCAAATATGGAAAAAGGAGAGATGCGTGTTGAGGCAAATATATCAGTGAGTAAGACAGAAGCATTCGGCACCAAAGTAGAGGTAAAGAATTTGAACTCCTTTAAGTCTGTTGAGTCAGCTATACAATATGAAGTGAAGAGGCAGGTTGAGCTTTTGGAGCGTGGCGAGAAAGTGATACAAGAAACACGGGGGTGGGATGAGGTGAGAGCAAAGACGTTTTCGCAGCGCCTCAAAGAGTCTGCGGATGACTATCGCTATTTTCCCGATCCAGACATACCAAAGTTCAAAACATCACTTTCTGAGTCAATTTCCTTATCTCGGATACGTGAATCAATGCCACTACTACCGGAAGAAAAGCGCTTAAAATATAGTAATCTCGGTATACCGAGAGAACAAGTTGAGTATATAGTGTCAGATATCGAGTCCGACTCGTTTTTCTCGAAGTATGTCGAGTGTGTGTCAGGTACTAATCAGGATAAGCTCATTCGTCTTGGTGCAAACTACCTTACGTCTGATATGACTTCACTTGTTAAAACAGGAGAAGTACTCTCGCACGCCTCACCTGCGCACCTCGCTTCTTTGATGAGTCTCACCCTCGAGGGTACGATAACATCTCGCGTTGCAAAAGATATACTCAAAGAGGTTGTTTTTGAAGGTAATGATCCTACCGCTATCGCAGAAGCCCGAGGGCTTGTTCAAGAGAATAGCGCATCAGCACTAGAAGAGATTGTTCTCAAGGTCATCACTGAGAATCAATCCGTTGTTGCCGAGCTAAAATCAGGAAAGGAAACAGCCATTCAATACCTTATCGGTCAGGGTATGAAGTACTCTAAAGGCACTGCTAATCCTGGTACTCTGAAGGATCTCCTTCTCTCAAAAATAAATTCATAAACAAAGGATTCTCTTGTAGCCGAGTTATCTACCTGTCCTAGTTGAGAGTCTCCATGCTTAGTCTATACTTGGTGAAGGTATGGAGACCCTCACACTTAATGGAAAAGAGTACGTTAAAGCTTCTCGTGCAGCACGAGATCTCGGCTATGCAACAGACTATGTTGGACAGCTCTGCCGGTCAGGCTCTGTTGACGCGCATCTCGTAGGGAGAACATGGTACGTAAATCCAGAGACACTTGGTGCCCATAGGCTCGAGAAGAAACGAAATTCACGAATCAAGGCGAGAGAGTATGCTCGTAAATCTATCGAAGCATCGCGAACACTCAATGTTGGAAATAGCACGAATAGCTATAAGAATATAGCTATTCGCTATGAAAGAGACACCGACGCAGTAATACCTGAAGTTAAGAAGGTGCACATTGTCACTGAGAAGTTCGTCATGCATCAGCCGGTCGAGGAAACTTCTACTGAGACCTATGAAGTGCTGAACAAAAACAAAAAGATCTTGATGTCAGGATCTATACCAGTCTACGATGCAGAAGAGGAGACGGTACTTACCGATACGGTAACGCTGAGTCCAAAGATAGTGCGTCATGCAAAAAAGACTGTAGAGTCTAGAGATTCTCGAAAGGAGGCGATAGAGACAGTCGTAGCCCCTCAAGAAGAGGTTGCGGGCGAAGTGATTCAGACCACAGAAGCACCTAGTTTTGTAGAAAAACTCGTCAAGGCAGAGGTACAGATTGACACAGATAGTGATATTTTAGACACGGCGACTACTGAGACAGATGTACCAACCCCTCGAAAGTCTCTTAGTGTAATCCTTGGACTACTTTTTCTATATGCGATTGTGCTAGTTGGTGTTGCCGGACTGTTCTTTGAGTCACAGACAGTCTACACATCAGGAATTGCCACCGAAAGTCTTGCGCCAACAACCGATATCATTCTTGATTTTATGTTGAAATATAAAGATATATCGTCTGTCCTAGATTAAATATCTTATCTAAAGACGCTTTTGATCGTTTGAGTGAGTGTCGCAGTTTCAATAGTATTCATCATGAATTCCAATGAGCTCTTTAGTGATATTTTATCGCTATAAAGCCGAGCTAATTACCGCAAAAAGGAAACAGCAGGAGGCCCAGTGCTTCGTAGTGTCCCCAATCAAATTTTGCCTTGCTGTAATTGTATTTATTGATCACTAAATCATTCACAAATTCTGTTGAGATTTTTTTGTGCATCACGATTTTTTTGAGCGGAATTTTTCATCTCTATTTTTATCGCAGCATCCAAAAACTTATGCACATTGAAACACGAACAACGACACAAAATAGCTTTATAATTACTGGACATTCTAGTTTTTTTACATGTCCCAAGTTCTTACCATTAACGGTCGTGATTATATTCCTGCGGGACGTGTTGGAAAGCACTTTGGGTATACTCGAGATTACATTCTCACACTCGCTCGTGAAGGAAAAATCGATGGGCAAAAAATCGGTCATCGGTGGTATGTGAATCTCGCTTCTGCGGAGAAATATTTTTCATCAGCAAAGGTTGTTCGCGAAGAACGAAAACAATTAATCCGTGAAGAGCGTCGTGCGGAACTTCGGTCGCACCTTGTTTCGAAAAAGAAATCATCGCGGTCATCAGCTCTTGTTGAGACTGTTGCACTCCTCATCATTGCGCTTGTTGTGGGTATGACCGGGTACGTCACACAATCGAATTCCTCTTCCGAAGATCAGGTCGCGCTCACGTATGCGAGTGACGCATCATTCCTCGAAAAGCTCGCAGTATCAATCTATAACTTCATTTCACCTGAGCCAGAGGTTCTTGTGACTGAGGTAGTTGAGTATGTCCCCGTTGATGCGCTCGAAAAAGCAGAGATGGGAATTGAACACGATGTCGCATCACAAACTGTCCGAACATCACTCGTTGTTGGTCCGGGAGAAGTACTCACGACAATAAAAGAAAGTTCAATACAGGGATCGTTTTCTGACGAAGTTTCAGTTTCGATTGATCCACACAATCCAGATACAGGGATTATTATTCCGCATTTCAAAGACACGGATGGGGAAGAGTATCGATACCTTATCGTTCCGGTAATTGAGGATGGTATTCAGTAACGTATGCGTGCCTATTCTCTAAAAAAACATACGCTCCTCGCATACGCTCTCGCACTTTTCACCTGCCTTTCCTTCGCGGTTCTTTCACTCGTGTCTCCGGTAGAAGCTGCTCCAAACATGCAGATAAACTATCAAGGAAAGCTCACAGATAGTTCAAATGTCGCTGTTCCAGACGGAACGTACAATATGCGCTTTTGGCTTCTCACATCATCATCGATTGGAACAACAAGTGCTCTGTGGACTGAGTCGCTCACCGGAACGAATCGTGTACAGGTCACCAATGGACTCTTCAGTGTCATGCTCGGTTCGACATCGCCATTAACTTCCGTTGACTTCAATCAAACGTTGTACCTCGGAGTTGAAATTGGAGGTACGAGTACTCCAGGATGGGATGGAGAAATGAGTCCTCGAAAGATTCTTGGTGCGGTGCCGGCAGCATTTGAGGCTGATCGAATCGACGGCCTCACGTCAACACAGTTTGTGCGCACTGACGCAACATCGACTATTGCCACATCGAGTGCCGATACGCTTCTCACCATTACACAAAATGGTGCTGGTGATATCCTCAATCTGTTTGATGGAACAAGTGAAGTTCTCACTGTGCTCGATGGAGGAAATCTTGGTATTGGCACTACATCGCCGATTGCACGCTTCACCGTATCAGGAAATAGTTACTTTGGAGGGAATATTACCGGAACGGGCACACTCTCTGTCCAGGGTCTTTCTGTAAGTGGTAGTTCAACACTCGGATACGCCTCATCAACAGCACTCACCGTCTCGGGCAATACTGTCCTCGGCCTCTTTACCGGTACAAATGGAACAACCACTTCTCTCTACACCGGAACACTTGGTATTGGATCTGATTACATCACAGATATCACCGGAACAAATCTCTCCATCACAAACGGTGTCCTTAACGTCACGTCATCAGCAGACGGTATGTCGAACTGGCTCTACCAGAGTGGCGCACTCCGTCCATCAACGACGGTGGGAGTAGTCATCGCAGCATCGTCAACGATTGGTAATGGTACTGGAGCAGGTGGTCTCACTATCTCGGGTGGTGCGACAACGACCGGTACTTCGACACTCGGTATTGTGAACTTTGCAGCACTCAATACTACAATCGACAACTGGATGTACTGGGGTGGAACGAAGTTTATGAATGCGTCGAGTACGGCAGGTAACACGATTATCGGACTTGGTGCAGGGAGCTCAATGACGCGTGGTGATAGAAACACGGCACTTGGTATTAGTGCACTCGCGGGAAATACGACCGGCCGATATAACGTCGGTATCGGTCGTAGTGCACTTTTCTCAAATAGTACGGGTGAGGCTAACGTTGCAATCGGAGATAGTGCTCTTAACTCCGGTACGAATGTGTTTAATAACGTAGCTATTGGACAGAATGCACTATCATCCCCGAGCTTCACAGCCAGTAACGCTACTGCAATTGGTTATTATGCACTCCAAGGCAATTCATCAGGTGGTGGCAACGTCGGTGTCGGGTTTTATTCTCTGGCAGGCGTCACCACTGGTATTCAGAATGTCGGAATTGGTTACGAAGCTGGAATCGATTCGTTCCTAGCGGACGCAGCTCCTGATCGTCGTTCCGTCATCGATAACTACATGGTCTTCCTCGGTCATCGAGCCTCTCGCTACGAAGGTGTCGCCTCAACAACGCAACTCACATACGGCACCGCGATTGGTGCGAGCGCCCGTGTCGGCTGCTCGTACTGTATCGCACTCGGTGGCATCGGCACCGACGCCGTCAAAGTCGGTATCGGTACTTCAACACCAACATCAATCCTCACCATCTCAAATAACGTCACTACCGCAGCGAACACACCACTCTTCACGGTAGCGTCAACAACAGGAGGTACATCAACATCAACACTCTTCACTATTCTCGCGAATGGTAACGTCGGTATTGGTACTACGTCACCTGCAACTAAACTCGAGGTAGCCGGAGGTGGGCTACGGGTCGCGGGAACTGGTATTAGTTCAGATACCTATGCATTTGGTAACACAAGCTTCGGTCTCTACGGAGGTAACTTCTCACCAGAAGCTGGACGCATCATCTTTGGTGATGGTAGTGGTTGGAAGTTTAGTTTTTCTCGAGGCACAGCTGCTGATCCGGTAGATCTTGTTACTATTCGAGATAACGGTATTGTAGGTATCGGCTCTACAACCCCGTCTCGTCTCCTCACTGTTGCTGGTGATATTTATGGTGCAAACATAACTGCAACAGGCACCGCATCGTCAACATACGCATCTACTACAGCGTTCACACTTTTTGGTTCACTCTATGATGGAAATAGCAGTGCAGGTACTAACGGCATGGTACTTCAGACTACTGGCACTGGAGTCCAGTGGGTCGCCACCTCATCACTCGGCCTCTCTGCGGCAGGTGACGGAACATCAAACTGGCTCTACCAGAGTGGCGCACTTAGACCATCAACGACGGTGGGAGTAGTCATCGCAGCATCGTCAACGATTGGTAATGGTACTGGAGCAGGTGGTCTCACTATCTCGGGTGGTGCGACGACGACCGGGAATACATATATAGGAGGGAATTTGAGTGTTGGTACGAGTTCACGTCTCTATGTGGCACAGCTCAGTGGGTCAACCGGAAATGCTGTAGATCCAATACTCCAAGTACTCAACTATCGAACACCGGCTGCTGCTGATCAAAATAATTCGCTCGAACTCCTTTCACCAAATCTCGTAAGTGATTCAGGTGTCTATTTTGCTCTCGGAAAGAATGCGTCGCTCAATAATCGTGCGGCGATAGAGTATCGATATCAAGGTGACGGCAGCCTCTCAAATGCAATTCGCTTTGGTTTTTATGGTAACGAGCGCCTTCTTAACATCCTCGCGTCCGGCAATGTTGGTATTGGTACAAGCTCCCCACAGTATCGACTCACTGTCTCGACAACTACCGCGGGTAATACCGATCTCGTTGGCGTTGCGTATGCGCAGGGATTGAATGACGGTGCTGGATATGCGTTTAATACCGCAGTGACAACAGTCGGTGCCCTCCGTCAGCAGCGTGTAGGAGTAGGGGATTATGCACTCCAATTCCACAACTGGAATGGGTCATCGCTTTCTGAAATGATGACGATTCGTAGTAGTGGCAATGTTGGTATCGGTACCACAACACCATCACAGAAACTCACTATTCAAGGTATCAATCGAGCAGATATCTTCTATGCAGCATCTTCAACGGCGACATCAACATTTGGTGAGGTAAATCTCGCGGGGATTACCGGAAGTCGGGACAACTGGATGTACTGGGGCGGGACGAAATTCATAAATGCATCGTCGACAGGAGAGAATCTCAGTATCGGTCTTGGTGCAGGAGTTGCTATGAGAAGCGGTGCTCGCAATACCACTATCGGTGACGGCGCCTTCGCTTTAAATACCACCGGAGAGGACAACGTGGCGGTGGGATATGCGGCACTCGATGCAAATGTGAGTGGTTTCCATAACGTTGCGATTGGAAGTGGTGCACTTGGTAGTAATGATGCGAACGATAACGTCGGTGTCGGTCGAAACGCGCTCAGTGGAAATACCTCTGGTATAGAGAATGTCGGTATAGGTTTCAATGCACTCTCATACAATACAACAGGTAATTCAAACATCGCACTTGGACGGGAGTCAGGAGGAGATTCTTTCACCGATTCGTCACCTAATCGTCGTTCTGTTATCGATGATTACATGACTTTCCTTGGTTACAAGTCATCTCGCTACGAAGCTGTCGCTTCAACAACGCAACTCACCTACGGCACCGCGATTGGTGCGTATGCTCGTGTCGGCTGCTCATACTGTATCGCACTCGGTGGCATTGGCTCTAACGCCGTCAAAGTCGGTATCGGTACTTCAACACCAACCGCAAAGCTCACCATCCACGCATACGCAAACGAAACAAGTCGTCAGCTTTTCACCGTTGCATCATCAACAACAAGTGGTACTACCACGCTCTTCACCATATTCAACGACGGTCGAACAGACATGCTCACTGCATCGTCAACATACGCATCAACTACCAATCTCACACTCTTTGGTTCTCTCTATGATGGAAATAGCAGTGCAGGTACTAACGGCATGGTACTCCAAACCACTGGTTCTGGAGTACAGTGGGTAGCGACGTCCTCACTGGGAATTACCTCAGGCGTAAGTAGCGTTACCTATCTTGCAACCTCATCACCTTGGACACGAGGTGACTTGGCGTATGTATCGAGTGACGGGACAGTATCAAGTGTTGCTACGGGAACACTCACCACAAATGCAACTGGACTCGAGTTCTCTGCAACTCGTGGCGTGATTGGTGGTTCATCAGTACTTTCCCTCACTAGTGGCTACGTTGTCCCAACAACAACTCGGGCAAATGCCTGGGACTATGCGTCGGGAACTGTTACCAGTGTTGCTATGACTGTTCCGACAGGACTTTCTATAGCAGGTTCACCGATAACAACCGCAGGGACACTCGCACTCACCTATGCAGCTGGATATGAAGGATTCCTCACCACAGCATCTACTTCACTCTTTAGCTTCTACAATACACCCTCAACACGTATCACAGACGGGACGGGCCTTACCTGGTCAGGGAACACACTCAACTGTGATACTGCAACAAGTGGTGCACAGGGATGTCTCACTTCGGCAGACTGGACTTCTTTCAACGGGAAAGTTTCATCGTCATCAATTGATTCCATTACTGAACTTGAAACACTCACTGGAGCAAACATTCTTGTTAACTCAGAACTCGATACTTCACTCGAGCTCCTTAACTTACTTGGGGATGAGACCGGTACAGGCAGTGTCGTATTTAGCACATCCCCTACATTCACTGGTACAACTGGTTTTGGCTCACTTACTGTATCGGGCTCTTCGACTCTCGGTGTAGCGTCATCAACTGCGCTTACCACCACAAACCTCTATGCGACAAGAGCGTCAACAACTTACGCAAGTACTACCAATATCTCTGTTCAGGGAAATATATGGACCGACCTCGCAGATGGGTGTGTCAATGTCACCTCTGGTCTGATCGGTACCACAGGGAGTGCGTGTGGTTCAGGAGGGGGAGCATCAAATTGGCTCTACCAGAGTGGTGCACTTCGACCATCAACGACGGTGGGGCTTGCGGTAACAGCGTCCTCGACAATCCTTAACCTCACGATGGAGAACGCCACGACGACGAATCTCCTTGCGACAAGTGCGTTTAACGTGAGTGCAGGTGGAGCGTATCAGTACAACGGTGTGAATCTTATTCGAGCGTCAACAACCCTCAATAATATTTTCTTCGGTATTAACGTCGGAAATCTTGCAGCAAATGGTGCTGAAAACATTGGTGCCGGTCGTGACGCACTCATTTCGCTCACACTTGGTAGTAATAACATCGCGTTTGGGCAGGAAGCACTCAGTGCACTTACTGAAGGTAACGACAACATTGCTATTGGTGAGCAGGTACTTGGATTTTCAAATACAACTCAATCAGGGAATATTGGTATTGGATCTGCCACAATGATGCTTAACACGGGGTCAAATAATATTGGTATTGGTGGAGCATCACTCTTTAGTAATACCGGATCAAGTAATATTGGTATTGGAAGTCAAACACTTCGCAATACAACAGCGGACAACAACGTTGCTATTGGACCCGATGCCATGGAGGTTAATGAATCGGGTACTGATAACGTAGCACTTGGTCGACTTGCTCTCCATGCAAATATAAGTGGTTCTGAAAACGTATCAATTGGGTCATTTTCAAATTTCTATAATCAATCCGCGACATCAAGTGTTGCTATCGGAATGTACGCTGGGTATGGAGTTGATGGACTTACTGCTTCACAAAATAACGTGTTTCTTGGGTATCGATCAGGATGGGCGAACACAACTGGTGATAATAATACGCTCATTGGTTACCAAACAGGAGATGGGCTCACTACCGGAGATAATAATATTCTCCTTGGATACGATATTGACGCACCAGCATCAACGACAAGCAACTTCCTCTCGATTGGCAACCTTATTTTTGGACGAAATATCGATGGTACTGGAAATACAGTCTCAACAGGAAATATCGGTATCGGAACATCATCACCATGGGCACGACTTTCTGTGCAGGGTGTCCTCGGTTCGGCGACACCACTTCTCGATATTGCAACAACGACGTCTTCAGGCTTCGCAACATCATCACTCTTCCGTGTCGGGCACGACGGGCGAGTGTCTATCGGATCATCAACTCCTGATTCAAAAACACTCACGATACAGCGAACAGGGGTGGCTGCAAGCGAGGTCGGTGGCGTCAAAGAGTACTTGAGTTTCCTCAATACAACATCAGGCGGAATTGTGTATGGCGATAACGCGTATCTCCTCAATTCATCAACAGCGACAACAACACTCGTTGGAAAGATTATTCGTATTGAAGATAGTGTAGCGCTCGGTAATACCGTGCGTGGTCTTGAGGTGCAGGCACATCGTGGTACGAACACATTTGGTGAAAATACTGCGCTCTCAGGCTTCGGTCGCACCTTCGGTGTTCGCGGTGCAACAGAAGGTGATGCAGGTGCAGTCTTTGTTCCTGCCGGTGTCTTTGCAGATCTTCGCGGAACAACCCAAGGTAACGCGCTTCGCGCATACTCGGGAACGATCACCACATCAAATCTCGTACAACTCTTCCATGACGGAAGTACTTTCTCAGGAACTGGTCTCCTCATGAACTTTGGTAACTCGGGAGGTTCGTTCGCTGCTACATCGAGTGCAAAGTTCATTGACCTCAAAGTTGCGGGCACCTCAAAGTTCACCGTCACTGCGGCAGGTACTACGACGATCGGTGACGGCACAACCGCAAATATGGCCGGGCTCCAGATTGGGTATGGAGGGCTCTGTGTCGATAATGATGGCTCATGTGCAGCGTCGACTACTGGACGCATCACTTCTGTTTCAAGTGCGAGTGGCAACTCTGACCTTGCTGAAATGTACTTCTCTTCACAGGATCTCCTTCCTGGGGAAATTGTCGCACTCCGTGGTGGTCTCACTGTAGAACGAGCAACTGAGTCAGGAGATCTCCCAATACTCGGTGTTGTCTCTACAAAGCCAGGTGTCGTAATGGGATATGACGATACGTCACTCATTCCTGGAGAGGTTGCACACCCAGTCGCACTTAAGGGACGTGTGCCGATTCGACTCTCTACAGAAAATGGTCCTATTGCGAAGGGTGATCGCATCATGCTCTCGTCAATTCCTGGTATCGGAATGAAGGCGACAGAGAGTGGAATGACTGTCGGTATTGCACTTGAGGATTTTGACGGCGAGCACGCGTACTCAGAAGGGTACCTCAATCAGTTTGGTGACGATCTTGTGAAGGTACGACAGAAGCCTCGTTCAAAGGATGTTGATCCACGTGCACAAGATGGCTGTTCATATGGTGGTGGTGGTGCTCAGGGTGAGTCGCCTTGTATCAAAGATAAGGTGGCGAGTGTGAAAGTTGAGACAGTCTCGATAGATACGCGTACCGAGATACTCGAGGAACTTGAGGATGAGTCTGCCGAGACAATGACGGTGGATGATAGAGAGGTGGCTGTCGGGCAGGTCATCATGTTCGTTGATCTCGATCATCACATGATTGCGAGTGAAACAACCCTTCTCAAGGAACTTCTCGGAACAACGACGCTCGCAAATGGCAATGGCACTGAGACACTCTGGGATCGTATCAAGCAGCTCGCAGGAAACTTTGTTGACGGCATCCTCTCTGTCACCGGTCTTAAAACAGACACGCTTTGTGTCGGAGAAGTTTGTATCGATGAAGCACAATTCCTCGAAATGGTACAAAACGCAAATGGGGGTGGATCAAATGGCGGTGATCAGACTGACGAAGAACCCCCTCAAGAAGATGAAAATGAGGAAGAAGAGAGTGAGGAAGATGCTGAGGGGACCGAAGAAGATACTGAGACAGATACCGAGGAGGAGTCAGGTGGTGAAGGGGAGGGTGCTGGGGAGGAGTCCGATATAGGTGATGAAGAAGCTGGTACGGAAGAAGTGGTGGAAGAAGAAACTGATGAAGAGTCAGCACCTGAAGAAGAAACATCGTCCAATGAAGCTGATGATTCAGGAAATACAGAAGATTCTTCTCCTGATTCAGGGTCAGCAGATTCAGGAGGTGGATCGGAAGAGGGAGGAGGTGAGTAGGGTGAAGGAATGACATATATATGTACACAAACATACAAAACAGCATATTGAGAAAAGGAGAAACCAAGAACATTCTTCATGTTTTGGCGATTTCTCTTTTCGTGCTCTTTTTCTTCTCTCTTGATACTGCTTCAGCAGAAGCGTCTCTCCGTCAAATCAAAACCATCGAATACTCGTTTGGAAACACGAACAACGCCACCACCGCATCTGCGATACCACTCTTCGTTCGCGAAAGTGCAGGAACCTCGAGCGCTTGGACGACCACCAACCCA
>Ga0075163_10005508_pt1 | contig 16873 bp, 17 predicted proteins | sample JI1023141ADNA_FD_71478 | JGI IMG/M metagenome (GOLD analysis project Ga0075163, IMG submission 71478) | Wastewater effluent complex algal communities from Wisconsin, to seasonally profile nutrient transformation and Carbon sequestration -... | ecosystem: Engineered > WWTP > Effluent > Algae...
AATTTGAGCAGGCGGATGCACGCGCCAGAGAACTCGTACCGACGCGCGACAACATAGAGGCTACAGTAGCGTCTGAGCCAAAAATATATGATTCAAAGAAATTTTGGGTCATAACATACCGCAAAGCAGATACAAAAGATCCGGTGATAGTGAGGGGATCAATTGCGTACATCGCGGATAATGGAAAGTTGATACGTTTTAGTAGCAATCCACTCATCACGCCATTTGACGATCACGAAAAACTGCTCGTGGCGGCATACGACGACTAGCTCGCCCGTATTGTATAGTCATGACATTATGCATGCATATACTCTGCTATACTCGGCTGTATGACAACGGTAAAAATTCCTTCAAATATTCACACGCTTGTTTGGGATCTTGATGGCACGTTGCTAGATAGCTTTGGGATCTATCGAGATTGCTTAAATGAAGTACTAGTAACGCTGGGAAGGCCAAAGGCGCCTGAGGCAGTACTGCGCAATAATCATCATGGGCATATCGAAGAATCGATTGCCGACGTGCTTCGAGAGATGAAACAAAAGGTTACCGAAGCTGAATTAGCTGAAATCATAAAACAATTTTATTTATTGGATAACGCATATATTAAAGACGTCGACCATCATCTGTTCGAAGATGCTGTTGATCTTACCGTGAGTGCGCATCATGCAGGTAAGCGTCAGGTTATCGTGACAAATCGTCCACACGGGAAAGACAGAGGCAACGGCAGCCCTCGCAATTTAGTAGCAAATTCACGTTTGAGCGGCATCATAGATGACGTACTTTGTGGTGATGATGCTGAGTATCGTAAGCCTTGTCGGGAGGTTCTCGAAGCGCGGTTTGGAGCTACGCTGGACGTATTGGGCGGGATAGTTGTTATCGGTGATCAGTTCGTCGATGCGGAGTTCGCGAACAATATAGGCTGTGATGCTATTCTCGTGACGCGTAGTGACAAAATCACTCATCTCGACAAACTGACTAGCTGGGAAAAATACACCCGAATCGTGCCGTCGCTACGCAGTGTACAGGTCACTTCAAGAAAATAAAGTCGTAGACATATCGCCATATCCGCTACGACATAGGGATGATCATGACGTCAGTGCTGAAAATATATGGCTTCGAAATAATTCGCGATATAAAAAGGTATACTAGGGACACACTAAGGAGGCTCATGTACTATGTCTGACGCACAAAAAATTGTCCCGAATCTATGGTTCAACGGAACGGCCGCGGAAGCCGCCGACTGGTATACTTCGATCTTTCCGGGCGGTACCATCAATGCTACCAGTCGCTACCCGGAGTCGGCAGCCGAAGGGCTGGCGGATTTTCAGCAGGGCCTGGCTGGCAAGGTACTGACGGTTGATTTTTCACTTGGTGGCTACCGATTTGTCGGTATCAATGCTGGGGCGGAGTTTGCGCCCAATCACACGCTGTCGTTTTTTGTGTATTTTAACGCTGCGCGCAGTGAACATTCTCGCCAAGAGCTCGATGCCCTGTGGGCAAAGCTGATGGACGGCGGGGAGGCCTTGATGGAGCTCGGTACATATCCTTTCAGCGAACATTATGGCTGGGTGAAGGATAAATACGGCGTATCATGGCAGCTGATGCTGACGCCGTCTGAAGGTGTAGAGCATGGGTTTATCGTACCTTCACTCCTCTTTACGGGCATAACGGGGCTACGAGCCGAAGAGGCACTGACCTACTATGCCGAGACGTTCCACGACTCAAAGCAGGGACACTTCGAACGCTACGCCGAAGGCCAAGGTGCCCCCGGCACGGTCGTTGGCTCTCTGATGTACGGCGACGTGCAGCTTGATGGCCAGTGGCTCGCGGCGATGGACAGCCCATTTGAGCAGCAAGCAGTCTTCACCGAAGGTGTCTCGCTGGCGGTCAATTGCAAAGACCAGGCTGAGATCGATGACCTATGGAGCAAACTCTCGGCTCGTCCCGAAAACGAACAATGTGGCTGGTGCAAAGACAAATTTGGCGTCAGCTGGCAGATCGTGCCCGGCAACATGGAAGAACTGATGCAGCAGCCCGGAGCTTTCGCGACGCTGATGCAACAGAAAAAGATCGTGATCGACGCGTACTATCCGAAATCTGACTAGCGGGGTAGTGGTAGCAAAGCGCATCCTACGAGATCTCTGGAACATACTGATAATGCTTCTATTTGACAAAATTCATATACAAGAGTATAATTATATATAGCTAAATTGTTCTAAGTATTTATTTTCTAGCACAAATCTCTCTTACTATCCTTTGGCTTTTCATCTTAAAAAGTAAAGGATTTACTATGATTTCATTTGTATGGCCACCTGGCGCGGCAATGCTTGGCGGTACGGGCGGCTCTGAGACGTATACCGCCGGTCACGTACGCGAGCTGATGCGACGAGGGATCGCGGCGCAGGTCGTCACTATCGGGCACGGCACGAAGGATGGGCGGCAGGACTTTCGTGATATACCATTTGTCGCGCTCGCGAATGAGAATGAAATCAGCCATTTACAAGGCACGGTGGTATTTGTAAACAAGGCCTATCCCGTGTCGACGCTTCATAAGCCAACGATCATCTTGCATTGCTCCATCCCGAAATCATCTGACCGTGAGCGATACAAGTCTTTCATCGTTGATAGTAATATCATTGCAACGAGTGTCTATAGTGCACAGCAATGGGCGCTATATCTCGACATACCAAATGCCCGTATCAATGTCGTGTTGCCATTTGCCGATCCGATATTTGGCAGCATCATTCGCACCAAGCCTACGAAGCGCAAGCGGATAATATTTGCCGGACGACTACACCCCGAAAAGGGTATCTATACCATCCTCGAAATGATGCATCAGAAAGATATGCAGGACAATGGCTTCACGCTCAGTATCGTGACTGCAGGACAACATGTCGGGGTGGGTCGTGAGATCACGCGAATGCTCGAAGACTATCCATACGCCAAACTTATCCCAGCTCAAAAATCAGTTGCCGATATGGCGAAGCTACTTGCCCGTAGTGATATATTACTGATGCCGTCGGTATTTGCAGAGCCGTTCGGTATGCTCTCAGTCGAGGCGCAGCACGCCGGCTGTCGTTTCGTCGCGAGTAACGTCGGTGGTCTGCCAGAGACGAATTGTGGCCTCCTGACACTTGTAGAGCCGCGGAGCCCACTCGCACTAATAACTGGTATCAAGCAAGCCAGTGCTCTGGGCGCGCCGACCAAGAAAGAGCGGGGCAATGCCAGACTTGAGTTTCGACTGGATGAATCGGTCGATGCCCTCCTGAAAGTCCTCAAAGTTGAGTAGATGAACATTTAGGCAATTCCTCTTGACCTCTTTGTACGGTATACTATCTTGTATGGCGCGTTGGCGGAGCAGTTACGCAGCGGTCTGCAAAACCGCGTAGATGGGTGCAACTCCCATACGTGCCTCCACGTCGAAACAGACTACAACCCTCGGCCAAACAAAGACGAAACTTTTTGTTTGGCTAGAGGGTCTCTGTCGTTTCTCCTTTCGCTTAAAATCGACAGATTTTGAGCGGTGAATCGCATAAGCCTCAAGGGATTTGAACCCTGCTATAATTTAATACATGCGCGGGTGGTGGAATCGGTATACACGAGAGACTTAAAATCTCTTGCCTAACAAGGCTTGCGGGTTCAAGTCCCGCCCCGCGCACCAAAAATTGACCCGTGAGGTCAATTTTTATTTATGGTGAGATGATATTTACAAACAGCTATCCCTCGGGGTGGCAATTTGCTATACTAGATGTATAAGGTTAAACAAGGAATGATTAGCAACATGGATATAACGCTCTTGGTCATACTCGGTCTTCTCGCGCTCGTAGTAGTATTTTTTTGGATGACGTATAACGGCCTTGTCACCCTCAAAGTTCGTGTCGAAGAAGCATGGAGTGACATCACCGTACAGCTGAAGCGTCGTGCTGATCTGATCCCGAACCTCGTCGAGACGGTCAAAGGCTATGCAACTCACGAAAAAGAAGTTTTCGAAAGAGTCACCGAAGCTCGTACTGCTGTCATGGATGCAACCGCTAAAGGTCCAAAGGCTACTGCTGCTGCTGAGAACCAGTTCGAAGGCGCGCTCAAGAGCCTCTTCGCTGTCGCTGAGGCATACCCACAACTTCGTGCGACCGAGAACTTCCAACAGCTCAACAACGAGCTTGTCGACACTGAGGACAAGATCCAAGCCGCTCGCCGTTTCTACAACGGTGGTGTCCGTGACCTCAACACTAAGATTCAGCAGTTCCCAAGCAACCTCATCGCTGGCATGTTTGGCTTCGTCAAGCGTGAGTTCTTCGAAGTAGAAGACGCGGCTGCGATCGCCGAGCCAGTACAAGTCAAATTCTAACCGACACCCCGATCGACTGCGAGGAGATCTAAAGAATGTATAGTGCGATTGCTTCAAACAAGCGTAATACGGTATTTATCATGCTCTTTTTCGTGGTACTTGTCGCAGGGCTTGGCTGGGTAGCATCACTCTACTATGGCACCGGGATATTTTGGGGGGCACTCATCGGAGCGGCAATCTATACACTGATCCAGTATTTTGCTGCCGCTAGGCTCGCACTTGCCGTCAACGGCGCTCATGAGATCACAAAAGCTGATAACCCCAGGCTGTACCGTATCGTTGAGAATCTCTCGATCACCGATGGTCTGCCGATGCCCAAAGTCTATGTCATCGACGACCCATCGCCAAACGCCTTTGCTACCGGACGCGATCCCGGGAATGCCTACGTCGCAGCGACCACAGGCATCCTTGATCTGATGTCGGACCGCGAGCTGACTGCCGTCATGGCGCATGAGATGGGCCATGTGAAGAACTATGATATCCGTGTCATGATGATCGTGTTTGGTATGGTGAGCGCTATCGGATTTATCGCCGATATACTGCTGAGGCTATCGTTTTTCAGTGGGTCGGACAATCGTGACCGGAGCCCACTCTTTCTTATCCTCGGCATCGCCGCTGCGATTATCTCGCCGATCGTCGCTATGCTTGTCCAGGCTGCAATCTCAAGACAGCGTGAATATCTGGCTGATGCTACCGGTGCTATGACGACGCGTGATGCCGAGGGGCTTGCGACTGCACTTGAGAAGATCGGTCAAGTGGGTTCTACGATGCAACGCCAAAACTCTTCGACAGCGCATCTTTTCTTTGCCAATCCACTAAAGGGCGGCCTCGCAAATGCATTTAGCACGCATCCTCCTATCGAAGAGCGCGTGGCGCGACTACGCAGCATCGGGAAGTCGATGTAACTATGGCTGCTGCGCGCAAACCCACCACCAAAACCAAAAAAACAACCAAACTGATAGCACGTAAACTCGCGACATCTCGTCGCCGACAACTACTATCGGTAGTTCGCAACAAGCTTATTATGCTCGGATCGACTATCGCTCGACCATTTGTACGCTGGTGGTATCGCAACAAAAACTTTCTTAGCCGTCGTTCGCATCGGAGTTTTCGCTGGACGCGACGACGTGATATGGTCGCGATCGAAGCACTACCGAGCAATATATTTTTCACGAGTGAAGTGATCGGTATGATGCGGCGCAACAAAGGGGCGTATATTACTTTCGTCATCCTCTACGTCATACTCTTTACGGCGATCGCGGGCATCATCAGTCAGGATAATTACACTGAATTTACCGAGAGTCTAAAGACAGCAGGTGCGGAAGTCATCGGTGGCGACATCGGCAAGACGACCGAGATTGTGACATCATTTGGTGCGATCGTGACAGGTCAGCTCAGCGAGGCAATGAGCGATACACAGCAAATCTATATATCACTACTGAGCCTCTTTACTTGGATGGCTATCGTTTGGTTTTTGCGCCATCGGCTCAAAGGAATCACAGTCAATGTACGAGATGCGATCTACAACGCTGGCGCGCCGATCGTCCCGACACTTGTCGTCGCGCTCGTCGGGATGTTTCAGCTACTACCTGGTGCGATCGGTGTGATCATTTACTTTGCGGCGCTCAATCTTGGTATTATCTCCGGAGGTGTTGAGTCGATGCTCTTTGCGGTCGCCGCATTGCTGCTTGTGGTCTTGTCGCTGTACTGGGTGGCGGGTACTCTTTTTGGGCTGGTCGTCGTCACAATCCCGGGGACGTATCCGTTTCGCGCGCTGTCGATGGCTGGTGATGTCATAGTCGGGCGCCGCGTCGGTATGCTAGTGAGGATGCTGTGGATGGTATTTATGCTGATCGTGATATGGGCGTTTATATTGGTACCGATGATCTTACTCGCGGATGCGTTGCCATGGAAATGGTTGCCTCTCGTGCCGATCACGGCGCAGCTTCTAGCTGGATTTAGCATCTTGTTTGCCGCGACCTATGTGTATTTACTCTATCGGAGGATGCTTGATGCCGCTCCCAAAAAACGAAGCCGCAAGTAGGATCACAAAACTCCGCGAGATTATCAACGATTATCGTTATCATTATCATGTGCTTGATGAATCGATCATGAGCGAAGAGGCGGCCGACAGTCTCAAGCATGAGCTATCGCAGCTCGAAGAGCAGTATCCCGAGCTGATCACACCGGATAGTCCGACGCAGCGAGTCGCTGGTGTGGCGCTCGACAAATTTACGAAAATCACGCACCGTGTGCCAATGATCAGTCTGACTGATGTCTTCAATCGTGATGAAGTCGAGGCTTGGGTCAAGCGCATCGACAAACTCTTGCCGACTGGTGCTCATGAATTCTTTTGTGATGTAAAGATGGATGGACTGGCCTGCGCGCTGACTTATGAGGATGGCGTACTAGTTGCTGCAGTCACGCGCGGCGATAGCCGAGTTGGTGAAGACGTCACGACCAATGTCCGAACAATTGCAAATGTACCGTTACGCCTGCGACGCACGGACGGCTTCGAGCAATTTCTGACGGGACGGACTGAGATTCGCGGTGAGATCATCATGACCAAGGACGAATTTGCTGCGCTCAACGCTCGCCAGCGAGCTGCCGGTAAGTCAGAATTTGCCAATCCTCGGAACCTTGCCGCTGGCACGATTCGTCAGCTTGATCCACAGCTCGTGGCTGAGCGACCACTGAGCTTTCGCGGCTATGATTTGCTTCGTGACGAGCCACGTGACGTCTCGACGTATGCCTACGCCTACGACGTCATGAGTGCGATCGGTATCGCGCGCAATGGTGAGGCTCGGACGTTTGACTCGATCGATGCTGTCATGCAATTTGTCGATAGCTGGCAGGACAAGCGACTGGAGTTGCCATTCAATACTGATGGTCTCGTTATCAAAGTCAACGACCGAGCGCGCTATGCTGAGCTCGGCGTCGTCGGCAAGACCCCGCGCGGTGCCGTCGCCTACAAATACGCCGCCGAACAAACGACGACCATCGTCCGTGATATCGTCATATCGATCGGTCGTACGGGTGCGGCTACGCCGGTCGCCGTCTTTGACCCGGTGCAAGTAGCGGGCACGACGGTGCAGCACGCTAGCCTGCACAATGCCGATGAGATCGCCAGACTCGACATCCGCCGCGGCGACACTGTCGTGATATTTAAGGCCGGTGATATCATCCCACAGGTTGAGTCAGTCATCACGGCACTGCGACCAAATGATGCGAGACGGATCGACTATGAGGCTGAGCTGGCGCGCCAGTATCCAGAGCTGGAGTTTGACCGACCAGACGGGGAAGTGGTTTACCGCGTCCGCGGGCTGACTGGCTCACTTATCCTAAAACGCGCATTGCAGCACTATGCCAGCAAAGGCGCACTTGATATCGACACACTGGGTGAGAAAAACGTCGAAGCTCTCGTCGATGCCGGTCTCGTGAATGACCTGGCCGACATCTACCAGCTGACCAAAGATCAGCTACTATCGCTCGATCGGTTTGCTGACGTATCGGCGAGTAAACTCATCGACGCGATCGCGGCTAAGAAAATACCACCGCTCGAACGCTTCGTCTACGGCCTCGGCATCCGCCATGTCGGCATCCAGACGGCCATCGACCTAGTGGCGCAATTTGGATCGATCGAAGCACTGATGCAAGCCACGATTGATGAACTCACCAGTATCGACGGTGTCGGTGACGTCGTCGCCGAATCGGTTGCCGCATGGTGCGCCGATGAAGATAACGTGACGTTACTGTCCAAGATGAAATCTCTTGGGGTCAGACCGCACTATGAGGCGAAATCAGGCAAGCTTGCGGGCCAGCTTTTCGTGGTCACCGGCACGCTCGAGACAATGAGTCGTGACGAAGCAGCTGACCGTATCCGCGCCCTCGGCGGCACTTTTCAGTCCAGCGTCGGCAAAGACACGACCTACCTCGTCGCCGGTGGCAAAGTTGGCGCCAGCAAACTCAAGAAAGCTGAGAGCTATGGGACGAAAATAATTAACGAACGGGAGTTGATTGATCTACTATGAGGCAGGCAACGTTCATCACGGGTAATCAACACAAGGCTGATTATTTTTCACGACAAATGGGTATGGACATACCCCACCAGAAGATGGAGCTCGATGAGATTCAGTCGCTGGATTTGCATGAGATTGTGGCGCACAAATTGAAACAGGCGTATGAGGTAATGCGGTCACCGGTCATCGTTGAAGATGTCAGTCTATCATACACTGCGCTCGGGGGTATGCCTGGGCCATTTATTCGCTGGTTTGTCGATCATAGCGGACCTGAGGCTTGTTGTCGCCTGCTCGATGGGATGGACGATAGGTCGGCGACGGTTTTATGTACTTTTGGCTATTACGACGGTACTGATATGCAGTTTTTCGATAGCGCCATGCCGGGCCGGATTAGTGAGCATCCTGTCGGAGAAAATGGATTTGGGTTTGACACATTCTTCATTATGGATGGATACGACAAAACCCGTGCCGAGCTCGATCAAGATGAAATAGAGCGGACTTACGCAGAATTAATGAAACCATTTGGCAAGGTAAGACAATTCTTATCTGGAGCAGAATAGAACATATAAGCAATGATGGTCATCGACCATAAAATGGATCGAGAGCAAGAGAAGATACATGCGTAAAGACACATTTATTTATCAGTACAACGATCAAGACATACATTATGATGTCTGGTATAGTCCAGGTACATCATATATTGAAACAATAGTATTTTTGGGGATAGTGCAACTTGGCCAACTCGTCAAAATGACGGCTGAGCTATGTCCTCCTGGCACTGCAGTTGTTGAGGGTGCGCAGCATTGGTATGCTGCGGATGACGGACATGATATACCAAATTTCGTCGCAGGGTATGTACGTGATGCTTTTTGCGCAGTATCTAAAGGAAACAAAGTAAAAAATGTGATAGCGGAATCACAGTCCGCGTCAGGGCTACTAAAATGGCTAGGAAGTGATAGTAAGGTTGAGGTTGAAAAGATTGTTCTTGTTCAGCCCCTCGGACTGAATGGTGGGCATTTCGGCAGTACCCCTAAAAAGACAGTCGCTACGCTAAAACGACGGATAGTCTCAAATGGTCGGCATCAGCTAACGGAGCTACTATCTGACCCGGTACTACGCTACAATCACAAACGCCTTGTTAGTGCCTATATCGATAACCATACTACAAACCCGGCTCACTATGCGTCGGGATTAGCGTACGATGCCGCACCTGATCTTCATGCGATACAAAATATCTATGACATCGCGATTGTCTGTGGTGAAAAAGACAAGTTATTTCCAGCTTTGGAGATTAGTGAGAATCTACAGGCGCATCATATCACGGTTCCTGTCGATGTAGTCCGTGGTGCCCCGCACTCTCCGCTTGCGACGAAATTTGGTCAGAAATTACTTGACCGAGCGTTTGCTATAATGAGCAGATAGCAGATCTCAACTAAGACAATAGTTAAGGAGGCGCTTCAATGCCAACATTCCGTTATGACAAACTAGTACGCGACAAGATCGCCCAGTGGCATGTAGAATCTGGCCATACGCCGACATATCGTCATCTCGAGGGCGAAGAACACATCAAGGCACTTTGCAAGAAGCTTCATGAAGAGTCGGATGAAGTTGATGGGGCACTGACTACTGAGGAGCTGACAGAAGAGCTAGCAGATGTGCAGCAGATCATCGACGATATATGCGCAATCAAGGGTATTACGAAGACTGAGCTTGAGCAAACACAGCAGAAGAAACGAGACCGCAAAGGCGGATTTTTGGACGGCGTGTACATCGAACAGGTCTATATGCCAAATGTTGCAGATAAATGGGTGACGTACTGCCGCAAAGAGCCGACGAAATATCCAGAGATAAAAGACGCAGGTGATGCCTGAGCGCGATCATATATCGCCCCAGCCCGAGCTTGAGCTTGGCATCTATCGTCACTACAAAGGCGGCGAGTACGACGTGTTAATGCTGGCATGCAACGAGGCGACGCATGAGTGGATGGTGATTTATCGGGCTCGCTATGATACGGGCGATATGCCTGGGGTATGGGCGAGGACGTATGATGACTTTGTGGCGATGGTTGAAGTCGATGGACGGTCGGTTGCGCGCTTTATACATATAAAATAGGCATAATCGCAAAATAATTTGCTATGATAGACGAAATGAATCTTCGATCACGCACTACGTTTTTTTTGTTTCTCGCCGCCTGTGATGATGGCAACATTTGTCATCGAAATAGCGCTGATGTTGTGGGTACTAGTGAGATATCGGCACACGATGATCGTCAAGTTGATAGCGATCATGATGTTCTCTCTCGCGGTGTTTCAGCTTGCCGAATACAATGTGTGCGAGGGAGCATTTGGTCTCGATAGCGTGACATGGGCGAGGATAGGGTTTGTCGCGATCACGGCTCTACCGGCGCTCGGTATCCATATCCTGACATGTATCGGCAAGCGTCCGATGATATGGTTGACGGCACTGAGCTATGGAGCGATGCTCGCTTTTATGGCTATCTATGCTTTTGTGGAGCAGGGTATCACGAACTCGGTTTGTGGCGGCAACTATGTGATTATCCACACTATGCCTGAGGCGAATTTCTGGTACGGCATTTACTATTATGGGCTGGAAATCATCGCTATCGCGGTATCGTGGTGGCTCAGTCATCGTACGAAGGACAAGACAATTCGTCGGGCACTCTATGGAATGATCGGAGCCTATCTTGTACTATTGGTGCCGACAACGACTGTCAATCTGATGTATCCCTACACTGTCGAAGGGATACCTAGTATTATGTGTGGATTTGCCGTGATATTGGCGCTGATCGTGACTTTTTATGTACTACCTCGCGTCGAACATACAAAACACCTCCACTAGGGAGGAGTTTTTACGAGCTACTGGCCGCGAGTATCCTAATCCATCGAGCCGCCGATTTGTCCTAGTTCGTAGCTGACTTCGTCGGGGCGCGGTATGGATCGCTGCCATGCATATGGCACGGTATCATCATCCATGACGATCATTATGTACGGGAACTCGGTGATACCATAAAATTCTTTGACTCTGAGGCCGTCACCACGAGACGGGTCAAGATAGACCACCTGCGTATCATCTGGCGTCAGAGCATCGACTTCTTCGCCAAATTTGATGAGTTGCATCTCAGTTTGTGTTGTACCATCGCCGAGTATATAGACTGCGGCGCCAGTTCTGTCGGGTATATTTGTAAATTCTAAAGCCATAATACAGTAAGTATAGCGTAGGGGCTCAGTGTCGGGCAAGACATCGAGGCAATAATAAAACGCCCCAGAAGAGGCGTTTATTACGTGTCGATAGACTACCAGCTGCGCTGGCGGTCGCCACCACCACCGAAGTCGCGGCGAGGTTTGTCCTCGCGAGGGCGGGCTTCGTTGACGGTGATTGTGCGGCCGTCGAGCTCAGAGTTGTTGAGCTTTTCGACTGCAGCGTCAGCTTCAGCGTCGTTTTCGTATTCAACGAATCCGAAACCGCGTGAGCGTCCGCTATCACGATCAGTCACTACCTTGGCGCTGGCAACAGTACCACATGATGCAAAATGTGCACCGAGGCTGTCGTCAGTCGTTGCCCAGGCAAGACTTCCTACAAAAAGTTTTTTCACGTATATTTTTCCTTACGTTTACTGCTTCAGTCGACCTATCGTACCGGAAAACCTATACGCTACTTCTGAAACTAGCATCATTTAAGCACATCCTGAGAGAAATAGCCAGTGGTTATGGTTAAAAGTATTGTAAAGTGCTTGTGATTATGGTATGTTGATGGTGTTAGCTGATGCGCTACTGGGTTTGGCGTATTTCTGAAACAAACATCCTTTATCAAACAAAAAACCCGGGTGGGCGCGCACCAGCTCACTGATCAAAAACACTTCTTCCCTTGAGGAAGTGTTTTTTGGTATACTCTATGAGCACACGGGATAAAACGTGACGCAAGGGGCATTAGCTCATTTGGTAGAGCGCTTCCATGGCATGGAAGAGGTGATCGGTTCGAATCCGATATGCTCCACCAGAATGTATCATCGCGACAAGATCGGTTTCACGGAAGCCGATTTTTTCGTATACTAGGTGCATATGTTTAGAATCATCGTCCAGAAAACCCTTGAGCACTATGTGAAACGCTATCTCAAAAAGCACCAGATCAAGCTGGTAGCGGTGGTAGGCAGTGTCGGCAAGACCGGTACGAAGCTTGCGGTCGCGACGGTGCTCGGTGAAAAATACCGCGTTCGGTCCCACGATGGCAATCACAATACGCATCTCAGTGCTCCGCTTGCGATCCTCGGTGTGCAATATCCCGATGACGTACACTCCTTTGCTCAGTGGCGTGCGGTATTTGCCGCTGCACGGCTCCGTATCCACAGCGACAAAGATGTCGACGTCGTCGTCCAGGAGCTTGGCACGGATAAACCCGGTGATATCCGTGCATTTGGGAGATATCTTAAACCCGACATCGCGGTCGTTACAGCGGTGGGACTCGAGCATATGGAATTTTTCAAAAACCTCGAAGCAGTCGCGCGCGAGGAACTATCGGTGGCGAAATTTTCGAAACTGACAGTGGTCAACCGCGACGATGTCGATACGCGATTTGCGAAATTTGCTGACACGCACACCATCGACACCTACGGAACGACCGACAAGGCCGAATATCGTATCGAGGTGGAGTTTGGTATCCACTTGGATGGCGTCATGGGGCGATTTATTACGCCAGAGTGGGAGCCGATTGCGGTCAATCTCCAGCTCGTCGGTGATCATCAGGTCAAGGCTGCTGCTGCTGCTGGCCTCGTCGGCGCGCGACTGGGGCTAAACGCCCAAGAGATCGCGACAGGTATGGCCAAGATACGCCCCGTCAAGGGTCGGATGAATCTCCTTCGCGGTGTCAACGGCTCAACGATCATCGATGATAGTTACAATTCGAGTCCGATGGCAGTCGCGGCAGCGCTCAAGACAGTCTATTCACTCGACGCTCCGCAGCGTATCGCAATTCTCGGCTCGATGAATGAGTTCGGCGAACTATCGCCTCGCGCTCACTCCGCGGTCGGTGAGCTGTGTGATCCGGGCAAGCTCGAGTGGCTTGTGACGGTTGGTGCGGACGCTGCAAATTATCTGGCCCCCGCTGCGCAGAAGAAAGGCTGTCAGGTCAAGACGTTTAATACTCCGTACGAAGCCGGTGGCTTTGTTCATTCGATCATCAAAAAAGATGGTGTTGTCCTCGTGAAAGGCTCGCAAAACGCGATATTTACAGAGGAAGCGACCAAGATATTGCTTCATGATGCCACGGATGAACAATATCTGGTCCGCCAGGATCCAGAATGGATGGCGAAAAAGCAAAAGACTTTTGATATGATGGATACATCAACGGAAGACGTTTAATAAAACTAAGGAGTAGACGATGCAGCCGACAGAACCTCAATCAACGATAACCCCCGATCAGTCGACAGGTGCTGGTCTCCCGCCCGCCTCGCCTATGCAGACTCCACCAGTTGTCGGCAGCAGCGCTATGGTCGCACCGCCTCGTAAGAGCCGCAAAAAGTTACTGATCATTACCGGTGCCGTCCTCGGCGTTCTCCTGATAGGTGGCACGGCGAGCGCGATGTGGTGGACGAGCCCGCAGAAGGCATTTGATGACGCAACAAGCCTAAACCAGGCACTACCAAAGGGTGGTACGGTCAAAGGCTCGATTGTCGTGACTCCTGCTGGTAGTCCCGAAGTAACCTTCGACTTCGATACCAAATACGCAACCAACAAGATGAATACCGACCTGGCTCTCAAAGTCAACGCCGGTGCGGTCAATCTCAACCTGACAGGCGGCGTTGCCTATGAAGCAGACAAAAGCATGTTCTTCAAGGTCAATGATGTTCGCAAGACCATCACGACATTTGCCGGTAGTAGTTCTGGAGCAATCGACCAGTATTATGGTGGTCTCATCGACAAGATCGATGGCAAATGGGTCGAGATGACGAGTTCTGATCTCAAAGACTTGACGAAAGACTCCGGTGCTGACTTGAGTTGTGCGACATCGACGTTCACGAAGCTGACAACCGACCAGAGCTACCTCAAAGAGCTTAGCGCGATGTATGACAAGAACAAATACATCTCGATCAAAGACGTCGTCGGTAGCGAAAAGATCGATGGTCGTGATAGCATGCACTATACACTGGCATTCGATGAAACGAAGATGAAAGCATACGAATCAGCCGTGAAGAGCTCAAAGTTTATGCAAGATTTTAAAAAATGCGTGACAAATGAGTCGAGTGAGTCCACAAGTCTAGAGAGCTCACCTGCGCCACAAGGTTTTGAAATATGGGTCGACAAATGGTCGCACAAAATCACCAAGGTCATGCTAACTAGCGACAGCGAAGGCACAGCCGTCAAGATGACAGCCGTCTTTGGCTACAATGATGCCCAAGCTGTTACGATACCAAAAGCTGATACGCAGTTCAAAGATCTGAAGAGTGAAGTAGAGTCACTGCAAGAGATGTTTATGCCAGCTAGCTCTACAGAAGAGTTTAGCCTCGACAGCATCTAGCCATAAAGAAAGTCACATCATGTACGAGCCTGATCACCATCAGGCTCGTATCTGTTATAATGACACGTATGAACCGCTACAATCCTTCTGACATTGAGCCAAAATGGCGACAGATCTGGGACGAGACAGGTGTCTACACGGCCGATCTGATGAGTGACAGGCCCAAATACATCGCGATGAGCATGTTTAACTACCCGAGTGGAGCCGGCATCCACATCGGTCACGCGATGAACTACACCATCTCTGACGTCATGGCTCGTTACAAGCGTCAGCAGGGCTATGAGAGTTATCACCCGGTCGGCTGGGACGCCTTCGGCCTGCCAGCGGAAAACTTTGCGATCAAAAGTGGTGTATCGCCACAGCAGTCGATGGCGAAGATCATCCCGAGCTACCACACGCAGTACAAAGCGATGGGCTGGAGCAATGACTGGAGCAAAGAGATCAGTACCCATCTGCCGATCTATTACAAATGGACGCAGTGGATCTTCTCCGAGATGTTTCGTCAGGGTCTCGCCTATCAAGACGCCCGCATGCAATGGTGGTGTACCAAATGTCAGACGGTCCTCGCGAACGAGCAGGTGATCGACGGCAAATGTTGGCGTCACGATGCGGCCGATGACCCAGAGGTCGCCAAAAAAGAAGTCAAGCAATGGTTTTTCAAGATCACCGATTATGCCGACGAACTCCTCGAGGCGACCGATGCGCTCGACTGGAGCGACGTGGTCAAAACCGCGCAGAAGAACTGGATAGGGAAGTCTGTGGGGGCGGAGGTTGAGTTTACGGTAGTTGCAGGAGCGGAAAGCGGAAAGCGGAAAGCGGAAAGCACTCTCACCGTCTTCACCACCCGACCGGATACCCTCTTCGGGGCGACGTTCCTCGTCGTTGCGCCGGAGCACGATATGCTCGATGCGCTGACGACTGCCGAGCAGTCCGCAGCTGTGACGTCATACCGCAAAGCGTCGCTCAAAAAGTCTGAGATCGAGCGCCAGATCGAAGGCAAAGAAAAGACAGGTGTCTTCACCGGCTCGTATGCGGTCAACCCCGTCAATGGCGAGAGGGTCCCGATCTGGGTAGCCGACTATGTACTCGGTGGCTACGGCACCGGTGCTATCATGGCCGTCCCGGCTCATGACGAGCGCGACCATGAGTTTGCGGTGAAGTTTGGCCTACCGATTGTTCGTGTCGTTCACGACGAGGCTGGGGATGATGAATGCTATCACGGCGAAGGCGTGCTGGTAAATTCTGGTGCGTTCGACGGTGTATCATCGGCCGAAGCTCGCGAGCTGATCGTCCAGCATCTGGAGCGTGAAGGCAAAGGCCGCGCCAAGACGACGTACAAACTCCGTGACTGGAGCGTCAGCCGTCAGCGCTACTGGGGCGCACCAATCCCGATCGTGAATTGCCCTGAGCACGGCGCCGTGCTGGTGCCTGACGACCAGCTGCCGGTCGAGCTCCCTGAGCTTGATGATTTCGCCCCGAGTGGCGATGGTCGCAGCGCCCTGGCGCGAGCGACCGAGTGGCTGCACACGACCTGTCCGGTCTGTGGCGGTCCTGCCGAGCGCGAGACAGATACGCTCGATACCTACATCTGTAGTTCGTGGTATGAGCTGCGCTTCTTCGACCCAAGCAATACCACGCAAGCGTTTGACCCCGCTATCGCGAACAAATGGATGCCGATAGACTTTTATAACGGCGGCGACCACGCGACGGCACATCTATTATATGTACGGTTTGTAGCGCGATTTTTCCATAAGCTTGGACTACTTGCTGATCCAGAGCCGTTCAAAAAGTTCCTTTTCAACGGCAAGGTAACGAGTAGTGACGGTACGATGTTTAGTAAGAGCAAGGGTACTGGAGTCGATCCGCTGGAGATTATCAACCAAGGCTACGGCGCCGATGCGCTCCGCACCTACCTAGGTAGGTGCGGAGCGCATCGGCGCCGTAGCCTTGGTTGATAATCTCCAGCGGATCGACT
>Ga0075163_10005509_pt1 | contig 16872 bp, 27 predicted proteins | sample JI1023141ADNA_FD_71478 | JGI IMG/M metagenome (GOLD analysis project Ga0075163, IMG submission 71478) | Wastewater effluent complex algal communities from Wisconsin, to seasonally profile nutrient transformation and Carbon sequestration -... | ecosystem: Engineered > WWTP > Effluent > Algae...
AAATGTTTGTAATTTCATATCTAATTTTTTTTAATTTTTTAATTTGTTTAAAACTTTTTATTTTTATTTCATAAATGTATACAACATTTAATTCAATTCTTTGTTCTGAATTTAAAGTCCCATGATATTTTTTATTTAATTCATCAATTAATGATTTATAATTATCATGTTCATCTAAAAATTCATTACTTTGCCATTTTATTTTTTTAAAATAAAGTGGTACAACACGCGGATCTTTCCAAGCTTCAATTGTTTTGACAGTTTCTTTTTCAATAAGTATTTGTTCAGAATTTTTAAAAAAACTTAATAAAACAATTGATAAAATAATAAAGATTGTACTAATTATTACTTTTATTATGGTTTTTTTCATTTTTTCTGAATTTTAGATATTGTGAATAATAATAACGATAATAATTATCACCCTTATAATACTTAGATTGATCTGCTTGGTGTGTAGTTGTTTGAACAATTGAGTTTATTATAATACAATTATCAGCGCGATCATCATTTAATATTACTAAAGATCCTAAAGATGATAATGTAGTTTTACTACTAAATAAAATTCCATCTGTTAAAAGCGATAATAAAATAAACAATAATCCTTGACTCATAATGGTCAAAATTATAGTAAGAATCCAGTGAAGCATTATCATTCCACCAATGTTATTTATTTTACTAATAAGGAAGATTTCAAAAACAGCAATAATAAAAAATAAAGTTGTTGTTACTGAATCTTCAGTATTAAAAATTTTACCAAGAATTTTTCTTCTTTCTTTAATTACATCGTTAGAATTGTAAATTAAAATGTAAGTGTTTTCTGCTGTTGGTTTGTAAAACAACATAAAAGGTTGTGTTTTTCCTGCAAACAAATTACTTGTGCTTAAAACAAAGAAATCTTGTTGAATATTGTCAATACTTTTTTCAAATTTAGTATTAAAAGTATTAATTTGTTCAACAACAGCATTAATGTCAATATTTTTGTTTTTGTTTTTATGTACAGGTGCAAAGATCATATGGTATTGATCACAAATTTTTAAAATATTGTTTAACGAATAAACTTTATCAGTTTCGTAACTCTTTTTGATATTATCAAGAACAACTTGTTGTCCTAATAAATCTTCTTGTTCTTCAATGTCTTTTTTGAAGCCAATCTGTTTTAAGATACGAACTTTATTCGCATCTTGCCCATCTCCTAAGAGAAGTGGTGTAAATGTTTTGTCTGTTTTTAATTCTCCTTCTTCGAGAATTTTTTTTAAATCCATAATGATTTTTATTTAATGATGAATAATAAATTTTTAACGAAAGTTTTCAGGTTCTTTATATGTTAATTTTATAACAAAGCCTAATAAATTATTTACATGTTTTTTTAATAATCCTAAAGAAATGATTATTAAAAAAATATGTAAAAACATAGCTGGTATTAATAAAATAAAACCAATAAGTTTTACTATATAACATTTTATATATTTTTGCATAAATCTTTTTATAATGTTAATAATGATTGTTCTTTAATATGTTTTTTTAAAACTCTGTAGTTATTTCTACCATCTGTTACATTAACAAATTCTTCAACAAAACTTTTATTGTCATGTTCAACAGTTTGTTTGTATGGTATTGAAACAATTTCTAATGGTACAGGAGTTTTAAAATTATCACCTGCTAATATACCAGGTTGTTGTGTTTGTAAATTAATACACCATTCGTTTGATTTAACAAATACTGTATCAATATTTTTAAGTTCCATATGATGATTTTAATTGTTAAAAATAAAAAAATTCAGTGGACTACCTGAACCTTTATTATTTATAAAGTGATATTTTATTATTGTTTAAGTGCATAATCAATAATTTGTCCTACATTATTGATTTAACTTCAGAACGTATTCACTTACTTTTGTTTTAAAGTGAATTTCATTTTCTGTATGTTGTGTAACTTCAGTAACTATTGCAGTTACTAAACCTTTTATCCAACAATGATGACCTATTTCAGGTAGTCTTAACCATTGTCCTTTAAAAGGTGTATTTAACTTTAATCCTATTACAGGTGTAACAGAAGATGTTTTTGTGATTTCGACTAACATTTGATGATTTTTTATTGTTAATTAATTAGTTTAAAAAGAAGACAAAAGCTATTATATAGCCTTCATAAATTGATTTTGAATCTAGATTACCATATTAAGAAATTATCCAAAGACTATTCTGTGATGGAGTGATTATTCTCTATAACTTATGTTTTTTCAAATAGCTTTTGTCAGTTTATTGTATATTTTCTTCAGTATTCTTTGTGATTATAAAGCAGTTTCTCTGGCGTTTACTTGTTAACGTTTCGTGTGCATACTTTACATTATTACAAGATAATTATCACAAAGAATACCTTAGAATTATAAATTTTCTTCAATCCATTCATCAATTTTAGTAGCATCACAACCATTGTCAGCAATGTGGGTACTATTTTAAAAATATCCTCAACAATCTATTGTAAAAATAATGAGAATTTATTTATGTTGTAGAAGTAAGGAACTCTTTGTGAACTGACTCCAACATTCCCTTCTTTTAATTCAGTCTAACCTTCTATATTTCCTTCATCTCATTTTAGTTTTACCTAAAGGTGTTACTAAATCAGGAACAACATATTATTTTACAATAGAATTGTCTTGGATGAACCATACCTATTTAAACGATAGGTGGTTATATTTTATCTTCAGTAAGAAAGTTATAGATGTATATCACTGTTTGGCAACATCTTTCACTTATAACTTCTTACTTCAGATTACTGATTACTACTAATTTGTAGTGGCTATTAACCCTAATGTTAATCAGTTATTTTTACCATACTTACATTCAAAATCTTCAACATTTTCATCTTCAATATTTAAAAATGATTTAATTATTTGTTCATTCTTTTTTTCAGCTAACCATTTGGTTAAATAAATAACAATTGTTAGAATTAACAATAATAATACTAGTGTTTTCATAATGATTTTTATTTTAATGATTAATAATAATTATTTGTGGAGGTGTGGACATTGAAGCCCAGTCTTTCAAATTTCCAAATAAAGTTTTATTTATAGCTTAGGATAACATTTAATGTTTGTTCCAAAACAGGGATTAACATTCCTATTAATGCCCCACCACACTGTTATTAAAAAACAGAGAAAAGTATAATTATGCTGCTTGTAAAACAGGAGCGTTAACTTCTGCTTCAATAGCTGCTAAAACGCTCTCAACGCTTTCAGCTCTATGGCTGATACGAAGATGCGAAGTTTGGTTTGCGTCATTTAAAACGTCTTTTTAACTTAACGAGTTATTTCCTCGGCTAAACTTTAAATATCCACCTGAAATCAAATCCTGTCACCCCCAAGATAAAAATACACTGGACTAATGTAAGAACAAGTCCAGTGTACTAAAAAATATGGGATAAAGAAAGCATTGAGAATGCTTTATCGTGATTAGAGATTATCTACCTTGTTATACAACGCTGGCTAAATGTACTCGATAGTACAGGGTTATTAGTATTTTAGTAAATTATTATAGGTGGTATATAATATTTTATATTTACATAATTACTATAAATAATCTCTAATTGTTTTTTGTAATGTGTTCAATTTGTGTACCTGGATACTTTTTTAAAGAATTGTTAATTTTTTCATCAATTAATTTTTCTTTTTCTATTTCAGATTCAACAAAATCAGCAACAATCATTTCATCTTCCTCTGTACCTATTAATCCTAATAATATTCCCATAGGACATCTTGGATTTTTACAGTCGTGAATCATAATGATTTCTGTTGTGTTTTCAATATTACCAAACGCTTTTGATAATATATCATTAATTTCTGAAATGTTTTCCTTTTTAAATGGAGGAAATGCTGTGATGATTTTTTTCATAATGATGATTTTAGGTTAAAAAAAAGAAAAAGAACTCTGCTAATATAACAGAGCTCTCTCTAAATAAGTTTGAATGACTGACATAATAAAGAACTCCCCTCTGTATTCAGTATAAGGTAGGTAGTCATAGATTCCTTATCTTACTGTCTCACCTTGGGAATGAGAAATGATACATTAAAGTAATAAACACCCTGTTAAGGGTGAAGGCTGAGATTTGACCTTTACTATCTGTATTTTCACTCCTTTCAGAGCTTAATCACACCTACTATTACTAATAGGTAACAGACATAACCCTAGATTTAAAAAATCTAGAAACACTACACATAGAGTTATAGATTACTCTTTCATACCATCTGTCTTGGAAGACTTCAGTACATCCCTGCACTTAGATTGATAATCCATTTCACCTTAATAGTTTCCTTGCGAGATTCTATTACCACCATATTACAGGAGGATAAGGTTATTTTGTTCTATGTGTGACAAACACTTTTGCTTTTATTGTATTTAATAAATTGATTTTTCAAATCCATTTTGAAAATAAAATTTTTAGCAACTAGCTTTATACTCATCTAGTTATTGAGTTGATTAACGTGCAGGTTGTGGTTTGTCTTGTTAGTATCATACCTTTTGAGTACCTTAACTACGACAACCTCCTGTACCAGTCTGCTAAACTGTTTGTACTTTCTAAACTCTACCATATATTTCTACTTAGGTAATGTTTTTGAATTACATACTCTATAAGGTTCGCTTCCCTTTTGGAGTATATACAATGTAAATATTTTTCAGTATTTCTACCTAGACAAGGATAATCAGTCCCTGTCACATTTTCTTTCATCTTCTGCCCGAAAACTACTCCAAAAACGCTAATACATTGGTTTTCTTGTGACCAGATATATTGCTATATCTAGGCAGAGTTTTCAACCTCCACTTTTCTGATTTATGTATTCATCAGTTATTCTAACGACAAGAAACCTGCCGTGCAATTTGGTATCTGCTTTTAGCGCAGCTTAACGTACATTCCGTGAGTATTTACTAAAACTCTGAAGGATTTGCAATATGTACTTGTAAATAATAAAAGACATCCATACGTTGCTTTGCTAACTTAATAACCTCGGCGCATGAATGTCTTTTTAAAAACCATAAAACTATGAAAAACCCAATTGCTGTTCAGCAATCAATAGAGTTTATTTTAAAAACATATAATAATAGCTGGTTCATGTTTCATAACCAATTCAAAATGCGAAGGACATCTGCTTTATTTCATACAGTTAACGTTTGTTCTGTAGTCACTTTCCTCACATACTATTATAGCCCTACAGACCTAGACTTTTTTCATGCTTTTATTTAAATTTTAAACCCTTCAAAAGAACAGTTGTTTATTCTTTCTCACTGGTGTATGTCTCAGCTAAGACTTTTATTTTACATTATATCTCTAATAAACAGTTCCCTTGCAATGGTTCCATAACGTGTTATCATAATAAATATGTTTGACGCTATTTCTTAAGTTTATTATTGGATAGAGTAATCAACACTCTGTAAGAACGCATTAATAAACTATGCAGCTAACATAATATTATTTTTCATCTACCTATTCTCACTTTGGGTAAACTAGGTGAATCACCACTATTTAATTATTATTTATTTCACCAATTAATAATAGAATAATTATTATTTATTGATTAGACATGTGGTTACTGAACAGTCTTAAACAGCAATCTATTTTACAGTTAGATTCAACTGACTTACACAGGCGTTTAAATTAATACAACAATTATTCTATTGTTGACCAATTAATTTATAGCCTATTTCCCTTTCAGGAAATGTGTAAGTAATTTGTTAGAATTTGGTGTATATACAATGGTCAAATCGTATACACTTCTAGTTTGTTTGTGTTGGTGTGTGTTTTCATAAAGCTGTCTTAATATTTTACATGCAAGCCACTAGCATGAGCAATAAGAACCTAAGTAAGGAAATAGATTGTCTAATTCTATTTTATCCAGTTGTGAAAAAATAGTAAACTCACTACATTTCTGCAATGAGTTTACTGAAACATAAAAACCCTTATATTATAAGTAAGAACAACAGGGACAGATTGACTTCACTTCATCTGTATATAAATTTTCATATATGCCCACACTGTTCAAGCAAGGCTGTTGTTCCATTTTAAGTTAGCAACCACCCATTCATTCATACTTTGATAGTGTGTATGGAAATGGTTGCTTAAAATATAGAGTCCACCTTTGATAAAGACTCAGAATATATCTGACAATTTATCTCAGGCAGACTCTCTAAATTTTAATGTTGTACATCAAATAATGTAACTCTTGATGCTGTATGTTTTTTACTATTAAAAGCAGTATACATATAACTACCATCATGTTCAGCAATTGTAAGATAGACATTACAGTTATTTAAATCTTTAATGTTTTCTGAAACAATAGAAGGTAATTCTGAATGCTGAATAAATTCTACTCTACGAGGTAAGTTACATTCAGGTGTAATTTTAAAAGATGAATAAGTCATTTGTTTTAATTTTAGAGAGTGAATAATAAAAAAAGAACAGGTAGTTTCACTTCGCTTTATATCTACCTGAAATCCCGCTTCTAGGATTCTAAAAAAGAAGGTTTATAGATTACCTACAACTGAAAGTTAATTATCTACTGAAGATTGTAAATAATTAAAGAGTCCACCTTTGATATTATCTCAGGCAGACTCTCTCTGTTTTGTTAATAATAGTATTCATAGACTTCGTTAGCTGGAAATATTGCCAACCACCATCCTAGTAAAAAGCTATAAGCAAATATCCATTCTTTATTTCTAATAATGGTTAAATAATCTTCCCATATTACTCCAAATAAAGAAAAGAATAGGTACAAGAATACAAATGTACCAAAGTACGTTAAAATAACTGCTAATGATTTCATTGTTTTATTTTGAGAGAGTTATAAAATAAGGGAATTCCACCCTTTTAATTCTTAACGTGACATCATGGAATCTAATGCCATTGCTTTTTTCATTGTTTCTTCATGTTTTACATAATCAATTTGATTAACATAAATACACTCATAACCTTCAGTATCTTTCAGTACAGTTGCTGAAGGATATTTACTTTTAATAGTGTTAAGATTGTTAATGTTACCTGAATAAGCACATAAAGGTAGATAATTGTTGTTCATTTTGTTTATTATTTAGAGAGTGATTAATATTGTTTATCTATTGCTAGCTAATAAAAGACAAGTAAAGAACACTGATTGTGTTTTATTATTGTTTTTTGGTTTAGCTGGTGGTGGATTTTTTACTTTAGATTTAGGTATTTTTGGTTCTGGTTTTGTGTGTATTATTGGCATGATTAATTAGTTTTGGCTATATGTTGTGAATTCTGTTGTTGTATTTTTGATTTTGGTGGGAAGAGAGAAAATGTGGTTGTTATACTATCTCTACAGAACCAACCCTAACCACATTTCTCTTATTTCCCTGATTATCAATGTATTATACACTGTAATCAACCTTTCTGAATAACATTTCATCATATAAAAAGGATTTAATCTTTATTTATACCTATATATAGGTATAAGAATGATTTACATCATCCTGTTTGGTATTTATTTAAAGTAAAAATCAATAGGGGACACGAGATATTGATTTTTTCTTTTTAATTGGCAGGAATTGCCTCTGTTATAATTGCCTCGTTCTTTGCAATTACAACATTTGTATCTAAAGAGTTAATAACTAACTTAAAATAAGTTTTGTCATCACCTTTTTTAGTATATGGTTGTGCTGTACAGTATGCTTTTATTGTGTCATCATTTGTCAATGACTCTAACAATTTCTGGCTTATTTCAGCTCTTACATTGTTGACAACTTTCCCACCTTTTAAGGTAACATCACCACTTACAAAAGTAGATAGAATATTATAAGATTGTTGGTCTTCTCGCAAACCTGAGTATCTTATGCCTTGTACTTTGCCTTCAATGATAGCTTCAGTACCTTCTGTAACTTCGAGTCCACCACCTGCAAAGGTAGCACCTGACTTAATAGCATTCTGTATCTCTACTAACGATGTTAGCGGTTGAGATGGAAATTTAACTTTATTCATAATATTAATATTTTAAATATGATTGGAATATGATTGAAAAATTAGTTACGCTTTATGTGTCCCCCCTCTGTTCGAGCGCGAATCATTCAGGGGGTTGTCTTTGTGGTGGCACTTAAACCCTAACACACACAAAATTTTAAAAAATATAAAAAAATTTTTATAAAAATAAACCAGAAAAAGCCATAGTTATCCAATATTAAATAATTTTCCTTTATTATTAACAATAATTTAACTTGTCTAATTTGTAATTTCAGCTTTTTTTATGTATCTTTGCATTGCAATTGAGGATATTCAAACTGAATAGAATCATCGTCCATAAGAGAACTGTTAAAAGAACCAGCAACTTATGGAGGTAGACCTGGGGTTGTAGTCTTATATAAAGATAGAGTTTTCTCCCAGAATTGCAAAACTGGCTTATAAGATATAAGTTTAAGGTTGGTGCATAACACATAAGTATTGTGTCCTGAGTACAGGGAGATTAAGTAACCAAGTGGGTGTAAGTAGTGAACTACTGACGTACAGCTTAGATGAAATTCTAAAGTTAAATTGGATTATAGTGATATAATCTCAAACAGACATAAGTCTGTAAGGGGATTGGTATATAAAATAGGAAAATATGAAAATAACAATTGAAAGTAATGATGTAGATAATGAGTCTATTTCTGCCTTTGTCTATACTATGGGTAAAAGTATTGAACAAATACTTAACGAAAAAACAAATAACTTAGAAGAAGAGAATAGAATTCTTCAAGCTAAAATTTTAGACTTTAGAAATAAAATTAAAAATGAATGGTCAGGCCTAATTTATACATTTAGTGAAGATCTTTTACAAGATTATGACCAATATTTTGAAATAAAAAAATTATCAGAAGGAAAAATATGAAATACGAAGTAACAGTTAATATCAAAAGACAACAACAAACAGAAAATGGTTATAAGGTAACTTATAAAGGAGAAATATTAGAAATACAAACTTCTGCTTTTATGTTTATTGTTGATTCTTTGAAAGATATCCATTTAAAAATTAATGAAGAAGAAGCAGAAAATATTATAATTAAAACTTTCAAACCTTATTATGAAAGAAGTTTACACTGATTTAGAGAATCCAGGAATTGAACATACTAGTTTTAATTTAAAGTTAGAACAGAAATGGGCAGTTGACTTTGATCCTTTTGAAGGAGGATTGATTGTAGGACATGATATTGAATTTATAGGTGAACCTATTATAGGTAAAGATGGAATGTTGGAATATAAAATAAAAGCGCTTAGTGATAAAGCTAAAAAAATGTTTATAGCAGAATAATTAAATAATTTTTATTTAATCTGTTTACCTATTAAAAATAAAAGACGTATATTTGCAACATAATGAAAACAGGAGCAGTAATAGAAAGACAATTAACGAGAGAAGACATGTTTAATACATTTCTTATTATGTTAGGTGCTAACTATCCAAAAGAAAAAAGGTTGACTGATGGAGAAAGAAAAGTAGTTCTTGAATTCATGAAGTTAACGGAAGATAAATTTAAGTATAATCGTTTTAGTCATCTTGCTAAGAAAAAAGTATGTGATGTGATAGAAATGAATAAACCAAACTTAGATAGGTATCTTCAAGATATAAGAAAAAAAGGATATATAGAGAAAGACTCTGATGGAATATATTCTTTAAATAAAATGCTTAATAAGCTTTTAGAAGTAAAAGAATTAGAATTAAATTTTAAATTTAAAGTAAATGACTGAGTTTTATAACATACTCGACAAAATTGATTTAGAAGAAAAAGAAATGTTAAATAGAAATGCATCTAAGAAAATAGGTGCAGCAGAAAATCTAATATTAGATAGAGCTTCTTATATTCAATTAAAGTATGAGATAGGATTATCTGAAGAATCTTCTCTAAATCAATATCATGGTTATGAGATAAGTGTCATAGATAATTATGAAGAACATATCAAGTTTGTATGATAAGATTGCAGAAATGCATAATGTTACACCTGAAACAGTATCTAAAATAGAATCACATGTTTTTGCGTATATTGCAAATCATATGAAAGAAAGATTACCAGGTACAATTCTAATACATAATTTTGGTACATTTTGTCCATCCTTGAAGAAGACAAATAGGCAAATAAGAAAAGAACTTTACAAATACAGAAGAGGAACTTTAACAAAAGAAGAAATAACTGAAAGAGTTTCTAAACTTTGGGTTTTAAGAAATGAAGCTTTAAAACGAACTGAAAATGACTAATGGTTATGAATTTGTAAAAGTAGTAGATCTTATGAAGTATGTTGAAGAAGAATATTTAAACGAGGATAATGAAATAGAAAGTATAATTATACATTATCCAGTTAAAAAGAATTTTAAAATTAAATGGTTGTGTAGTTTAGATAAGATTCATGATTTCCAGGAATATTATAATGATAATGGAGTTAAGAAAAAGAACTACACCACACTACGACACAACGATTATGGTGAAGTAGTGGTTAAAGAAAGCTACGAAAAATTAAAAGAAGTAGTTTTAGGAAATAAAAAACAAATAGGATTTTATGGCACAAAACAGTAAAGTTGATGGTAAAACAGTAAATTTAAATAAAGTAAACACTGATAAGTTACGTCCTGGAACTACAAGAATAGGTAAGGATTCAATAACTACAATGGACATGGAAGGGAATGTAAGTTTAGATGGTTCTCTTATTTTACCAGGTAAAAAGATTATATTAGATTCAGCAGAAAAGGAATCAGTAATATTTGATAATTTGGATAAAGGATTGATTGAGAATAAAAAAGTAGATGAATATAATAACTCTCTTTATGAAACTCGTGATGAAATCACAGATAGAATGATTCTTATTGGACCTAAATTATTAGTTCGTATGCATAGATTGAAAATGTATAATACAACTGGTATGTGGACTGGTGGAAGAAGTCAAGAAGTTATTTCAGAATCAGAAATGCGTAAAAAGAAAGTACAACTTTCAGAAAATATGCAGTATCAAGATCGTGCTGTAGTTATTCAAGTTTCTGAAGGATGTTCAGATGGAGTTAAAAACACTATTAAACCAGGAATGATTGTAGACTTAGATCCAGTTGCATTTAATCCAGGTAGAATGCAAAGATGGTTACATAAAGATAATGTAAATAACGAATTTGAAAATTATTTTACTATACCTGAATTTATAGTAGAAAACATTGTATTACCTAAATAAAAATAACAAACAGGAAAATGACACAACAAGAACAACATGAAGTTCAACTTAGATTAAGTTGCCTATCACTAGCAGCACAAACCTTTCACTTACAACCTGAAAGAGTATTAGAAGCAGCTAACGAATTTTACAATTATGCTATTGGTACACAACATACTGAAATTGTACATGATATTAAAAAAGGAGATATAATTAGTATTCCTCAAGAAATTTAAAAACATGTCCACCCCGCTTCTCATAAGAACAGCGCGCTTAGGGTGGACAATTTATATAGCGGGATAGAGAAGAGGTTATCTCGTGGTCCTCATAAGACTAAGATCACTGGTTCAAATCCAGTTCCCGTTACAATATTAAAAGTATGGAAAAACATTTTATATACATACCACCAGAAATATATCCTGTAAGAAACTTTATGTTCTTAGGTTATAAGAATGTGGATAAAGAAAAAATATACAATGCTTTAAGTAAATTAATTAAAACAAATACAGCACTTTTAGAAATAATTCGTAAGATAGATGAAGTTAATTTAGATGCTGACCAAGGACAAGTAATGTCTATAGGTTCAGTTAATGTGTTAACAATGAGAGAATATATCAAAGATGATATAAATAGTTTATGTGTTTTAGTACATGAATTAAATCATATGTCTTGTAATATAGGACGTTATATTGGTATAAATCATAGTGAAGATTCTGAAGAATTCTTTACATATATGCAAGATTATTTACTAGGTAAAGTGTTGAAAACAATTAAAGATGGCAAAAGTAACATTAAATAATATTGGACAATTTTTTCAAGGCAACAGTAGAATGTTTGCTAATAAATTAGGAAATAAATTTGGAATACCTTTTTTAAAAACATCGTTGCATTATCAAGAACAAATTTTTTATAGAGCTTCGTTATGTAAAGATTGTGAAAAATTAGGACATTGCCAAGCATGTACTTGTCCTGTACCTAACAAATGGTTTGCAGATAAAGCATGTGATGGAAAGAGATATCCTGATTTAATGAGTAAAGAAAAGTGGGAAGAATTTAAGAAAATAAATAATATAGTAATAGAACTTGATGTTCACGATAATAAATAACATACCAAGAATAACTCCTGAAGGTTTGTTTATACCTGAAATGAGAACTATCTGGGATAACGATAAATCGCAAGATAAACATAAAGCAACACAGGAATTAATTTACATATATCATATGTCTGAACCTAAATCTGTTTATGCTAAGTTAGATGCATCTATGAGAGAACAAACTATTATAGATGACTATATTGCTGATAAGAAATGGAAGCCATCAACAGAAGTTGTTGCAGCTATTGAAAAATATAAACGATTAATTGAAACTCCTATTACAAGAGCATTTCAATCTATATCAATTGCATTAGATAAACTTAATAAAACACTTGAGAAAATGGATGCTGCAGATGCACGTGAAATGACTCAAATAGGTGCAACAATAGAGAAATATGAGAAGTATGCTCAATCATATATGAAACTTAAAGAGATTTCAGAAAAAGAATTAGAAACAACTAGAAAAATAAAAGGTGGGGTAAGACCTTCCAATATATTAAATGATTAATGACTGAATTACAAATAAATGGAGAATTTGTTAAATATTGTCCAAATTGTAAAAATGAACAATTTGATTATATAACAACTTATAAAAAAATTATTTTAGAAACTTTTAGTTTTTATAAACCTTTATATTGTTATAAATGTACTAATTGTGGTATACAATTTAATATTATAAATAAAGAGAAATAATTAATGATAGAGACTAAATTAATATCAGACGAGTCTACTCAAACATATAAGTTATATTTTGAGGACAATATTTATACAATTCACGATACAGATTATAATAAGATTTATAATTTTATCAAACAGTGTAGAGATGAAGCTTCTATAGTTATTATAGAAGATGGAAAAGTTATAAAAAAGAATGATTAACAAAGAAAAAATAACAAGTCTTGGTATTAGTTTTTACTATTATCCAGATAAAGAAGGCGAATATACTTTCTTTATATCAGACAGAGAAAACGAAAGTAAAAAAATAATTTCTTTAGAAAAAGCACAAAAATTGAATAAAATTATAAACATATATATTAAAGGTGTAGGAGTCTTTGATAATTTAAAAATAGAAGAACAGGATTTTAACAAGATATTTGAAATATTAAATGATTAACGAACAGGTAGCAATAGAATGGACTGAAGATTTAATTCTACAGGATGTGCCAAAGTCAGTGAGGAAAAGTGTTTCTGAAATGTCTTTGAAGAATCCTGTGCGTAATACTCAATGGAAATATCTTAAATTTAAAGATAGTTCTGTTTTTTCACCTGCTGCTAATGATTTTAATCGTTCAGTAAAAGCATGTGAAGGTACTCACTTAACACCTACTTATACAAATGCAATAGAAGGAACAGTTCAATATAATGAATATTGGTCTGTACAAAAGAGAAGATGTTTAGAAGGATATGAACCTGAAATAAATGGAATCCCTTGTGGTATAAAAATCACAGGGGAACATTATTTTTATCTAAACTTTACTCGAATAATGAAGTATAACATAGATAAAAATACAGGTGAAGAAGTTAAAAAACTTGACTTTCCTGATTTTTGTTCTATGGATTATTACTGGTTTTTAGAACTTGAAAAAAACGAAAATCCACAGAAATATGGATTAACTTCCAAAGATAAAAAAGGAATGATATGTGCTAAAGCACGTAGAAAAGGTTTCTCTTTTAAAAACGCTGCAGGAGCGTTATGGAAGTATACTTTCTTTAAAGAATCTTATGTTATTATAGCATCTTATTTAGCAGATCATGCACAGGCAACTATGAACATGGTATTAGAAATGAGTAACTTCTTAAATGAAAATACAGAGTTTCGACATGCAAGAGTTATTGATAGACAAGATGAAATTAAATCTGGTTATAAAGAAAAGAATGCTAATGGTATAGAGATTATAAAAGGTTATAAATCTTCTATTAAGATTATGACATTTAAAAACTCTGCATTTAAATCTGCAGGTAAGTCAGCAACTCGAATGATATTTGAAGAAGCTGGCTTATTTGAAAACTTGAAAATGGCATATACTATATCAGAACCATTGTTTAGAGATGGAGATAAGATGATTGGTATTCCTATTATTTTTGGAACAGGTGGTGATATGAATTCTGCTACTAAAGACTTCTCAGATATGTTTTATAATCCAAAACAATATGGTCTTGCAGAATATGATAACATTTATGAGAAAACAGATATTAATGGTAAGTGTGGTTGGTTTGTAGATGAAATGTGGTATAGACGTAGTGAAGCAGTTATTGAAGATGTTTTATATGATGGTATGGACGATCAAGGTAATGCCAACAGATGGATGGCAGAATGGAATCTTGATTTAGAACGTTCTGCAAAAAGAGGTTCAGATAAAAAAGCATACAATGCTTTATTGACTCAAAAATGTAAAACACCTTCTGAAGCTTTCTTAATAACAGAAGGTAATATATTTCAGACTGCTGAATTATATGCAAGATTGTCAAAACTTAAATCTGATGATACTTATAAATATTTAGGACAAGTTGGTCAATTAGTAGACAAAGAAGGAAAAGTTTGGTGGGAACCAGATCTTCAAGGTAAGTTACGACCTATTATGGAGTATCCAACTAATCACAAAACTGATACTGAAGGTGCTATTATTATATATGAACACCCAGTTGAGCTTAGTGGAACTATTCCTGATGATTTATATATTATAGGACATGACCCTTGGGGTATTGATTCAGATGGTGGTAAATCTTTAGGTGCAACATATGTATTAAAAACAAAAAAATTAGCTTTACAAGGATATGGACATGATGAAATTGTTGCTGAATATGTTGGAAGACCTGATCCAGGTGGTATGGAAGAATACAATTATAACCTGGAAAAACTTGCAATCTATTATAATGCTAAAATTAATTTTGAGAATGATCGAGGTGAAGTAAGACCTTTTTTTACTAAACGTAAAAGATTAGATTTACTTTGTCCACCACCTTATGTAACGATTCAAAGACACATGCCTACTTCAAATATGGCAGGTAGAAAGTTTGGTTATTCAATGGGTAATGATAAACTTAAACAAATTGGTGAACAATATGTTTATGATTGGTTATCAGAAAAAAGAGGTGTTGATGAAAAAACAGGATTAGACTTAACTAATATAGATTACTTAACATCTAAACCTTTAATAGAAGAACTTATATCATATAATCGTAAAGGTAACTTTGATAGAGTAATGGCATTAATTGGATGTATTATTCGATTAGAAGAAATTCATAATCCTTATACAAAAGAGAATGAAAAAGATCCTTTAGGATTTTTATTTGACAACGAAAATTTATTTAAAAAAAGAAATCAAGAAGATTTATTATACACTTATTAAAATATATAAATGAGAAGTTTTTTTCCAAAACAACGATTATCATATAAAGAAAAAGAAGAAGATGATTTTGCAAAAGTAAAAACTTTTGTAAACTCAATTGTTCGTTATCATGAAGAAGATTTCTGTTATGATTGTCAAAACAAATCAGATAAAACTGATCAGACTTTCTTAGATGAAAAACATTGGCAACACAGACGTTTAAAAAATATGCTGTCAAACTATAGGTTATTTAACAATCAATTAGACCAAGAAGATTTTAGAGAATATTGTGATTCTTTAGGTATAAAGAAAGAAATAGGAGCAATAGCCCATGAAATTAAACCCTACAACAAAACATATAATAAGATTAATGTTTTATTAGGTGAAGAGTATAAACGTCCAGATAATCAAAAAGTAGTTTTAGTTAATGCTGAAGGTGTTAAATCTAAAACAGAATACAAAAATAAATTATATAGACAAACTATACAAGCAGCTATTGAAGCTGAAAAAGTAAAAATAGAAAAACAATTCCCAGAAATCGTACCTGAATCTTATAAATCTCAGGAAGAATATCAAGTTGCTATACAAGAAAAAGAACAACAAGTTCAACAAATGTTGAATGAAGCTATGGACCCTGAGCAAATTGAAAAATATATGGCTGAGACTTATCTTGACCAAAAAGAAATACTTGCTGGTGACTTACTTAATTACTTGTATTATGAACAAATGATTAAAGAAAAAAAGAATGATGGTTTTAAACATGGTAATATATCAGGTGAAGAACATGCATGGGTTGGTATAACTAATGGTAAACCTGTAGTTAATGTTTTAAATCCTTTAAAAGTATTTTATCATAAATCTCCTGAAGTTAAATATATTCAAGATGGTTTATATGCAGGATATAGAACATTTATGACTATTGGAGATGTTTTTGATATATTTGCTGATGATTTAAAAGATTCACAAAAAGATTTATTAGAAGAAAGATATTCTTCTAAAATAGATGGTGCTAAAGATGATTTAATATCACCTTCTATGAAATATGGAGATATGGATACTTATGAATACAAGTATTCTAAAAATAATTTGTTTTATTCACGATATGGTTCTTATGGACCTAGTTATTATGATGATATAGAAGTAATTCATTTAGAATGGGTATCTCAACGTAAAGTAGGATTTTTATCTTATGTGGATGAGAATGGTGAAGATCAATTACAAAAAGTAGATGAATCATTTAATGTTCCTAAGTATGCTAAAAAAGTAGAATATAAAGATGAGAATG